>Ga0137427_10000066_pt1 | contig 53632 bp, 34 predicted proteins | sample EasRivERMZT700_2_FD_102309 | JGI IMG/M metagenome (GOLD analysis project Ga0137427, IMG submission 102309) | Soil microbial communities from meander-bound floodplain in the East River, Colorado, USA - East River MetaG ERMZT700_2 | ecosystem: Environmental > Terrestrial > Soil > Floodplain ...
TCGGCGCGGCCGCCGCGGCGCGTGGACTGCCCGATTGAAACACCCACCACCCGACGACCGCGGCGGCGACCACGTCGCCGGCGCCGATGGCGCCAACGAGCTGCGATGTCGATCGGCTCGCCCGCGCGCCGACCGGCGGCTGCGCTGGCGAGCCGATCGACATCGCAGCTCGTTGGCGCCATCGGCGCCGGCGTCGTGGTCGCCGCCGCGGTCGTCGGGTGGTGGGTGTTTCAATCGGGCAGTCCACGCGCCGCGGCGGCCGCGCCGATCGCGCTGGCGCCTTCCCCGGTGCGGTACGTGCCGGCGTCAGCGCCAGCCGCTGAACCGCCGTTGACGGCCGATCGACTCACGCCCGCACCAACAGGTTCGATCGATCTGGCGCTTGCGCCGGGCTCCGCCGGCAGTCGCGACAGCAGCGCGGTGTTCCCGATGCCGCCCGGTGCGGTTGTCGTGCGAATCCAAATCGATCACGAGGGCGCGGCCCGCGAACGATACGCCGTGATTCTGAGCTCGCGGGGCCTGCGTGTGTGGGCCGAGTTGAACATGGCGCCGCGCGCGCCAGGCGCGAAGGGCGCGACCCTGCAAATACCAACCGCCTCGCTGCCGGCGGGTGAGTACCACGTGACGCTCAGCGGAGGCGAGTTACAAGCCAAACGGCTCGAGCCTCTCGCCGACTACAGCCTCCGCGTCCGATAAGTTGGTACTGGGTCAGGTTGGACGTGCACAGCGCGCCTCCTGGAAGCTGGCGCTCGAAACCGACCGCTCCGTCCGCTCAGGTTTCATGCTTCGCAGGTCGGGCGCGTGCTATCCGGCCCCGCTTCGCACGCCTACGCACGGCGCCCTCGAAACCTTCGCTCCCTACGCGTCGGTTTCATCCTTCGCCCATCGCGCCGCTTCACGTCGGCGCACTGCACACGCCCAACCTGACCCCGTGACCGTGCGCACCGGATCACGCGTTCGCGTCGGCGTGGTGTTCGTGCAGGCGACCGGCACTGGGTCGGTTTGGGAGAGTGGGGCACGCCGACTTGAAGCCGCGCGATGCGCGAAGCATGAAACCGACGCGTAAGGAGCTCAGGTTTCGAGCGCGACCTCCGTAGGCCAGCGAAGGCTGGCCGCATAGGAGTCGCGCGATTGGAATTCTCGAAACCTGAGCGGATGAAGCGATCGGTTTCGAGCGCGAGCTTCCGGAGGCGTGCCCCACTCTTCCAAGCCGACCCAATGCCGACCGTCAAACTTACCCACGACCGATAAGTTTCCTCCCAACCCAATAGCCTCGTACCCGCTCCAACTGCGGGGAACGCACGGTTCTTGCAGCTTCTTCGCTCGAACCGCGGGCATCCGCCGACGTCGGCGGGGCACATGCCGGCCGCTCCCACGAAATCCCGTGGTGTCACCTCCGCGCTTCAACAGGAGCCGCCATGGAACCCCGACAACTCATCATGCTCGCGTTCGCGATCAGCCTGTTCCTCACCGTGCTCGGCTTCGGGCTGCGGGCGAGCTTCGCGGACTTGCTGTATCTCGTTCGCCGGCCGGGCCTGCTGACGCGCACGGTGTTGTCGATGTTCGTCATCGTGCCCGTGGCCGCGGTGGTGATCGATCTGGTGTTCGAGCTCGATCACCGGGTTGAAATCATCCTGATCACGCTGGCGCTGTCGCCGGTGCCGCCGCTGTTGCCGAAGAAGGCGACGAAAGTCAACGCGGGCAACGAGTATCCGCTCGCGCTCATCACCACGATGGCGCTGGTGTCGCTCGCCACCGTGCAAATCTCCATCCTGATTCTCGAGCGGTTCCTGGGCCGGGACTTCGGGATGTCGCCCGGCGCCATGGCCCGGACGATCCTGATCTCCGTGGTCGCGCCACTCGTGACCGGCATGGTCGTTCGGACATTGCTGCCGCGGTTCGCCGCGCGTGTGGCGAAGCCGATCGCCGTCGTGGCCGGGATCCTGCTGGCTCTGGCGGCGGTGATCCTGGTGGTGTCCACGTTCTCCGCGATCCGGGCGCTGGCCACGTGGCAGACGGTCCTGGCGATGGTGGCCTTCGTGGTCATCGGTCTCGCGGCCGGACACGTATTGGGCGGGCCCGATCCCGAGCACGCGGGCGTGCTCGCGTTGGCGAGTGCCGGGCGCCACCCCGGCATTGCGCTCGCGATCGCGACGGCCAACTTTCCAGGCGAGCAGTTCGGCGGACTCATTCTTCTGTATCTGATCGTGGGTGCCGTCATCTGCGTGCCGTATTCGAAGTGGCAGCGTGCCGAGGTCGCCGAGCCCGTGATGGGACCCGGCCGCGGGGACGCCATCGCGCGCGCGAAGCGGTCGCGCGGGAAGCCGTGATTCCACTCCTCCTCTTATGGCTATCGTTCGTCGGTCTCGGATTCCCCACGGGTGGGGGACAGACGCAAGCGTCGCCGCAACCGTCATCACCGTTGATCGACGCCCTCTACCAGGCCTCACGGCAGGAGAGCGAGAAGACCGCCGCACCGTTTCTCGAGAAGGCGCAGGACCTGCTGACGCAGGGCGCCGATGTGACGATTCCCGGAAGCCATCGGCGCACGGCGCTTCATTGGGCCATCATCGGCGCCATGTCGGCACGAGGCGAGAAGCCGGCCCGCACCTACGTGGACGTGGTGGAGCAGCTCCTCGCTCGCGGGGCCGATGTGAACGCCGAGGATGAATTTGGCGCCACGCCGCTGGACTATCAAGAGAACTCGCCGGCGACGACGGAGCTGACGTTCCTGCTGCTCGATAACGACGCCCGCAACGGCAGCGGACGAGACGAGTCGGCGCGCCTCAGGACGCTGCTCGAGAACTTGACGTCGGCCTCAACGGCGGGCGACACCAGCCTGATTCGAGCCGCTCTGACGTTCGATCTGCCGATTGGCACGGCACTGCAAGTGCGGCTCAGCACGCCCATCGGCAGCAACACGTCGCGAGCCGGCGACGTGATCGAGGCCGTCGTGACCGCCCCGGTGCTCGTCGAGGGGCGCGTGAAGCTCGCGCCAAAGACCCGCATTCAAGGGACCGTGATGTTGTCGCAGAAGGCCGCCAACGACTTCGAACGGGCGCAATTGATCCTGAGCTTCGCCAATCTCATTCACCTGGACAACTCGAAGACGCCGGTGCTCACGCGGCTGGTCGACGTGGACAACGCGAGGGAATCCGTGCAGGCGGGGCGCATCCTGGGCCTGCCGCATCCCAACTACTCGAAGCTGACGTGGGGACTGCGCGCCTTGGTCATGGCCGATCCCGTCCTGTCGTATTCAGTCGAATCGGCCCTGTTCGTCCGCGACAAGGAATACAAGCGCGCCATCGCGTATGCGGCCGGCACGGATATGACCGTGACGATCGAAACCCCCGTGACGTTTGGGAGCCGCACGGAGGTCGCGACCGACCCGTCCAGTGTGCCTGCTCCGCCCGATGCGGCGCTCGTCGAGCTCGTGCAGTCAGAGCCGGTGCGCACGGAAACGCCTGGTCGGACGCCCTCGGATCTCACCAACCTGCTGTTCATTGGCAGCAAGGCGCAAGTGGAGAAAGCGTTTCACGCCGCGGGCTGGTCGGAAGCCGCCGAGGCCAATCTCACATCCGATCTGAAAACGTTCGCCGCGGTCGCCGAGTCGAGGGGCTACCGCAGCGCCCCCGTGTCGCTGCTGCTCCTTGACGGCCAGAAGCCCGACGTCGTCTATCAGAAACAGACCAACACGTTTGCGAAGCGCCACCACATTCGCATCTGGCGGACGCCGGCGACATTCCAGAACGCGGATGTGTGGATTGCGGCCGCGACGCACGACATCGGCATTGGGGTCGAGAAAGCCGGCCGGGAGTGGTTCCATCGCATCGACCCGCAGGTGGATCGAGAGCGCTCGAAGGTGACGAACGATCTGGCCTTCGCCGGCGCCGTGCGCAGCCAGTATCTCGTCGACCGGCCCAAGGCGCCTCGCGATGCGACGAACGCCACGGGAGACAAGATCCTCACGGACGGAAAGATGGCGGTCTTGATCCTGCAGTGAGCGGTGTCCGCTGCGTTCTGGATCTCGAGGCTACACGCGGAGACGCGAAGGCGAGGGCCCATCGGGCCGCCGGGCCTGCGGCCCGGCGGTCACGCCCGCATCAGAGACGCGGACACTCGAGCCCTTCCGTTCATTCCGCGCCTCGAGCGGCGAGTTGCTCCGCGTCTCCGCGTGAGCCAGCGCCGGCCTGTCTGAGGGAGGAGCCCTGCCGAATGCCCCAGACGATCGGCACTCCGACGAACAACAGGTGGATGCCGAGCAGCGGCCACCCCATCCCGCCCGGCCAGCGCACGGCGGTGTGCAGATACAGACTGCGTACCCACGACATCGCTGGCAGTGTCCCGTAGTTCATCGCGCAGAAGACGACCGCGCCGTAGAGCGGGCCGACGAGCCAGATCGGCCAGGTGCGCAACGCGGCCATCCGCCGGCTGGCGCCGTAGAACACGAGCGTCGCGGTGAGCGCGACGGTGAAGTGCATCACCAATCCGATCGCGGCCATGCCGGCGCCGCCGTTCGCCGCCGCGGCGCCCCAGAGGGCCGCGGCCACACCGCGCAACACTTGCGGAGGCGTGCGGCCCGCCTGGATCCACGAGAGGGTGAACGCCGCGGCAATGTCGAGAACGCCGCACAGCAGCCAGGCGGTGAGGATCCCTTGGCGCTTCATCGCGCTCAGTCTAGAGTACCTGCGGCGTGAGGCTCCTTCTTCAATGCGCGATCGCGGCGGCGCTCGTCATCACGAGCGGCTGCGGTGGTTCGTCTCCCACGGCGCCTGGATCCACCATCGTCTATGCGGCGCTCGGCGCGTCCGATGCCGTCGGCATCGGGGCGTCACCGATGACCGAGGGCTACGTGTTCGTGGTGTCGCGGCGCCTTGATGGGTTGCGGGCCGGGCTGCGGGTCGGCGTCAGGCTCAGCAACCTTGGCATCCTCGGCGCGAGCGTGGACACGATTGCGGGCACGCCGTTGCAACAGGCGATTGCTGCCGGTCCGCATGTGGTCACCGTGTGGACGGGATCGAACGACGTGGTGCGCGGCGCGGCGCCGGCGGCCTTCGCGGACACGCTCGATCGGCTGCTCGGCGAGTTGCGCGCACGCACGACCGCGACAATCTTTGTCGGTGACCTGGCCGATCTGACCAAGGCGCCCCAGTTCCGCAACCAGCCGGACCCCGACGTGACCCCGGCTCGGCTGGCCGCGTTCAACCAGGCCATCGACGCCGTCGTCACCGCGCGCGGCTGCGTGCTCGTCCGGCTCTCGACGCTGGCGATCGACGATGGCAGCTTCGCCATCGACGGGTTTCACCCGAACAACACGGGCTACGGCCGGATCGCGGACGCCTTCTGGGCCGCGATGGAGCCGCGCGTGCGGTGAGCGTTACCCGCCCACTTCCATTTCGGGATCGCTGGAAAAGCACTTGATGGTGCCATCCGGCAGCTTCATCTGAATCATCAGCGACCAGTCCCAATCGCCGCTGTTTTGGATCTTCACGTTTCCGAGGTTCAACGTGAAGACGCCGTTGTTGTTGGCCGCGCCCGATCCGGTGATCGTGTTCTGGTTGTTGCCGAACGGCGACTGCCGCGTGGTGGTGCCGCGTGGGATGAAGGTCACCGCCCAGTTCACGACGACGGTCACGTTGTTGCCGGAGGAGTAGCTCGAATCCGCGACCATCAACGTGAAAGCCGCGCCACTGGGCTGCGGCGTGCCGATGTCCTCGGCATTCCAGCCGCTGAAGTCCAGACTCGGCGCGTTGTTATTGAAGGTGATCGTGCCCGCGCACCCCGCGACTTCATAGGGCGGGTTGGTGGTCGCAGAATACAACGTGAACGTGACGGTTAAGCCGGTCGTCTGGGCGGTGTTCGGCATGACGGATCAGTCCTCGCAAGTGGTGCGCCTGGGGAACGTGACTGACGTGAGAGCCGCGCATCGTAGCACGGCGCGTGCGAGCGGGCTCGACGCTGCGCTCGTCACTTGTCGTACTGCGACGCGAGCTTGTGGTACTCGGGGTCGGCACGGAGCTTGACCAGATCGGGTTCAGCGCTGATTTCGCGGAGACGATAGCCGGCGGCGAGCGCCTGGCGCAGCAACCCCAGGGCCCGGGCACGTTGATTCGACAACTCGGCGACGAGCGCGGCCTTGAAGAGTACGGCCGGCGTCAGCTCCTTCTGGGACAACACGCGATCCAGCTCGGCGAGGGCATTGGGAATCTGTCCGTCACGCACGAGGTAGAGGGCGACGTTACTGCGGATATTCGCATCGGTCGGGCTCTTCGTCAGCTGATCCTGCCCCAGCTGGATCGCGCGCCGATAGCTGTCGTGCATCTTCTCGCTGCCCGGCGTCGCCATGCGCACCGCGTCGCCAAGATTGCCCCATCGCTGATAGCCGTTTGCGTTGAGCTTCACGGCCTCATCGAACGCACGCTCGGCCTCCGGGTACTTGCTCTGGAAGTAAAGGTTGGTGCCGAGGTTCGAGTACGTCTGAGCGTCTGGCGCAATCTGGAGCGCGCGCTGCAGGAGCGCCGCCGCTTCGTCAGGGCGGCCGAGCTGATGGTACACGGCCGCGAGGCTCGAATACGCCCGCGGATGATCCGGCGCCACGTCCCGCATTTTCTCGAACGACGCGATCGCGTCCGTGTAACGCCCCTGGCCGTAAGAGAAGACGCCAAACCTGGAATGTGACTCCCATTCCTGCGGACCAGCTTCGGTCGCGCGGCGGAAGTACTTCTCCGCAACGGTCGGATCCTTCTGCGCCACGGCAAGATCGCCGAGCCGCCACAGGAGCTCCCAGTTCGCAGGGTCGAGCGTCTCAGCTTTCTGATACGCCGCGGCGGCCTTGTCCGGGTGTCCGGCGATCATCTCGGCCGCGCCGAGCGCGATGTGCGCCATGGCCAACTGATCGCTGCCCGCAACCGCGCGCTCGGCGTGCGCCAGCGCGCGCTTCTGCCATTCCGGATCCGCGCTGACGGCGTTCTTTCGCCAGTACGCGAGGCTGAGCCGGGCCTCCACGATCGGATAGGGCGACTTGAGCGCCAGCGCGCGATCGAGCTGCTTGATCGCCAGGTCGACGTTGCCGTCGCGGTAGTAGAGCCGCAGGCGTTCCGTCGCCCGCGCGTACAGTTCCTGCGGGGGCGCCTCTGCGTCCGCCAGGCTGGCCGGCGCCAATTGTGCGCGGACCCATCGGACCAGCGACGGACCGCCGGCCCACGCGAGGATGGCGATCAGCACGACGCCGGCCGCGATGGTCAGGGCGCGCGACGCGCGCGGCCGGCGCCGCGGCTCGGCCGCAGGCGCGGGCGCCTCGCGCGTCTCCACCTCACCACGGCCCGTCGTCCCCGACTCCACGCGCGCCGCGATGCGGCGGAGATCGTCGCGTAACGTGGCCGCGCTCACGTACCGGCCGGCAGGATCCTTGACGAGACAGCGATCGACGATCGCGACGAGCTCGTTGGGCACGTCAGGCGCGGTGATGCGAAGCGGCCGCGGCGGCTCGTGCACGATCTGGCGGACAAGGCTGAGGTTGGTCGTCCGGTCGAACGGCAACTGGCCGGCGAGCATTTCGTAGAGGACGACGCCGAACGAGAAGAGATCTGACCGGGCGTCGACCTCGTCCCCGAGTGTTTGCTCGGGCGACATGTACGCCGGCGTGCCGATCGCCGAGCCGGCCACGGTCAATGAGGCCGCGGTCGTGCGGTCCTCGTCGGCGCCCGGTTCGCTCATGCGCTTGGCGATGCCGAAGTCGAGGACTTTCACCAGGCCGGACGACGCGATCATGATGTTGCCGGGTTTGAGGTCGCGGTGCACGATGCCGGCCTCGTGCGCGGCCTTGAGGGCGTCGGCGATCTGCACCGCGTACTCGAGCGTGCGCGCCAAGCCGAGCCGGCCGCCCATCAGGAGCTTCGAGAGCGGCTCGCCGCGTACGTACTCCATCACGATGAAATCGACGCCGTCGGCGGCGTTGATCTCATGAATCGTGATGATGTTCGGATGGACGAGCGCCGAGGCGGCGCGCGCCTCGCGGACGAAGCGTTCCCGCTGGACCGGCGCCGCGCCGCTGTCGGCGGGCAGGATCTTGATCGCGACGTCGCGATCGAGGCGAGGATCGCGGGCGCGATAGACCTCGCCCATGCCGCCGACACCGATGCGAGAGACGATCTCGTAGTGCAGCAGTGTCCGGCCGATCATCTGACGCTGACTCGCTGCACGCGCCAGTTCGTCATTTCCCCCACGAGCAGCTGATTCTCATTCCGGCAGTCGATGGAGTTCGCGAGACCGAACTGCTTCAGCAGCTTGCCGGCCGATCCGAACTTTCCCACCACCGTGCCATCCAGCTGCACTTTGTAGATGGCGGCGTCGTCCATGCCGTCCTCGTCGCCGGCATGGGACACGTAGAGATACTGCGTGGTCCCGCGCGTCATGCACATCGTGAGCGGCGTGCCGATATTGGCGAACGCCGACTTGAAGACGCCGTCGCCGTCGAACACCTGGATGCGCTTATTGCCCGCGTCGGCGACGTAGACGCTGCCCTGATGGTCCACGGCAATCGCTTTCACGCCGTTGAATTGACCCTGTTCTGAGCCGGTCGATCCCCAGTGCCTGATGAACCGCCCGTCCTTGTCGAACTTCGCCACGCGATTGTTGTTGCCGAGACCGTCGGCGATGTAGATGTTGCCGGCGCGATCCCAGGCCACGTCCGTAGGACGGCTGAAGCTCGAACCGGGCGTACCGGCGCCGGACGCGCGTCCGCCACCCCCACGGCCCTGTCCCGCCGCCCCAGCGCCGCCACCGCCGGCTTGCCCCGCCGGAGCGCCGGCCTGCCCTGTGGCCGGGGCGAAGGCGGGCCGTACGCTGATTGCCTCCGGCTTTCTGCCGAGCACCAGCGCAACACGTCCCTCGGCGTCGAACTTCACGACCTGATTCGCCGCCTGGTCGATCGTCCAGACGTTGTCCTGTGGATCGATGCGCAGGCCGATGGCCGCGTTGAATCCGTACACGTCCTGCCCGAGCTCGCGGACGAACTTGCCGGTCTGGTCGAACTGGAAGAGCCGCGATCCGCCGCGCAGGAAGGTGCGGTTGTCGCCCAGCGTAGCGTACGGATGGCCCGTCCGCGTGTAGACGAAGATCTGCCCCTTCGAATTCGCGCCGACGCCGCCGACTTCGCCGATGTGGATGTCCGCCGGCAGTTTCAGGACATCGACGGCGTCGAAGGCGATGTCGCTGCCGGCCTTCGGAGGATCGTCGGGCGGACCGGTGTGGGGTCCGCCGCTTGGGGCGGACCGAAGTTCGGTTCGCCCGACGACTGTTGCCGGCTTCAGCAGAATCTTCTGCGACCGCCAGTTGTTGATCTCGGCGGTGTAGATCACGTTGGGATCGCGGCAGTCCATCTGATGAATCGTCGCGAACTCGCCCGGCGCTTTTCCCGCGCGGCCGAACCTGCCGAGGATGGTGCCGTCGAGCTCCATCTTGTAGACCTCGCCGGTGAACTCCGCGCCGGCCGCCGGGGCGCTGTCCTGCCAGGAGTTCGAAACGTAGAGATATTGCTTGCCGGGATTCTTCGGCCCGGGTCCGCCCGACACGCAGACGGCCCAGGGATTGCCGACGTTGCTGTAGTTCGCCTTCCAGTTCAGGTCGTTGTCGAGCACCTGGACGCGGGCATTGCCGCGATCGCCGACGTAGACGTTGCCCTGGAAGTCCGTGGCAATCGAGTGCGGCGTGTTGAACTGAAGATTGCCGTTGCCGCGCGTGCCGACGGCTTTGACGAACCGGCCGTCTTTGTCGTACTTCACCACGCGCGCGTCGAAGTAACCGTCGGACACGAAGATGTTGCCTTGTTGATCGAACGCGACGTCCGTCTGACGGCCGAAGCGGTACTTCGCATTCCGCCCGTGAAAGCTGCCGGCACCCGGTAGGTTCACGAGCATGTTCACCGGATCCTCCCGTCGCCCAATCGTCATCAGCACCTTGCCGGCGGGGTTGAACTTCACGAGCATGTCCGTGCCTTCGTCGACGGCCCAGATGTTGTCCTGCGCATCGACGCGCACGGAGTGGGCGAACGCAAACCCGTAGTTGTTCCGGCCGATCTCACGGATGAAGACGCCGTCCTTCGAGTACTCGAAGAGCCGCGTCTCGTTTGCGCGGTGATAGATGTAGATAGCGCCGGTCGAGCTCGTCGCGATCCCCATGTTCTCGCCGGTGTAGATCCCCGGCGCATTCTTGAAGAAGTTGGCGACGGCCTCGTGCGGGATCACGCCCACGTCGGTCGCCGTGGCGCGAGTCTGGCCGGCGATAGGCCGCGTCGCGGACCAGACCAGGGCCGAGACGATGATGATGGCGAGGAACCAGGGAACGCGGCGCTGCATCGATACCCTCCGCACGGGGGAGAGTATCCGAAAACGCGGGCCGCTACGGACGAACGGCCCGGGGAGTTTGCACCCCACCGGGCCGCCGTGTCGTTTCTGGCTTCTGGCTTTTGCCTTGCCCGCGTCCGCCTAGAACAGCCCGCCCATGCCGCCCGACGCCGCGATGACCGCCGTGATGAGGGTCAGGGCCGGCAACAACGGATTCGGCGTCACGATCAGTTCGGTCAACGTGTCATTGAGTCTGGCGCTCCACCCGATCGGGATACCGCCGCCGATAGTCGCCACCGTCATCGCGTCGATCGACGTGGGATCGATCGGCTCGGTGACCGGCGACGAGGTCGCATCAATCGAGAGTGTTCTGGAGCTGAAGTTGCCGAGGTCGTCGAAGGCGGTCACGGTCACGTCGTTCGTGCCGACCATCAGCGGGATCGTGACCGTCCAGACGCCCTGATTGACGTTGATGGTCCCCGTCTGGCCGGTCCTCGCGTTGCTCCACACCATCGCGGCAATCGAGCCGTTGTCCGCGACGGTGCCACTCAAGGTCGTCGACAACACGTCTGGGACAGGCGCATCGACGGTCAACGTGGGCGGATCGTCTTCCGTGATGATCACCCTGACGAAGCGAGTATTGAGGATGTCAGTGCCCGGGCAGCAGCCGAGCTGCGCGAACGTCAGCGTCGCCGCAGAGGTGCCGAGTGGGAAGCCGTTCGGCCCCGGACTGAGCGTCGCCGTGACATCAACTGACTGAACTCCTTGGATCGTCCCGCCGCTTGATGAGAGTTGCACCCAGCCCTGGTTGCTCGCCCCGCTCCAGTCCAGAGGGATGACGGTGTTCAGGTTCGTCAGCGAGTACGTGAGCGTGGCCGGCGCCGGAGGTGTCTGCACGCTGCCGGTCGCGAGGAACGAAAACGCGGGCCGCACGCGCAATGGCCAGATGCCGTTGAGCGCGAGGTAGACCGGCCGTGTCGTGCTGCCAGTTCCGCCCGACCGATTCGAGAAGTAGACGCGACCGGTGTACTCGGCGGCGATGAGCGTATTCGCAACGGCCGCATCGATCGACAGCTGCACGACCACGTTGGCACCAGGATCGAGGGTGCCGGCTGCCGGAGACACCATCAGCCACGGATCGCTGACCTCGGCAGACCAGGACATTGGACCAGTCCCGGTGTTCGTGAGCGTGTAGTCGGCGTGTGCCGGGAAGAAATTTCCGCTGAATAGGTCCCTGAACGGAGCGTAGCCAGCGCCATCCACCTCCAGCACGGCGGTCGCGTCCGGAGCGGCCAGCACGTCGAACAGGTTGCTCGTGCCGTCGGCGACACCGGGGGCCACGGCGGTGATCGAATAGCCGGTCGCCGCGGTCTGCAGAATGAGGCCACTGAAGGAAGCGACACCGGCCGACGCGGGGCCGGACGGCGACGAGGCGAAATCGGCGCCGTCCTCAGCGGATGCCGACAACCCGACCGTGCCCGCGAAGTTCTCGGCGACGCTGCCGTCGGCATCCAGCGCCTGGACGGTGACATCGAAGGCAACGCCCGCGACCTGGTTCGCGACCGGCTGCACGTTGAGCGTGCGCGCGGTCACGTTGAACGAATTGCTTGTCGCTGCGGTGGCACCCGGCACGCTCGCGGAACTGGTGTAGCCGTCGGCGGCGTTGTTGAGGACCAGACCGGTGAACGTCGCTGCGCCGATCGAGGCGTTCGCCGTCGGGCTGCCGCCGACGAAATTGGATCCGCCCATCGCCGCGGCGCCCAGGGTCACCGTGGAGCTGAAGTTCTCGGCGAGGTTGTCATTGGCGTCTCGCGCTTCGATCGTCACGGCAAACGCGTCGCCGGCCCGGACGCTCGCCGGCGGTTCGGCCGTGAATATCAGATGGTGCGGCCCGACGTCGAAGGCATTGCTGCTGCCGTCGATCAGGCCCAGGCTCGCCGCGGTCGCGATGTAGTTCGACGCGGCGTTGTTCAACGCGAGGCCGCTGAAGTTCGCCACGCCGGCGGCCGCCGTGCCGGCCGGACTGCCGCCGTTGAAGTTGGATCCGCCGATTGCCGCGGCGGAGAGCGTGACCGCACCCGTGAAGTTCTCGGCGACGTTGTTGTCGCCGTCGCGGGCCTGAATCGCCGTGTTGAACGCGGTGCCCGCCGCAACATCCGCGATCGGTGCCACCGACAGTTGGCGAGCGGTCACGTTAAACGAATTGCTGACCGCGGCGGTGGCACCCGACGCGCTCGCGGAACTGGTGTAACCGTCGGCGGCATTGTTGAGGACGAGACCGCTGAACGTCGCCACACCGGCGACGGCGGTGACCACCTTGTTGCCGCCGCTGAATTCAGATCCGCCGGCCGCCGCCGCACTGATAGTGATATCCCCGGTGAACGTTGCGTCGATGCTGCCGCCCGAAAGGGCCTCCACCATCACGGCGAACGCATCGCCGGATCGGACCGACGGGATCGACTGAATTCGCAACGAGCGGGTCACCGCCGCAGGTCGCGTGGTCACTGTCCAGCGCAGGGCCGCCAACGAAAACGGCGGCCGGCCGACGTGCATCAACCTGATCGTGTCTTGACTGAGCGCGCTGCCGCCGGCGGCCACCGGGCCGAAGGTCAATTGACCGTCCAGCACGAGCGTCGCCCGAACGGAGCTGGTCACCGTCGCGGTCGCGCCGAGAAGCGCGGGGCCCCCGGCGTTCGACAGCGTGGCACGGTACGTGAGGAACGTGATTGGCCCCAACCGCTGCTGAGCGACGAGCACGTACCCGCCGATGGTCTGCGCCGCCGCAGGCAACACGCCGGCCGCAAGTGCGCACAACACGAACAACGTTCCGAGCGCGAGCCGGCGGGCATTCGACATGGCGGTCTCCTTTTTCTGCGGGGGGGTGAAATACCGCCGGACTCGGGTGCGACGTGAGCCTGGCCGCACAAGTAATATGGGCTCCGTGCCCGCGGGAAGTCCCAATGGTTCGCCAATGAACTGCCAATGTTTTTGCCCAGGCCCGGGCTAATAACTCAATGACCGTGACGTTCGGAGACTTCACCTTCAGCGCCGACACTCGGCAGCTCTTGCGTCGTGGGGCGGAAGTGCACCTGTCGCCGAAAGCGTTCGATTTGTTGCGGCTGCTGCTGGATGCGCGGCCGAAAGCGCTGTCAAAGACGGATCTAATGGAACGGCTCTGGCCCGGGACCTTCGTCACCGATGCCGGCGTCTCCGTCCTCGTCGCGGAGATTCGCGCGGTGCTGGGGGATCAGCCGCGCACCGCCCGCTTCATCAGGACGGTCCAGCGGTACGGCTACGCGTTTTGCGGAGAGGTGACCGACGCCGGCCGCGCGTCGTCTGGATCTGTGTCACGCGGTCCGGCCGGGTGGCTGCTGACCGGCACGACGCGCATGCCGCTCACCCAGGGGACGAACATCATCGGCCGGGATCCGCGCGCCGAGGTGCCGCTGAACCTGCCGGGCATCTCGCGCCAACATGTCCGTATCGTCATCGACCCCGGCCGGGCGTCGGTTACCGATCTCGGCAGCAAGAACGGGACGCTCGTGCGCGGTGAGCGGATCACCGCGACGGTGGACGTGCACGACGGGGACGAGATCCGTGTCGGCCCGTTCGTGTTCACCCTGCGACTACTCGCTCCGCAAGCCACGACGCAGACCGAGACAATGGGGGATCCGCCGCTACCGCCGCTACCGGATCGCCGCCGCTGACTGGGTGAGCCTGCTGAGCCGTTCTTTGGTCCGGATGATCACGGGCAGGTTCGCGTCGCCGTCTTTCCAGCGCTCGAGCAGCGCCTCATATTCACGCCTGGCGGCGGCGACGTCGTGCTTCGTCTCGAAAATCTGACCGAGCGACACATGGGCCAGGATGGCCGCCTCGGTGTCGTCCACCCCAGGCAGGGTCCGATCCACAAGGCGTTGATAGAGCTTGATCGCCGCATCGAGATCGCCGCGCGCGCGATGGGCGCGCGCCAGAGACTCGGTCGCGCTGTCGGCGAAGAGACGCTCGGCCTCCTCGAACAGCGCGATCGCCGCGTCAGCGCGATGGCGCGCGAGCTCGATCTCGCCCTTCAGCATCGCGAGGGCGGCCTGATCTTCGCGGTTGCTCTGGTCCAGGCCCGTTTGTACAACGACATCCCCGAGTCTGGCGGTCGCGATCGGTACGAGCGTCGCGGCTTCGTCGACCCGGCCGGCCAGCGCCAATGCCTTGCCCGTCCTCGCCAGCCAGGTGGCGCCTGCCTTGAACCCGCGCAATTCGCGCATCGCGGCGTCGAGCTCCCGGTTGGCTGCCGCAGCCAGCCCTTGCGTTCGATACACGCTCACGAGGTACAAGCGATCTCGCAGCGCGCTGAGGGGGGCCTTCTCGATCTGGTTGACCCTGGCCGCGTCGTCCAGGACTTTGGCGGCTTCAGCGTACCGCCCGCGATACATCGCCAGGAGACCGAGCGACCGGAGTCCGCGCGCCTTCTTGCCGGTCTCCTTTCGCTCGACCATCAAGTTGAAGACCTCGGCCGCCTCGGCGGTGCGGCCCATCCTGGCGAGCAGGAAGCCGTACTCGCCGTTCACGAAGGCGCCGATGCGGAGCGAGTCGTTCACCTCGAAGGCTCGTTGATAGGCGGCGACCGCCCGCTCGTTGTCTCGCAAGGCATTGAGCGCCGTGGCGAGATTGACGAGTCCGTTGCTATTCGTCGGATCCAGCGCCAGCTGCTGTTCAAAGGCCTTCGCCGACAACGACCACTCTGAAGACAGCAGGTAGCCATAGCCCAGCCGAAACCAAGCGCCGGCATCGTCCGGGTACTGCGCCACGTAGGTGCGGTAATGTTCGATGCCCTTGTCGCGGTTGCCGCTCCAGTCCTCGGCGGTCGCCGTGATCCAGAGCCGCTCGCGAGCGGTGAGCCGTTCGAGCGAGCCGAGCGCCTTCTTGAAGTGTGCTGCGCCGAGCTCGCGCCGTTGATTGGCGTAGTAGTGCACGCCGAGCGCCGCGTGCGCCATCGCAAATTCGGGGTCCAGCTCGAGTGCCTGTTTGAGGAGTGGCTCGAGCATCGCACCCCGCTTGCGGCTGTCGGCATAGACCTTCAAGGCTTCGAGCGAGCCGGTCGTCGCGAGCGGCAGCGCGACGCGCCCGCTCGCAATGCTGGACAGCGATTCACCAAGTTTGGCGCGGATGCTGCGCGCCAGCTCATCGAGCGCCTCGAGGACGCCATTGCGATCCGTGGACCGGGCACCGTCGGACGCGACGATCGCCTGGTTCGCGGGATCGACGAGCTCGGCCGTCAGCGCGTACGTGTCGCCGACGCGGCTGATCCGGCACACCAGGACGGCCTTGAGGCCGTCGCGCACGGCCACTTCGCGGGCCAGCCCCTCATCGAGGCGAGGCGCGTCCGCCTTCCGCATCATCGCGAGCGTCCTGTCGATGCGGCTTCGCGGCCACACGTTCACGTACTTCGATTGTTGAATGCTGACGGTCATCGCACTGTCGAGGCTGCGATCGAAGACCGCCTCGCCCGTGCGATTGTCGAAGTCCGCCAGGACAATCCAGTCACGCTCGGCGAACTTCAGCGGCGGAGCCGACGCTGGCCAGAACCGCACGGCCCCCCACAGCGCGAGGCCGGAGAGGCACGCCACGCCCACCAACGTCAGCCACCGCGACCGCGCACGAACGGGTTGGCTCTCGAGCATCGCGAGCGCCGCCCGCACTTCGTGCATCGATTGGTACCGCGCGTCGGGATCCTTGGCGAGCAGTCGCGCGATGATGCGCCCGAGCGCCGGCGGCGCGGACAGCAGATGCTGCGTCAGGGAGGCCGGGCTCTCCGTAAGAATGGCCGCCGCGGTTGCCACCGGCGTCGCGCGCGCAAACGGGTGCGTCCCGGTCAGCGCTTCGTGCAGGACCACGCCGAACGCGAAGATGTCGGACCGAACGTCTGCGTCGCCTCGTTCCAGTTGCTCAGGCGCCATATACGCGAGGGTGCCGATGGTCGACCCGGACGCCGTGAGGTTCGGGAGGGTCTCCGTTGCAGTCGATGTCGACTTCACCGCGAGGCCAAAGTCCATCACCTTGGCCTGTCCCTGCCGGGTCACCATGATGTTCGAGGGCTTGAGATCGCGGTGGATGATCCCCTTGTCGTGCGCCTCGGCCAGCGCCGCCGCGACATGATCGAAGATCCGCAGGACGTCGGACGTCTCCAAGCGCGGCGTCGCAGCCAGCGTGCGCCCGTCGACGTACTCCATCACGATGCACGCGAGGCCATCGATCTCGATGACCTCGTGCACCGTGCAGGAATTCGGGTGATTCAGCGCGGCCGCGGCCCGCGCTTCTCTGAGCAGGCGTTGGCGGGCCACGGGATCCTGCTGGCGTGATTCGAGCAGGACCTTGATCGCGACCTGGCGGGAGAGTGTGGTGTCTTCGGCGAGATAGACCTCTCCCATGCCACCCCGCCCGAGCAGTTGCAGGATGCGGTAGTGAGAGATCTGACCGGTGATCATGGCGTTCCGGTGGCGCTCATCTTACCCCGGGTCTATGTCGGCGATCGCGGCAACGCCCGCGTCCAGGTGCTCGATAACGATCGGAACTGGAAGGCGAACTACCCCAACGTCGGCAATCCCTGGGCCGTCTGCGTTTCGGTCGGGCCAGGTCGTACCGCACCGCGGTACCGACAGCGCTGCTACAATCCGCTCCGTCGGCGGTGACCTCATGTACGAAACAGCGCGATCCGGCAAGGCGTTCAGGAAACCGGGCGGCGACGTGGTTGCGCGCAGGGGCCTTGCGCGCCCGGCGCCCGTCGCCGAGCGTTCCGCGCGACCGGAGTACGCCTGTGCCTGCGGTGGAGCGTGCCCGCGCTGCAAGCTTCGCCTGGGACACTCGACCGATCCCGAGGAGCGCGAAGCCGACCGGGTAGCTGAGCAGGTCGTGGGTCGCATGGCCTCCTCGACGGGCGCGTCTCTCATTACGGACACGGGCCGGACACCGCCGCCGGTCGAGATCCTTGGCGGGGCCGGCTCAACAGCGCGGCGTTCCCAGGATGGGGCTTCGATCACGGACGGCAGAGCACTGGGACTGAATGAGCAGATGGCGGAAGCGCGCTCCGAGGGAGCTCCTCTCGATTCTCCGCTGCGCCGGGAAATGGAAAGCGCGTTCGGGCGCGATTTCTCCGTCGTCCGGGTGCACCGCGGGCCCCGCTCGGCGTCGCTCAGCGAAGGGCTCAACGCCCGGGCCCTCACGCACGCGAACGACATCTTTTTCAATCGCGGGGAGTTCGATCCGGGGACGACCCAGGGCCGGAGACTGATCGCGCACGAGCTCACCCACACCGCGCAGCAGGCGCGCGCGGCGGGGCAGCGTGCAGCGTGTGCGGCGGTGGTGCAGCGGCAGGAGAAGATCGACTCGGGAGACGTGCGCATCCTCACTCCCAAGACCCAGATCTCGGCGGCGGAAGTGGCCTCTCTCGCGGTGGCGAAGATCGCGGCCTCCGGGTCCTACGATCTGGTCACGTCGAGCGGTTCGAACGACGCGGCGTTCAAGAAGGTGGTCGAGAACATCGCGGTCTTCGTGGTGGACGCGTTCGCGCAACCCAATTTCCGTGCCGTGCTGGCGCTGGATTTCTCGGCCGTTGATTGGACGAAGGCGGGCGTCAAGGATGCGGCGACGAAGAGGAAGTTCGGCGCCGGGCTGCACGCCTTCGAGCTCATCCGCTGGGATGGCGGCAAGAAGCTGCAGCTCAGGATGAATTACCTGAGGGAGATCACCGAGATCGCCTCAACCGATTCGGACGCGAAGATCAAGGCGGGCAAGAAGAAGTTCGCCACCGGCTCGTTCGCCTTCAAGGCGCCCAACGCGGCCGAGAAGAAGGCCGGCTACAAGGACTGGACCTCGAGCGAGCAGAACATCGTCTACATGGCGGTATCGCGCGTGCCCGACGCGATGCTGAGCCACGCCAACGTGAAAGGCATCGAGTTCTACCGGATCCCGAAGACGGGGAAGTTCTCCGCGCAGTACGACCAGACCAGGCATCGCATGGAAGTGAGCGACGGTGCCTTCCAAGTCACCGAGGGCAAGAACACGACGACGCTGTCATCCCCAGCGGATCTGTACAAGCAGAGCTCGGGCATCGCCGGCGACGTGGCCAGCGGCTTCACCAGCCTGACGGAATACACGATCCTCCACGAGATCTCCCACGCCATGGACTGGGGGCCGGTCCGTGCGGAGCTCAAGGACCTCGTGGCGGCGAGCGAGCGCAACAACGTCGCCTTCGCGGAAATGAACCGCCTCGCCGAGGAGCACAAGAAGGCGAAGGACGCCGCAGAACAGAAGCGGCTGACGGACCTGTTCAACAAGGCGCAGATGGACCAGGCGGCGGCGCAGAAAGACATCGCGAAGGCGTTGAAGGCATTCAGTGGGAAGACGACCCTCTCCGGAGCGACGTTCGCGGAGACGTCTCCTGGCAAGGTGGAGGAGATCAACCCCGCCGCGCAAACCGATTTCGAGAAGGCGATCGCCGGCAAGACCGCGTCCACGCCCTACGCGGCGACCGCCACCGGAGAGGCCTTTGCCGAGGGGCTGGCGCAGTACATCGTCAACCCCGGCCTCCTGAAGGAGTACCGCCCGGACCTGTACGCCTACTTCAAGAAGCTGTTTCCTTGAGGTCGCGAGCGCGACGCTCGCGAAAGAGTACGTTCACACTAGCCCTGCGAAATGATGAGACCGTCGATGGTCGGCGACCAGTGTTAGAGATCACCGAATTGCCTTGACAACATCGGTAGCCTCCCGTAGTTTGCCGTCCGCATCCGGAGACGTTCCGACACGATCGAAACTGTTCATCATCGTAGGTCCAGCCTCAGAGAAAGCTGCGCATGGCGGCAGGCCCTCCCGTACGCGATCTGATCACGCTCGTGATCGCGGTCGCCGTGCGCTTGTATCGCGAGGGCCTGGCGACGACCCTGAGTGCGCAGCCATATTTGCGCGTCAATGGCACCGCCGGTACGTCACTCGACGCCCTGGCAGCGGTCCACAATCTTCAGCCTGATGTCGTAATCGTCGACGTCATGCTCGACGATGCGCTCAACCTCATCCGGGCGCTCCGCGCCGACAGCTCGAAGAGCCGCATTCTCGCGTTCGCCGTGCGTGAGGAGATCACGACGATCCTCGACTATGCGGAGGCCGGCGCCGATGGCTTCGTGACGGCGAACAGCTCCATGGCCGAGCTCGTCGAGGCCATCGAGCGGACGGTGGCCGGAGAGCTGCTGTGCTCCCCGCAGATCGCCGGTCAGCTGCTGCGCCGGGCGGCGCACGAACGGACGCGATCGGCGAGTGCCGGTCCGGCGCTCACCAGTCGCGAGCAGCAGGTGTTCTCGTTGCTGAGACAAGGACGGTCCAACAAGGAGATTGGGACGACGCTGAACATCGCCGAAGCCACGGTCAAGAACCACGTGCATCGCGTGCTCGAGAAGCTGCAGGTCGCGACGCGCGGCCAGGCGGCAGCGTTCGCTTTTCCACGCCTGAATCCTTCGGTCTAGGCCTCGCGACCCCGCGGCCCGAACACCGCATCCACCGTTTTTGGATCGTCCGGCGGATTTCCTCTGTCCTTGCCGGCGCGCAGAATCGTGCCCGAAGTGGGAGAACCCGTCCGCGTCCTCCTTCTCGCCATGCCGCTGATGCTTCGCGAGCTGCTCGAGCACGCGATCGAGCAGAGCAACTGCGAATTGCTGAGAGACACGCGGGACGGGCTCGAGATCCTGACTCAACAGGGCGCGGCCCCCGACGTGATCGTGCTCGGACTGTCGGCGGCCGAGGATGCCACGCTCGTGCCCGTGCTCTTCGCCCGGTGGCCCATGGCGCAGGTCGTGACGGTCCGGATGGACGACGACACGGCGGTGTACGAGTTGCGGCCTCACCGGCGGCTGTTGGGCCAGATGTCGCCCACGGAGATCGTCGAAACGTTGCGCGAAGCGGTTCACGAGAGCCGGGAGCTCCTGCGCGGCTAGCGATTCGCTAGACGGCAGGTGCAGTCGGCAAAAGGAGAGATCGTCATGCCAGTAGCAGTCTCGTACCCCGGTGTCTACATCCAGGAGGTTCCGAGCGGGGTGCGCACCATCACCGGGGTGTCGACGTCGATCGGCGCGTTCTTCGGGCGCACCGCGAGAGGTCCCGTCAACAAGGCGGTCCGGTGTCTGAGCTTCGCCGACTTCCTGCGTGAGTTCGGCGGTCCGCATCCGAAGAGCGATCTGGCGCAGAGCGTCAGGCAGTTCTTCGACAACGGCGGCACCGACTGCTACGTCATCCGGCTCGCGCATTTTGCGGCGGGCACTGGCAAGGCCGCCGTCACCCTGAAGAACATCGCCGGCGGGGGCGGGCAGCGGGTCCTGACGGCGACGGCCAAGCAGCCGGGTTTGTGGGGCTCCGACGTCAAGCTCGACGTGGACTACAACACGCCGAACCCCGACGATACGTTCAACCTCGCCGTCATCCAGGAGAGCGGCGGTGCGGTCGTCAATCGCGAGGACTTCACGAACCTCTCGATGATGCCGACGTCACCGAGGTTTGCCTCGACGTTCGTCACGCAGTCGTCCACGCTCATCGACCTCGCGCTGCACGCGGACATGGGCGATCCGGCGTTGCCCGGGTCGTTCATCAACACGATTGGCAACACGCCGGCCGGGTACAGCGAGAGCCGCCGCCCCTTCACCGGCGCGGTCGGGGCCGTCATCACCGCCATCAATACGCTGCTCACGACAAACGGCAACTTCGTGATGAGCGTGAACGGATCGATCGACATCGACATCGATCTCACGGGCGACGTCGTCGCTGGCGCAAGCTTCCCAGCCGTGGCGCTCTCGTTTACCGGGCTCTTGAACCCGATTCTCGCCTCCGCGGTGCCAGGTCTGGCCGTCGCGTGCCAGTTCGACAGCGTCGGCGCGGCGAGGGTGCTGCGCATCACCTCGGCGTCCGGCGATTTCAGCCGCGTCACGATTCGACGCGCCGCCACCGCCGACCTCGCGGGGCCGATGATGTTCGGCCTGGACCAGGGCGGGATCGAGGTCGTCCGGTACAGCAACATGCGGCCTGTCTACAACGGTGCCGTGTTCGTGGGCGGCAATACGTTCGGCGCTTTCACCGACGGCGCGAACGGCATCAACACCTTCGCCGGGCTGAACCAGAACATCATCACCGGCATCCAGATCGCGGGCAGTCCGAGCGTGACCCTGGGTCTGGTGACCACCGCCGCTGGCGATGCCAACTTCGTTTCAGCCGGCCCCGGCGTCGACGGCGTTCGCGAGAAGCTCCGCATCATCGCCCAGACCGTGAACGCCGATCCGAACGTGCCGTGGAAGGCCGAGCTGTGGGGCTACCACCTTGCGTTCCGCAAGAAGCAGGGGCCGATCAACGACGTGTCCGGCGTCACCACGACCGGCGGCGTGGGCGCGGGAGCGTTTGGCAGTGGGTTCACTGGCAACACTCGCCAGTACAGCCTCGGCATTACCGGCACGAGCACGTTCCAGGATGGCCCGGGCGTCGCCGGGGACGACGGAACGGCGCCGCAGATGGCCGACTACCTGGGCAATCCCGTCCTGCACACGGGATTCAACGCGCTCGATCTCGTCGACCTGTTCAACTTGATGGTGTTGCCGGGCGATCGCGAGATCAACGACGCGACGTATGAGCAGCTGATCGGACCTGCCAGCGTCTACTGCAAGGGGCACCGCGCGTTTCTGCTCGTCGACGCGCCCGACGCCTGGACGTCGGCGGCGGGCATTCCCGTCGCGGACGCGACGGTGGTCAACTCGCTGCGTGCGCTGGTCGTGAAGGATCACTCGGCGGTGTTCTATCCGAAGGTCCAGTACAGCGACGCGGGCGTCAAGAAGATGATCGGCCCGTCGGGCATGATCGCGGGCCTGATGGCGCGCACCGATTCGTCGCGCGGCGTCTGGAAGGCGGCCGCGGGCACGGAGGCGGCGCTGTTCGGCGTCCTCGATCTGCAGGTGAACCTCACCGATCTCGAAAACGGCGTGCTGAACAAGCTCGGCGTGAACGTGCTGCGCAAGTTCCCGGTCGGCATCGTCAACTGGGGCGCGCGCACGCTCGACGGATCGGACGACATCGGCTCGGAGTGGAAGTACATCCCCATCCGGCGTCTCGCGCTGTTCCTGGAAGAGTCGCTGTTCCGAGGGACGAAGTGGGTGGTGTTCGAGCCGAACGACGAGCCGCTCTGGGCGAGCATCCGTCTGAATCTGAACGCGTTCATGTTGAGCCTGTTCCGCCAGGGCGCGTTCCAGGGCAGCACGCCCGACAAGGCGTTCTACGTGAAGTGCGACGGCGAGACGACCACGCAGAACGATCGCAATCTCGGGATCGTGAACATCGAGGTCGGCTTCGCACCACTCAAGCCGGCCGAGTTCGTCGTCATCAAGATTCAGCAGATTGCCGGTGACCTCACTTAGAAAGGCAACGCCATGGCCAAAGGCTTCGTGAAGAACGCGCAACGGGTCGACCCGTACAAGACCTTCAAGTTCCGCGTGAAGTGGGACGGCAAAGTCGTGCTGGGTGTGAGCAAGGTGAGCGCGCTGAAGCGGACGACCGAAGTCGTCAAACACCGTGACGGCGGCGACAACAGCACCGACCACAAGTCGCCGGGCCGGACGACGTACGACGCGATCACGATGGAGCGCGGGCTCACGCACGATCCGGAGTTCGAGAAGTGGGCCAACATGGTTCACCAGTACGCCGGCGATCCCACGATGGACCTGGCGAACTACAAGAAGGAATTGACGCTGGAGATGATGAACGAGAAAGGCCACGTCGTCTTCCGGTACTTCCTCCACGCGTGCTGGGTGAGCGACTTCACGTCGCTGCCCGAGCTGAACTCGAACGCCAACGCGCTCGCCATCGAGTCGATGAAAGTCGAGCTCGAGGGCTGGAACCGCGATCCCGACACGAAGGAGCCGAATGAGGCCGACGCCGTCCCGGCGGCCTGATGTCGGATGCCATGCGTCCCTTCCCCCCGCTTCCGGAGACGGTCAGGGCGCGGTACGGCGTGGGTCCCGGCGATCTCGCGCTCAGGTCCTTCGGCGTCCGCGAGCGCGATCTGCACGTCGATTTCGCGCGCGGTCCGCGTCCGCTCGTGGTCACGGAGGTGATCGCGTGCTGCACCAGCACCGCTCGAGACGTCGCCGTGGATCCGGAGCTGATCTGGCAGCTGCCGATCGGCCGTCGGGTCGAGTGTCTCCTCGCGCTGCTGCCGCCTGGACCCGCATCCAACATTGACGTCAGCTTCCGCTGCGGCGCCGGGTGCGCAGAGGAGTCGGAAATCGGGATCTCGATCGACGAGCTCACCGAGCTCCAGTCTCGGGCGTACGCGTCGGAGCATGTCGCCGTGCCGCTCGAGTCGCGAGCGCCGGTGGCCCTGCGCCGGCCGACCGGCCGCGACCAGCTGGCATGGTTGAGCGCAAGCCCTCCCGACGAAGCGGCCGCGATACGGGCGATGCTCGAGACGCTGATCGTCGGTGACGACGATCGACGCGCCATCGACGACTGGCTGAGCGACGCGATGCTCGATCGCATCGGGGAGTCGATGGACGAGCACGACCCGCTCGTTGGCGTGACGATCGGCGCCGTCTGTCCCACATGCGGCGCCACGAATAACGTGGCGATTGACGTGGAAGAGTTGGCGCTTCAGCGGCTCTACGAGGCGCAGGTCGCCCTGCTGTCATCTGTGCATCGTCTCGCCACGCATTACCACTGGACCGAGCAAGACATCTTCGCAACGCCGCACTGGCGCCGGCAGCACTATCTGCAGTTGATTGAGGCCGACCAGCGATGACCGGCTACTTCGCGCGGCTGGCACGCCGGACCGGCCTCCCTGTGGCCGGCGATCGTGCGAAGGCGACGATCTCGCCGGCAGCCTCCCGGACCGAACCGCGGGCCGTCGTTCGACCGGCGCCGTTGCACGTGGTCGAGACGACGCTGGTCGAGCTCGCGAGCGGTCATGCCGGCCAGACAAGTCACGTCATGCCGCCGGCGGTGCCACCGTCTCCCGACGCACACTCACGCTCGACGGCTCACGATGCGACCGGCGCGCCGCCGCCGGTGACGAGACCACCGGACTCACGTGTTCGGATACCGGAGCCCGCTCGGCGTCAGGCTGCGACGCCAACGAGATCCGACGCGGTACCAGCCGCCGATCGCCCTCCCCATGTTGATGGAAGCCACGACGTCGGCCGGCGCGAGTCCGGGAGAGACCGGGACGAATGGACGCGTGAGGAGCGAATCGAAACGCGACTCCCGCCCGGACCCGATCGACTCGACGTGCCGGCGCTGCCGTACGCAACGCCGGCGGCTCCGGACGAAGCTGCGGCGGCGGCCGTTCTGCCGGTGCGTCGCGAGCCTCCCCGCGAAGACGCGGCCGCACGCGAGGCGATCGCCCGGAGGTACTTGAAAGACGTGCGCGCGTGGGTCGCCGCCTCGCCGGATATCGCGTTCAATCCGCCTTCCGAGCCGCCGGCGGGCGGGCCGGTCCCGCAAGCCGACCCGCCAGTCGCTATCGCGCCGTCGGAGCGCCCGACCGTTCACACCGGCCGCGAAGCGGCGCTGGACGTGCAGGACCTCACCCTGTCGATCGGCAGCATCAACCTGGTGATCGAGGAACAGCGGCCGCCCGCCGCCGCGGCGTCCGCGCCACCGCGTGTCGAGACGATGCCGCCGCAAGAGGCGACCACGCCGACAGCGTTGAGCCGCTATTACCTGAGGCGCTGGTAGGTCACCGTGGCACTCGCAGACACATCGAGAGCCATCGGGGCCATCACCGATGCGATCTCGCAGCGGCTGAACACGAAGACGGGTCTCCCCGTCACCATCGGCCGTCCCGAGCCCAGTCCGTCAGCGGCCGTCGATCGGCTGAATCTGTTTCTGTACGAGATCACGTTCGACGCCAACCTGAAGAACGTGCCGCTCGACGATGGGCAGCGGCCTCCGCTGTGGCTGGTGCTCAGGTACTTGTTGACCGCGTTCGACGACGACGGCAAGACCAGCGATACGGTCGGCGCGTTTCAGAACCTCGGTCAGGGCATTCGAGCGCTGCAGGAGCTCGCCGTCTTTCCGCTCACGCCGGGTCTGCCCACGACGATCGTGAAGGCGCTCAGCGACAGCCCCGAAGAGATCAAGATCACGTTCGACGACGCATCGACCGATTTGCTCTCGAAGGTGATGCAGGGCACTGACGAGAAGTACCGCGTCTCCGTCGCCTTCCAGGTGCGGCCCGTGATGATCGCGCCGTCGGAGGCGCCGTCGTACTCGCTGCTGGTCGGTGTCGACTACAGTGCGGGGCCGCCGGCGACGATCGGCGAGGCCGGCATTCACATTCCGGTGCTCCCGTCGATGGGGCCGATGCTCGACGAGATCTCGCCGGAGGCGTTCACGCCGGGATCCACCGTCACGATCACCGGCACGGATCTGCACCTCGCGAATCTCTCGGTCAAGCTCGGGCCGGTGAATCTGCCCGTCACGATGCAGCGGCCCGATCGGCTGCGGTTCGTCGTGCGCGAGGATCTCGTCAACGGCAGCACGATTTCCGCAGGGACGCTGCCGATCACGGTGGGCCAGCTCCTGCCAACCGGCCGCACCCGCTCGAGCAACACGCTCATCGGCACGCTCCGGCATGTAGTCAGCACGACGTCGCTTGCCGGCGCGGTGCAAACCGTGGCCGTCGCGCCGCCGCCCGTCGGGTGGAAGTTCGCGACGATCGATCTCACCGGCACACTGCTCGGCACCGATGACGACGACTGTTACCTGGCGCTGTTCAAGGACGGCGCGGCGGTCCGCTTGTTCGACGCACTGACCGACACGTCGCCGCCGAACGCGCCGCAGACGGCCAGGCGATTCGTGATGCAGAAGGCCGACGCGGTGCCGCCGGGACGCTATCTCGTGGTGTATCGCGTCAACGGCGTCCAGGCGCTGCAGAGCTTTCCGGTGGATCTGGTATGAGCGCCACGAGTCAGCCGATTGAGGCCGTGACGTTCGCGCCGGCGTTGCGCGCGGCGGATCCGTCGGCCAACTACTGGATGCGGCAGGTGATGTTGCGGCTGCGGCGCGAGGTCTGCTGGTGCTGGCACGAGCGCGGCCTGCAGCCGGCGCCGAGCCCAACGGTCTTGCCGCCCTTCTCCGACAGATTGATCGGCACGCTCGATCAGAGCCGCTTCTGGGCCGACAAACAGCGGTTCTTCACGACCGACGCCACCGCGCGGTACCTGACAGACCAGATTGGCGGCGCCCGGAGCCGGAGCGCGGCTCGCCCGTCGCGTGGCTCGTTCGAATGGGTCGTCGAGAGCCTGGCGCTCGACGATGTCTCGACGTTTGCGCTGGCGCTCGGACTGACCGCCGCGTTCGACGCCAGCATGACCAGCGTCATCTCCGCGTGCCTCAACGATCAGACGAAGCTCCATCCGACGCTGGCGCTCGTGCAGAAACTCTGGGACGTCCCGGAAGACGTCCTCCGACTCGCCGATCCGTTCCATCCATTGTTCCGGCTCGGTCTTCTGCAACAGACCGGGCCGCATGACGGCGAGGCGCGATGGGACGCGCCGCTCAGCGTCCCGTCGCTGGTCGCGGAGCTCCTACTGTTTCCGGAGTCGTCATTGCCGCACGGACTCGTTCTGCTGGCGCCCGTCGTCGACCGGCGCGAGCCGAGCGGCGCCGCTCGCGTGGTGCCGCTCAGGCTCACCGCGCTCCACCGTGATGGGTTGCGTGTCGTGCCGGTCATCGGCGCCAAGGGGTCGGGGCGCCGTGCCCTCGTGCAGGCGGTGTCGGCGGCCGCCGGCAAGCCGGTCGTGGAGTGGGAGGGCGCGGCGGCGCTCGAGGATCAACGCAGCCTGAATGCGATTGCGACCGTTGTCTGGCTGAAAGATCTGTACCTGTTCCTCAGCAGCGAGCCCGCTGCGGTCGTACCCGGCGAGAAGGGCGGCCGCACGGTCATTCCGTCCGCCGCGATCCCGGCGACGGTCTTCGTCGCGGTGACCGATCGCCACCAACTGGCGCACGTTCCGGCGGCCGCGCTACTGCCTGCGCTCGACGTGGCGCCGGCGACGTTCGAGCAGCGCGTCGAGGTCTGGAAACGACATCTGGGACGCAAGGCGACGGCGCTCGGCGCCGAGATTGCCGAATGCGCGCGCCGTTTCCGGCTGGAGCCGGACACCATCGCGACCGTGTGTCGCGAACTGAACGCGCTGCCGGGCCCGCTGCAGTCGCGGGATCTTGCCGACGCCTGCCGGGCCGAGCTCGCCTCCGATCTCGGCGACCTCGCGACGCTCGTGGCGCCGCGATTCTCCGTTACGCACGTGGTGCTTCCGCACAAGCAGCAGGTGCTCATCGCCGAAATCCTGAAAGCGATGCGATCGCTGACGGAAGTCCACTACGTGTGGGGCACCGCGAAGGCGTGGAACGAAAGCGGCCTCTCCGTGCTGTTCGCCGGACCGCCCGGCACCGGCAAGACGATGGCGGCGGAAGCGCTCGCCACGGATCTCGACCTCCCGCTGTACCGGATCGACCTGTCCCAGGTCGTCAACAAGTACATCGGCGAGACGGAGAAGAACCTCAAACGCGTCTTCGACGCCGCCGACGTGGCGGACATGATCTTGTTCTTCGACGAAGCAGACGCGCTGTTCGGGCGGCGCACGGAAGTGAGCGACGCGCACGACCGGTACGCCAACCTCGAGATCAGCTATCTGCTCGAACGGATGGAACGCTTCAAAGGCCTGGCGATTCTCGCCACGAACCGGAAGAAAGATCTCGACGACGCATTTCTCCGGCGCTTGCGCTACATCGTCGACTTCCCGATGCCCGACGCCGCCGAGCGGCGGAAGATCTGGCGCCAGGTGATGCCCGTGTACGCCGACTGTTCGGACGTGGAAGTCGACTTCCTCGCCGCGCAGTTTCCACTCGCCGGCGGCAGCATTCGCTCGGTCGTGTTGAATGCCTGCCTGCAATGCGCCGACGGATCGGGCCTGTCGGCGGACGGGGGCCGCGCGCGTCTGACGATGAAAGCGGTCGTCACCGCCGTCAAGCGCGAATTCGACAAGATGAACCGGACGCTCAGCCTCGAACAGTACGGCGCCTACGCGTCGACGATCGAAGGACTCGATCATGAGTAGGCGCGACATTCGCATCGACCGGATGACCGTGCGCCTGCGCGGAGTATCGCCGGACGTGGCGCGCGATCTCGGAGGCGCCATCGGCCGCGATCTGATCCGCGAGCTCTCCCGGCAGACGCCTGTCGCCGGCCGACGGCCGAGCGGCCGCGTCGATGCCATCGACTCCGGTCGGGCGACGGTCGCGGCCGGCTCGACAGCGGCCGATCTCAGGGGCACCATCGTCAATCGCATCGCACGAGCAGTGCAGCGGGCAGGGAGGTAGCGCCATGGCTCCGTTCCTGATGCGCGGCGCGATGATTGAGTACGGCAGCGACTTCCTCGGGCCGCTGCCGAACGTCGTCATCTTCCAGTTCAATCCCGAGTCGCTCACCCGCACGATTCAGATTCCGTCGCGACCGAGCGGCGGCGCCGCCCGGGAGACGACCCAGGCGGGGGAGCCGTCGATCGAGAAGATCTCGCTGAAAGCGCAGTTCAGCGCCGCCGACGGCCAGGGCGTCCGCAATCCGCTGGCGATCACGATGGGTGTCGGCCCGCGTCTGGCTGCGCTCGAGAAAATGGTCAACCCCGCGAGCAAGCTGAGTGGGCTCATCGGCGCCGCGGTCGACGCGATCGGCGGAGCACTCGGTCTGGGCGGTGGGGGCGGCGGCGATCCCCGGCAGGCGATTCCGCGAGAGAAGTACCCACGCATCCTCTTCATCTGGGGACCGTTTCGCGTGCTGCCGGTGGTCATCGAGTCGATGACCATCACCGAGCTGCAGTACGACTTCCTGCTCAATCCGACTCAGGCCGACGTGTCGATCGGCCTGGCCGTCAACGCGATCGACAACTGCTCGGACGACACGGTCGGCAAAGGCGCGCTCGAGTACTCGAACATGGCCAAGGACGCGCAGGCGATGCTGAACCTCGCCAACACGGCCAGCCAGGTCGCCGATCTGATTCCGTTCTGAGTGTCTGAGCGAGGAGACGCGAATGTTCAGCGACAGCTCGCGCTACGTGAACGTGAAAACGGTCGAGGCCGAGACGGAGGACGGCCGCACGGTAACCGCCGTGGCGCTGCGCCGGCTCCCGACGGTGGCCGGCACGCCGACCGTGGTCACGGGCGCCGATCGGCTCGACGTCATGGCGCAACGCAAGTCCGGCGACGGCACGAAGTTCTGGCACATCGCAGACGCCAATACCGAGCTCGAGGCCAACGATTTGGTGAAGCCGCGCCCGTACGACAAGGAAGCACGCGTCATCACGGTGCCGGAGACATAAATGGGCGCGATCGAGTTCAAGATGTTCTTCGACGCGGCCAGCGCCACCCGGGCGCAGCTCGACGCGATCGACGAAATCGTCGTCGATCAGGCGGTCGATCGTGCCTGGGAAGCGCGCCTCAAGATCCCAGTCTGCGTGGACGGCAACGGCAAGTGGGACGGCGAGAACGAAGCCTGGATGCGGACGTTCAACCGCGTGCGCGTGGAAGTAAACGCCGGCGACGGAAGCTTCGTGCCGCTCATCGACGGGCCGATCGTCGGCTTCGATGCCGCGCGCAGCTCGTATGCCGGCAAGAGCCTCGTCACGGTCGTCGTCCACGACGACAGCGCGCTGCTGAACCGCGAGGCGAAGGTGGAGGTGTCACGCGGGCAGACCGACAGCGACCTGGCGCGCCAGATCTTCAGCGCGGCGCAGATGACGCCGGACATCGAGGACACGCCATCGCAACCCGACCAGACGACGGCGGCGTCGGTGCGGTGCGGAACGCCGATGCAGTACCTCCGCGATCTCGCGCGGCGCAATCGGAACTACCACGCGTACGTGCTGCCGGGCCGGCAGCCCTCCCGCAGCATCGGCTGCTTCAAGCCGTTTCCGACCGACACCGACGGGCTGCCCGAGATGGTGCTGCTCGGCGGCGATCGCAACATCGAGGCGTTCAACGTCACGAATCAGGCGCACACACCGAGCACGGTGCAGGCGGCCACGGTCAGCATCGCGCACGACACGGTGCAGACGAGCAAGTCCTCGTACCGCGACGCCACGCTGATGGGCGATGAGCCGCCCGATTCGGGCGAGGCGAATCCGGCGACGGGGTTCCTGCCGCCGGGACAGACGGACCGTGTCGATCTCGATCAGGCGACGAAAGGCGCCGCGGCTGAATCGGGCTACTCGCTCGCAGCGACGGGCCGGACGGCGCCGCTCTGCTACTACAGCGCGCTGTCGCCGTACCGCTGCGTGCTCGTGAAGATGTCCGACAGCCAGTACAGCGGCAAGTACGTGATCGTGAAGGTCACCCATACGCTCACGCGATCTGTGTACACGCAGTCGTTCGCACTGAAGGGCAACAGCATCAGCACCGGCGCGTTGGGTGGCTTCAGCATTCCCGGGGGCATTTTCTGATGAACACAGAGCACGAAGAGATGCTCGTCGACATCGCGGAAACGATGCGGTGTCGCTTCTACGGGAAGTACCGCGGCATCGTCGTCGACGTCGACGACCCCGATGGTCTCGGACGCATCACCGCGCAGGTGCCGGAGGTGCTCCATGAAGAGACGTCGCCGTGGGCGTTGCCCGCCTCGCCATTCGCCGGGCCATCGCACGGCTTCGTGCTGATTCCCGAAGCCGGCGACGGCGTGTGGATTGAATTCGAAGCCGGTGATCCATCCCGCCCCATCTGGAGCGGCGGCTGGTGGGCCAAGGACGAGCTGCCGAAGCCGGCGGCCACGCAGGTGCGCGCGCTCATCACGTCCGCCGGGCATCAGGTCGTGCTCGACGACGAGAACAAGGAAATCCATCTCGTCCACTCCGGCGGCGCCGAGCTCGCGATGACCGACAACGACGTCACGCTGACGATCGGCGAGGCCGAGCTGACGATGACCGACTCGGAGATCAGTCTGAAGATCGGCACGACGGAAATCACATTGACGAAGAGCGACCTGACGCTCAAGGGCGGTTCCAGCGCGCAGATCGTGCTCTCGGCCAGCGGGACCGACATCAACAACGGCGCGATGACGGCGAAGTGACCATGGGCAACGTTCTCACGACGAGCAGCACGGTGCTGTGCACGCACGGCGGCAGTGCGACGCTGACCACGGCGAATGCGAAGGTCACGGTGGATGGCGCGCCGGCGCTCCTCGAGTCCGATATCCATTCCGTGTCCGGTTGTCCGTTTCAGATTCCCATCGGCACCGGCACGAAGCCATCGCCGTGCATCCGCATCGAGTGGTCGGCCGGGACCGTGCAGATGCAGATCGACAGCGGTGCCGTGCTCACGCAGACGAGCGTCGGCCAGTGCTACAGCGCGGAAGGCGCCGTCCAGGGTGTGGCGACCGTCGCCAACGCGCAGATGAAGGTCAGCGGGCAATGAAGCCGAACAACGGGCGTCACCTGGCGTTTCCGTTCCGCATCGGCGCGGACGGACGGGCGGTGCAGGTCGTCACGCTCGAGGAGCACGTTCGCGACGAACTGGTGCAGTTGATCCTGACCAACCCGTCCGAGCGGCCGTTTCTGCCCGAGTTCGGCGGCGGCGTGCGGCGCCTCGTGTTCGAGAACATCGACGAGACGACCGGCGCGATGGTGAAAGCGGTGCTGACGCGCGCCGTGTCCCGGTGGCTCGGCAATCGCGTGACACTCGAGGACCTGGAGGTCGTGACGGAGAACGAGACGATCGCGGTCGATCTCAAGTACCGGATCGCGGGCACGCCAGACAGCCGCCTCGTCCGATTCGAGCGGCACGGCGGGTAAGACCATGGCGATCACCACCGAACATCGCACGCTCAGGAGCCGCGCGACGAACCTCGAGGCGCGGGACCAACGCGCCCGGAAGCTGTTCACCGTTCCGCCCGAGCTCACGCTCGCTGAGTTTGCCGCCCTCGGCCCGGCCTGCCAGACCGATCTGGATCTCCTGTACCCGCTCGCCGGCGGGAAGCGGACCCTGGCCACACCGGTGGCCGCGCTCACGGTGACGGAGCGCTACCGGATCCTGCAGTGCCGGACGCTGCCAAACGGCATCAAGCGCGTCTTCGTGTCGCTCGCCGCCGGTGTGGCGACGCTTCGAGTGGAGTTCTTCAACCGCAACCGTCTGCAGACCATCGTCGACAAGTACAACAACGAGTCGCCGCTCGACCCGGCGGTGGCGTCGCGCATCTTTCCGATCGCCGGTGGCCACCGGCTCGTGGCCGGAGCCGCGGCGGGGCAGGTGCAGGTACGGACGATCGCGAAGTCGGCCGACTTCGACGCGCCGAATTCGACCCAGCCCACCACCCTGCTGCTGACGGTCACGCCGATCGGCGACTACTCGACGTACACGCTCAGCATCGACCCTGCGCAGTTTCCGATCGTCGATCCGGTGATCGTCGATCCGGTCTTCAACGAGATCGACTTCAAGTTCCGGCCCGGCTGCTTCAACATCAACTGCGCGCCCGACTGGGATCCGGCGCCGGCGCCGGCCGACGAGCCGGTGATCGACTACCTCGCGAAGGACTACGACTCGTTCCGCCACACGATGATCGCCGCGCTGATGCAGCGCGTGCCCGGCTGGCAACCCAGCAGCGAAGCAGACCTGGATCAGGTACTGCTGGATCTGTTCAGCGCTTCGGCAGACGAGTTGAGCGACTATCAGGACCGCGTGATGAACGAGGCGTATCTCGCCTCGGCGCGTAAGCGCGTGTCACTCGCGCGCCACGCGCGTCTGATGGATTACCACATCCATCAAGGCAACCAGGCCAGCACGTGGGCGGCGGTCGAAGTGACGCTCGCCAATGCATCCGAGCCGCAGGTGGGAGCGACGCGGCAGTACTTCCTCTCAGACGCCCTCGAAGTCTGGGCGGGCCCTGTGAAGAAGGATGCCTCCTCCGTCGTCTTTCGCCAGCACGCCGGGACGCGCACGAGAGTGCATCAGCTCGTCAACCGCCTGGGCCTCTACACGTGGAGCGGCGCGATTCCGTCGCTCGCCGCCGGCGGCACGACCGCCGATCTCACGCTCTTTACCGCTCCGGTGCCGCCGGCCGTGCCCGCGCCGCTCGCCGACCAGGCATCGGCGGTCGCCGTGCAGGAGCTGATCCGCAGCGGCGTCGTCACGCATCTCCTTGTGCAAGAACACCTGAATCCGGTGACGGGAACGGTCAATGGCGTCGACCCCCGCCGGCGTCAACGGCTTCGGCTGCTGCCGGGCAACGACGGCGCCGAGGCAATGTTCGATCCGACGACCGGGCCGCCGGCGACGGCGACGTGGTTCGTTCGCGTCCGGTGGCGCGACGAAGACACGCTCGAACATCCGTACTGCTTCACCGTCGACTGCCCGGGTGTCGGCATCGTCGACAACGTCTCGCTTTTCCACGGCAATCTCGTCCAGGTGCACGCGGGCGAGCTGCGCGAAGCCGTGTTCAAGGACCCGCAGGCGCCGCTCCACGGGAGCACGGAGTCGCACTATCGCCGTGTCGGCCGCTGGGATCTGCGCGAAGACGATGAGGGGAAATGGGGGACCGTCGGCATCTTGCCGGATCGCCCGCTCGCGTATCGCGACACGCCACCAGGTGGCGACGTCCCGCCGCACTCGACGCTGCAACTCGAGGTCAAGGTGCCGGGCGGCGGCGAAGATCTCTGGGACGAAGTGCCCAGCTTGATTCACAGCGACGACAGCGACGAGAACGGCGACCACTTCATGGTCGAAACCGACGAAGAGGGCTTCAGCACGATTCGGTTCGGCAACGGCGTGAACGGCAAGGAGCTGCCGGAAGACGCCGAGATCCACTGCACGTACCAAGTGGGCGACGGTCTGGCGGGAAACATCGGAGCCGATCGGCTGATCAACGTCGATGGGACGGTGCAGCCCTTCGAGAAGCTCGAAGCCGGCGTCATCACGGCGACACTGGATGGCGCGATCGTTCGCGTTGCCAATCCCTTCGATGTCAAGAACGGGCGAGCGCCCGAGCCTCCGTCGGCGATCATCCGCCGCGTCCCTGAGGCCTACCGCCTGCGCCAGCTGCGCGCGATCACGCTGCAGGACTACGTTCGCCGGGCCGAGTCGTTGCCGGGCGTGTCGCGCGCCGCCGCGCGCTATGCGTGGACGGGCAGCTGGCGCACGGTGCAGATCACCATCGATCCCATCGGCACCACCGTGCTCGGTGACGACACCCGCGCGAAGGTCGCCCACGCTCTGAATGCCGTGCGGTTGATCGGCGAGGACCTCGAGATCCGCGGACCGCGGTTCGTGCCGCTCGAGATTCACGTCTCGCTCTGCGCGGGCCTCGATTACTGGCGCGAAGATCTGGCGGCGATTCTGGAGCAGGAGTTCTCCGACGGGTGGACGCCGGACGGCCGGATGGGATTCTTCCATCCCGATCGCTGGACCTTCGGCCAGTCACTCGAAGCCAGCCAGATCATCGGCCGCGTGCTGGAGGTCGAAGGCGTCGAGCACATCATCAGCGTACGGATGCGGCGCTGGAACGGACCGTCGGCGTTCAGCGATGAGATCGCCGGCGTCGCCTTCAACGAGATTCTGCAGGTCGTCAACGATCCCGATCATCAGGACACAGGGTTCATCGATTTCGACGTCCAGGGAGGCCGCCGGTGAGCAAGGTGTGCGGTCAGGACTGCGTCGAGCCTCTTCGATTTCCGCGGACGATCGAGAACCGTCCCGGTCTCTCGCACATTCGCTACCGCCTCGGCAGCTATGCCGACATCCGGACGGCGTTGCTCGCCGGCCTCGACCGCAAGCCCGGTCTGGCGCAGTGGACGTATCGCGGTGCGGACGATCCGGGCATCGCGCTGATCGAAGGCGCCTCGATCCTGGGCGACATCCTGACGTTCTACCAGGAGCTCTATGCGAACGAGGCATTCCTGCGCACGGCCCGGTGGCGCGACAGCATCGCCGACCTCGTGCGGCTGCTGGGGTACCGCCTCTCACCCGGACTCGGAGGCCGGACGACGTTCGCGTTCGAGGTGAAGGGCGACGTGCCCGTCGATGTTCCGGCGCACTTTCCGATCAAGGCCGATCTGGAGCACGTGCCGAAACCTGTCGAGTTCGAGACTGCGGACGACGCCATCACGTATCCATGGCTCAGCCGGTTCAACCTGTATCGCCGGTTGTTCACGCCCGCGATCGCGCCGTCGACGACCGAGTTCTACATCGACTCGCCCGATCAGCTCCTGACGCCGATCGAGCTGAAGCCGAACGATCGGCTCGTGATCGGCGAAGCGAACAACGCCGCGAACCCGGGGAGGCTGACGAACGCCGAAATCGTCATCGTCGACTCCGCGAGGGAACTGCACGGACGGAAGATCTACAAGATCAAAGGCGCCCTGAAGCGCACCGGCAGCGTCTCGTCGTTGACCGCGTTCAAGATCGGGCGCACCTTCCACCATTTTGGCCACAATGCGGCGCCGACGTTCGTCGATCCGACGGCCAGTGTGGCGTCCACGTCCAGCTCGTCGACGTCGAACGGCGTCACCACGGCCACGCTGACGAGTGGCGGCGTCGTCCTGAAGAAGACCGCGTTCTCGAAGTGGCTGAACCAGCCGACGTCGAGCTACACCCACGCGGTCGACTACGTCGGCAACACGGGCACCACACGCATCGTCGTTCCCGACCTGGCGGCCAAGGATTTCGCGCTCGACGCGGAGGTGCGCGATCTGGCCACGGGCGTTCGTCTGATCGTCGAGGCAACGCTGTACGAGGGCTATGGAACCCACCAGAAACCGGTCACGCTGGTGCGCAAGGTCTCCGCCATCCGGTCGGCGTCACTCACGTGGGCTCTCACAACCGGATCGACGAGCTTCGTGACGCTCGACCAGACGCTCACCGTGAGCGAGGGTGGCATCACGTACGACCTCGCCGACGTGCGGCAGTTCCTGATTCACGAGGTACTCAGCCCGGCGATCGAGCTGCGAGCCGGCGTGCAGGAAACGGCGGAAACGGCCGGAAACCAGCTGTATTTTTTCGGGACCGACGCGCAAGTCCAGCCGCTTGCGGACCGGCGGTTGATGATCGTCGCGGCGGGGTCCGATCCGGAGATCGTGTCTGTGGTCGACGTGCAGACGCTCAGTGCCAGCGTTGCAGAGCGACCGGAGCTGCGCCGCGTCTCGCTCGACCGGAACGTGACGTTTGCCGGCTTCCCGAACGAGAAGCCCACGCGCACGTTCTACGGCAATTTGATCGACGCGACGGAAGGGAAGCGGGAGCGCGCGGTTCCGCTCGGCAACGGCGACAGCCGGGAGGCGTTCCAGACGTTCCAGATCCCGAAGTCGCCGGTCACGTACCTGATTTCCACGGCCGACACGCCCCCGGAAGTGCCTGAGCTGCAGATCTACGTCGGCGGACGCCTTTGGACGCGCGTGCCGTCGCTCTTCGAGCGCGGACCCCACGAGGAGATCTACATCATCCGCGAGGACGCCGAGAACCACAGCTGGGTGCAGTTCGGTGACGGCGTCACGGGCGCGCGGCTGCCGTCCGGCGTCAAGAACGTCGTCGCCGTCTACCGCACGGGCACGGGGGCATTCGGTCCGTTGAAGCCGAAGTCCAAGGTGCAGGGCGGGTCGAAGCTCGAGGGGCTCGATGCGATCCAGATGCCCGGCGTCGTAAGCGGGGGCTCGGCGCCGGAAGAGGGCGACATCGCACGCGACGCGGCGCCGGGAAAGATCCAAAGCCTCGATCGGCTGGTCAGCCTCGAGGACTTCGAGAGTGAGACGCTGGCGATGTCCGGCGTGAGCAAAGCCTCGGCCGCCTGGCAGCTCGTCGACAACATCCCCCAGGTTGTCCTGACGGTGCTGATGACCACGGGCCGCAGCGACGAGATCGACAGCGTGCGCACGACGCTGGCCGCCTACAACGCGAGCCGTGGCCCGAGCCGGTTCCCGATCTTGGTCCTGCCCGGTCGACAGCAGTACGTCGTGCTGACGGCGACGTTCGGATTCGACTCCACGTATCGGGAAGAGGACGTCACCGCGGCTGTGCGCACCGCGCTCGGCACCACGAGCGGCTCGCCGACCATGGTGGACGATCCCACCGGCCTCTTCAGCGTGCGGCGCCGGCGCTTCGGCCAACGGGAGTACGCGACGTCGATCGCCGGCGCGATTCAGCAGGTCGACGGTGTCGTGTGGGCGCGCGTGACCCGGCTCGACTCGCTCGGCGTGGCCGAGGATCCGTCGGCGATCACGCCGCCCACGACGCCCATCGTGGTCCAGCCGATCGTCGCGTGCGACAGCCAGAACGTGCTCAGTCTGTACGCCGGCCACCTGCAGCTGGCCGGCGTCAGCGTCACGCTGCCGGGGGCGAGGACATGACGGCCCCGCGCGTCGCGCTGTTCGAGCGGCTACCCGAGATCTACCGGACCCGGGATGCGAAGCAGTTTCCGCCCGATCAGCTGCGTGATTACCTGTCGACCGTCGAAGGCGCGTTCGGCGCGATTCACGAGAACATCGAGTCGCTCTATCACGACCTGTTCATCGAGCACTGCGACGAGTGGGTGATTCCCTACATCGGGGACCTGCTCGGCACGAGCGCGCTCAAAGGCGATCCGTGGACGGTGCGAGCCGATGTCGCCGACACGATCGCGCTGCGCCGGCGCAAAGGCACGCTCGGCGCCATCGAGCTGTTGGCATTCAACCTCACCCAGTGGGGCGTGCACTGCGTGGAGCTGCTCGAGATCCTCGTCTGGAACCATCACCTCAATCATCAGCGGCCGGATGTCGGTGGACCGGCGCCGTACCGCGATTCGCGGCCCGGCGATCCGAACCCCGCCATGACACGCCAGCGCGTGATCCGTGGCGGCACGGTGACGCTGCGCGATCCGTCGATGCTCGCGCTCCTGAACACGCCGTTCGATGCGTTCGCGCACACCGTCGACGTGCGGCCGCCCGCCGACGGCAGCGTGCGGTACAACCTGCCGAACCTCGCGATCTTTCTGTGGCGCCTCGAGGCGTACAGGATCCGGGTCAGCCGCCCGGTCTTCAAGGACGACATCGTGACCGGTCTGGCGCTGCCCGCGGCTGCGCGCGCGGTTCGATTCAGAATCAATCCGGTCGACCGTCCGTACCTCGGCCTCGCCAACGCGAAGGACCGTCAGCCGGTTCGTTTGTTCAACACCAACCTCGTGAGCATCAACGACATGGCGCGCGCCGGTCTCGATGCGCTCAATCCCTATGCGCTCGCGCCGACGATCTCGCGCATCGACGAGACGCCCGGTCCGATTCGAGTCGAACGGCTGACGTCCGGTGCTCCGGCCGGGGCGCCCGAGGCGTACGTCTCGGTCGAGGTGTTCGATGCGACGCAAGCCGACCTGACGGGCCTCGATCTCTCCGATGTCGGCTTTCAGCTGCATCTGCCCGAGGCGCGATTTGCGGGTGAGCTGTTCCCACCCGGTCCGGGGCAGATCGCCCAGTGGGCGATCCGGGGCGCGAACCTGTGCGACTGGGAGCTCGGCCTGCAGCCCCCGCTGCAGGACGAGGAGATCGCGATCGACCCCGTGCTGGGGCGACTGGTGATTGGCGTCGGCACCGTGCAGCGGTCGACGGCGCTCGCGACCGACATGCGCATCACTTACACGTACGGCGCGGTCGGCCCGGTCGGCGCGCATCCCATCTCCCGAAGCGATCTGCCGGACGCGCTGACGATTCCACCCGCGCAGGTGCGTGTGGTCGACGCGCGAAAGGACGCGCTCGGTCTGCTGAAGGCGCTCAAGGACACGCACCTCCCGGGCGCGCCGATCGTCATCGAGATCCGCGACAGCCTGACGCACGTGCTCGACCTCAGCGATCCGTTTCTGACGAACGAGAAGATCACCGAGGGCGGAACGATCAGCCTCGTGCTCAATCGCTCGCTCGTGATTCGGGCCGCCGACGACGAGCGGCCGATCGTCGAGCTGGCGCAGCCGCTCCGGTTCCGTCCGCTGAACGTCGTCAGCCCGACGCACGATCCGGTCGAGCAGCGGCAGTTCGACGAGGTGATGTCCAGGTTGACCGTGCGCCTCGAGGGTCTGTACCTCACGCGTGGTGCGACGTTCCCGCCGAATCCGGGCGCGCATAACGAGCCGCTCATCGCGCGCGCGGCCGTCAACCACCTCGACGTCACCGGCTGCACGCTCGATCCGGCCGGCTACGTCAGCGTCCACGGCGATCGCCAGCCGATGATGGTCTCGATGCGGCTGGACGAAACCTACGGATTCACCAAGGCCGACGAGCAGTCGGCGTTCAACCAGACTCCCAACATCGTGCTGCAGCGCACGATCAGCGGGCCGCTGCTCATCGACACGCAGTACCGGCTCGACCTCAGCGACACGATCGTCGACGCCGGTCAGGGCGTGGACGACACGGCCGGGAAGTTCGCGGTGACGGGCGCCACGGGCGCTCCGGCGACGGTGTCGGGGCCCGAGACGCGCGTCGGCGGCGTGACGATCTTCGGCCGCATGCGCGTCGACAGCCTGACGGGCGCCGGCGGCATCTGGGTGCACGCGCTCGAAGTGCTCGACACGCAGCGCGGCTGCATCAAGTTCAGCTACTTCTCGGGGGAAGCGGCCGATCGGCTGCCGCAGAACCACGGATGCGTGAACGGTACGACGGCGCCCCTGCGTTTCGAGAGCGAGATCTTCGGCGAGCCGGCGTACGGCCAACTGACGCGCAGCACTGACGAGCGCATCCTCGAACAGGGACCGCACGACGACCAGATGGGGGCGTTTGGGTTCCTGCTGGAGGCGCACAAGTGGCGCAACCTGCAGATTCGTTTTCGCGAGTTCATGCCGGTCGGCATTCGACCGCTGCTGATCCCAGTGACGTGAGGCCACGATGAAAGGCGACTTCTCACGCGTTCCCGACGAGCGCGCACACAACTTCGCAGGGGTCTTGCACCAGCAGGGCCGCGTCCTGCTCGACGCCGACTGGAACGCCCAGACGGCCATCACCACCCGATGGGAGGACACGGCCGGCCAGGACATCATCGGCGCCGGTGTCGCCGCGGTACCGGCCGACCAGTCCGCCGGGTTCAAGATCGCGTCGGCCACGCATGCCGGCGGGACGACCGACGTCCAGTTGACCGTGACCCCGGGCCGCTGCTGGGCCGACGGCCTGCTGGTCCGCCTGTTCGGCGAGCCCGATCCCGATTCGACCGCGGCGGTCGCGCGCCACGCGACGTACCTCACACCGCCCATCCAGGCACCCGGGTTCGACACGACGACCATCGCGGCGGGCGTCCGCGACGCGGTCGTCCTGGAAGTGTGGCGTGAAGAGTTCAACGGGTTCCAACGTCCCGATCTGCTCGTCGAGGCGGCGCTCGGCGGTCCCGACACGACCGAGCGCATCAACACGGCGTTTGCCTTCCGCTTGATGCGGCTGGGCCCCGGCGATACCTGCGAGAACATCCGCGGGCGATTGCAGGACGACTTCAGCACGAAGGGCAAGCTGAAGGTCTCCGTGCAGCCGTCGACGGCCGGCACCGGCGACTGCCCGACGCCGTCCGGCGGCGGTTTCACGGGCTTCGAGCACAACCTGTATCGCATTGAAATCGCGAACGTCGACACGGGACAGCCGCGATTCAAATGGTCGCAGTACGGCGGCGGCCTTGTCGGACGCGGGCACTTCGACAATCCGTCGAAGACCGTCACGATCAAGGCCAACCTGCAGGCGATCACGAATGCCGGGCTGTCGTCGTTCTACCTCGAGGCGCTGGAGTACGACGCGGCGCTCGGCTTCTGGCGCGTGACATACGGGGCGCCGGCGACGCTCAGCAACGATGTGCTCACGCTCGGCACGAAGGTGTTCGGGACATTTCCGGTCAACGCCACGGCCACCGACACGACGTTCTTCCGGCTCTGGAACGGCATCGAACTGGTTTCGAGTTTTGCGAATACTCCACTGCCGAACCAGGTCGGGATCATCCTCGCGTTCGAGGCGCCGGCCGCCAGCAACTACGTGCCGGGTGATTACTGGACGTTCTCGGTGCGCGCCGGCGAGATCCCGAATCCCGACGTGCTCGTGGACACGAAGCCGCCGAACGGCATCCACTACCACCGCGTGCCGCTCGGCGTGCTGACCTGGCTGAATGCGCAAGACGTCGAAGTCCCCATCGAGGACTGCCGGCACCTGTTTCCTCCGCTGACGCGCCTGAAAGGCTGCTGCTCGTACCGCGTCGGCGACGGCATGCACAGCTGGGGCGACTTCGACAAGATTCAGGACGCCATCGACCACCTGCCCGCCGAAGGCGGCGAAGTGTGCGTGCTGCCGGGCGAGTACCACGAGAACGTGAAAATCGCCGGGCGCCGCAGCATTACCGTCAAGGGCTGCGGCTCCCGGAGCCGCGTCGTGTCGCCGGCGGCAACCGGTGGGGCGCCCCCGAGACCCGTCTTCCACGTCATCGAATCACAGCAGATCCGCATTCTCTCGCTCGCGATTGAGGCCGACACGAGCGGCACGGGGGTGTTCCTCGACGGGCGCACGCTCGAGGACCTCCGCGCGGCCGACGATCGGCTGCTGCCCGTCATGCACGTCACGCTCGAAGGGCTGTTCATCCACGCGGTGGCGGACAGCGCCATCCGCGCCAAGGTCTGCTACTTCACGACGATCCGCCGCTGCCGCATCGACATGGACGACGTGGCGACCGCGTCGCACGCGGTGTTCTTCATCGGCGATGATGGGGTGATCGAGGACAACGTGATCACCGTGCCGAACGCTGCCACGCGAGTGGACGGCATCGACGTCGTCAGCCTGTTCGACGTCGACACGGCGGGAGCGGCCGGCGCGTCGCTCGGTGGTCTGCAGATCGGCGGCACGAGCGAGCGCGTACGGATTCTGAACAACGTGATCGCGCGCGGTGTCGGTCAGGGCATCGTGCTCGGCAGTCTCATGACCGTGACCACCACGACCGAGGATCCGGTGCCCCCGCGGCCGCCAAAACCCGATCCCTGCTTTCCATGCCGGCCCGGTGACAACGCCGTGCCCGATCCCGGAGCCGAGACCACACGCTCGAGCTCGGAAGGCGATCTGTACGACATCGAGATCCGGGGCAATCGCATCTGCAACATGGGGCTCGATGGCATCGGCGTCGTGGGATTCTTCTCGCTCGTCGGCATCGACGAGTTCATCAGCGTCCACGGCCTGCTCATACAGGACAACCAGATCCACCACTGCCTGAACCGGCCGCTCAACGAGGTCCCGCAGGCCATGCTGAAGGCGATGGGGTACGGCGGGATCGCGCTGGCCGACGTCGACCACCTCGTGATCCGCGACAATACGATTGTCGACAACGGCCCGGATTTCCGCGAGCCGCTGTGTGGCATCTACATCCTGCACGGCGAAGGCATCGAAATCTCGCGCAACCACGTGCTGAACAACGGGGCGCGGCCGACCGACACGGACGAGACGTCTGCCGGGGTGAAGCGCGGCGCGCGGGGCGGGATCTACATCGAGCTCGCCGTCGCGCCGGTCGTACCCGTCAGACTCGCGCTCGTCAGAATCACCGTGCCGGCGCAAGCTGGCCAGCCGGCGCTGCTCCTCCACAGCAACGTCGTCAGCGCGCCCATCGGTCGGGCGTTGACGGTGACCGCGATCGGCAACGTGTCGGTCGTCGGCAACGCGTTCACGAGTCATGGCGCCGTGCTCAGGGAGCGACAGACCGATGCGCTGATCGCCGCGACGGTGATGATTGCGAACCTCGGCTTGTCGAACGAGTTCTACCTGCAGCTGCTCGCGTTCGTCATGCTGAACGGCCGCTACCTCAAGTCGGTCGGCGCGCCGCGCGAGGGCGTGGACGACCTGGCCCTGGGCAGATACATGGTGAACGGCAACGTCCTCTTCGCGGAAAACCAGTGCTCGCTCGACGCGATCGAGTCCGGCCTCAGCTTCTCACTGTCGTCGATTCTGATCTTCAGCCTCGACGACGTGTCGTTTCACGACAACCAGTGCGACTGCAACCTGCTCGACGATTTCATCCTCACGCACGCGCTGCTCTTCGGCCTGTCGCTGCGTGTCTCGGACAATCGCTTCAAAGAGGGCATCCCGAACGCGCCGCTCTCGGCGATTACGATCGGGCTCTTCAACACGACGACCGACAATCAGTCCACGCACTGCCTCTACATCGTCGGTCTGCCGAATCTCACGGTGGACAGCTCGAACGTGAGCCTGATGATGATCACGAACCCGAACGCGTGCTGCTCGCTGTTGGTGCACAAAGAGACGTGCTCGGAACGCCGCGTGAGCGATCCCGCGGGCAACAACCCCCCAATGGTGGCATTCCAACCAGGCTAAGCAAATGGCGACCAACAAATCGAATCAGATCGCGTTCAGCGATATCTCCAAGCAGGTCGACGAGGCGACGTCGGGCGCCGACGCGCATCGGGCGGACCGCCTCGATCACCTGCTCGTGGCCCGAAAGGCGAAGGAAACGGGGCTGACCCGCGAGCAGGCGCGGCTGACGAAGAAGCTGGGCGCCGACCACGCGCGCGTGGCGGCGATTGCCGATCGTCGCACGGCCAACGCGGGCCTGCGGCGCGATCTCGCGCTGGAGTCAGTGCGCGCGCGGACGGAGATCCCGAAGGTCGACGACACGACGTGGGCGCTGCTCGGCGTCGTGCGCGATGCGGACCTGAAGCCCGTGGCCAGCGTGACGGTCGCACTGTACGACGCGGGCGGCCGAGTGATCGACAACCTGGGCTACGCCTGCACCGATCGCACGGGGCGCTTTCGGATCGAAGCGACGAACGTCAAGGCGTCCGGGCCGCCCGTGTTCGCGCGCGTCACGACGGCCGACGGGACCCTGCTCGCCGTCGATCGCACGCCGCTCCACCCGGCCGGTGGCACGCTCGACTATCGCGAGATCACGGTGTCTGACGCCACGAAGCCGTGTCCGCCGCCGGCCCCGCCGCCGGCCACGCCGGACGCATGGGTGGTGCGCGGACGCGTGACCGACAAGGCAGGCGCGGGGCTGAGCGGGTTGACCGTCAGCGTGTTCGACAAGGATCTGATCTTCGACGATCGCCTCGGGGAGACCAAGACCGACAAGGACGGCCAGTACTCGTTCACGTATCGCACGGAGCAATTCCGCGATCTGATCGAGAGCAAGCCCGACCTCTACGTGAAGGTGGCAGACGCGAGCGGCAAGACGCTGTACTCATCGAAGGGCGCGATCCGCTACGCGGCCGGACGGATCGAAACCATCAACGTGCAGATCGAGCCGCGGAAGACGTAGGCGCGGCTGTTCTAGAACGCCCAGGCCGCGCGAATGCCCGCGGTAAAGAACGGCAACCTTTTGGAATCCTGGACGTACGTCTGCGGGTCGTGAAGTCCGACTTGACTGGTGACACCCCCGCCGAGCTCGGCGTTGATGGAAAGATTGGACAGCGACGCCGACCCCTTGTAACCGAGATTCACGCCGCCGTAGGCGTATGCGCCAGGGACGAACGATCCCGAATCGGCCGGCGAAGTCTTGTCGGACACGAGAACGGCGCCGCCTTCCGCGAAGCCCCCGAAATTGAGTCCCGTTTGTTTCCGACCTGGCAGTTTCTCGATGCCGATGCGCGCCCCGATCAGGAACGCGGTCCGCTGCTCGCCCTCCAACTGCCGAAGATAGCTGGCGTGCGCACCAATGAAGAGCTCCCAATCGCCCTTGAGTGTGAGGGGAATCCCGAGGTCCACCCCGTAATTCAGGAACGCGCCGGATGAGCCGCCGATGTTCGCGTAGCCGGCCGTCGGCAGAACGAACGCGAACGGCGCGCGAACGTCGAGCCCGGGTGGGTTCAGCTTTTCCCGCGCCTTGAGACACGTGGCCTTGTCGACCTGCGCGATGGTGCACACGTCTTCCTCGATCGGGTGCTGCCCGCTCGCCATCAGCGACTCGGGATTGTCGAATCCCTTGGGTTTGTCCATCTGTGCGCGGAACCAGATCAGGCGTTCCGAAATCACCATCTTCTTGTTGAGCGATTGGCTCTCGATGTAGTTGTACCGGTCGAGCGGAAAATTCAGCACATGAAAAAGCTCGTGCGCATTCCCGCGCGCGTCTCCGCCCCAGTTCGTGGCGTTCGGCCATCGCGGGTTGGCGTTGATCTTCACGGTGTCCGCGTCGGGGACAAAGTCGGGCTTGTTCTCAGGGTTGACGAACTCAACGTTGACCGTGAAGCCCTTGGTCGACGCATGCTTCTCAATCGCGTCTTCGAGTCTCTTGATGCTCTTGACGTCATCCCAGGTACCTTCGCCGCCCGGCGTGAGGTTCACCTTGACCTTGACGAAGATGTTGGTCAGGTCGGTCGCGTCAACCTTGTAAGTGCCTTTCCCGAATCGCGTCGGGTACGTCGTCCACGTGCGGCCCGGTTTCTTGGGCGGTGCCGCAGCCTTCTTGCCGGGTTCGGCCGGCGCCGGTTCGGGCTCGGGATCGGCGGTTGCCGCTTCCTCGACGTCGAGTGTCTTCTTTGCCTCCTTGGTGTCAAGCCGCTTGTCTTCGGCTTTGACGGCGGTGGCGGTCTCCGCGCGAATCTCCTCAGCCACCTTCTTCGTGTCCTTCTCCTTGGTGGTGAAGAGCACCTTCAGCCACGTCGCGTGGTAGAGGCAGTTGGGCTTGGCCTTGCCGTCCTTGATGATGCTGTCCGCGGTGGTCTTCGATTTGGCGTCCAGCTTGGTGAAGCTGTCGAGCTTCTGAATCTCCGCGATGAGGCCGTCATACGACGCTTCGTCCGACTTGTCCGCGCAACGCCGTATCCCCGTTCCGCCCTGCCGGACGTGTGTGAGCTCGTGAGCGATGAGGTGCCGACCCTCAGAGGTTTCCGGGCGATAGTGCCCGGCACCGAAGAAGATGTCGCTTCCGAGCGTGAACGCCCTGGCGTTCAACCCGCGGCTGAGTTCTGCGGCTTCGCCATCGGCGTGGATCCGGACGCCGCCGAGATCCGCACCGAAACGGTCTTCCATGAAATCGCGCATGCCGGCGTCGAGACCTTGACCGCTGCCTCTGGACGCGCGCATGCGGGCGGACACCTCCGGGCCGGCGAACGCGCCGGCCGACTTTTCTCCTTCTTGATGACGCGGCCGTGCCGCCCCTTCACCTGGCTCCGCCGATCTCATGATGCGATCGGCGACGTCACTCGCCTCAACCTCGCTCTCGTCGTCGGGCTTCGAAATCCTCAAACCAGAGCCCGATGCCTGGCAGGCGGGACAGCCGCCGCCGCAGGCACACGGGGCTCTGCGCAGGACGACGTCCACGTCGGAGCGGGTCGAGATGTTCGGTGGTCGCAGTGGACGGGGATGGTCGGCGTGCCCCCGCTTCTTCGACTCAACGGGTTCGCTCGATTTGAAGGTACGCTCACTCATCGGTGGCTCCGCTGCAGATCCGCGAGCACGCTCGAGGCGACCTGACCAAGGCGTCGAGAGGCAGATGATACACCTGCGTACCGACTCTCCAGCGCCGGGATTCGGACGATCCTCGCTCGCCGTTGCCACCGGGTTGCTCGCTTCGCGCCTGACGATCGAGTGAATCGGCTTCTCAGGATTCTGTGTCCGGCAGGCGACGGCGGCTTCGTGATCCGGGACGACGCCGGACGCGGAATGCGTTCGCGGAATGCGTTCAATGAAGGCCTGGGGACCGTAAACGTCCGCGCGCTGAGCGGGGCACGATTCGCGTGAATGGTACAGTGACCGTTCTCGTGACATTCCCGTATTGGGCCGGGGCGGCCGTGCTGCTGATCGTCGTGCTCGTCATTCGTTTCCGCCGGACCGGCCGTGCGCGAGCCGTGGCCGAACTCCGGGCGACGTGGGGCCAGCCGACCCTGCGCGAGCGCAAGATGGACGCGATTCTCGAATCGCACCGATCGCGGGCGTCGGCCCCCGGCGCATCCGGCGTGCTCGACGACCGATCCTGGAATGATCTGCTCCTCGATGACGTGTTCGAGGCGTGCGATCGGACCGAGAGCACGCTCGGTCAACACGCGCTCTACCATCGTCTTCGTTCGGCGCCGGCCGGCAGCCATCTCGAGGCGTTTGAGGCGCTGGTGACGCGGATGACGGACGATGCCGGCGCCCGGGAGCGGGCGCAGCTCGCGCTCGCGCGTTTGCGCGACCCGCACGGCTACGATCTCTGGTGGATTGGGCAACGCGAGGTGCTCGAACCTCGCGCGTGGCACATCGTGTTTCCGGCGCTGGCCCTGACCGTGCTCGGATTGATCGTCGCGCTGCCGATCTGGCCCGCGGCGATGCCGTTGCTCGTCGCGGCGGTCATCGGCGGGATCACGCTGCGCTACACGACGGACCGGCGCGTGCTCGACGTGGCCAGCGCATTTCGGCAGTTCGCGCCCATCATTGCGACCGGCCAGGCGCTGAGCTTCCTCGAGGGCGCGGACATCGACCCCATTGTCGCGCCCCTGCGGCAGGAGACGCCGAGCCTCGGCCGCCTGAAGACCATCGCCCGGTGGGTCAGCGGAGACCCGTTCATGTTCTCCGTGAGTCCCAGCGGCCCCGCCATCCTCGCCAACGATTTCGTCGGCATGATCTACGACTACCTGAACTTCGTCTTCTTCCTCGACGCGAACGGCGTGTACTTTGGCGCGGCGGAGTTACGCAAGCGTGGCTCGGTCCTCCTCCGGGTGATGGCGGCCGCGGGCGACGTGGACGCCGCGATCGGCGTGGCGTCGTATCGCGCCGGACTCTCGCGGTGGACCCGCCCGGCCTTTCTTCCACCGGGCGCGACGGCCACGCTCACCAACGTCCACCATCCGCTCGTCGCGGATGCCGTGCCGAACTCGATCTCCATGGTGTCTGGCCGCGGCGTGCTCGTGACCGGCTCGAACATGTCCGGCAAATCGACTCTGCTGAGGACCGTCGGCGTCAACGCGGTCCTGGCCCAGACGATCCACACCTGTCTCGCGGAGACGTATGCCGCACCGATCTTCACGCTCCGGAGTTGCATCGGTCGTTCGGACGATCTGCTCAGCGGGAAGAGTTACTACATCGTGGAGGTTGAGTCGCTGATCGAGCTCGTCCGCGCGAGCCAGGGTGACGCGCCCCATCTGTTCCTGCTCGATGAAATGTTCCGGGGCACGAACGCCGTCGAGCGTATCGCCGCGGGCCAGGCCGTGCTACGCGAACTCGTCGAAGGTGGCGACGCCCGGCGGCATGTGGCGCTGGCGGCCACGCACGATGGGGAGCTTGTGGATCTGCTGCCGGATCGGTTTGACGCCGTGCACTTCGGTGACTCGGTGGGCGACGACGGCATCGTGTTCAACTACCGGCTGCAACCAGGCCGGGCGACGACGCGAAATGCGATTGCGCTGCTGAAGCAGAAGGGTGCCCCGGACCGCGTCGTCCGCAATGCCATCTCGTGCGCCGAGGCGCTGGACAAGGAGCGCGCGTAGCAGGGTAGCTACGTCCGCGTGCCCATCACGACCCGCACGTCATGCACTTGCCCGTCGTCGACGAGCGGCATCGCCGCGGGATCCATCGACACACCGTCAATCGTCGCCGACGCCACGCCACGGCACTGGTGGCCGGGATTCGAGACCGTGATGTCGTACCGCGCCCTGCCGAATCGCCACACGATCTGATACTCCGGCCACGATGCGGGAATGCACGGGTCGACGCTGAAGGCGTCGCCGCGGCGCCGGAGCCCGAGCATGCTTTCCAGGCCGGCGCGATAGAGCCACGCCGCCGAGCCGGTATACCAGGTCCAGCCCCCGCGACCGGCGTGCGGGGCGCGCGCGTACACGTCGCCGGCCAGCACGTAGGGTTCTGCCTTATAGCGCTCGACATCCGCCGCCGTACGGGTGTGGTTCACGGGATTGAGCATGTGAAACAGCTCCGCGACTTCGTCACCGCTGCCGAGCCGTGCGAGCGCCATGATGACCCAGACGGCGGCATGCGAGTACTGCCCGCCGTTCTCGCGGACGCCCGGCGGATACCCCTTGATGTAGCCCGGATCCTGCGCCGATCGGTCGAACGGCGGATCGAGCAGCAGCACGAGCTGTGAGCCGCGCGCGACGAGCGCGGTACGGACGGCGTCCATCGCGCGCTCGGCGAACCGCCGCGGCACCGCGCCGGACAGCACGGCCCACGACTGCGCGATCGAGTCGATCCGGCACTCGTCATTCTGCGCCGATCCCAATGGCGTGCCGTCGTCGTAGTACCCGCGCCGATACCACTCGCCATCCCACGCCAGCTCGAGGTGCGGCGCGAGACGCGCCGCGTCCTCCCGGTAGCGCACGGCGCGGGCGTAGTCATGCCGCGCGTCGCACAGACCGGCGAAGTCCGTGAGCACGCCATGGAGAAAGAAGCCCAGCCACGTGCTCTCTCCGCGCCCGGCGATGCCGACGCGGTTCATGCCGTCGTTCCAATCGCAGCCGCCGAAGAGGGGCAACCCGTGGGGGCCGGCGGTCCGGCCGCGCTCGATCGCGCGCACGCAGTGGTCGAAGAGCGTGCCGTCCTCCGCCGCCACGCTCGGCGTGCCGTAGACCTCGTGCTCTTCAGCCGTGAGCAGCGGTGCCTTGAGGTACGGCACGCGCTCGTCGAGGACGGCGGTATCGCCGGTCGTGCGCACGTACTCGGCGACGACATGCGGGAGCCAGAGGAGATCGTCGGAACACCGTGTGCGCAGGCCGCGGCCCGTCGGCTCGTGCCACCAGTGCTGGACGTCGCCTTCGACGAACTGCCGGGCGGCCGCGCGGAGCAGATGCGCGCGCGCGAGATCGGGCCGCGCGAACGTCAGTGCCATGACGTCCTGCAACTGATCGCGAAAACCGAACGCACCGCCGGGTTGGTAGTACCCACTGCGCGTCCAGAGCCGGCAGCTCACCGCCTGATACAGCAGCCAGCGATTGATCAACAGATCGAACGAGTCGTCCGGCGTCCGCACCTGCACGGCGTCGAGCGTGTGGTCCCAGGAGGCCTGCACGCGCGTGCGGGCAGCGACGGCGGCGTCTACGCGACCGTGACGCGCAATCAATTGCCGGGCGTGGTCGCGATCGCTGCCCTCGCCCAGCAGGAACAGGAGCGTCCGGCTCTCGCCTGGCTGCAGCCGGCACCGCACGTGCAGGGCCGCGCAGGGATCGAGCGCGGCGCCCATCTGTCCGGAGAGCACCGCCTGTCCGATCGCCGCCGGCGCCGAGATGTCACCGTGGCGCCCAAGGAACGACCGCCGATTGCCTGTCGAGGAGCAGAGCGCTTCGCTCGCAAAGGCGAACGCGACATGACGCGCGAATTCCTGATTGTAGGGATTACGCGCGAAGATCGCGCCGGTCGAGTCGTCGAGCGCGGTGACCACGTGCAGGTGCTGACCGTCGCGAGGCGGGCCCAGCACCCACTCGTTGTAGGTGAAGAGGCTGAGCGTGCGGACATCGTCGCCCGTGTTCCTCAGGGTCAGGAGCGAGAACTTGACGGGATCGCCCGCATCGACGAACACGTCCAGCTCGTGTGCGATGCCGTGGGCGACACGGGCGAAGTGCGACAGGCCCGCGGTGTGACGGACGACGCATCGCCCGCTGGCCGCGCCGCGCGGGAGCGGACCGGGCGTCGGCGACCAGGATTCTCCGGTGTCATCGTCGCGGACGAAGATCGCCTCCGCGGTCGGATCGCCGACCGGGTCGTTCGCGAACGGCGTGAGCCGGTTCTCGCGACTGTTGCCCGCCCACGTCTGCGCCGCGCCCGATGCCGTGACGATCGTGCCGAACTCTGGATTCGCGATGACGTTCGCCCACGGCATCGGTGTTTCCGTCGCATCGTTCAGCACGATCGCGTACGCGCGACCGTCGTCGACGAAGCCCCCGAGGCCGTTGGGCAGGGTCAGCGGCGGCAGCTCGACGGTGGGCATCGCCGTCTCGCCGCGTGGGCGTGATGCCGGAATGAGCGGTTCCGCCGCGATGGTCACGGCATCAGGCCGCTCGAGCTGCGTCCGCAGATCACCCCGGTCGCCCCGCAGGATCGCCGCCGCCACGGCTTCGAGCAGCACGCGCTCGGCACGGCCCATGCGATCGGCGCGGAGGAGATACGCTCCGCCGGGCCGATGTTGCCAGCTGCTCCACGGGCCATCCTCGAGTACGGCCGTGAGCTGCGCCTGCATCTCGTCCAGATAACTGATCGGATGCTCGTTGACGATGACGACGTCGGCGCTGAGGCCGCGCAACCGCCAGTACTCCTGCGCCTGCAGCACCTGTCGCACGAGCGGCACGTCGTCGTCGCCGATCACGCGGAGCAGCAGGATCGGCAGATCTCCTGAGATGGAATGCGGCCACAGGCCCGGTTGCCCCAGTTCATTCGATGCAATGGTGGCGGCGTCCGCGCGGAGCGAGTCATCCGTGCCGAGCACCCGTGAGGCGAGTCGCTCGAAGAGCACCGCGTCATCGGCCGAGACGCCGAGATGGTGCAGGGCGCTTTGCGCGTGCGTGATGGCCAGGGCGAACGTGCGCCCGGCCGCACCGGGTTCGTGGTACTTGCGTGCGAGCGCGACGGCCGTGTCGCGATCGGCGGCCACGCCGGTGGCGAATGACAGCCGCACGGCCGCGCCGGGCGGCAACCGAACCCGCTGCCGCAGGCTGACGATGGGATCGAGCACGACGCCTGTGGTGCCCGAGAGGGCGCGCCCGTCGAGCGCCTGCGGATCGCCAGGGTGGCGCCCGCGGCCGAGAAAACGCGCGCGGTCGGTCTCCCATTCGACGGGCCCCTGGGGTCGCCCGTCGAGGCTCATCGCATGAAAGGCCCACGCGGGCTGGTCGCGAGGATCGCGCGGGCGCCGATGGCACAGCAGCGCGGCGCTGTCGGGCAAGTACTCCGTCTCGACGAAGAGCTTGCCGAACGCCGGATGGGCGAGATCGTTCGCGCGCGTGGTGAGCACGATCTCCGCGTAACTCGTGACGTCGATCTCGCGGATGCGCGTGCTGTGGTTGCGCACCGACAGCCGCCGGACCTCGACGTCGTCTTCCGTGGAGACGGCGACATCAAGCCGTGTGGACACGTCTTCATCACGCCGCTCGAAGACGACGCGGTCGGCGGCGAACGTCACCGTGTAGTCGTCGGGCTCGCGTCGCGATGGTTGAAACGCCGGTGACCACACCGCGCCGCTCCGAACATCGCGGAGATAGATGAACTGACCGTCGGCGTCGCGTGTGGCATCGCGCCGCCATCGCGTCACCGGCAGGCCGCGCCAGACGCTCGTGCCGCCGCCGGAATTCGTGACGGACGTGACGTAGTTGCCGTTCGAGAGAAACTGCGTATGGGGGACCGCGGTGTGCGGCGTGCGGAACGTCCGCACGGGCATCGAGGGCGCCGGCGCGGCGACGCGCATCTCGTCGAGCGGCCGTGGTTCGATCGTCGGCATGTCTCGTGGCACGCGCTCTTGCAGCAGCAACTCGGTCGCCTGGACGCGTGGCTCCGCGTGAAAGCGCTCGACCATGCGATCGCCGTCGAGGGCGTTGGCGAGCGCGACGAGCGTCATCCCGGCATGATGGGCGAGGTACACGGGGACGATGACGCCGCCATCAGGTACGACGGGTACGACAGGTACGGCCGGAATGTTGTCGAGGTGCGTGTAGTCGATCGCATCGAAGAACCCGTACTCACCTTCGAGGCCCAGCGCGGCCAGGCGTCGCAGGTTCGCGGTGCTCGCCGCGGGATCGACGGCGAGTGCCAGCGCGGTCGCGTAGGGGGCGACGACGACTTCGTCACCGAGGCCGCGTTTGAGGCCGAGGCCGGGAATGCCGAACGCCTTGTATTGATAGGTGCCATGACGATCGGCCAGGTTGTAGGCGGATTCGGAGATGCCCCAGGGGACGCCGCGCGCGGCGGCGTACTCCATCTGGCGACGGACGACCATCTGACAGGACTCGTCGAGCAGCGTATTCGGGTACGTGCGCATGACGAGCAACGGCATGAGGTACTCGAACAGGGTGGCGCTCCACGAGAGCAGCACCGGGGCACCCGCCACGCTCGTCAGTGACCGGCCGAGATGGAACCAGTGCACCTGCGGCACGTCGCCCTTGGCGATGGCGATGAAGCTGGCCAGCCGCACCTCGGACGCGAGCAGATCGTAGAACGACGCATCGAGCCGGCCGGCGCCCCCGGCATCCGCGGGCCGGTAGCCGATCGCAAACAGTCGCCGTTTCGGGTCGAGCAGAAAACCGAAGTTCATGTCGTCCACGAGCCGCGCCGCGCGCGCGGCGAGCGCCGGCGCCAAATCCCGCAGCCCGACCGAGAGCGTGAGCAGCGCGCCGGCCAGGTTGCCGCTGTCCACGGTGGAGA
>Ga0137427_10000067_pt1 | contig 53506 bp, 84 predicted proteins | sample EasRivERMZT700_2_FD_102309 | JGI IMG/M metagenome (GOLD analysis project Ga0137427, IMG submission 102309) | Soil microbial communities from meander-bound floodplain in the East River, Colorado, USA - East River MetaG ERMZT700_2 | ecosystem: Environmental > Terrestrial > Soil > Floodplain ...
CGCCTTGTTCCAGAAATGGGCTGAATCTGCGATGTCGTGCGGCGTCGGCACCGGATACTTGCCATCCTTGTCACGCCGGAGCTTTGCCGGGTGAGCTACGAGCCACAAGTGAACGCCGTACTCCCGGACACGCTCGATGACCGCTGAGAGCGTGGCGCTAACGTATTCCGTCATCGTCTGATGCGCCGGCCGGTAGTGCTCCAGCTGGTTCCACGGATCGACAATGATCCCGGTTTTCCATTGCTGGTTTACCGCCACGCTTGCAACGTGCTCGATGGCTTCGTCCACAATAGAAACGATGTCAGGATAGTTCGGTTTCCCGAAGTGAAACTTTCCGTCCATCCACGTCTCGGCTGCGTCCAGTTCCTCTTCGTCCAGGCGCTCGTTAGGCCCAGGATTGAACGGCTTACCGATGTATTTCTCAATGATCTTCGAGTGATGCAGTTCGAGCGGCCAGTTCTCAGGCGAGTAAATGTAAAAGCGCCACGGCTCCGCTTTCGATAGGTTCACCAGGAGCGCGTCCAGCCATTCCGACTTGCCAGAGTTCGGCGTCCCGGTAAGCAGCGTCCACTGCCCCAGACCAATGCTGTAAAGGCGGTCTACAGAGGGCCATCCGGTAAGCGAGCCACGCGGTAAACCGCCAGAACGATAGAGGAAGAAAACCCGGTCTCGGATCGATGAATGAGGGACTATCATCCAGCCGCCACGCGCTTCGACACAAGCGTCCCGCTCTGGCGATACTTCGGCCAGTCCTGCCTTACGCAATTGCGGAAAGCAGCGTCGAAGTCTTTGTAGCGATAGCCTTTAGCGCGGCATGCGTCATGGAAGGCAGCGACGTAACGATCTACGTCCTCGGGCACACGTAGCCCGAGCTCCCGGCTGAGGTTTTTCACGGTATTGGCGCTTGGCGTCCAGTCGGTAGGCAATTCCCGCTTGGAGCCATTCCCGCGCTTGCGCGGGATATCGACTTCGCATACGCATTCGTCTACGACTACGTCTAGGGGAACAGGTGTTTCCAGTTGTAAACAACCGTTTCCAGGTGGGATTGGGTGTTTCGGTTTGGAACGAGCTTCCCAACGGGTGTCCAGCATCTTGAGATATGGTTTTCCACCCGCTTCGTAGAGAACGATCAGCCCGGCCTTCTCGCACGCAGCGATCCAACGGGAAATGTCGGCCTCTCTCACTCGGTCCACTCTCAGAGGAAACAATGACGCCCGCAACATTGACGGCCTCGCGTCGTACAGTCCGTGGTCGTCCACCTTGCTCATAAGGCGTCGGTAAAACACTTCCGCAGGCGCATCCAGGGCATCGACACGCTCGCTTGAGAGGATGCCCTCTCGTAGAAGTCTGGTTGGCATTTACGCGGTTCTGGCACTCAGAAACACGTCCATAGTCTTGCGGCCCTTAGCGCGATTGTTAACGCTGGATGCGATCTGCATAAACTCGGGCGTTTGCTGGCCAACACGCAGCTTGATCCAGTCCCCAGCCACTAGCGCAGCCCCTGCGCGCGTTCCATCTGCTCGACCAGTTCCCGCGGCCGCGCGGCATGGAGGACTACGAACTCGCGCCACAGGGCTTGCGCTTCCTCCTTCTTTTCGGCTAGTGCAGCTGCCATGAACAGCCGGAACACGCGGGCCTCTGCGTCTGGGCGCGGAAGGCCGAGTTCGGCCGGCTTCATCGCGATTTCCTCGCCAACCCTTCCGCTTCGAGAATCAGCGGCAGCGGGAACAATGGCAGGCTGATCGGATCGCGCCGCGACTCTGCCGCCCTCCCGGTCTGCCCGATGCGCACGAAGAAGCGCGCCGCGGCCGCGCTGGAGCGCCGGTTGCCGAGATCGAGGGAGGGCTGCGTCATGCGGCGAACTCGATACCTAGCTGTTCGTCGTCGCGCTTGCCTTCGTGCGCTGCTTCAACGTTGCGAACGGCCTGACGATAGTAGGATTGCTTCAGCTCGATGCCTATCGCCTTGCGGCCCTGACAGAGCGCACCGTAAACCTCGGAGCCCACGCCCATGAACGGAGTCAGAACCGTTTCACCGGGGTTGCTCCACAACGTGATGATGCGGTCAATCACGTCGAGCTGTAGCGGATGGACGTGCTTCTCGTCCTCTTCGTCTCGCGCTTCCTTGAACGGAAGCACGCGCCCTAATCGGATGTCGTCCCAGAAAGCCGAGGCATACTGTCGCCAGATCCAATGCGAATAGCGGTTCTCGATCTGATTTCCGGTCCAGCCGCGGTAGGCCAGAATGTCATGCGGAGGACGACGTTCGCCGGCGTAGTCCATGAGTCCAGTAGGATGCGTGATAGGTACTTGGTTCGCCCCGTCACGGCGGAACACGAGCAGCCAGTCGGCAGACGCTACAGAACACCTAGACGAGTCATCTACGATGGATTTGTGCGTTAGATTCTTTGCCATTGTCCGGTTGCGCACACCGAGCGGCTCTTTCCAGATCGCATAGCGCGCGATGTATTTCCATCCTTCTCTTTCGTGAAGGCGGATGATGTCTCCGGGGAAGTCGATCAGGTAATCCGTGCCGCTGTTCCCGCTCGGGATATCCATGCAATGCACGGCTGTCATCCGACCCGGCATGGAAAGGCGCGCGAGTTCACGAACGAAGAACGCGTAATGTTCGAAAAACTGCGCATAGTCTCGGCAGTTCGACAAATCGCGCTCGCTCGATGAGTAGTGATACAGACCACAGAACGGCGGGGAATAAATGGAAAGGTGTACAGACCCTGACGGCAGCTTCGGCATGACTTCCAAAGCGTCTCCGTTATAGATCGCGTAACGGTCTGTTATTTTTTGGTCTATCACAGCCATGCCGGCACCTTTTCTTGATGATCGAAAATCTGCGTTTTGTTGATTTTTATCGCGTTGTTCATGTGGTCCACCAGAGACGAGAACATGCGATCCGCTTGAGCGGCTTTGCGTTGCAGGTTTTTCATCACGCCGCGCTCGCCTTCGGTCGTTACGATGTCCACCACGACCGGACGCGTCTGACCAAATCGCCAGCAACGTCGGACTCCTTGGTAGTACTGTTCGTAACTGTGACTCGGGAAGAATGTGACGTGCGCGCAGTGCTGCAGGTTCAGGCCCCAAGCCCCTATTTTTGGCTTGGTGACGAGCACTCGGCACTCCCCACGAGAGAACGCGAGGAGCTTTTCTTCTTTGTTCTCGTCTGAATCTTTGCCGCTGACCTGAACCGCATCGGGGATCATCTTTGCGAGCATGTCGCCTTCGTCGTTCAGATGACACCACACGAGAGCCGGCTGTTTGGTGTCTACCACCAGCCGCGCGACACGGTTGCATCGCTCTACGATAGTGCGACGCCGTTCCTCGCGCTGTTCGTCAAGACCTACCGCCGGCAATGCGAAGAGCATCCCATCAGCCAGCGTTTTAGCCTCTACGATGTGTTCCTGCTCGATCAGTCGAGGGAGCATGAAACGACCATCGTCACAGCCTAGATCGGATGGCTTACGAATCGCCCTTGCCCAGGACGCGACCCAGCGCCAGAATCCTTCCTCCGCGTGCCCCTTGAATCGCCACTTTACGATCTCGCCAATGTGTCCGCGACCCATGGCGGAGTTATTGCTATCATTCCGGAAAAAACGATTAAGCATGTCCATTTGCCCGAGTTCGCCCAGCGCCTCTGAGCTTGTCCCGAGTTCTATGTAATCGTTAGGCGCGGCCGTAGCCGTAGCGAGTAATCGGTATGGAAGCTGGCGAGCGAACTCGGTTACCGCCGCGCGCGTACGCCCGTCAAACGACTTGAGGATGCTCGACTCGTCGCACACGAGCCCGACGAAATCCTGCGGATTGAAATAATGCAGCCGTTCGTAATTCGCGATTACTATACCGTCGTGCAGCTCGCCGGAATGCGAGCGGTGCACGTCCGCCTCGACGCCGAACTTCTCGCACTCGGTAATGAACTGGTGCCCGACCGCGAGCGGCGTCAGTAGCAGCACGCGCCCGCCGGTCTTGCGCACGACGTTTTCCGCCCAGACTATTTCCTGGATCGACTTGCCGAGCCCGCAATCTTCGAATAGCGCACAGCGGCCTTTACGCACCGCCCACTCGACAAGCAGCTTCTGGAAATCGAAAAGGAAGTCGGGCATGTAAACCGGATCGAATCCAGACTCACCGCCGCAGTGCGTTTTCTGCTGTAAAAACTCGATGTAGTCGCGTGCGCTCACACCAGCACCGCCGTAAGAAGCGCTAGCAGGAGCGCGACGGCTGCGGCGATCGGCAGCAGGGGATATCCGAACTGGTCGGGGCGCGGGCGGCGGTGCTGCTGGTGCAAGCGCAGGAACATTCGGTCGTTCATGCCTGCTGTCCTTTCGGCCCCGACGGTGCGGGGCGGGTGCTACCGCTCGATACGTTGTTCCTTGCCGGTCTCTCCCGGCTGTCACGCCTTACATTCGTGGCGTTCCGTGATGCCTCAAACCAATCTCATATATATGAAGTCAGTAGTGATCCGCATTTCAGCGGGTCCGCACTAGGCTTGCGGAAAGCCTGCGTTCACATAATCCAGTTCCTCCTGTGCTATCCGGTTCTCTTCGGCTGGAACCGTTACGCCTTGATGTTCCCACGCTACCACTCGATACGTGTTGTTAGGCTGTCATGCGCTTGCGCGGATTTGAAACACCGATGAATAGAGCCCTACGTCTCGCCGGCGATTACATCCGCTGCACACCGGTTGTACATCCAATGGATTAGCGTAATCACGGTGATCATATCCAGCGGCTGGCCTTCCGCAATCAACACACTTGAGCGTATTGGCTTTTGGTAGTTTTTCCATCTGGATAGCTTTTCGGACCATATACCTAGTCGTCCTTCGTGCCCGCAGTGCCATGGTCCAGCATTTTGTGCAGTACCGTGCGTTGCCATGCATCAGTGCGATACATGTTCCGCAAACCGCACACAGTCTCATACCGTTGCCGCTCCAGCAGCCTTCGCCCTGAAGTAGTTCGCCAGCCTCCGGACGGTGCTATAGCGCGGGTCGGGCGTCTGCCCTCCCTTGATTTTCGCAATCGTCCCAGCCGGAACACCCGTCTCGCCCTCAAGTTGCTGTAAATCCGGGTAGTTATAGGCTTCGAGCTCTTTTTTGACTAACGTTAGATCGTCCATAGAGTCGTCATGCTATACCGAAATCGAAACCCGTTGCAAATATATTTCTCTTTGGGCCGCCCGAACGCTTGACACTCATACCGTATTCGGAATAGAGTCGCTCCATAGAACACAGAACCCCGGAGCCAACCATGAAAACCAGCCTAACTGCCCTTCTCCTGCTCGCCCTGCTCGGCGGGTGCGCAACGGGACAGTGGACGCATGCCCATAACGACGCCGCCCGCTTCGAGCGCGACCGCGCCGAGTGTAACTATGAGGCCGAGAAAGCATCCTCTGGCGGGCGAACGATGGCGGACCGCGTAGGCGACCGAGTGTATATCGTCCGGTCCTGCCTGCAGCTTCGCGGCTACTACATGGTCCAGAAGTAAGTCAACCCGCATTCACTCCACCGAGACGACCATGAACGCCGTCACACGCAAGTTTCCCTTCGACTACTCCGGCCTGCCCGAGCACATACGAGACGGCGCTCAGCTCTACATAGAGCACGGCATTCCGCCGGGAAGCTTTCTCAAAGCCGTGATCTGCAATGACTTGAGCGAGGCTTGCGGCCGCGCGGACGACATCAACCGTTACCGTTTGTACGACATCGTTAGCTGGTTCTACAACAAAGCCCCCAAGTCCGCGTGGGGAAGCGAGGCCGCTTACGAGCGATGGATTGCGGACCGGCAACTGGAGCGAACATGACCCTTCACAGCTTCGTCGGCCGCGCTTTCTCCTTCCTGCACGACCTACGCCTTCGCGCGCGGTGCAAGCGCTACGACTTGCAGGACCGCTTCTACGTCTGGCGAGCTCGAGCGCGGCCGGCCATTTACATCCTGGGCGCGGTGGCAGTCTTCGCGGCGTACATGGCTTACAAGGTGCTGCGATGACGCCCGATTGGACGCTATTCGATTTGTCGCTCGTGGCGGTAGTCGTGCTGTGGTTGATCGTGATGATCAGGGAGGGATGAACAAAACATGAAACTAGAGATTAACGAACGCTTCGCGCCGGATGACGGCCCGCTCCAATTCGGCGACATCGAAGTGTTTATAACGCCGCCGCTGGACGAGGACTACTGGCTCGCTCGTGTGCAGCTCGGCAGTAACGCAATCGTGTGCTTTCCGAAGTTTACGACTATTGGCATCGGCTTCCAGCACGAAGTGGATTGGAATACGAACCTGCCTTATACGTCAGATGCTGCGGTTATTTGGCGGCACATCAAGCACAACAAGGCCGATCCAACGATAACGCGAGCGGACGGTATAGCTGCAATCAAGGCGATTAAAGCCTACGCGATCTCCCTACGGACGAAGCAGACATGAACCTTCCTTACAGCGTCGTTTTCTTGCTCCTGACCGGCATTGCGATCGGCTCGTATATCGGGTTCATTTTCCCGGTCGACGAGGATACCGTGCGTTGGCTGATCCTCTCGGCCGTGTGGCTCGCGCATGTGCTCGTGTTTTGCATGCTGGCCGAGTGGGCTATCAAGAAGTGGAAGCGGCGCGGAGGCCGAAATGAAATGTTTTAAGCATGGCCGTGAATTTCACCGTGGCGGTTGCCCTGATTGCTATCAGGAAGAGTTAGAGCGCGATGCCATGCGCTACCGCTATTTGAGGGGATGTGACTGGTGGTCGATGAACGGATTGATCGTGACGGACTGCACGTGTCTCCGTATTGGAGACGACACGTTTAGCGGCAAGCGTCTGGACAAAGTAATCGACGCCGCGATGAAAGGTGAGACGAAGTGACCTCACCCCGTTCCCATGCCGAGCTGCTGTTAGCCGAGCGCTACGAAGCGCTTCGGGATGCGCTCATGCCCAAGGCGTGGTGGGATGAGCACAGGAAGCGCACGAGCGCCCGATTGGACTGCGGCTGCGGCTGGAGTCTCGTCGAGGTCGCGGACGCCGGCGGGGCGTGGATGGAAGAGTGCTGGGTCTCGTGCGATGTGCATGCGGCTGCGGCGAGAGTTTTACAAAGGGTAACGAAATGACGCCACTCACCAAAGGCGATGCATTGACCGCGTGTCACCTTGCATATGCACAGTTTCTCTCCGAGGCGGGACTGAAACCGGAGCAGATGACCGACGCGGACAAGATGATCTTCCACGCGGGCTATCTGTTCGGGATGCAGGATACGATGGCTCGATTCGAGCGGTTGGTAACGGAGTCGTGATGGACGCCATCCTGATCGTGATCGCCGCCGCAATCGTGTGGCTGTGGATTAGAGCGCGGTGGGCGAAGGCGCGGTCGCGTGACAGGTATTTCAAGGGAGAGATGTAATGCCGAATGACACTATCATCGCCTACAAAGGCTTCTCGTCTGACTGGACCTGCCGGGGATTCCGGTACGAAGTCGGCCAGACCTATACGCACGACGGCCCGGTGTCGCTCTGCAATGCTGGCTTCCACGTCTGCGAGCAGCCTATGGATGTGTTCAGTTACTACCAGCCCGGTGAAAGCCAGTATGCGCAGGTCGAACTCGGCGGCGCGTCCAATGAGAAGCGCGCCGACACGAAGCGCGCCGACACGAAGCGAGTCGGCAAGACGCTGACCGTCAAGTGCGCGCTCGATATTGCCGGGCTCGTCAAGGCTCAGATCGAATGGGTGCGCAAACAGGCGGACGGCAAGAGCATAGCTGAGGGACGCGGTAAGAGCGCCGCAGCGTCGGGCGACTCCAGCAGCGCCGCATCGTCGGGCGACTTCAGCCGCGCCACAGCGTCGGGCTACTACAGCCGCGCCGCATCGTCGGGCAACTCCAGCAGCGCCGCAGCGTCGGGCGACTCCACCTGCGCCGCATCGTCGGGCAACTCCAGCCGAGCCGCATCGTCGGGATACTCCAGCCGAGCCGCATCGTCGGGCAACTCCAGCAGCGCCGCATCGTCGGGATACTCCAGCCGAGCCGCATCGTCGGGCGACTCCAGCAGCGCCGCATCGTCGGGCGACTTCAGCCGCGCCGCATGCGATACCAACGGGTTCGCCTGTATCGCCGGGCTTTCCGGTCGGGTCCGTGGGAACGCTGGTTCCGCTCTCTCTCTCGGTTATCGCGACAAGGACGGGCGCAACCGAATCGCAGTCGGGTACGTCGGCGAGAACGGCATCGAACCCGACGTGTGGTATCGCGCTAACGAGCGCGGCGAACTGGAGCAAGTTACATGAACTGGCTTCGTTGGTTTCTAGGCTCCGCGGACCCCGACGACATGATCGACTACGTTCAGGTCACTACAGCCGACGATCCCCGGCCGGCGAAGCTCGCCGCGGCTGCGCAGCGATACGGGAAGCCGTTCGCGATCGAGAAACGCGTGCCGCGCAAGACGGAGGCGTCCGCACGTCTGCGGGAAATAGAGGCGCGCAGCAATGTCGTGCCGATAATGAGGCCGGCGAAATGAATGCACCCGCTACGCTCACGACCGTCGCGCACGAGCGCCACAAGTTTCTAGGTGGATCGGACGTTGCCGCCATCTTCGGCATCTCGCCGTGGAAGACGCCCTTTGATCTCTTCATCGATAAGGTGACGCCGCCCACGGGTGCCGAGGATATCGACGAGGACCGCCGCAAGTTCTTCGCCCGCCGCAAACGCCAAGAGCCGGTCATTGCCGCGATGCTCGAAGACGAGTACGGCATCAAGGTAACGCGGCTGTCGCTTGACGATAATCCGAACCGTTACATCGACGCAGAGCACCCGTTCCTCGCCGCCGAGATCGACTTCGAGTTCGTGATGACGCCTGCTGTACGCGAGCATTTCCCGGACCGCCCCGACTTCGCAGCAATTCCCGACGGCACGCTGCTGAACGGAGAAATAAAGACTGTGCACCCCTTCAAGGCGTCCGAATGGGGCGAGCAAGGCAGCGAAGAGGTTCCGGTCCACTATGCAGCGCAAGTCATGCACGGCCTTGGCGTTACGCGCCGCCCTGCCGCAATCGTTGCCGCGCTCTTCGGGCTCGACGTGCTGCTGTGCTTCCCGATCATGCACGACGAGGAAACCATCGCGGCGATGCGCAAGGCATCCGTCGCGTTCTGGAACGATCACGTGCTCGCCAATACGCCGCCCGCTCCGGTGAACGTCAACGACGTGAAAGCGATGTATGCGGGCTTTTCCGGGAAACCAGTCGAGCTGAGCACCGAAGCGCATGAAGCACTTCTCGCGATCGATGAGTTGCGCAAGCGCGCCGCCCAGGTAAAGCAGGACATGGAAGAGGCCGAGTGGCGCATCGCCATGTGCGTTGCGTTCAATTGGGGCACGAATATCGATCGTGACGAGAAGGGCCGGCTAGTAGTGAAGGAGACGGAAAACGCCGTGCTGATGCATGAGGGTCTCCCGGTCGGCTCGTGGAATCGTCAACGCGGCGAGTTCCTCGATCAGAAGCGCCTTGCCATAGAAAAGCCCGAGATCATCTCGGCCTATCGCGTCGAGCATCACTACCGAGTATTCCGACTGAAGAAACAGAAAGGATCAAAACGATGAGCACACAAACCGGAACCGCTGCGCTAAAAGAAGTAACGAAAGCAGGAACGCCCGCCGAGAAGCCCAAAGACTTCCCTTCGATGCTGACGGTATGGTTGCCCGAGATCAAGCGGGCGTTGCCGAAGCACCTGAACGCAGATCGTATGTCGCGCATCGCGCTGACCGCTTTCCGCCGCACACCTAAGCTCGGCGAGTGCGACCCGCGTAGCGTATTCGCGGCAGTGATTCAGGCCTCGCAGCTTGGGCTTGAGCCCGACACGCTCGGGCGCTCCTACCTGATCCCGTACGCGAACCGCAAGAAAGTGAACGGGCAGTGGACGACGAGCATGGAGTGCCAATTCGTGCCAGGCTGGAAAGGGCTCATGGATCTCATGAACCGCTCCGGACAGGGGTCTGCGTGGACCGGTGCCGTTTTCGAAGGCGACTTCTTCGAGTTCCAACTAGGCGATTCTCCGCGGGTTACGCACGTGCCAGCCGGGAACGATAACCCGGAACAGATGACGCACGTATATGCAGTCGGCCGTCCGAAGGGTGCTGAGTGGCCCGTCATCGAGGTCTGGCCGATCGCTAAGGTGCGTAAGCACCGCGACCGCTATAACAAGGTCGGGGAAAAGCACTACAGCTTCCAGAACTTCGAGATGTATTCCCGCAAGGTCGTGCTGCTACAGGTGCTCAAGTATCTCCCCTGCTCGGCAGAACTCGCCGCCGCTATCACGCTCAACGATGCGGCGGAAGTCGGCGCGCAGAGGATTGATCTGAAGGACGCGATAGAAGGCACGTGGGAAAACGCGGTTGACGATGCCGCGATGAACGGCACCGCCCCGGCTGGCGTTGATCCAGAAACCGGCGAGACCGGGAGCATGTTCGATGACGTTAAAGCGCAGATTGCGAAGGCGGCGAGCGCCGAGGATCTCGACTACTGCCGCGGGCTGCTGCAAGAACTCGACGATGCGCACCAGGCGGCGGCGAAGGAACTCATCACGAAGCGGGCGCAGGAGATCGCGCGCCCATGACCACTCCCACGCCGGCCGCGATTCCGGAGTTCCAGCACGCCATTAAACAGTGGCTTGAGTTTGGCGAGCTAATGTTAGAGCGCGGGTGTCAGCAAGGTTACTTCTCTGGCGGCGGGTGGGCTGCGGTAACACTTCGAGAACTTTCGTCTGTCCTCACCACCATGAGTGAAGCAGGCGCGCCAAGGAGAGCGAACATCAGTGAAGCGAGCGACACGCCGAGCCCCGCCGCGATAGCGGAGCTGGTGCGCGACATAGACCCGCTCCGCAACGACGCTGAGGCGATGGCTCTGCTGAAAAAGTTCCGGCTCAATGTGACGGCCTATACAAAGGTGTTCGTGGTCTACTCCGATAACGTGAAGCACACATCACCTGACCTCAACCGCGCCATCGTGGAGTGCGTAGCCAAGATGCAGCAGGCCCGCCCATGACTGACCTGAGCCAAGCAGAGAAAAAGGAATGTATCCCGGAATGGGTTAAGTGCATTCGCGGGTCAGAAGGTAAGACGTTCTGTGGCCGCGCCTCCCGTTTTGCTGAGTGGATATTTGAAGACGCGGAACACGCGGAATCAGCTCTCGACTGCGGAACCCGAATACAGCCGTGCGGAACGTGCCTAGTGAATGCGATCCTCTACAAGAAGGCCCGCCCATGACTGACCTGACCCCCGAAGCGATAGCGCAACTGGTGAAGCGCATGGAATCGGTGGCAACGATGCTAGACCCAGAGGAACGATTTCAGAGCGAATGGATACTGGTTATCCGTGAAGGAACCGCCGCCCTCACCGCTCTGGCCGAGGCGCGAGGGGCGGAGATGGTCAGCGTGCCGAAGGAACGAATGCGACAGGTGCATCGAGGTCGCGCGACTACGCGCCGCCCTCGCGCAGGGAGAGAAGCCATGAGCGAGTTACAGCGGCTTGATGGATTATTTGTCGGGCAGCTTGACGACGACGAACTGCTAATTTTTACACGGGCAGTCGAGCAGGGTAAAGCGTTGCGAGACTACAACCATCCAGCAGGACAATTCCTTGGGCTCGCCAAGGTGAAGGTGCTCGGAGGCAAGCCATGAGCCAGAGCGAGACGCCGCAGGTAGATGCTGAGTCTGAGGATATGAACATTCACGCCCTATGCGGAAGCGCTGCAGATCATATGGAAAAGGTGGCAACCGAAGCCGCCCGCCTGCGCGCTGAGCTTGCCGAAGCGAACGCGGAGGTCAAGTATCAACGCGCCATGCGGAATGACGCGCTCAACCTATACGACGCGGCACAGGCCGAGGTCACGCGCCTGATGCACTTGGTCAACGGGTATGTGGCGGAGAACGAACGGCTGACGTTGGACTTATCGTTGGCGACTTCTCGGGCGTTACGGCTGGACACCACCCGCGCCGCCCAACTGGAAGCCGAACACTCCGAGAACGAGCGGCTGAAGGCATTCCTCGCGGACGAACGCAAGGAGCGCGAGATACAGCAGTGCCGAGCATCGTCAGCGGAGGCCGAGCGGGAAGTGCAACGCGAGGCGAGGGAGAAGGCCGGAAAGGAACTCGCCGCGGCGCGGGAGGAGATTGCTGAAACGCGAGTTGAATTTCTACGTTTCTTGAGCGTCTGCGCTGAAGGTGGCCGCAACGGCAGGCCGATGGACCTGATACCGAAGGTCGAATGGGAGAGAGCCCGCGCCTTCCTGAAAGAACCGCAATGACTCGCGACGATATGAGGGGCGAACGTGGATGACGAGTTCAGTAACATTCCGAGAAGCATGCCGCGCATTGTGCGGCATCCCGAACTGGACGACTGTCCCATATGCAATGAACTGCGAAAGGAACTCGCCGGAGCGCGGGAGGCGTTGCTGCTGGCTGGCCAAGCTCTGATGGCGGAGAGTTTGAAAACACCGGATTGCGCTGCGCTGAACTACCGAGCCCGAGCGGTCATTAGGGCTTTTTTAACGTTTTTCTCCGTAGTCGTTATCTTTGGGTGGTGCAAGATCACGCCATGAATACCGATGACAAGTTGTTATCCGACATCCTCAATGCGCTTGAGTATGTCACGTTCCACGATGGCCGCTACGCTCAGGAGACAAATAGAGATTTCCAAACTCAGGCACAAAAACTGGTCCAGCGGATAGCCGCTCGACTCAAGCGACAGCCATATCAGGACTACAACAAATGACCGCCCGCGCCGCCCAGGCCGGGAGCAGCGGGAGTGAGCGATGAAGACATCATGGCCACGCGTTGAAGTATCCATCGTTCGCACCTTCGACGCTGAACACTCCTTGCCGCTCGTCGGAAAGGCCGAAAGGCATCGCCATTCATACTGGCTTGAGTGCGGTTGGCATCACGAGATCCGTCCGGACTACGGTTGCACGAAGGCGATGCAGGATATGGGAAAGGACATTGATCCAATTGTTGAGCGTATACGCGGCGCTTACCTGAATGACGTTCTACCAGTCCCGCCTACCGCTGAAATGCTCGCCTGCTGGATTCTCGTGCAGCTTCCGCCGTATTGGGATTACGTGATGATCCGCGCTTACTCTGGATTTATGTGCAAGATCGAGCGCAAATATATGACAAATGCGTGGCATCAAAAGTTACGGTCTTCCTCACCTCCCTTAGAGGAACGAAAGCGCATCAAGACAATCGTGCGTGATGCTACAAAGCAACACTATAGGAAACTCCGTGCTAGTGCTCCTTGACACCAGCGAGGATTTAGAGGTGTGCGAGCATGAAATCGGATGCGAAGTGCAGCAACTTCTAACGCCGCTCACACGCTTCCGCCTGCAACGTCCAGGAGCGAGGTTCGCTATCGACAACGGGGCGTATGCCGGATTCAACGCAGCCGCCTTTTGCTCCCTGCTTGAGCGCGAAAAGGAGCGGCAGGCACAGTGCATCTTCGTTGCCGTTCCCGATGTAGTCGGGTCCGCTATACGCACGCTTGAGGTATTCGCTAAGTGGGCGCCTCGTCTGCGTGGGAAACTGAGAGGATGGCCGCTGGCTCTAGTCGCGCAGGACGGACAGGAGGAGTTGCCCATTCCGTGGGATGAGATCAACGCGGTATTCATCGGCGGGGCTACAGAATGGAAAACATCGCCCGCGGCCGTGCAGGTTATCCGCACCGCTCAGGCTTTGGGCAAGTGGACGCACGTCGGCAGGGTAAACACTCCGGGGCGCTTTGAATGGGCGGAACAGTTGGGCGTGGACTCGATAGACGGAACTGGATTATCTCGGTACTCACACATGCGCGAACGGATCTACGAAAACCATCGCGCGCCGAAACTATTCGAGGAAACATCCATGACCGCCCCAATCGCCGCGCACGGACAGAGCGTTAAAGGAGCAGCGTGATGGACGAACTCGCATATAACGGCAACGGGAGCACGACTACATTCGTCCCGCCATCCGGCACGCAGGCTATCGACGGATCGCTCATTGGAGTGAAATGGTCCGGGGCGATCAGCTACAGCGACCCGGACTCGCCCAATGATTACCAGGTCACGTACCAATCGGATCAGGACGGCGATGGCTTCAGCGCGCAGAACGAAGGATTCTCGCGGCTGAACGCCAGCCAGCAGCAGGCAATGCACTTCGCTTTGGACGCCGACGATCACGCAGCGTCAGCCGGTTTCGCGGTCGAAGGTTTCACGAACCTGAATATCGCTTACGCCGGGGCAGGCTCTGGCGCGAGCACGATCCGGATCGCGAACAGTTCTGATCCGGCCACTTCGTATGCGTTCTATCCATCGGTATCGCAGACTGGTGGCGACGTTTGGATAGGCACATCGGCCCGCTCGGCCATGCCCGGCACCTATAGCTGGCACACGATGTTGCACGAGATCGGACATTCGCTCGGACTCGCGCACGGCCACGACGGCGGCATTTACGGCGCCCTTCCGGCCGACGTGAACTCTAACGAGTTTTCCGTGATGACGTATGCCAGCCACATCGGGCATTTCCCGCTCGGGACAGTCCGATACGAGCTGCTCGGTGCCCCGCAGACGTTCATGATGCTGGACATCGCGTCCTTGCAGCACATGTATGGGGCCGACTACACGACGCACAGTGGAGACACCGAATACACGTGGGACGCTACTACGGGAGAGTCGTTCATAGACGGTCAGTCGGCCATCAAGCCGGCTGGCAACCGCATCTTCTCGACGATCTGGGATGGCGGCGGTAACGACACGTATAACCTCGTCAACTATACCGGCGGAGTGACGGTAGACCTGAACCCAGGCGGGCATTCTGTCTTCTCGACGGATCAGTTAGCGCGGCTCGGTGGCGGCCCGAACGGCGGGAAGGCTCGCGGCAACGTGTTCAACGCGCTGGAGTATCAGGGCGATGCGAGATCGCTCATCGAGAATGCGATCGGCGGCCGCGGCAACGATGACCTGATCGGAAACCGTGTCGACAATGCGCTACTCGGGCACTTCGGAGATGACTTCCTGACCGGCATGGGCGGGAGCGACACCTTGATCGGTGGCGACGGCAACGACTGGCTGGAGGGTGATGCTCTGTTCTCTCACATGCTGCCGGTAGGACACGTGGCAGGGAACGACACCATCGCGGCCGGGACCGGAGATGACATCGTTATCTCGGGAGGTGGAGACGATCTCGTCCGCGGCGAGGCAGACAACGATACGATCATCGGAGAGGACGGTAACGATACGCTATACGGAGACGGCGGATACGATGCGATCGACGGCGGCGAGGGTAACGACGTGCTGGTAGGCGGGACAGAGGCGGACGTGCTTTTCGGCGGCGCCGGTAGCGATACCCTGCAGGGCGAGGATGGCGCCGACATCATGATGGGCGAGCGCGGAGAGGTGAACACGCTCGGCTCGTTCGACATCCTGTTCGGCGGAGCTGGGAACGACCAGATGCACGGCGGCGGAGCGAATGACTGGCTCTTCGGAGAGGCGGACAACGATGTGATGGACGGCGGGGACGGGTCCGATTACCTGCTCGGCGGAGCGGGCGTAGAGATCATGCTCGGGAGCGGTGCGAGCGAGTTCCGCTCTGCGAACGAGGGCAGCGACACGTTCGCGTATACGCGCCTCGAGGAAGGCGGCGATTTGATCTGGGGATTCGACACGAGGGCGGGCGAGCAGGACCGTATCGACTTGCGGTCCCTGTTCGATTATCTCGGCTACACGGGGACCAACCCTATCAGCGATGGCGTGCTCGGAGTCTTCCACGCGAACTCGACCGATGCGTGGGTCGGTGTCGACGCTGACGGCGGAGCGAATTCATGGACCGTCATAGCCACGCTGCACGGCACGCTGCCGGCTACACTCAACCAGGACTTCTTCTTATTCCAATGACTGACACTTCACCCGCAGCGATAGCGGAACTGGTGCGCCGGCTCAAGCAGGTCGAGCGTATTGAGCCGCCGCTGCCGCTGGCTGTTTCGAACCTGCTACGTGAAACAAAGACAGCCCTGCAATCGCTTCAGCCGAAGCCTATTTCTGACGCGGAGATAGCGGAGCTGGTGACATGGCTTCGTAGGCAGGTGGTTATGGAATATGACAGACCATGCCCTTGTTCCCACTGTTCTAAATTTACAAAGATCGTAGCCGCCCTGCAATCGCTGGTCGAGGCCCAAGGGGATGCGGAGCGGTATCGATGGCTGCGCAAGAAGGCAAAGCGTTCGCTGATGACCAGCAAGAAGTACGCGGGAGAGATCCAAGTGGTTCAATGGGCAGACAAGACGGAGGCGAACGTCTTATACCTAGACGTACTCGACGCAGCCATCGACGCCGCCCTTACGCAAGGAGAGAAGCCATGAGCCAGAGCACGCCGAGCCCCGCAGCGATAGCGGAACTGGTGAAGCGCATGGAATCGGTGGCAACAATGTTAGACCCAGAGGAACGATTTCAGAGCGAATGGATACTTATTATCCGTGAAGGAACCGCCGCCCTCACCGCTCTGGCCGAGGCGCGAGGGGCGGGGATGGTCAGCGTACCGCAGGAGCCGACTGAGGCGATGTTGCGAGCAATGAACGAATGTGACGCCGATAACGAGGGGGAATACTTTCCGGCGCCGGAAGTCATGCGTGCCATCTACGCCGCCATGATCCGCGCCGCCCTCGCACAAGGAGGGAAGAAATGAGAACGCAGTGCTGCGCTGAATTGGCGAGCGGGCAATGCTTCGATTGCCCACTAACGGCACCGATGCGCCCGATGCCAGCCATGAGCCAGAGCGAGACGCCGCAGGTAGATGCTGAGTCTGAGGATATGAACATTCACGCCCTATGCGGAGCGCTGCAGATCATATGGAAAAGGTGGCAACCGAAGCCGCCCGCCATGCGGAATGACGCGCTCAACCTATACGACGCGGCACAGGCCGAGGTCACGCGCCTGATGCACCTGAGTATGTAGCGGAGAACGAGAGGCTGAGGGAGTCGAACGCAAAGTGACGCCTACCACACCCGCTGATTCAGCGCCCCCGGCAGGATGTAGAGTAGCAGGACGACGAGCAAGGCAACGCCAACTATCGCCAACGCGACCTTGTGAGACTCAGAAGGCAGAAACTTCGTTATGAGCCAGTAGGCGAGCGCGCCGCAGACGACGATACCGAGCGCGAGCAGCAGCAGTCCGAGAATGGTCATTGTTTTGCCTCCTTACAGGTTAATCCCGCTGATAGGCGCGGTGCAGGTAGCGACGAGCTCGATGTGATTCCCGGTGCGCTCGTAGCTCACGTACTCGCAATGCTGCAAGCTCGGAATATGCCCGAGCAGTTGCGTGCATCCTGCGAGCAGGCAGGCGAGAAACGCGGCGGCGAGTTTCATAGTTCCTGAGACGCCGCTGTCTTGCGTGCGCGGTACTCCCGCGATAGCCTGTTGCGACATGCACGACACCGGATGCGCATCTCGCCATCGACCATAAACGCCAGGGCGTTGCTTGGGATCCTGCGATGCCCGCACGGGAAACACGCAACGAGCCGCCGCGGCTTGTGCATGAGCATCTGGACTTCAAGCGCACTAAACATGTTGTGTTACCTGTCCGCATTGATACTGTGACCTGCCTTTAGCGCGGCGATCTCTGTCATCAGCAAGTCCATCTTTGTCACCATGTCCTCGTTGGCCTTGTCGGCCAGCACCTTCAGTTTGTCGGCTGTCATCTGCTCTATTTGTTTTGTCAGTGCCCGTATTTCATCGGTCATTGCTGTGCGCTCGGAGTTAACCGCCTTGTGGATCAGCGTCATCTGCTCCGCGGTCGTTGCCGCCGCTTGTGCGGCCACGGTCGTTGATGTCTTGAGTTCACTTATGCCGGCGTTGTTATTCTCCTGCCCGGCCATGAGTTCTTGCTTGGCACGCTCGGCCACGCGAGCGAGCCATATCGCGCCAAAGGTCTGAATCAGAATCGTGAATACCGCAACTGACGCGCTGACGATGGCAATGATCACGGCCTGACTCGCCTGAGTCTGGGCAATAGCCGCATTGGTAGCGACGGCATCGACTATGATTGTCGGATCAACCTCAACGACCGCTGCCCACAGTTCCGTGAACATGTCATTTCTCCGCGATGTACTTTCGCATCAATGCGGTCAGCTCGTAACGTAGGCGCCAAGCCTCCTTACGTTCTGCTTCGAGCTGCGTCTGCAGATCGCGCTCGCGCTCCTGAAAATCCCTTACAGAGGCCCAGTGCAGCAACCATCCGCAAACAGCAACCACAATCGCCACGAGGGCAGAGACCGTGATCACGTCAGCCACATCGAATGCGGCATATGCGATTGCCATGCGTCATTCCTTCGCCTACGACCTGCGCGTCGCTACCATCGCGACATCGAGCGTGCCGGTCGGCGTGCCGGTCTTCGCCTTGGTAAGCGTGATGCTCGTATGCGTGCGCGCAGTCACGGCTGCCTGAAAGATATTCCCCACGCTGCCGTCGTACACATAGATGCAGGCGGTCGAGATCAAGGTCCGCGCTCCGGCTGCGACCACATGAGCGTTCACGAGGCAGTGGTTAGCGAAACCGATCGTCTTCCCGTTTTCACATGATGCGGTCGTGCCCGCTTTGGCTGCCCACCAGTCGACCTCGTGTGCCCAGAACGGCATCGTGATCGCCTGGTCCCCGGTTGCGCTCATATCGAGCGTGAAGTACGCCGGGAACGTATCGGTCTGGGTGTCTGCTCCGAGGAATCGCCCGCCGCTGTATTCCTCTCCTGGGAGGCTTCCCAGAAGCGCGTCGGCCACCTGCGACGACCATTGGATCGTTGCCGCGGATACGAAAAACTTTTTAGCAGTGCATGTGAACCCGCCGTAACTTACGGTCGAGTCGCCGGTAATCGTAATGTCCGCCTCGGTCAGTGCGTAGTAAGTGGAGTGCGAGAAAGCGACGTTCGCGTTCAGGATAACGGTGCCGCCGCTCTGCCGGAAATTCCCGTGATGGCTCGCCTGAACGTGATTAGATCCGCCCGCGCTCACGAGATAGCTCGTTAACGCCTCAATATATCCGTGCCTCGTCGCGTAGGCGTGAATGCAGCCAGCGCCGCCCGCGCCGAAGTTAATGCCGGAGAAAAGGATTTTGCCGCCCATCATTGCGATTAGATTCTGCGCGACGCCCTGGGGTTTGAATCCTCCGGTGAGGGTGAACTTGGCGCCATTCGATGCTTGGAATGCAACGGGTGCATTAACGATCGTGGCGGATGGGTAACTCGCTGTATTGAAGATCACCGGGCCGCCGCCGGTGAATGGACCGTCTACCGCCATGCCGGCGTTGTATGTGCCAGGCGCGACCTCTACTGTGCACGCAAACCCGTTTGTATCCACCTGCCGATGCACGACATCCGCGGCACGCTGGAATGACGCAAATGCGCGTCCAGCAGTAGAGTCGAGCCCGTCGTTCGCATCATTGCCGTCGGCGCGTAAGTAGTAGGTGCGGTTTGCGAAAAGCCGATATCGCCGCTCGAACATCCATAGCCGGACATCGGGCTTCCCGACGTTTACGTTGTCGACGTAAATTTGGTCAATCGGCAGGGACATTGGGATTTTGCTCCATTTCGTTCGCGCGGTCGATCGCGGCCAGCGCGCGGATAGTGCTGCGTTTCAGCGTGCAGAAAAGCCACGCCAGCTCTTCGGTATCGCGGCCGACCAGCTCGCGCACCTGCGCGCGGGTCGGGACGCGCCGCGGCCGATAGCTTGCAGTCCCGTAGATCGAGTGCAGCGCGCCGGCCAGCGCGATCGAGTAGCCGTGCTCCGCCAGCAGTAGCCGGTACACGCCCTCGCAGTGCTCGATGAACGTGCGTCCGCTGTGCGGCTGGTCCGCGACTCCGAGGGCGATCAGGAAGGCGCGGAGGTGATCTGGCATGTATCAGCGCGTTACTTTTCTTGCCTACGTGTGCGAAACGTTTCAGCTTTTACTGCTTGATGTCTTTGTGCCACGGTGATACATTATCACCATAGACAAACGAACCGGAGACGAAAATGAACCCCAAATACTACAGAACGAACAGCAATATCTGCCCGTGGTGTTCGGAAGCCAGCCCAAAAACAGGGAACAGATGCGGACATCTCGCGCGCATTACATCGTCAGGAGTCTATTTCTGGTTTTGGGGATTCCGGCCCGTTGCTTAACCCTGACAAACGGAGACACCATGAAAACCACGATCAAGGTGCAGCGCGCTCAAACCATGCAGGGTGGCGAGTATGCATACGTGACTGTCCGCACCGCCAAACGGCACGGCTTCACGTCGGCAGAGCAGCTTCCTTCGGTCGCTGGCTTCACTCCGTTTCGCGAACCCACCGTCCACATGCGGGAGCATGGCGGATCTGTCTACGTTGCAGTTCCAGAGTGACCTCCGCTGTTCACATCCGGTCTGCCCGCGAGCAGGCCGGGCTCACCCAGACCGAAGCCGCCGCCCTGATCGGCGTGACCCGAATTACCTGGACCCGCTGGGAGACCGGCACCAGACCGCCGCCGTCCGAGCACCTGTGGCGCTACTGGCTGCACGTCGCTGGACTGGAGCGCCTACCGTTTCGTAGTCGAGCTTCAGCCGCGGCGGCAGCCGGTGATCCACGATCGTGATTTCCTGCGGCGGGGCTTTCTGCTCGGGCTTGAACGGGCAATCGGTGCGAAGGCACGGCTCCGCCGAGTGGCTGGACCTGCGGCATAAAGCGCGCGGGCACACGTCGACGACATCACGATCGAGTGGGTGATCTGGCATAATCTCAGTCGAGCTGGCGTGGCCGAGCGTCCCTAAAGGACGGACCGTAAGGTTGGTTTAAGGCTGACTCCGGTAGAGGCATCGCAGCGGGCCGGATACCCTATGCTGCGGTGCCCGCGGGTTCGAATCCCGCCGCTGCTCTAAAAGACGCTTCAGGGTGCGGGTTCGAATCCCGCTCGTTCGCTGAGCATCGGTGAGGAAGGTCCGTAACCACTCGGACCCTGGACCTGAGCGAGGGAGCGGCCTTAACAGGTCGCACCCTAAAGCGCCTTTCGCTTCCGGTGTTCTGGCATAATCTTATATATGGAAAAGCCTGAACTCTCGACTGCCACTCTGGAAGAATTGCTGGAATACGCCGGCATTCTGGACAATGAAGACGGCACGTTCGGCCGCGAGATAGAGGTGCTTAAAGTCATTCTTGACAGATTCCCTAATTACCAGTCGAGCAGGTTCATGGGCACGACAGATCAGTTGATTTCGTTACTCGAAACGACTATCACGTGGCAACGGCGCTGACTTCCACACCAGCACGATCCTCTGTTCGAAACACGCTCTCGTCACACCTCTCGCGATGTGCACCATATTCGACGGAAACAACAGCAGCCGGTTTTCCCGCGGCATGACGCTCTTCACGATCTCGTCGCCCATGCACAAGACCGTTTCGCCGCCCCACACCAGCGGCCACTTGCCCTTGACGCAGTAGAGCAGGCACGTGAGATCGTCCGCGTTTTCCTTCGCGGTATCCCGGTGCGGCATGCCGTCGATGCCATAGCGCGAGAGGTTCGCGTAGCAGCGCAGCAGCGCGTGCGCCGCACGTATGGCGCGCAACTGTATCGCGTCCCACGCCGTCAGCAATGCGGGTGAGTATCCCTGCTTGATGCGGTCCTTCGCGTCGTCTCGGTTCGAAGCTCCGGTACCGGTGAAATCGCAATTCAACTGCGTATATTCCGGCGCCGCTCGCGAGCTCTTCCAGCCGTCGCGCCACTTCACGTCCGACATCATCCGCTCGATCGCTGTGAGTTCGTCCGGCGCGAAGAAGTCGTCGTAAATTTCAATGCGACCAGGCATGCACCATACCCATAACGAGTAGCATCACGATCACCGCAACGATGAACCATCCGAGGTACGCGATGATCTTAGAGTGCAATTCGATTCGCTCGATAGCGTCGTGCTCGTGCCGGTGGCTATACATAACGAGGCTCCTTTACTCACCGTCATCATCCCCATCGTCTCCGCCGTCTCCGTCATCTCCATCTCCAGCGCCGCCGATAGCGATGATCACCGTTGCGCTCGCGTTGCCGACGTTGCCGTCCAGGTTTTTCGTGCGGATCTGAAACGATCCAGCCGGCAGTCCGGTCTGCGTCTGTGACGCGCCGACGACATCGATCTGCGCATGGAACAGTCCATCACGCCAGATCGAGATGTAATCGGATCCTACATTTGTCCAGGAGAGTTCCCCATCGCCAGGGCTGAGCACGTCTGTCGGATCATTCGGCGCAGTACTGTTGCGCCACGCGCTACTGACGCCCGGAGTAACCGATAGCGTGCGCACGCGGAAGGACGTAGCGGTCGTCTTTTCGACAGTGTGCTTTCTCGCGGCATCGTCGGCCCCGAACTTCCCGGCAGATGTCCATGTTGCTGCATCCCTCGTACGGTATTCGAGCTCGTATTCCATCGCCATCGCGCTCGGCGATGCGCCCCACTCTACAGAGAGACGCTCGAACGTAATCGACGGCGTGAGGACGGTTAGCGTCGCTGGCGCAGGTATGCTCGACGGATCTGGCAGGAATGCCTGCTGTGCCGGAGTCATCGCGATTTCGTCTGCAACCGACCACGCATTCACTTCCGGCCCATCTTCCTGCAGAGCAACCTGCACCTGGAATGACGGTATCGACAGCTTCCAGCCGACCACGCGGTGCTGCTCCTGCTCCCATCCATAGCGCGCGTAATCGACATATACGCCCTGCATCGGGCGCAGCGGAACGGCGGTAAACGCGGCGCTAAACTCAATCGTGCGCTGGTGTCGATTGCGCTCCATGTGGAGTTTCATCGACTGCTGCGTCTGCGCCCTGTCGATCGTGAACGGAAGCTCGACTTCCTCCCATAGCACTTCGCCGTCATCCTCCGCTACGTATGTGGCATTTATCCACGGTGGCGCATCGGTCGGCTGCCAGTTCATCGCCGGGTCGATGTAGCGCGCCTTCATGGCGTTGAACTTGTCGCGCTCCGATCGCACCGGCCGCGTAATCATCGCGCCCGCTAGATCATCATGCGTTAGTGTGCGCGTCGGCAGAGTAGGCGACGCCGCGTGGATAAACCACTTGCCGCCGACCTCAACGTCAAAGCCCATGAATGCAGATCTGAGCTGCGTGCGGATCGTGTCTTTGTCCTGATCGAGCGTGAACGTACCGCCGCATTTCCATTGCGCACGGTCGTGATAGTGCAGGGTGCCCGTTCCTGCGCTCGATAGATCGATCGCCGTGCGGGCGAAGGAGTTCTGTACGCTCGTCGCTAACTGATACGCGCCGTCGTCCGCCGGGATAGCGTAATAGGTCGTGCCGGCTACAAGCCCGGCCGGCAACGTAGCTCCGGAGACCCTTACTCCATCTCCTACATCGAGCGCGCGTGCCCCGGCGTCGAGAGTGAGCGCGTTTGTCGTCGCATCCGCGGTGAATCCGATCGAGCCCGTCGTGGGAATGCGCTGGTCCGCAACGTTCGCGGAGTCAATCAGCGTGTCCTCGTCGATGTCCTCCCACGCGACTTTCATGCCGCGGTCCCACGTTTTCCACCAGGCGAAAATCAGGACCGCGTTATTCGTCCAGCCGGTGAGACCCGTCCGCGGGTCGTAGACTTCGTTAATCCCCCACAGAATTACGGAGATATTCGGCAGTCCACTCGGAAAGGCTACGGCATTGCCCTTGAGCCGTGCGGCGAGGTTCGTGATGCCTTGCCCGCGGTGACCCACGAAGTCGTCCCCGATCTCGGCCAGAAAGTCGGCGTCCTCGGCCTGATCGTATGCGCCGAGGTTCTTTCCGAATCGCACGAAGCCAGCGAACTTGGCTGCACTGGACAACTCGTCGTTCAGGTAAACGTCACCGATGTGCTCACATGGATGCGCCGCAAGCGCGAGCTGCACGTAAAAGTAACCGTCCTCCCTGCCTCCGTCGTCCGGAGCCGAGTGCATGAACACGACCGGTCCCGACTTCTTGATCCGCCCTACTACGACCTCCCACGGAGCCGTGGGCTGCCGCACGGAGAACGTCCGGCCCCCGCCGCCAGCGTCCAGGTTGACGGCCGAAGCCGGCGCATCCGGCTTGTTCAGCCGGCTCATCAGGTACGATGCGCCGAGAGCGGCTATTGTGCCAATCGCTACCGCCGCAAGAGAGCCGGCTACGACTAACCCGGCGCTGACCGCCGCCGCCGTGGCAGCATAGGCAGCAATCGCCGGGACCGCCATTGGCATCCTAGTCCACCCTCCACGCGATCAGGACCTGGGACATGGGGATCTCGGTCAGGCCGGCAGGACTGACAAACGCGGCCACAGATCCAGCACAAACGCCCAAAGTCGGGTTAGGGAGGTTTGCCAGCACCACGTCTCCCCGACTCGCCTGGCGCACGCCTATGCGCGGGAAATAGGCATCCACGGTGCGCTCGAGCGTCCGGGACAGCCGCCTAGGGATCGGCCGGCAGGTGATCGCCTCGGCGCACTGGCGCGCGAACTCGGCACAGTTCCAGTCGCGTGCGTGAAACTCGCGCCGACTCGCGTCTCGCAAAACCGCCGCAAAACGCGCTTCCCAGCCGTCAGGGCGACAATCAGGTTGATGGAGTAAACGTGACGACGTTGCCGTTCGCATCGTAGGTAACTACGACGGTGAAAGCGACGGTTACGTCGTCGTTTTCATATACCGTCATGGTGCGCGGCGAATCCCCGGCAGCGCCGCCCAGCGTCGTCCGGTTGCCTATGCGCTTCAGGTCCTTGCTGACGGTCTGTCCGCCATCGGACCCGCCGTGATGGTTTCGCCCGAGCAGTTTGTCGCAGATCGCCGCGAGCGTTGCTACTGACAGCGTGGCATCGGCGCCGACCAAGTTGTTCACGATGTCGTAGACCTCGAACAGACCGGATGTGGCGTCAGCAAGGAGCGTGTGCGGCTGCGTCTCGTAGGACATCGTGACAGGAGATGCGCCCGTTCCGATGAACGTGCAGGCTACGAGATCGCCATCGGTCTCGGCCTGCGCCGGCGCGTAGGTATGGTAGCCGTTCCCCTCGTGAACGCACACACCGGAACCCACGCTGCCTAGCGCCTGCGTCCCGGCGTCCTTGGTGACGTATACGGTCACCGTTCCGGTGAACGCTGCCCCAGCCGTGGTGAGGACCTGAGCACCTACTTTTTGCCCGGCAATGTTTCGACGCATTTATGTCACCATCAGTACGTTAGCCTGCGTTGCACACGCCGCCGAGAAGCCGCCGCCGGACACCACATCGCCGCCGCCCACATCGTCTATCTGCCACGCCGACCCAGATGAATCGGTCAGCCCGAACCCGATATGGCCTGCGCCGTACGTCGAATCGGTGCGCGTGGCAAGTTGCGACCACGATGTCCCGTTGTGGTGATATGCGGCAAGCGTGCTACCGATCGCCTCGAATCCAAGCTTGTGCCCGGCGCTGACTTCGATCGATACATCCGCGCCGAGTTGCGTGCCAGCCAGATCGTCGCCCCGGTAAAACCTCACAACGTCCGTTCCGGCTTCCTTATCCAGGGTCAACGTGTAATCGTCCTGCGTCGATAGCGTCGGATCTTGAATTCGGAGCCACAGGTAAAGCCTGTCTCCGGTCGCGCCCACCTGTGCGATGGTGCAGTAAATCTCGCAGTCCGCCGCGCTCGCCGTCGTCCTGTACGCATCGGCGTGGAGAGATAGGTTTTGGCATATCGTGCCGTTTGTCTCAAGCGGATCGCTGCCGCTCACCATCGGCGAGGTCCAGGCACCGCCTTGCGATAGAGGATCCTCCGTCCGGTTGAAGTTATCGATTACGGCAGTAGTCGGAAAAGCCACTTTATCTAGTCCTGATCTCTTTCGGAGGACGCCGCCGTCCCGGGTCGATCTCCCATGCCGTGCGTGCGGCATTCGGACGCACGTTTCCGGTTGCCGATGCGAGCAGCTCCACCAGAGCTAGCGCCGCTAAGTTCGTGCCATTTACTTCTAGCGGCTTCCAGCCCAGAGAGAATAGTTTGTTGCGGAACGCAGCGCGCTGTGCCGCGATCGGAGGAATTTCCATAAATTCGGAGTCTGCGCGAATTGTATCGAGCGCAACATCTTGGCCGCTCACCTCGACGATCGCATGATTTCCGAGCGTCTCAAATTCCTCCCACAACACGCCCTGCTCGTTCGGTATCCTCGGATAATAGCGGTGCATCGACACGCGCCGGATAAGACGCGGCCCTGCTCTTACCGTGTCGTAGGGACATAGGAACCACGTCGTGGGCATCGTCAAAAATAGAACTTGCTGTTCGGGTCGTCAGGCAACGAGAGATTTACACACGCCGCTGTGTTTTGATTCCGAACGTAAAGCACGGCCTGATGTTCCTGATTGTTCGCGGCCGTCCAGCGCGCCTTTCCGCGGAAGATAGAATCGCGCAGGATCAGGTTCGGCCCTTCCGAATCCACAGCCTGCGCTCCCTGATTCTGGCCGCCCGCGTAGTCCGGACAAATGTTTTCGAACCCCTCGACCAACACGTTTGGGCACACCAACTGCACCTTAAGCGCGCACGCCATCGAGATGTTCCCGCCGTTCACGTAGCCCTGCTGGTCCAAGATCATGCCGTCTATGTGACCGCCAGGCGTGAGAAACGAACTCGGCATGTTGATGTTGTTATTGATATTGACTATTGGCTGCTGGTGGCCAATTCCGGTCGGCGTGTTGACACACGAGTTAGCCGGATAAACGCCGTGGAAGTTCTGAATCAACCACGAGCGCGAGCCATTCATGCTCATCGTGCCGATGCCACCGCAATCTATATAGCTGACGTTGCTCGACTTGAACGACTCGAAACCAGGGAACATGTAGCTCCCGCTGCACGTACATCCTATCCCGCCGCCGCCAGTCGTGTCGGTCCAGTAGTAGGCCCATTGCATGTATTGGCGCAGCGGGTCGGTGTATTTCGCATCGCAGTCGTACGCCCACACGTTGTCACAAAACGACGTGCTGAATTGCGCAATTGGCATATCCACTGCCGCGACGTTCCTAAACTCCGTGTTACTACTTCCAGGATTTGCACGGATTCCGACCGAAAGGGAATATGCGAAGTCGCTAGTCTCTTGAACTCCGCGGGCGGCCTCGTAGTGCGCCGAGAATACGCCGCCATAATTGGGGCCGTGTCCATTGTCGCGCCAGTTGCCCTGCACGGTCAGGTTGCGAATGATCGTGCTCGGAGAGTTTTCGATGTCGATGCCCATGCACGGCACGCCCTTAGGCGTGAAGACGCGCGTCTCCGCCCGGTTTGCGGTAGCGCCTTCCAGAATGCGACCGAACGCGTTGTCGATGTGGATTGCGCCGCCAACGCAATGATCGCCCGCGGAGAGTTGAAGATTTACCGCCGCCACTGCTGCATTAATCTCTTCGATCTCGTCCCTATAAACCGTCGCTCCTGTTACCGACACTTTCGCAAATCCGTTGGTCGGCCCGTCCGCGAGCGTGAACTGCGTCCCGTTGATTGAGGCTATGCGCGCCTGGAGCGAGCGCGGAATGCGCAGCGCCGCGTAATAGTCGCCCGTGCCAGTGAAGGCAGACCAGTTCAGGTCGCCCAGCCATATCCATCCAAATTGCCGGCCCCAGTACACCCAGCCGTATTCTGAGCTGCCAGTGTCATTGATCCATATGTAGAAGTTGCCGCTCGGAAATTCACCGTATAGCGCAATCGCCGCGGCGAGCGACGGTAATCCAGCGCCGAAGCTCGGCCACTGATCGCCAACGCCACGAGTGCCGCGCAGGCCCGCTCCAGGCTCCTGCCCGATCTCGACGATCACCTTGTCGTCTACCGAAAATCCTGTAGCTGACGCCACGGTGAGCACATTGGAATCGGCCGATATGCTTCCGGTCGTCATTACGAGATCGCCCACGACGGGTCCGGTCTCTCGCGGATCGGTCGTAGCCGCGAAGCCGTTGCCGGGGACGAACCGACCCCACACGCCAGCGCTCGTTACCCAATAAAAGGACAGCACTCCGCCTGCGGGCTGATAGACAAGCAGACCCTGCGCGACGACGGTCAGGAACGGAATGCCGTCTCTGAGCAGAACCTTATCCACAGCGCCCGCACCGAGCGACCAGTTTGAGTGCCAGTACGACACCGCCACGCCGAACGTGTTGTGAGGGCTGTCTACGGGCGGCAGTTCGTTCGTGATCGGATCGCGGCCATCAGCAGGAACGCCTGGCAGGCTGAACTCGGCCGGATCGTATTCCGGCCATCCGGACACGCCGTCCGGATACATGAAATTAGTCGTGTATGGTCCGCGATGATAGACGCGATCGTGATCAGGAACGTCTGCCAGCTCGCATCCCCAGCCGCCTTCGGGATGCGTCGCCTCGACCCCGCCCGGAGGCGTAAACATGACAGCGTAATCCGGCAGGCGAATGCGCCAGATCCCGCCGTCAGTATTCGTGAATGGTCCAATGCCGCGGCCCTCGCTCGGGCTCGTAACCGTGAGCGCCGCCTGAATAGCTATCCAAGCGTCGGCCCATAACGGGTTATTGCCGAGGGAGATACCGTTCGCGACCGTCTTTCCGGTGCGCGAGTCCCACTCCGCGACCACGCGCCCGACCGAGTTTGCAACTACGGTCTTATGGCCGCGGATGATCGCCTCGATTAAGGTAACCACGCCTACGCCGGCAGTCGGAGCACCTGTTGCTGCGGCAACGGACACGTATAGCCCGAGTCGTCCATTCAGCGGGTGATTAGTCGCGCCCGCCTCGTTCAAAATGTCGAAGTAGACCGCCAGCAGGGGGTCGACTACCACGCCATTCAGATAAACCTGATTGTCGTTGTGATCGTTGCTGAACCGCGCACCAGAAGGCTGTACGATCACCCACTGGTGCTTGCGGATCCCGCCAACGATATCCTGCCGGCGCATGCCGGTGTTGAGCCAGGCCATGATTTACGCTTTCTGCCCCGCAAGTAGAGGCGCTGGAGGCGTGTGCTCTGTGAACAAATCCGCGATCATCTTATCGTTCTCTGCGATCACCGTCTGAATGTCGCCTACCACCGCGATCTCTTCCGGCGATACACCCTGATTGCGAAGCGCCTCCTGCAACCCCTCGATGAACTTATTGGCATTTGCAAGCTCGGCTTTCTGCTTTCGCAGACTTTCTGTCGCCTGCTTCAACTGCGCCGTGAGTTGTGCACGCGATAATTGCGCCATGGTCTTTTCCTCCTTATCCTAGATTCCAGATAACCGGCCGGTCCTGTAACGAAGGGACCTGATCGCAGAACGCGTCTCCGGGATACAGCGCGCGCTGCGCGGCCGGCGTGTAGCGCACAACGTCCGTGCGTTCGTTATCGTAATCACGTCGCTCTATGGTCAGACGTATTCGCCCGGTCTGTCCGGACTCAACGAGCTCCATCACGTCCATGAAGCCCTTGCGAAATTGAATCGGCGGGACCCTCCAACGCAGGCTGTTGGCTTCGAATAGGCCCGCATAGAGAACTGCCGTTCTGTGGTGCCAGTCCTCCCGCAGTGAGATTTGCAGCACGTCGATATCGAACCCGTCGACGTTGATCAGTTGCGGGATGTTGGACAGCCCTACCTCTGTTGTGATCGCGCGTCCGTCCGTTGACTCTTCCATGTCTCCGATGTACACGAGAGTTCCGCCGCCGGCCCACGTAACGCCATTCCATTCGAGCGGAAAGGCGCCAGGCCCCCACAGCCGCACCGGACCGGATGCAAAATCGAAATAGCCAAGATAGGCCGGACGGATGCTGTCGCCGAGAAACTCCGCCGCCCTGTCATCGGGCATCCTGCCATCTGTCATAGCGCCTCGACGAATCGTAGCGTGAGCGTCGGCACCGCAGACGATGCGCTGCGCGAGCGCGCGCCCTGATCGTCGTCGACCAGTTCAAACGGGCTCGTCGGCCGTGTCGTTACGACTGCCGTATCGTGCGCGACAGCACTCAGTAGCCCACGGTGCAGATAGACGCGGGCAATCCCATAGCCGTCGCTCGTCGCGTCTCTGGAGAGCCGGTATAGCCTGCCGTTTATGCCAATCTGATCCCCGCCGATCAGTTGCGTTGTGTTCTGCGGAAATCCGACGATCTTTATTTCCTCAGAGCCCAGCGGCCAATCTCCGTAGACGTGATATCCAACCGTGGTGCTCGGGCCAAATCCGGTACCGTCCGTAAACGTTGTGCCGTCTGTGAAATACGTTATCGGGATCGATCGCCAATCGAGAGCTTGACCCAGCGGTCGCGGGCGCTCGAAATCCCACAGCGCAACCTTTCCTACCGGGCCTTTCAGCCGCGCCACCAGCGCCTCGACGCGCTGTATGAGTTTGCGGTTATTGCGAAACTCCAGGTCGTACGCCCAGCGCTCGCCGCCTACCATGACCACATGGCGACGTTTGCGAGTCAGCGTGGACTCTGACGAGAGCGTGAAACTCTGCGCCAATAGCGTTGCGCTTTGCGGGCACACGCCTTTCGGCCATTTCCACGAGCCCCACTGGTCCATATCCGCCAACGTGGCGAGGTTTGGCCACGGTACAGGAGCCGGAGGCGGCGGAGGCGGCGGAGGTGGCGGAGGTGGCGGAGGTGGCGGCTCGATCTCTCCTAAAACGCCTGTATTCGGAATCCATGCGACAGGCGCGATGAGGTCGATCATTTATCGCAGGCGCCGTGACGCATCGGCACGACGATAGCCATCGTTGTCCTTGATCTTCTCTATCTCGCGAGCGAGGCTGCTTACAGCACCGACGATGCCGGGAATTGCATCCTGAGTAGCGCCGCGGGCATCGACGTTGATCTCTACCTTCATGCCTCGACCATTATTCTCCGATGCCGGCGTTACGCTCTCGCCTTGGTGCAGCATGTAAAGCCCTGTCCGTGGCACGTAATCGGTGCCAGTTGCGTAGGACGGCGCTACCCATGATGGCGTCGCCGTGAAAACAGGAGCGGGCGTCTGTGTGCCACCGCCTAACAAGCTGCCGAAGCCCGTGGACAGAACGTTCTGCAGCGCGCCCTCTAGCGGCTTCGTGACCGCCATCCGCAACGCGATTCGCCCGATATCTTCACCGAGCGCCTCGACGACATCGCCCAGCTTTTTCCCGCCGAGAATCGCATCCTCGAACGCCGTGCCGATTGCATGCGCCGCATCGGCGAACTTGTTTGCCTCGTCCGTGCCGCGGCTCATCTGATCTGACGCCGCCTTGAATGCCTGCTCCATCTGCGCGTCGGTTAGTTGATTCGCCTCCCACGCCTTTTGAATCGACTCGAACAGATTCTCCGTCGGCCTCAGCAGGCCCCGAATGCGCTCATCGAGTTTCGCGAAGTTTGCGTCTGCCTCACTGATCCATCCCGTCGTGACAGCGAGCGCGAGATCCTTGAACGCCTTCCCAGCCTCGTATGTCGGGTCTACGATCGCGCGCACGGTATCGCGCAGGCGCTCCATTTTCTGTGTGAACGATTCGCCTGCTCCCGCCGCGCGTAGCTGCGCCTCTTCTTCGGACTGCACAGCGTCTATATGTTCTAGCAGGCTCTTCGTGACTTCCTTCTGCGCTTTCGCCTGATCGATCTGCGCTGCGACTGTCTCTATCGCCGTGCGCAAGCGTTCGCGCTCTCGGGCCGGGATTGATGCGAAAACATTGTCCGCAGCCATCTTGTCGCGAATTTTCTGAAGCTCTGTTTCTGCGCCGGTGACGCTGCGCAACTGGCTTTCCAGTCCGATCAGCATTTGTTGATAGCGCTCGGCTGCCGCGGCCGCTTTGTCGACGCTAATAGCGGAGGACTTGTCCTCTTTAGGTGGCGACTGGTATTTGATCGTCTCCTGCGCTACACCGAAACGTTCGAAGTTGTCCTTTTCTCCCCTCGCTGCAGCAAGTGATGTGTAAAACTTCTTCTGTTCCTCCAAGTGCGCCATCTGACGCTTGATATCGACCAAATCATTTCCGCCTAGGATCAACGGAAGATTACGGTTTACTCTATTCGCTAGAGTGTCCTTAGAAAGCTCTTCTTGTAGCTTACTCAGGCTCTCCAGCTTCTTCCGGATCGCTTCCAGTTTGCCGACAGGATCCTCGTTGTTCTGCATTCCGAGGCGCAACGCACTCCAGAATCCGCCAGAGACCTCCTTGCCGATTTTGAATTGCTCTATCAGGTCTTTGAGAACCGGAACGATTTCCATGGCCATCGCTTGCCCTACGTTCCTCGCATCCAACGTAAGGCGCTGCCACGACTTGCTTAATTCTTCCGCCGCCGCCGCCTGTTCCGTTGTGACATTGGCAGAGAGCGCTGCATCGCGCGCCAAGTCTTTCAGGTACGGCGCCAGTTGCGCGGCGCTCTTGCCAAGGAGATCAAGCAGAAGTGCGGTTTTACCGCCGCTGTCACGGAACTTGTCGAGCTCGACGGCAATGATCTTCATTGCCTGAGCGGTGTCTAAACCCCTCAGGTCTGCCGCCTTCAGGCCTAGCGCGTCCAGCGCCTTTGTTGCCTTCTTTGCTTCCTCGTCGTTTTCGTTCAGCGCCTTAGAGAGTTTGATGAGACCCATCTCGACCGTCTCTAGCGACGTGCCGGAGATGTGCGCCTGCTGCGCGAGCGTTGACAGTTGCTCGACCGAAGCGCCAGTCTTCTCTGCCATGTCGTCCAGGTTCGCCGCTGCTCCTATCAAGTCTCCCGTGAACTTGACTATCGCTCCCACACTGAATGCCACGCCCAACTGCGCAGCGAGTGACTTGACGGATGAACTGATGCCGTCGAATTCTGCCTTGATGCGACGGGTAGCACGCTGCGCCTCGAATTCCGACTTAGTCAGTCCAGCCACGAACTCCGCAGCTTCGAGCCCAAGCCTGACGACGAGCGCGCCAAGGCCGGTCGCCACTATGCAGCCTTTCTATTACGAGGATTGAAACCGAACGCCTTCCTCATCTCTTCGATGTCGATCACTTCTGCCGTCTCCGGAGTTTCCAGTTGCAGCAGAAAGTCCGACAGCGGCGCTTCTTTCGCCCCGCCCATAGTTACAACGATAGCCTGCGTGATGCGAGCGAGATACCACTCGATACGTTGCAGCGGCAGCCAGTTCCGACGGCTGTAGTCGGCCCACCATCCCAGCTCGCGCTCGGTCATGTTCCGGCGCAACTGTTCGACGGGTGAACCGAGATGCAGCGCGATGTCCATCAGGAAGTCGCGCCTTCTGACTTTCCCTCGTCGTCTTCCTCCCCGCCCGCGGCAGCCAGGATGCGAATTATCAGGTGGTAAGGCTGCGCTGCTATGAGATCGATATCATCTGCACCGAATACTCGATTTCCATGTTCGTCGCACATGACTTTTACAACGGCCCGGGCGAGCCTGCGCTGCCTGTTCTCAGACTTGTCCTGTTCCTGCGCCTTCGTTTCATCCCCCTGGTCGGCGTCAACTTCTTCCAATGTGCGGGGGCGTACATATACGGTTCCCCACTTCGGAATGTCCACAGCGATCGGCTTCGAAGTCGTGCCTTGCATTGCTGCGATCAGCTCTTCTCTTGTCATCGTTTCTTCGCCTTCTGTGCGGCCAACTCGATACGCGCTTTCCCGCGCTCCTTCATTGCCTCTACCGCTTTGCCTTTTTGGTGATCGAAGGAAGGTCTTAAAAACGGCTCTGCCTTCATGTTCACGGTGCCGAACTCGACCAGATGCGCGTGAGGCGCCTCGGTCTGTTTCTGCCCCTTCTTCTTGCCGCGCTTGATGAGCTTGCCGCGCCCGCGCACCGTGACAATGTGCTCTGACGTGAGGCTCGTCTGACTGCGCGGAATCTTCTTGACGATCACCGAATCGCGAAGGCTTCCGGTGTCTACCGAAGGGCTGCTTCTGATATTTGCGACAGCGGCTTTCTTGATAACCTGCGCCGCCGCGTTTGTCATAGATGATGCGATGCTCTTCGCAACTTCTGCCTTTAGCTCACGCATCGCCTCCCCGAGCTCGCGCAACCCGTGAACCGTTGTCGTTGCCATTACGCTGCGATGTCGATCCGCGATCCGGTATTTCGGATAGTCAGTGACCCACGCCAGGAGGTGCCAACAGAAGCAGATTCGCCCATGCTCTGCACAAAGCCTATCTGAATCATCTCTCCGCCTGCGTTCGGCAGGATGATCTTGACCGCTATAGGATCGCCAGTCCGGTCGAACTCCTGCAACGCCGTCTGTATCGCCGTGCGCGGGGCGAACAGGTATTCGATCGAGGTCGTTCCGAAGTCCCGCAAGCCAAGCTCGTAGTCCTTCGCCGTCGAGCAGAGCGAAGTGGTATCGTCCTCTGGCTTCTGTCCTGGCGCTCTGTTGTAGCTCGTGAGTTCGCAGAAGTTCGACAGTTCGGCCGTCTCGATTATGCCGCCGCTCACATAGGCGTCGTATTCGCTCGCGTCCACGTCGGCCAGTGCGAACGTATTAGGCAGCGCATCTATGACGACGAACAATTCGTCGTTCAACTCATCCGGCCCCACGATTCCGGATAGTTTGACCACAGCGCCGTCGACGAGTCCGTGCGCGGTCGAACCGACGACTGGCGGATTCGTCGCGGTGATCGATGTAATCGCCTGGGCAGGCGACTCCGCCACGAAGCCAGTGAGAACGCGGATTTGCGATCCATGGAAACGATAGGACTTAGATGCCGCCATTTTCCCGCTCCTTCAAAATGAAAAACCCGCCAAAGCGGGTCAGGTAGAACTCGGGTAAATCAGATAATCTATTGAACTTCGGTGCGTTCGAGTTTCCTCGTCATACTCGGCCCGCACAGAATCGAGAATCGCTGGCGGAGCGAACGTCTGCATGGTCGTTAGCACGCTAGCCTCCAGCGTCTTCAATGCGCTGTAGCCGCTCGCTTCCGTAACAACGAGGTCTATCTGTATTCGGTACTCTGCCGTCTCCACTCCGCCGTCTCCGCACAGATCAACATTCGGCACGAGGCTCACGACAGAGATCCGCGCGGCTGGCCACACCGGGACGCCGGCAGGCTGAGGGAACACCGATATGTAGGCGCGGTTTGCGACGTGCGGCTTGACTACATCGCGCACGTCCTCTTCGATGCTCAATGGGTTATCCCTCGTTCGTGCCGCGAGACACCGGCATCGTTATCCACTCCCGGCCGCTTCTGTCGTCCGGCAGCACGCCCAATATGTTGTAGATGATCGTCCCGCGCCTGATACGCATCGTCGGGTCGATGCCGTCGATGTACCAGATCTTCACCACCGACTCCGCGCCGCCTAGCGTCTGGTCCTGACCGATAAACTCTCTCGCTGACAGCGGCTTGATGGAAGCCATCACGCGCCGGAACCGCGTCCAGGTAAAGCCGTCTCCCGCTTCGACCTTCTGCTCGATCTCGATCGGGTGCCGCAGCTCTGCCGCTTGCATTATGCGATCTCGAATACGCGGTAAGGCGCGAGCAGAGCGTCTCTGGCATTCTCCATCGCCTTGCGCTCTTCCGGCGTCAGCGGAGACCAATTGAGTTCGACGCCAATCAGGATCGCCTGCTTTATCGGCTCCGGAACATTAGGCTCTGACGGAGACTCGCCGGTAATGTAGCCCGCACGATACTGAATCCGGAATGCGTCCTCTCTTGCATAGAGAGAAGGGTAGGGGTAGCCGTGACCGAACCGCAGAAATCCGTCGTCTGTTACGTAGTAATCCGTGTCCGCCACCACCTGAAGTTCGTTCACCGAGTCGTAAAACGAGACCGATTCGATGGCGATAATGGGCTGGCGCAATAACTGAATGCCATGCGCGTTACTCGACACCGCGTAGCGGCAGGACGGGCCGCTCATCCGCAGCGTCTGCTCGATGAACGCGCGATTCGTGCGGCTCTCCGCGTCCATCCTCGACGCAGTCATAAGCCGCGCGAAGTGGTCATCGTTCTGCGGCGGATCGTGGAGATGGTCATACACCTGCTCGAAAGTGACCGGCTCGATGGCGGGCGGCGTAACTACGGTGAGGTGCATTATTCGACGACGAGCTCGACGCGCCGCTCTAGCGTTCTTCCCAGGCTCGTCAGCACGACCCAGCGCGTTTCGTAAACGACACCACGCACACCGTCGATGATGAACTGCGACACTAATTTACCGATTGCCACAATCCGCTCGATCCCATTCTCCGTTACCGTTACCGCGATCGAATTCACAACGGCGGCACCGGACACGATGGCCGAGGGATTGGCATCCGTGCCGCGGATAACGCCTACCGTAACGGTCGCGCTGACGATGGTTTCCCCGGCAGCTAACGGAGCTGTCGTCCAGTCCGTTCCGGCGTAAAGCCGCTCCGAGGGATGTTTGGTCGGGAAGCCCATTTATTCCGCCGTCCAGTTGCGCGACTCGACTGTCTGCACCCAGCCACGCCATTCAATACCGTGCACCCAGCCACGCGTTTCAACCTGATGCAGCCACTCGGGCGCTGGAAGAACGAATGTGGCAACAGAAACCAATGACGACGAGAAAGTCAGACCCGCAGTTCCGGCAAGCTCGCCGAGCGCCGCGAGCGCCCCTGACGCGTCGATAACAATCTGATCGGACGCGGCAAGCTGCGACAGCGATCCAGCCGTCGAGCCCTGAAACGAAAATACTTGCTCCGCTGTGCCTGCGAGTGCTCCGTCTGCCGTCAGCGCCGCCGCGGTCGTTATTGCTATCCCGGCGTCGCCCGCCAGCGCGTCAGGACCGCTCAGGAACGCCGCACTGGCGAACGCTACATCCGCGCTGCCGACAAGCGCGCCGCCCGCCGATATCCCCGCCTGAGACGTGAACGCTAAGGCTGCTTCACCGGCAATCGGGGCTGCCGCCGTGCCCGTCGCCTGCGGAGCAAATGCGAGATCCGCAGCACCGAGCAGCGCGCCGCTTGCCTGCGCTGTAGCTGCCCCCGCAAATGCAAGGTCAGACGTTCCGCCGGTAAGCCCGGGGCCGCCAATGAACGCTGCGTTCGAAAACTCTAGCGCCGCGGTGCCAGCAAGCGCCCCTGTGGACAGAAGTTGCGCTTGATTCGCAAACGCCGGAGCGGACGATCCGGCTAATGCAGCGGATCCTGCCAACGCAGCGACAGGCGCGAACGCTACGCTCGACGCTGCCGTCAGCACTGCGGTAGCCGTCGCCACGGCCGCGCCCGTAAAGGCGACAGGAGATGCCCCTGCTAACGCCCCGCTCGTCGTTCCTGTTGCCGTCGTGCCAAATGCCGGAGCGCTGACACCGGCCAGCACGCCGACACCAGTCAGCGACGCAGCATTCGCGAACGTGATGCCATCGCTCGCCGACAGCGCTACGGTCGCGCTCAGCGTTGCGGCGTTCGTAAATGCCGGTGCAGATACTCCTACAAGCGTGCCCGACGCGCCAAGCGCGGCAGTATCGGTAAACGCAGGAGTCGAAGCGCCGGCCAGTACGCCGATGACCGGCACATCACGACTACGCGATACGATGACTGGCCGCGTTGTCCCGGCGCGGCCGAATCTCATCCCTTCAGTCCTTGATTAGTGAATCGCCGAGCGATGGACCGCCTGAGACACAACTACGGTCTGGTAGCGCGTCGGCTGCTGAATCGCAGCAACCGTGCCGGTGTTGAAACCATCCCATACGTGCGTGGAAGCATTCGCCTGTGTGAAGTTGTGTCCTTCCAGTCTGGCGCGGATGTTTAGAGACATCGCGCGCGCCTCGGACCAGCGGTTTATCCAATCTCCTGACAGTGGCGGATTGGACGCCGAGGACGGTGCCGTATCCCAGTAAATTTTGTCGTCAGACGTTTCGTGCCTGATGCGGAACCAAGCGTGATCGGCCGGGATGTAAGTGGTAACGAAAATGTCCGATCCGTTGCTTCCCGTAAACGCTATAGAAATGTCATTCTCCACCTTATTTGCGTGGATATTCGTTGGGGCGCTGTCTCCAGCAATCGACCACGCATACGACCCGCCGTCCACAGAGAGACGCAGCGCCGTGTAATCAAAGTCCGTCGATACCTGATCGAAGTCCACGAGCATTGCGTAGACCGCAGAACCCGTCATGTCATACACATTCACCGATGCGACTGCCGGGAAGGAATCCGCTCCAGATGTCGCGGTCAGTTCCATCCGCTGATTCGTCTCAGCGATGGTGCCGCTGCCGCTGCTGACGTCTACCCACTTCGCACCGTCTATGCTGTTGTCGTCAAAGTTGTCCGTGAGGGCCGTCGGCGCGACCTTGGCAACTTCCTCTAGCGCAAGGAAGATGCCCGCCGTATCGCCTGAAACAGCAAGCGTAGGATTCGATGTCTGTCCCGTTGCCGTAACGATGCGAAACTCTCCGCGCACCAGAATCGCCGCCGCGTTGTTGCGCGATCGCGTCGGAGTGATCGCAGTGAAGCTGGTCGATACCGTGATATCGGTCGTGCTGTTCGCTTCCTTCGCCAATCCACGAAAGTAGAGGCGAGAGATAGAGGACAGGCCAGTGAACGCCGAAGAGCCGAACCCGTTGGCGCCCGTCACCTCGCTCGTGATGGAACCTTCTTCTGCCCCGGTACGATTAAGCATCAGCGTGTTGCCGGCACCGACCGTAAACTTATGGAACGAGCAGCACTTATCCGTGAGGTTGCCGGAAAAGTTGACCGTGATCGTAGTGCCGGTGTTGACAGTGCCCGTCGCTTCGAACTTCCACATCGACACCGTTGCGCCGACTGCCGCCGCTGCGGACGGCGCGTTAGTGTATTCCCTTAGCCTGGACCAGAGCCCGGTTCCGCCAGAAGGCAGTACGTGGTTGAGCGAGCTCCCATCAGCTGTTGCGATGTTGTCGCTCGCAACCGTGAGGATGCCGATGTCTCCTGCCGCGAGCGAGTTCGTCACAGTGACGAACGTGAAGGTCGAGTTACTGGTACTGTTTGCGCCTGTACCGAGCGTGCCGACGGCTGCGATTGCCATCTAGGTCGCGTCCGCAAAATCCACAGTGTTATGCGCGACGATCAAAGCACGTGTCTCTGCCGCCTTCGCTTTTGCGGAGGCGTTACCCGGCAGTGGAGTAGCAAAAACGTCTGACTTAGACCGTAACAACGTGTCCTGCTGCACTGTTACTACAGCGGCGGTGATGCACCACTTGGTTCCTGCAAGTTCATCAAACGGAAGCATTCCCCACGGACTGAAGCCAACCTCAGCTAAATACTTCGGCCTGGGCCGCACGCCCATAGGAGTGCTCACGAGCACGACCGGCATCGCGTAGCAATGGGACGCCAAACTTAGATGCGCTCCAGCGTCATCTGCGCCCGCGCATTGACTGTCGCAGGGGCCGTCAATCGAATGACCAGCCCCTCAGCCAAAGCAGTGTCCGGTTCCTGACCCAGCGGGTATTGATAGGCATACAGCCCGCCGTTCGGCGTCAAGTAGAACACGTCTGACACCGTGAGAACCGTTGGCTCCTGGGCGGCAACCCATGAATACGCACCCGTAAAGCCTGCTGTCAGCACGCGCCCGTAGGATTGCCGAATCGTGCAGCTTGTCGATTGCGTGCCGGGCGAGTTAGTGGCGAACGTCGCATAGCAAATCTCACACAACACCGGAACCGCAGACGCCGTGACGCCATCGAAAGCTACCTTGAATCCCTTCAACTGCAAGCCAGAATTAGCATGAGCCTTCGCACCCAAAACGGAACGAGCGGTCGCAGCAGAGAGGGCTACAGCCGCCTCTGTCGTGATCGAATAACCTACTGCAGCCATTTTATCCTCGCGTTACATCAGGACCGCGTTGCGCATCGTGCATCGAGCCAATCACACTCCAGTGCCGTGACACGTCACCAGCCCGGCGCTTTGCTTCCTTCGCGCGCACACGCAGCCACTGTGAGAGTAGCAGCGCGGTTTCGTACGGGAGTTTCACTTGCACGTTCCCGAGCTGCATTGCCACGAGATCGCCTTCGCTGGACACCGCGATGCGATGCTGCTTCAGCAGGTCTCGGCTTACGATCGCGACCATCTAAATTTCCATGCCACGTACGGCCATGCGATCAAGACGAGCACATAGAGCAACTGATTAGGCGCACTACGCGCCCATTCGTAGAGGCTCCGTTCTCGGTTGTCTACAGCGGCTAGGACGCCACATCCGAGAATGATCCAACCGCCAAACGCAAGGACGATATCAATCGTGAGCATCAGTGCAGTTCCCCTAGTCGACCGTTTGCTGCTTGAGCAGGCCGCTCATTTCGGGCCTTCTACGAGTTCGCCCAGCCCTGCCTTTACCCATTTATCCGCGCTGGCCTCGTGCATCGTGACTACGATCCCAGCTCGATACTCCGTTACGACCTTCTTGACGGTCAGTCGCGTGGGATCATCCGCATCAGGAATATGAACCGTTTTCATAACCGTTTTGAGTTTAGGACGTTGTCCGCTCGCATCGCGAGGACCGTCTGCTTTGAATTCCGTACCGCCTTCAGCCACATCCTTCAGCAATTTCACATAAACCATTTCCACGCCTCCTTAACAGAACTAGTGCCTAGTCTAGAGACACGTCGAGCGCTCCTGCGGCGAAAGACGGAGTAACGCCGTTGGACACCGCCAAGCTTGCCGTAAGCGTGCCGTAGAGGAACAGATTGCCAGCTCCGGACGTTGCGGACCCAAGCCCGAAGTGCGTAAGCGTGGCGCCCGTAGCGCCGCACGTCGGATACCCGATCGCGTTATCGTTGTCTGCAGTGTTGCCTGTCACGGTCCACTGCGTCGTATTGCGCGCTTCATCCTGCCGCGCATAGTTCGTGTACACGGTCTCGCTCGTCGTCTGGTCCCCGGTCTCTCCAGGGGTCCCCGTATGGAGCGAAATCCAGAACACGCCGGCAGTAGTCGATCCGCGAAGCCCCGTAGCATCTCCGACGTTCGCGGCATCGACGTTCGTGAACAGAAGACCGAGCAAACTCGTCTCGAAAAGATTCGTCGCTGACATTGTTTAACTCCTAAAAATTAGGCGTGCGGCGGGACCGCCAGCAGTTCAATCTCTCTATCGACGTGCGGCAACATCACTTCGCCGAGCCTCCTGCGCTCGTCGTGCGGCAGGATGAGCAGTCCGAGCGCGATCAGGCAGTTCCCGAGGATTGACCGGAGTTCGATCTCCATCAAAGCGAACGCCTTCTCTTCGGTCATCCCCATTTGCTCAGGAACAGCTTCCGGTTGCGCTCGAACATATGCGGCGTCCACGCGGCATGAGCACCGGCCCGGGAATGGTCGACCACCAGATCGTCCCGGATGGCGAAGCTCGCGCCGATACGATCGAGGCGCAGCAGAAAGTCGTTGTCGTCGTAGCCTGCGCCGCCCCGAAAGTCGTTGTCGAAGCCGCCGCAGGCGTCCCATGTTTCACGTGAAACAATCGCTAGAAAGTGATATTGCGCGCCGGCCGGCATCTTTACCTCAGTCCGGTCGGCATAGAGAGGCGTCCGGTTCGAGTGCGCGTGCCAGCGACTCGTCTCAGGGCACCAGCACGCGGCGGTCACGTAGTCAGCCGTCTCCAGCGACTTCACGAGCTCCGGTAGCACCGCGGTTCTATGCACGATCTCCGGGTTCGAGATAGCCAGCACCCGCCCGCTCGAACACTGCACGCCAATGTTGATCGGCAGGCACGGATTGAGCGGACCCGCCTTTCTCGGCATGCGGATAACGTGCACCGGCCACGGCATACCGGGCGGCGCGTAGTAAGGCGTCTCGCTCCCGTCGTCGATAATGACGACTTCCATGTCCACGTCCGGATACAGATCCGCGTGCCGCTTCAGTGCGCGCGTCGTCGCCTCTGCCCGGTTGAAGTAGGGCAGGACGAGACTGATCAAGGCTGAGGAGGCGCGTTCGGGTCGTCAATAAACACTTCCTCAACACGGCCAGCGTTCGCATCGACACGGCTCTCGATAGCAAGCGCCTCCGCAAAGATTTCATCCACCTTGGCCTGATTCTCCGGGCTCAACGGTAGCGCCTTGATCTGCTCGTAAAGACCTTCCACCCACGTATTGAGTTCGTCCAGACGCGCTGCTTGCACGTCGATTTTTTCGCCTTGCGACTTTACCTTGTCCAACACTTCTTGCAGCGTTGCCATGATTTCTCCTAGGAGTTTTTCCGCCTGCTGTGATCGCACGTTGACATTGATTTCAATCATCGTGCGGCGGCACTGCCGCTTGCTTGTCCACGTCCACAGATATGCCACGGTAGAGCACAATCATTTTGTGCCCTAACATCTCACCCGATGATTCTGCTGCTCTTTTAATGGACTCGATTTGCACCGGTGTGAGGTCCTCTGAGAGCTTGATGACGATCACGTCGCCTTGCCGTAGTTCCAACTTCGCCAAATCGCCCGGGATACGAACCTCCGGATCATCCGCACGCCGGATTTCCCACTTGCCAATACGCATAAGCTCTCCCTACACCCACGCCTGCTTGACCCATCCCGGCGAGTTATGCGGCCGGTGCGCGCCGCCAAAGCACACTACGGCACACGGTTTCCGCGGTACGGCGTCCTGCAAATTGTCGTATTTGTAGCTCATGAAAAGTCCCGGCAGCGATTCGTGAAGCTTCGGTATGTGTTCGAACTGCGAGGAAATGTAGCCCTGATCTCCGAACACCTTGTTTCCCTTGCTCACGGCGTACTCCGCCATCCAGCGGTCCGGATCGGCTGCGAACCGTTCGTATACGTGCGGAAACGGCTTCCGAAACCACATGACACCGCTATCTCCGCAGTGCTGTCCGCGATCCTTGATGCTCAACATGGCGAAGTCATGCTGGATAGTCGAGACACAATCTATCGTCCGAAGCACGATTGTGTCGAGGTCAAGGTAAAGCTGTGGAAAGTAATCCGGTCTCGTCTCAGAAAAAATCTCTGCCTTGCTCCACCAACCCGGATAGCCATGCTTCAACGGGATTCGCTCACAAGGAACATCCGTATCGCTAAAGCACACGAACCTGACGGCAGACGTGTTCCTGATTACTGCATCTCTCAAAATGCGTACGTAACGAACATCAAAGTCACCGCCCGTTTTCAACACACACGAGACAGTTAGCATTTCCATTGCCCAAAAGAAAAAGCCGGGAACGAGTCCCGGCTATCCTTTACCCTTTGCCTGCGTTGACTCAACGAGCCATAGCAAGGCGCGACTGGCCTCTACCCACCAAGACTAAACTTGCCCCGCCTGCCTTGCCTGTCATGCCATTCCCAACAACACATCGACCCGCATTGACAATCCGGAACGTTCCTGCCTTGACACACATCACCGGGCAAGGCCTCACCATTACTCAACTAGCCTGCCTTTACTGCTTCACCTCGCCATTATTCAACAACTTAAAAAGCTTTACAGCACCTAGGGGAATCTCCTGATCGCCTGCTTCCCAACGCGCCCACGTGCGCGGAGACACCTCGACCTGACGCGCCGCTTGCGCGAGCGATAAATTCAACTCTTTGCGCTTACGCTTTAGTTCTGCGCCGGTCATGGCTAACAAACAAACGTCCCAACGCGTAAAAACTCGACTACATGCTCGTCGAATTTCACTCGTATAAGTCTGAGTTCTTTCCTCTCAACAAAAGCATTCCACCCTACAGCGATAGCTTTTAATACCTCGTGCTCCGCTTTGCGGACAGCACCAAGCCTAGCTCTACCCACAGTATTCCCACCCGTTACCGAACTCCGTAGATACTCTAACAGCGTTTTTCTTGGATCTCCCTGCATCAAACCATCATCTTTTGCCATACCACCAAAAAACTGCGCACACAATTCCGGTTCTTTTTCGTACACGGCCATTACCGGCGCAAGTGTGGTTTTTCTCACGAAAAAAGACTTCCTCTTGTCGGCTATATCAATAACGCCAAGCGCATCTCTTCCTAGCGGGCCGTATCTTTTCGTGATCTCTAGCTTCTCATCGTGGCTTACGTGAGCAGCAGACACCATAAAACCTAATTCCCCTTTCATTCTTGCCAGATAGATCGACGCAGCGGACACCCAATTAAGCTGCGTCACGGTTATACCGAGATCAATATGTAACCCATGTGCAACCAAAGAATCGGCTAATTGCCGAGTTAAATGTGTATCGTGCCTCGCATATTCGTCGGCAACTTCCAATTCAGATTGGACGTTCGTAATTACTACATCCAACTTCACCGGCTCATCGGCGGCAACAATAGCGGACAGTGTGTGCTGTCCATTCGTCAAGAAAAACTGACCTTTTCGCCCTTCTATTCTACAAAAGGCAATCTGCGTTTTTTCTCTGAAGCGCCCCCTAAGAATCTCGTTCTTCAATAGCGTCACGTGGTAAGCGCGAATTTTTCTCTGGTGCTTATAGTTGAACTGCGCTAACCATTCGCGCGCGAGTTCAGGCGTGACTATTACGTGACCTTCTGACGGAAGAGTGGTAGCCATTCGGCCTCCTGTTGCCCGCGGCCCTATGCCACGGCTCAGAGCGAAGCCTATGCCATTCTGTCACAGGATGCAAGCGCGTCCTCCAGGCTAACCCGGGCGAAATGCTCGATCGCCGTTCCAGGACTCGCATTCCGGACCCTGATTCCCCTGGCGTCCAGCTCGCCTACCAGCAGCCGATACGACCCACGCCACTGCGCGTAGACACCGGCCGGCGTGCTCCACGGATATTCACCGAAAAAGTGGCTTTTCTCACCCGTTCTCGGCTCGCGCGCATCGAATCCTAGGAGCGTGATGTCTCGCGATCCCGCGAGCGCTGCCAGATTGATCGCCTGCGTTCCTGAGTGCGCGTGTTCACCGCCCGTAAGCGTTGTCGGGTCGTCCGAAAACGTCTCGCGCGACCGATAGCGGAGAATGTGTACCGCAGGATCATCTATACCGTCCCGGCTACGCTCGTTGCTGATTTTGATACCATGGAAAGACCTGAAGCCATCCCGGTGCGCCCTGAACCATTTCGCATCGGCAAAGTAGAGTACATCGGCCCACGGCGCCAACTGATACGCCGTGTTGATCGCAATGACCCGCGCCTTGTCGCGCACGTAATCGACCTGCTCCTGCGTAAGCGACGGCCCGCCGCCGAGGATTACGACGCGCTCACCTACCCACGTCCGGACAACCTCGGAGAAGCCGTCTGGCTTGCGCCGAATCACCGTGTTCCGCCGAGGTCCTTCCCGTCTCGCCCACGCTTCGCTACGAGCCTCCAATCGCCACTCGTGTTGATCGAGTCAGGCTTCTCCATCGTCTCCCGTTGAGCGACAAATGATGAGCCGCCCCACGCCACGACATCGCCCTGCTCGTAGGTGCCTTCCTTCCAGATGCCGCGGTCGACCCAGGCCGAAGTCTTGAACTCGCGCTCCAGCTTCCGGCCCGAAGTGTAGGTCGTCGTGCGCTTGATAAGCCGCCCGCCGTCCAGCACTTCTTCGGTCTCGCCAGCGATGCCTTCCAGAATGCACTCCCAGCCGCTTTTCTCCATTTCAGCGAGGTTGATGACATCCGTGTCCCGGAACGCGCGTATCAGCCCGCCTGCGTGCCTGGCGACAGTGTTTCGCGCATACCGGCGTTCCGGGTCCACTGCCGGCATGATTTCTAGCTGGATCGCGTCCCGCCCGTCGCGGCCGCTAGGCCCTATTTCGCCCCTCTGCCCGTCTTTCGGGACCGGAATTTCTGCAACAGCTTTTGCCACGAACTCCGCAACCACTGGCCGGATTTCTTCAGCCGTGAGGGTTCTCCCGTCTTGTCCAGATTCGCCTTTTTCACCGCGTTCGCCTCGCTCTCCGTCCTGCGGTTTCGGGATGGCGGCAACCGCATCTGATACGAGGGCCGCCAGCATCGGGCGTACGTCTTCAAGCGTGATGCTTGTTCCGTCCTTCCCGTCTAAGCCTTTCTCTCCCTGCGGGCCTACCGGCCCCGCTGCCCCCGGATCCCCGTCACGCCCCGGCGCACCTTCCGCTCCGCGCTCACCCTGCGCGCCACTTTCGCCATCTTTTCCATCTGTTCCATCACGTCCCGCTGCACCCGGTTCGCCCGGAGGTCCTGCGACACCTTGTGCACCTTCCTCACCCCGTTCTCCTTTCTCGCCGCGCTCACCCTGCATAACTATCGGCGCGCGCTGCTCGAGCGCATCGATCCGCGTTCCGAACGCCTTGAGCTGCTCCCCGAACGTACCGAGAGCGCGCGCAACGAATTCCCGGACGAGTAGGACTACCTCTGCTCCGAACTTCGCTCCTTCAAGCGGCACGAGCGAAGCCCTCGCGCATCGTCATCAGTGCTGCGCGCATATCGGCTTGGGCTGTTTCCTCTTCGTCTTCTTCAGGTTGTGGTATGGGTGTCGCGGGCGCGACAGCATCCGACGGCGCGGGCCGGTCTTGCAAAATCGAGAGCGGCCAGTATTGCTGCTGAGAAAGCGGCTCGTCGCCACCCTCTACAGGCGCGTAGTTAAGCTCTTTGCGCGCCTCGTTTACCGCGAGAATCGATGCCGACGTGCCTTTCCCAAGCACATCCATCTGTGCGAGAAGGTCCATCCTCATCAGATTCTTTTCGTCGATCCATACGCCGTAAGCGTTGCCGAAGCCTTCACCCAGGCCCAGCCCTTCGTCCAGCAACAACTCGATATCTTCCATGTGCTGCTGCACGCAATTAGCGTAATACTCGACGTTGTATTGCGCGGCGTTAGCCACCGTCGGATTTCCAGCCCCTACCTTGTGCGGCGGCATGAGGAACGGGCGAATGCAGTCCTCGACCGTCCACTTTAGTTGCTCGATAAGTTGCGCCTGCTCGGCTGGCATCGACATAGGCTCGTACGTCATGCCGTTACTCGCGACCATAAGCCGCCCCAAGTTCACTCCGCGGAATGCCTGTTCGTACTGCGTCTTGAGGCTCACCAACTGCTCCGGCGTTATTGTTCCAGGCGCGAGCAATATCCCGGACGGGCGGCTCATGTTGCTAAAGAAAGTAGAAGAGTTGTTCTGGATGTTCTGGCCTTGGGCCACCGTCATGGCGCAGGCGTAAATGGGAGGAATGCCACAGAGCGGATGAAAAAACGCATTCATCCGATCGTGGATGATCTCGCTAGCTGGAACGGGGATCGACTGCTTGATTCCCGACAGGTTGTCGGCGCCGATCTCGTAGTAAATATCCCCGTCGTCCGTGACCCTAGGTGTCACGTTAGCCGGGTGCAGAGGGTATAGGCCGATGACGACTTTTCGATCGTCCCGCTGCTTCAGAATATACGTGTTGCCGTAAAACAGCTTAGAACTCATCCAGTAGCGCAGAAACTGAATCCGCGTCTGATAGCGGTTCGGCTTGCGCAGCACGGGCGAAAAGGCCGGTGAATGCGCATCGACCCATACCCCATCGCTGGTTTTCTCGACCAGCCGTATCGGGCACTTTGCGATGTCTCCCGTGATGAGCGAGACGCAGGCGTACACGGGACCGAATGCCGCAATACTCTCCCTTCGAGCAGGCTGATACCCCTGCTGAAATGCGCCCGTCCACGGCTCGTGCACGTCGTGATGGTGATGCACGACAAGCCCGGGCTGGTTCTGCGGCGTACTGATCGGCACTGCGGCCATCGACGCGACAGGACCGGGTACCGGCTTCCAACTAGCCGAGCTCGGATCAAACCGCATGCCTTCAGGCATCGGGCTTCTTCGTCATTGCGGCGCCTATTGCTCGAGGCTCGCGCTCCGCATTCGGCGGCCTGCCCACTCGACGCTGCGCGCCCGACTCCGGCTTTTGCTTCGTAACGTCCTGTGACGATTCAGGCTTTACCTCTACTCGTGGAACGCTCGCTTGCGCCGGCTCGTCTTCCACCTTCCGCGCATGCCCCAGCAGTTCCAAGACGTTCAGTTGTTCGTAAGCAATGCCTACAACCTCGTCGCCTTCCTTGAACTTCGTAAACCGCTCGATTGACTTGTTCGCGATGTATTTCATTGGCTTCCTTCCAAGGCACTCAGGGGAATGCCCTCGAAAAAAGGCCCGCCATAGAAGAAGACGGGCCATCCCAAAGATCGAGGCCAGGGGAGAGAGGAAGGCCTCGACCGTTTCCTATGCCGCGTAAGCCGCATCCACGATGAACTGCGCCGCGGCCGCGCGGGCTTTCACCCACGTGATGTCCCGGATCCCGCGAATCGCGAGGGAATCGTTCTGGAACATCGACACCATCGCAGCGCCCGTGCCGGTGTCCGCGCGGTTCGTCGGTGCATCGCTCATTTCGAGCGACGCCTCGCGACTGATCACCACGTCAACCGTCTGGCTGTCGGCGATGAATATCTCGCTAGGGATGATGAAGATCAGCAGATTTCCGCCAACCGGCGAGCCCGTTGTGAGTGCCGTTTGCGACACGACAACGGGATAGCCCAGGAACCTGCCGCCTTCCGGATTCATCCCGTCGAAAGCGGGTTGCCCCAGCGCGTTCTGCATCATCGATATGGCCAGAGCGATCGAAGGCGTCATGATCCATACGCCGCCAGTCGTAGGGATGCCCGCAGTGATGAACTTGTTCATCAGCGTCGCCACGTCCGTCCGTAGCGCAGCAACCGTGGTGCCGGTCACGGACACGGCTGTTACGCCGTTCGTGACAGACGCCGGATTTACTCCCGCTACTGCGGTGCGCTCCGGATCGATAAACGACAGATCCATGACCTTGACGATCGCCGCCCTCAAGAGGTCGCGCACCAGCGTCTCCGCAGACGGTTCCGACGATTCCGCAAGCTCGCGCGAAATGGGCGTCAGGCCCGCCACCTTGTGGTGCGTCAACGGCAACACATCGGTCGCGAACTTCGACAGCGGTATCGGACGCGCCTCACCGACCCAATACCCGGTAAGACCGCTGGCCAAAGTGCCGACGCGGATATCGAACGGCACACGGCGCAGTCCCGGAATGCGATCGACGATCGTTGCAGCTTGGAGCAACTGCACGAAGTCCGAGGTCAGGTTGCGCGCATAAACGAGGTCGTCAGCCCAGCCGGCGCCGCCTGTCGTGCCAGCGCCGACCGCGGCCATCAGGAACTGCTCGACCTGCGGCGTATCTTTCCAGCGCCGCGTCGCCTGCACGATCTGCAGGGCTTGCGTTTTGTTTCCTTCTGCCCGCGCCATCGCAATCGCATAACGCGCGAACGGAACGCCAGGCTCGACGTTCTGGCGCACCGAGAGGATCGGCGTTCCGCCAGGCGCGCGCACTTGAGATGCGACTGCTGGATCGGTTGCCACTGTCGGCGTAATCGTGGCCGCAGCCCGCAGCGCGAGGTCCGCAATGCGCTTGCTTGCCACCAGTTGCTTGTCGAGCGATTCCATCTCTGAGTCGAGCGTGTCGAATTCCTGTTGCTGCGCCAGATCGAACGTCTCGCCTTTGTCGGTTGCGATCTTTTCCAGTTCCTGCATCCGCGCAAACGTGGCCGCGCGTTTGTTTTCGAGCGCCGCAATGCGCTCGTTCGTCGTCACTTGCATGGTAGTTCCTTTGAGTGAGATCCCCGAGACGCCGGGCGAGGGTTTGGAGAGCGTCACCAGGACAGGGCGCAAGATGCCTGACGCGGCGTGCGGCGCTGCCTGTTGTTTCGCTTTCGCTGGTTTGGTTTCCTGCTTTACTACTTCGTTTGCAAAGCCGTTGGCGACCGCCTCGTCCGGCGTCATCCAGGTTTCATCTGCCATGAGTTTCAGCACCTTCTCCGTAGTGTTTCCGGAGCGTGCTACATAGATCTCTGCTACCGAGCGATCGAGTTTGTCGAGCACGTCGCGAAAGTGCTCCGCATCGTCAGAGTTTCCGATGAGAAGTCCGGACGCTCGATGAATCATGAACAGTGCGCCCTGATACATGCGGATCTTGTCGCCCGCCATCGCAATTACAGACGCGGCAGATGCCGCTTCGCCCAGCACGTTGACTGTGATCGGCGCCGGATAATCGACAAGCAGGTTGTAGATAGTCACGCCCTCGAAGGCATCGCCTCCGGGGCTGTTTATGTTCAGCGTGATTGGGCTCTTGTTCGCATCTTTCAGCGCCGCGACCATCATCTTCGCGGAGAACACCGGATCGTCGTCATCCCACGCTTGCGCGATCGGCGCGAGAATCTGAATCGTGACGCCCTCCGTCGGCCCCTTCAGATCCTTGCGCCATAGCGCAATGGCCTTTTCCGGAAGTCTGAAACGCACGTCGGGACGCGCGTCAAGTTGAATCTTCGGAGGACGCATATGGGAATCCTAGACGTAAAAAAGCCGCTCTCTAGCGGCCTTCGTGTGAATGTAAAGGTTGCAGCCTACAAGACGTAGAGCGCGTAATCCTTGTGCGTCGGCTCCGGATTGAGCGCCATCAGCGTGACCGCGTTGAATGTCGCCATCAGCGGGTCAATTTTTGCCGTGCCGCTCGCCTGCTTCGTGATCAGAATGGCATTCCCCCGCGGCTCGACCTTCGCATTGCCCACGCACCAGGCCATGAGCGGCGCGCCACCGTGATGGAACGCACCTTCTGCTAACTTTCTCTCGGTCGTCTTGATCGCGCCGTTCAGCCGCCAACTCTGCTCGATCGCCACAATCTGCTCGTTTTCGACGCCGACGTCCTCGATCGCATCCAGAATCCCGCCGATTCCAGCGCGGTCCACGCCGATCTTGAACATCAAGCCCGACTCGTTGACCCGCTTCACGATCTCGGCCACTTGTCCCGTGTCCTGCCCCATCTGCTCGATAATTGAGAGATCCCCGTCCTTCTCGAAGTCACGGAACCGCGGCGCCTCCGACTTCCGGCGCTCGAGCACCGACGTGTGCGCCCAAGCGTGCCCCCAATGCAGCCAGTTTCCGGTGACTTTCTCACGACCGATCACCGCCAGCCCGAGCAGATCGTCCAGACCGCCGCCGTCGATCCCGACCACGACCACCTCGCAGCGCGCGAGAATGTCCTCCAGCGATAGCAGCGTGCCCTGCTGCTCCCAATAATCAGCGCCGGCCCAGCGGTCGGAGCGGAGCGCGAGACCAATTTCTACGTTCAGATGTTGCGATGCCCAGCGCCTCATCTCTTCTTCGTTTCCGGACTCGGCCTGCTGGAAGTCGGGAATCAGCCGCTCGACGGAAACGGACCGCCCGTTGTTCGGCGTGACCATGTGCCAGTTCGCCGGATCTCGCCAGTCGATCTTCGGCGGGAACTCGTATAGCACCGGCAGGATCGGTGCCTTTAGCGTGCCGTCGCGCACCTTCCGCGCCTTCAGCAGTTCTGCCTTGAATACCCCGCTCGGCGCGCGCTCGCTCTGCGTCGTGATCGTGACTAGAAAGGCTTCAGGCTGCGAGACCAGACCGCCTCTAAGCTGACCAATAACCCGGTCTGCGTCGTGCGAAGCCGCAATGACGTGAAGCTCGTCCAGCAGCACTCCCGCCGGCTTAGTTCCAGTGACCACCTTCGGGTCGAAGGACTTGACCTTGAGAAATGCCCCGGTCGGCCGGTAAGCAATGCGCTTGATGTGCTCCTGGATATGGCACTTGGCCGAGAGCACCGGATCCGCATCGATCATTCCAACCGCTTGCCGGAAGGCCAGGTCCGCAATCTCCAGCGTAGGCGCGATCAGAAGATACTCGGCATGCGGCCGCTGGCTCGACAGCATTGCCGTTAGCATCATCGCCGCACCGTTGCTCGTCTTACTGTTCTTCTTCGGCACCAGGACAAAAACCTCCCGGATGTGCCGCACCTTCGCCTTCTTGTCGTAGCTGCCGAAAAGCGCCCTTACGCAGTCCCGGAACCAGTCGCCCGCGGCATCCCTTAGCATCGGCTGCCCGGGTACATCGGGGAAGCGCAGGCGGTTGAAAATCGCGACCGCCCTGTCCGCTTCGTCCCTAAAGAGCGGCAGGTTCGGTATCAGCGATTGACCGCTGACGATCCGCTTTTCCCAATCCTTGCAGGAAAGATCCCAGTCCCGCCTTACTGCAGCAGGCCGTCCCACGTCGTCCCGTCTTCAGCGTGCTTCGCGATCAGCTCGCGCTGCTCCTTCTTACCAGGCTGCTCGATGTTGTCGGCCTCTCTCCAGCCGGCGCGGCACTTCAGCCAGAAAATAGCAGCAGAGACGCTCTTCGGCTGGCTCGAATCCGTCGCCTGTTTGAAAAGGCTCTGCGCGACCTTCGCGTTCGCCTCGATGTGTCCGGTTGCCAGCTCCGCGTGGAAGTACTTCCGCATCGTCATGGGAGCGAGACTCATCACCTTGGCGATGTCGTAGTCCGGTATCCCCATCGCTGAGAGCATCTTTACCTGCCCGCGGTCCTTCTCGGTCGGCTGGTATGGCGGTCGCCCGCCTGCGTGCTTTTCGCTCATGCTACGATTTCCTGTGCGCGATGAATCAGTCGATTATTCTTGAAAGGCCGATAATCGACTAAATGCTGCCAACGTCCCCATCTGCGCGTGATCTTTACGATATCCGGATGCTGTCGCATCAACGAGCGCGCCATTTCGAGACGGCCATCGTATTCCGCGCTTTTTGCATAAAGATCCTCATTTCCGCCCTTCATGGTCATCGTTTCTTCCTTGCGAGCAAGGAAAGCATAAAACAGAATAGTGCACCAGCCGTCTTTAAGAACGCGGATCGAGAGGTCGGTATCTTCGTTATACCGTCCGCGCCAGCGATGCGACAGCACGTTATTTATCAAAAGAACTGAGTAAATCCGCGTATTGATAACAAAGGGAGGCGGTCCCTTCTGATTACTAATCAGTGGCGGCGGCGCGAAAAAGTGATACTGCATGCCTGAAATCGCAACATTCTCGTATCGATCCGTAAACGCCTCGGATGCGCAAAATGTAGAAGCGTCTTTAATCCTGTCTCGACGGCTTCGACCAGTATTCAGCGTTACGAAATGACGGATATTGTCATCTAGACACCAATGCCGTGCGTGTCCTTCCTTGATCGAATGCTCCCAAATCCAGTTGCGCGCCGGAATAGAGCCCTGCCCCAGATTCGAGAATGGCAGAACGAGTATCAAGCGCGGGTCGATCACCGCAGCGTAAGCGTCGTATTCCTGCGGCTCAATGACAATCCGAAACGGTATGCTCATTTCGAGCAATGCTTTTGCCGTCAGCCTGGATTTCCAACGTCCCTTAGAAACGATGTAGATAGGATACTTAGGCGTCTGCATCGGGCCACCAGATCCAGCGCGTCTTATCGGTAACTTTCGCGCCGATCAGGCGAACAAATTCAGCGCGATCCTCCAACGTTTTGAAATGCACTATCATCTGCGCTGCACCCTTCGGCTCGCTCTCGAATTCAGGCATTCCCTGCCATTCCTGCCGCGCATCAAAGCCGGCATTCGGAGTACCGATCAGGTTATTGAGTTCAAATCGCTCAAAGCCGAGCAGCGATATATCGAAGTCTATATCACGCAACTCATCCAACTCGACGGCTAGGGTGTCCCAACTCCAATCAGCATTCAGAGCTAACTTATTGTCAGCAATGACATAAGCCCGCTTCTGCGCTTCCGTCAGATGCCCCAGCCTTATGCACGGCACCTCGACCTGACCGAGTTTCTTCGCCGCCAGCACCCGACCGTGACCGGCAATGATCCCGCCCCGCTCGTCCACCAGAACCGGGTTCGTAAAGCCGAATTCCTGAATGCTCGCGGCTATCTGCGCTACCTGCGCATCCGAATGCGTCCGGCTATTCCTGGCATACGGCACAAGCCGGTCCAGAGCAATGCGCTCAATCTCGTAAGTCATTCTTTTTTAGGGGATAAAATCTCTGCATGCA
>Ga0137427_10000068_pt1 | contig 53459 bp, 69 predicted proteins | sample EasRivERMZT700_2_FD_102309 | JGI IMG/M metagenome (GOLD analysis project Ga0137427, IMG submission 102309) | Soil microbial communities from meander-bound floodplain in the East River, Colorado, USA - East River MetaG ERMZT700_2 | ecosystem: Environmental > Terrestrial > Soil > Floodplain ...
ATATATAATATATAATATAGTATATTATATATATAATGATATTAGACATCTAATATCATATATAGTTCCTTCTTAAAACAGATTTCCGTCTTGGCACAAATTGGTGTGCCGTCTGCCGCCGCTGGCGGATACGATAAGATAAGATATTATAAATGGTTCTTGACTTTCTGTTTCGTCTATGGTATAATGTTATATACGAGTAAATATTACACTCATAGGGAGTATTAATGATTAAACTTAAATTCATGAAAAGCCATGCTTTTTACAAAGCTATAGGGGCAGTGCTATTCACTGTCATTCTTGCAGGATGTGGTCTCTTGCCGCAATCTCCAGAAGAACAAATTCGGGATGGTGCAAATGCCGTCACTGTCGGAGCTTCAGTCACTGGGAGTTTACTGTCTGTAGATAAGATTACGAAACCCCAAGCAAAAAGTTATCGAGACATTGCAGGCACTGCAAGTCGCCATCTTGATGTTGCATTCAAGGATTTGGAAGCTTGTCGTCTAAAGACTGGAAGTGGGCCGAAAACGAATCCCGACCCTTGCAAACCTTCCGTGCAAGCAGATATTGATCTGGGCAATGCGATTGCTGCGGAATTGCAAAAAACGTTGAACGCCAAGTAAAGGAAAATATAATATATGAATATCGCAGAAATTGTTAAACTCCTAATGGGAGCCTCACAGATTGTAGCCACCTTCCGTGGCACGGCAGCAGATGCTGCGAAATCAGTTATGGTGCAAGACGCTATTGCCACTATCACAGCTCTTACCCCCATCTTCCAGCAATTTGGAGATGGAAGAGAAGTTACTCTAGAAGATGCTCGTGTCGCTTTAGCAGGTAAGGACGCAGCCCTTGCCCGACTGGATGCAATTATCGCTAACAAGCCCTAAGCCATGAAATTTACAATTTATAGGGATAGTTCAGACGGCTTTTCGTGGCGTCTGACAGCAAGTAACGGCCAAATCCTCGCACAAGGCGAGAGCTACACACGAGTGGCCAATGTGCTTAATGTGATTAAATCCTTGCAGAAGACTACAGCAAAGACTCCCATTGTTCGAGAAGATCTAACTACCAAAAAAGCACCCCCAAAGGCAACCCCGCCAGTAGTTCCGACTCCGGCACCCGCGAACTCGGAAAAGAGGTTTAACGACGGGCATTAAGTTATGGCTTTTGCTACAAAAGTAACCGGGATAGATAAGTATACTGGATTCTCTTATAATGGAAAACCTATAGTTGCTACTAAGGTAGCGGGAAATCCAGTTAAGAAGGATTATCACCACAATAGTTGGGTTCCAGAAACCAAGAAGGTGGAAGTTGCCACTTTATGGGCAGCGTTACGTGACTACGACTCTGTATCTGAATTGACTAAAACGTCAATCACTATGATTCGTAAATGGCAGGTTGAACCTTGGTTTAAGAATATTGTAAGTCAGGTAATTAAAGATAAAAATGAAGTTCTTGATGGTAAAATTACTAATGTATTGGAGGGGTGTGTCTCTCTCATTCTGGATCGACTCCAGCATGGAGAGCAAAAACTCGCCCATCGCACAGGAGAAATAGTTCGAGTCCCCATTGATGCCGCTCGTGCAGCGACCATCGTGGGGATTCTGTTTGATAAACGACAGTTGTTACGTGGGGAAGCCACGAGTAGGTCCGAAACTGGATCATATGATAGGAAGTTAGAGGAGTTAAAGGAAGCTTTTTTAAAGTATTCCCAAGCCTCCGAGATACAAGGAGAAATTGTTAATGTCGATGCTCAACCCGTTCAAGCGCAACAAGAAGAAGCCGAGCAAGCGGAAGCGGTATTAGAGATTATATGTGATGTCACTAACGGCGAGGATGATCCACGGACTGAGCGAATCAGTCCTGAGCCAGCGGTTCTTTGAACGTAAGCTGACTCCTGCTTGTCACCTTGAATGGTGGGAGTTATGCACAAGTTCTGCTCCATTAGTCGCTATTGCAGCGCCTCGTGGTCACGCAAAGAGCACTGCAATCACTCATGTATACGTTCTTGCCAACATGCTTTTTAGGGAGAGAGGGTTCTGCCTTCTGATCTCGGATACATATGAACAAGCAGTTATGTTCTTGAAAGACATTGCTATGGAGTTACATGAAAACGAAGACTTACACACCCTATTCGAGATTTGTCCGGAGTTTGAAAAAGATTCGGAAAACGATATCATCGTCAAGTTCAAAGATGGTGAGAAATTTCGGATTATGGCTAAAGGGAGCGAGCAAAAGGTAAGGGGATTAAAGTGGAATTCCCGTCGTCCAGACTTAATTGTTTGTGACGATCTCGAAAACGACGAGATTGTGATGAATGAGGAGCGTCGTAAGAAGTTTAAGAATTGGTTTTTAGATGCTTTAGTGCCGTGCCGAAGTGATAATGGTATCATTCGAGTTGTAGGCACTATTCTGCATTTAGATAGTCTTCTTGAGAATCTTATGCCCCCCCTGCATGATCGGGTATTTACAATCAATACTCCATTAAAGTCAATCTCTGTAAATAAACGTAGATCCTGGAAAGCAGTTCGTTATCGCGCTCATCCTGGAATTGGAGACTTCTCAGAGATTCTTTGGGAAAGTAAATGGCCAAAACAACGATTACTTGATGAGCGGCAGAAATATTTAGATCAAGGTAATCCTGAAGGCTATGCCAAGGAGTATCTCAATTATCCGATTGATGACTCTCACTCTTACTTTCGTAAGTCTGATTTTGTATCCTCAGAAGAGGGAGATGCAGAGAAGTTTAAGCACTACTACATTGGAGTAGACTTAGCTCTTGGACAATCAGATCGTTCAGACTATTCATGTTTTGTTGTGGGAGGAGTTGATGCAGAAGGGCTACTTCACATTGTGGAAGTTATCCGAGAACGGATGGACACTAAAGAAAGTGCCGAAGTCTTCTTCGCGCTTCAGCAACGATTTGATCCTGAGATATTCATTGTTGAAGGAGGGGCGATTGAGAAGTCTATTGGGCCCTTCCTTTATGCAGAGATGCTCAAGCCGAATAGAATTCCGCTTACTATTGTTACCAAAACACCTTCTAAGGATAAGGAATACCGCGCCAGATCTATACAGGCGCGTATGAGAGCCCATGGATGCAGATTCAATAAAGCGGCCGATTGGTATCCAGAATTTGAGAGGGAATGTCTTGAATTCCCCAGAAGCAAACACGATGACCAAGTAGATTCCTTTGCATATATTGGTCTGATGCTCCGCGATCTTATAGACGCTCCGACACGAGAAGAAATGAGACGTGCAGACTGGGAAGAAGAAGTAAGTATTAATCTGGGATTCCGAGTGGGCGAGCCCGATGGTAGATCAGAATACACGGCATATTAATAATGGCAGACTTAAATCTAAATAAAATCCTGGAATCGACAAATCTCGCCAAAGAACTAAGTGAAGAACTTCTCACTGAGATTGGGGATCGTGTTGTAAAAGATTTTGATATAGATACCCAGTCTAGAAAAGACTGGATGAATCGTATGGATGACTGGATTAAGTTGTCCACTCAAGTCATGGAGAAGAAGACTTTCCCGTGGGCGAAAGCAGCAAATATTAAATACCCACTAGTTACTACTGCGGCCATGCAGTTTAGTGCTCGTGCTTATCCGGCGCTTGTCCAAGGACTCGATATTGTAAAAGTTCGGGCTATTGGAGATGATCCTACGGGAGAGAAGGCAGCAAGAGCTGCTCGTGTCTCCAAGCATATGAGCTACCAAATTCTCGAACAGATGGATGACTGGGAAGAGGATATGGATAAGATCACCATGATGGTTCCAATCATCGGGTGTGCTTTCAAGAAGACTTGGTATGATTCTAATACTAAGAAGAATCGCAGCGAGTTAGTTCATCCCAAGGACCTTGTAGTAAATTACTATGCAAAATCGTTGGAGACGGCTTCCCGAAAGACCCATGTTCTTTACAAGAGTCCCAATGAAGTCAAAGAGAAACAGCTTAAAGGGATTTATCTTGAGGATGTAGAACTATCAACCCCGCAAGTAACCAATCCTCAAATCAATTCAGAACTAGATAAGGTTCAAGGGGCCACTCCTCCGTCCGAAGACTCCAGCGCTCCTTACGTAATGCTGGAACAACATCGCTACTGGGATCTGGATGAGGATGGATACCAAGAACCCTATATCATGACTGTAGAACAGCAAAGCTCTAAGGTGTTGAGAATTGTTGCTTGTTTTGAACAAGGGTCTATTGAGACTCAAGGGGAAAAGATCATAAAGATCACTCCTACGGAATATTTTACGATGTTTCCCTTTATTCCGAACCCTGATGGTGGATTTTATCCTCTTGGGTTTGGAGCGTTACTTGGGCCATTAAATGAGACAGTCAATACCCTCATTAATCAACTCCTGGACTCTGGCACCCTGAATAACCTTCAGAGTGGTTTCTTGTCAAAGGGACTTCGTATAAAACCGGGGTCATTATCGTTTGATCCTGGGGAATGGAAGATAGTTGCTTCTAGCGGAGATGATCTTAAGAAAGGAATTGTTCCACTTCCGGCAAAGGAACCCTCAGATGTTTTATTCCAACTTCTTGGAAACATCATCCAGAGTGGTAAAGAGCTTGCTAGCGTAGCCGAGATTTTTGTGGGTAAGATGCCCGGACAGAATACTCCGGCCACTACTACGATGGCAACTATTGAGCAGGGAATGAAAGTATTTACGGCGATTTATAAGCGCCTGTTTCGATCCCTTAAGAAAGAATATAAGAAGCTATATCGTCTAAATAGTATATACCTCGACCAAAAGGAATACTTTACTATTCTGGATACAGGCCAACCCGCTCAAACAGGACAAGATGACTATAAAGGGGATTCAACGGATATTGCCCCAAATGCCGATCCGACGGCAGTAAGTGAGATTCAGAAACTTGCCAAGGCGCAGGGGTTAATGGAACTTGCGCAATTCGGGACTATTAACATGCTGGAAGCTACCAAGCGAGTGCTTGAAGCCCAGCAACAAGAAAATATACAAGCGCTGATTAATCAGAATCCTCCACCCGATCCTAAGCAACAAGAACTCCAGATGAAGATGCAGATGGAGCAACAGAAGAATGAAGGCAAGATGCAAATGGATCAGCAAAAGCATCAGATGGAGATGTCGGCGAAACAAGCCGAACTTCGTTTCAAAGAACTTGAGATGAAGATGGACCTTCAACTGAAGCAAGTGGAAATGCTTCTTGAGCAACAGAAGATGCATATGCAAATGCAGGGGGAGAAACAGAAACACGATCAGCAAATGGACATGCAGGAAGAGAAGCACTTTATGGGCATGGAGCAGCAAAAAGAGAAAGGCAAGTTACAGCAACAACAGATAAAGGAAAAGGAGAAAGCAAAGCCAAAGAATGGACAAGCCAACAAGTGAGGAGTTTAAGGAGTGGCAAAGACTCCCAGTTACACGCTGGGTATTTGTAGAGTTAGAAGGCCGTAGAAACGAAGTAAGAAATGATATGGCCGATGGAACAATTCTTTCAGAGACTCCAGGATTGACTGCACAACTTGCAGCAAGAGCCGTAGGAGAAATTGCAGGAATTAACTTTATTCTTAATAAGGATTTTTTACCGGATATAGACCATGACAGTTAAAGCACTTGGACATCATGTTTTAGTAAAGGTTGTAGAACCAGATGTAAAATCAAAGGGCGGTATTATGATTCCAGAATCCGTCAGAGACGCAGAGAAGCGTGGAAGTGAGTATGGAATTGTAGTAGGTGTAGGAGAAACAGCTTGGATGGCGGAGGGACTCGGCGGATTTCCTTGGGCCAAGGTAGGCGATAAGATTTGGTTTGCAAAATATGCAGGCAAATGGATCGTTGATCCTCAAACAGACGAGAAGGTTCTCATTCTACTTGATACAGATATAGTAGCTAAACTAGTGGAGAATTAAGAATCATGGAAGAAGTTGTCGCAGGAAAAGAAGAAGCAAAAGTTGAAGCGGTTGTTACTCCCGAAGTAAAGGAAGCTCCGGCGCTTACGGAAGTAGAACAACAAGCATATAAAGAAGGATGGCGTCCTCAGAATGAATATAAGGATGCGGCTGAAAAGGCATGGATTCCAGCAGATGAGTTTATCCGCCGGAAACCCCTGTTTGAGAAGATTGACAGTCTCAAATCAGATGCCTATCAGACTCGCCGAGAGTTACAGGAAGTTAGAAAGACCCTGACTACTCTAGCGGACCATCATAAGAAAGTTCGGGAAACCGAGTATCAACGCGCGATAGATGATCTTAAGGGCCAGCGGCGTGCCGCTATGGACGACCGGGATATTAAGGCCGTTGAACATATTGAAGAGCGAATGGATGAAGTCAAGGCGGAGAAGCAGGACTTCGACCGCCAAGTTAAGGAAGAGGTTAAAGCCAATGTTGGGCCTACTGAGGAATTCGTTTCCTGGGTAAAGGACAATGGATGGTATCATACCAATAAAGAAATGCATGATTTTGCAGACGATGTTGGAGCAGCCTACCTTAGACGTAACCCGCAATCGTCTCCCAATGATGTATTTGTATATGTGTCTAAGCAAGCCAAAAGGGCTTTTCCCGAAACTCTCGGAAATGGGAATGGCGTGGAAGAGCCTAAAAGGAAGCCTAGTCCAGTAGATAGTAGCACTTCAGAAGGTCGTTCTTCCTCTTCAGGTAAGGACGATTATAAGTTAAGTTCTGAGGAATTGGAGGTAGCGAAAAGATTCGAAGCCTCTGGAGTGATGACGCGCAAACAGTATGCGGAAGAACTTAGAAAGTTCGACAAGAGGAGCTAATATAAAAATGGCACAAGCACATGCAGAAGTGGAAAGAACGTTAAGCGATAGCGCTAAACGGGCACAAAGGCCAGAAAGAATCCCAGTAAGTGGGAAACGCGATGTCTTGACTTTCAAGAATCGCTCGCCGGGGTTTGAATACCGTGTAGTGAAGGACAAACCCGGACGTATTGATCGTTTCTTAGATGGTGGTTATGAAATTGTTACCCATTCTACCGAAGTTGGTGATAAACGAGTTGCTACGCCGGCCCCGGAAGGGTCTCCGGTGAAGATTAGTCTCGGACATGGTGAACACGGCTACCTGATGAGGCAGCCCGAAGAATTCTATAAGGAAGATCAAAAGAGAAAACAGGATGACATAGATGCCACTGAGGCGACTATGCGTCGAAAACCGAAGGAAGATGGATACTACGGCGAAGTTAAAATTACTGAACGGAAGTAATGAGGCTTAAATGCAAGTGGTCTTTTATCATTCTTCAGCTTAATACTAACGAGGATTTAAACTTATATGGCTAATGTAAATAGACCATTTGGATTTTTTCCGGTTGGACACCTTGACGGGAGTCCCTTTAGTGGAACAATGCGCATGTATTTGTTTGATGATGCAAATGCGTGCTATGTTGGCGATCCAGTCATTTCAGCAGGTTCTGCTGGAGCGGCGGGGTTGTTTGTCAATGGGATAAACTGTGAAGGTATGCCCACTGCCACTGTCGCGGCTGCTGGTGGAAACTTGCTGGGTGTTGTTACAGCATTTCTCCCCCTACAGAGTGACTCCATGATTATCCATAAACAAGCCACGGCGACAGATCGTATTGGCTTGGTAGTGGATGCACCGGATGTTGTGTTTGAAGTTCAGGAAGATTCAGTAGCGAATAATATCGCAGTTACTCAGGTTGGAAATAATTTCGACCTAGCGTATACTGCGGGTAATGGCACTACGGGTATTTCCGCTGCGGAGCTTGATTCCAGTGATGCTTCTGGAACAGCTACGGCTCAGTTTCGACTCTTGCGACTTGCTCCTAAACCAGACAATGAAGTTGGCACCGATGCCAAATGGCATGTCTATATTAACGAGCATGAGCATAAGTCTACTACGGGAGTTTAATCTTATATGGCTACAGCAACTGGCAATTTTGCGAAGCTTCTCTGGCCGGGATTAAATGCTATTTATGGTAAGAACTATAAAGAGCATAAAACCGAGTGGACTGAGATCTTTGACCAATTCACTTCCAAGCAAAACTGGGAAGAGGAATTGGGCGTGGTTGGACTTGGACTTCCGGTTCTTAAGGGAGAAGGGGACGCTATCACGTATGATACTGAGCGGCAGGGATTCTTACAGCGTTACACCCATTCGGTGTGGGCGCTTGGATTTATCATAACCCGCGAACTGTTTGAAGATGACCTGTATGATGTTGTCGGGGAAAAGAAGGCTCGTGGGCTTGCTTTCTCGATGCGTCAAGCGAAGGAAATTCTTGGGACTAACGTGCTTAATCGAGCGTTTAACTCGACCTATGCATTTGCTGATGGTAAGGAAATTCTTGCCACGGATCACCCCAACGTTTCTGGCGGGACATATGCGAACGAACTCGCAGTCGCAGCCGACCTGAGTGAACTTTCTCTGGAGCAAGCGATGATTGATATTATGAAGTTCACGGATGATCGTGGACTCAAGATCAACGTCCGGCCCTTGAAACTGATCGTTCCGGTTGATCTGTGGCCAGATGCCCAAAAACTTCTGGAAACTCAGTATGAGGTTGGAACGGCTAACAACACTATCAGCGTTGTCTACAAGAAACTGCCGATGATTGTTAACCACTACCTCACTGACTCCGATGCTTGGTTCATCAAGACAGATGTGAGTGATGGTCTGAAATACTTTAATCGCCGGTCGGATAGTTTCGACATGGATAACGATTTCGATACCGAGAACGCAAAGTTCAAGGCTACGTTCCGTTGTTCTTTCGGGATTACTAACGTGAAAGCGTTGTTTGGCTCGCCAGGCGCGTAATCCGCGCAAGGAGAGTTTCTGGAGGGAGGAGACTCAAAAGGTCTCCTTCTCTCTTTCTTTTAAATTGTTGGAGGATTTAAATTTATGGCTGGAACAGGATTAAGTGAGTCCCTTGAAATAGGGGGTAGTTTTAGTCAGTATCGGTATCGTTCTGGAAAAGGACTGATCTCGTCTGCTGAATGGTTAGTAGTCTTTGATGACTTTACTCAGCTAGTTACCACTAACGTCCCTGTCGGTTGGGCAGCGGCGATTGTTGATGCTGGTGGCACAGTGGCGGCGAACACTACCGCTGCTATTGGTGCTACAGGTGTTATTACTTTTGCAGATGCCACGGCATCAGAGGGAGCTGCAATTTACCTTCCCAAAGCAGTTCAATTGACTGCTGGTAAGAAGTTCTTCATGGAAGTTCGTGTTCGAACGAATGATGTTACAGATAATGCGATTCAGTTTGGTCTTACAGATCTGACTGCGGTTGTGAATCCTGAAGATTTATGGACGACTGTAGCAGCGAATCTGATTGCCTTCGGCATTCTGGATGGATCTGCTGTAACTACAATGCTAACGGATGCTGGAAATAGCGGAACAACCGCGCAAGTAGGTTCCCGTTCTCTGGTGGTAGATACCTGGCATGTCCTTGGTATTGAATATAATGGTGTAAATCTTCGTGGTTTCGTAGATGGACAAGAGTCTCTTCTCTGGTCTGGTGCGGCTGCGACTGTGCCTACTGGTGTTGCTTTATCACCCTTTATTGGGCATATTAATGGTAACGGCGCGGGTGGTAATGGCGTATTTGTTGATTATTTTAGATACGCTATTGAGAGGTAATCTCCAATGGCAGATACAGTTGATGTTAAATCCATAGCTAGTGGCACTCGTAAGCACGTTCTCCATTTAACTAATATTAGTGACGGCACTGGAGAAGCTGCCGTCACTAAGTTAGATATTTCCACATTAATTGGTCCAGATGGAACTCCCCCAATCCGAACAGTGATTGAGGAAATACAATGGTCTATTCAGGGATTTGCTAGTGTTCGTCTCCATTGGGATCATGATGTTGATGATGAGATCGCTGTATTAGCTGCGGGTTCAGGATACTTTAATTTTATAGGTGCTGGTGGATTTGTTGATCCAGCCACTGTTGGAGGCACAGGAGATATTCTTCTAACAACCAGTGGTCTTGCGGTAGGTAATACTTATGATATTACCATTTCTTTACGACTTAAAGATTAGATATGACTCTATTACGAAAAAAAGGATCATTAAGTTTCGGACTTCCTAGAGGATTTTTAACAGGGTCGGGGATGTTAAATTCTGGTATCTTTGGACGTGGAAGTATTGGTGGTAAAGCAGGAACTGGAGTCCCGGGAGAGCCAATTCCTCCGGCTGGGGCAACCCCGATAGGATTGTTGTTAGCACTTACAAGGACTATATAATATGGCAGACAATATTGCAGTAACAGCAGGAGCAGGCACTATAATTGCTGCTGATGATATAGCAGGTATTTTACATCAACGTGTAAAATTATCGTTGGGCGCGGACGGTGTTGGGGCAGATGCACCGATTGGTGGGGGAGTAGAGGCAGGAGTTTTACGTGTAACTATTGCTTCAGATTCTTCTGGAGTTCTTTCTATTGATGATAATGGTGGGGCTCTTACTGTAGATGGAACTGTTACATCTAATTTAGGTGCTACAGATAATGCTGTGTTAGACAGCATTGATGCTTCTACTAGTCGTCTTATTTCCAGTGCAACTAATATTAATGCTGGTTCTGCTCTAGCTACAACTTCCTTTGTTGTCGGCACTAGATATAAAGCTACTCCTCCTACATTTACTGATGGTCAAGAAGGTGCTTTACAGATAGATAGTGCTGGGAAACTTCTAACTTCCAGTGCAGTTTCTGCTATTGTTCCAGGCACAGCCGCAACAAATCTTGGGAAAGCAATTGACTCTGTCGGAGGCGCTACCGACACAGGGATTGTTACTCTTGCCATTAGAGATGATTCTCTAACTGCACTAACTCCAGTTGACGGAGATTACGTTGCGTTGCGTGTTAACTCGACAGGCGCTTTGCATGTGACTGGGGGCGGGGGCGGAACTGAGTATGCGGTAGATACTGCATTAGGCGCAACTCCTACTGGCTCGCTTGCTATTGCGATTCGAGACGATGCTCTTTCAACTCTAACTCCAGTAGAAGGAGATGCCATTGGTCTAAGGGTTAATTCGACTGGTGCTCTCTGGGTGGCTCCTATCGCTGGCGCTGCTGATAAACTTGACGATCAAGCCTTTACCTTAACTACAGATTCGGTTGTAATGATCGGAGCGATTCGTGATGATGCTCTGGCAGCACTTGCTGCCGCTGAGGGCGATGCAGTTCCGTTACGAGTAAGTTCTACGGGAGCATTGCATGTTACGGGAGCAGGTGGTGGCACACAATTTGCTGAGGATTCTGCTCATACAACTGCTGATCTTGGAACTCTAGCTCTAGCAGTTCGTCATGATACTTCAACTACTGGTCTTGGAGTTGATGGCGATTATGCCGCTCTTGTTTTAAATGCTAATGGTAGACTTTTTACTACTTCTACAATAGATGCTGCACTACCTGCTGGAACTAATAATATTGGTGATGTGGATATATTAACTATTGCAGCAGGGGATAATAATATCGGAAATGTCGATATTGTTACTATGCCCACAGTTACAGTCAATGCTCATGCTGTAACTAACGCAGGCACCTTTGCAACACAAGTTGATGGTGCTGCTCTTACTGCTTTGCAGGTTATAGATAATCCGGTGCTTGTTGATGATGCGGCATTTACCCCAGGAACATCGTCAGTGACAATGGCTGGTTTTCAAGCAGACGAAGCCTCCACAGACTCAGTTGATGAGGGTGACGCGGGCGCTGCTAGAATGACTCTCACCCGTAAGGTTATTGTCAATTCCCAACCACATACTGCTGGTGGGTGCTTAATTCTTAAAGTGCTAGATAATGACGAAACCGAAGATGAAATTAAAGCAACGGCGGGGACATTATATACGTTGTATTGTTTTAATTCCACTAATGCTATTCTGTATGTTAAACTGTATAATGCTACTGCGGCAAACGTAACTGTTGGAACTACAACTCCAGTTATGACCATCCCAGTTCCGGGGAATAATGACACAGATGGTGCTGGAGTCGTGCTTTCATGGCCCCTTGGGGTTAATTTTGATACGGCTATTACTGTCGCAACGACAACCGCTTTAGCGGACAATGACACAGGAGCACCGGGAGCAAATGCGATGACCCTCGCTGGCACCTATTTCTAATGAGCCTTACTTTAACGGGTGTAGGAGGCAAGTTGTCAAAGGCTGCTGGCGGCGGCGGTCCTGTTGCTTTTGTTTCCTCAGTAGTTGGAACGATCAACTTCACTCCGGCATTGACGGTAACGAGTGTAGCACCTTCCGGCTCTGATAGACTTCTGCTCGTCGGGATACATTGGTCCGATGCTACGGCAACTGTAGGGACGGTGGTTTTCAATACCAGCGAGAGTTTAACGCGGTTGGGTGGGGGCATTCAAGGAATCCTGCATAGCGATATTTGGTATCTCATAGCACCGTCTGTAACAACGGCGAGTCTTGTCATAACCATGGCTGGTGCTACTTCGATGGGGAGTTTAATGGCGGGAGCGAATTGGCTTACCGGAACCCATCAAACAACTCCATTGACCGATTTCCAATCCTTTGGCACAGTCGTGAATCCGGGAGCGCAGCCAACACTTACGATCTCCAGCACGACGAACGACTTAGTATTCGATGCCCTTATGGTTGAGTCAGCACCGACTATTGGTGCAGGTCAGACCTTGAGATACACAACTGCTGGGAACTCTCTAGAATCTCGTGGTAGCACCGAGCCGGGAGCAGCATCAGTTACTATGTCGTGGTCTGCCATCTCAAATTTTAGTGCCTATATACATACTGCCTGCAATATTGAGTCCTCATAATGGCTACTTGGGCATCAAGAATCGGCGCTGCGGGTGTAGTCCGTTCCTGGGATTTCAATACCTCTGCCCAGCTCGGAGATACCGACCTTACGGATAACGTCGGCTTCGTGGCGGGCGGGAGTAATGACCCGGAGATTGACCTCACAACACCGGCCCATCCGGGTGGCGGATCATTAAAGTTTACCGTTCCTGGATTGAGTGGGGCTAATGCTGGAGGTGAGTGGTGGGGTAACTTTTCTACTGACCTTCTGACCCGCTACGGAGCCAACTCCGAGTTTTGGGTGCAGTGGCGGGAGAGAAAAAATCCTGCGATGTGCTCTGTTGATTTAACCGACCCCGGAGGTTCAACAGGAATAAAGACCCTTATTCTAGGGCACCAGAACGGCACGGATGCTAATCCGGGATCGGCCAATCCAGACGTGGCAATCAGCAGCGACCACATGAAAATTGTGGTGCAAACTTATCAACACACCGCTGCGACCCGGTTTCCGATCGTCTACCGCTACCACCCGGACGACATGAGCAACGCGCAGTTGTTCGAGGTTTTGGGCGGCGGTGAATTCGGTCTTGAAAACGCGATTCCCTCTCCGTTCTGTCGGTACAACGGCAGCCGCGACGGGTGCCTGATGTGGATCGCGGATCAGTGGGACACTTACACGCTGCATGTGACGACCGGGGATTACGACGACACGACCTACGGGAATCCCTGTTTTTCAAACAGTGAGTTTCAGCTTTACATCCAGCGACCGGGTGAATCGCGTCAACTCGTTGTGGATTGGCAGACCACTACTAGCGGATATGTTGAATTGCAGGCGTGGCCGGAGGGATTTCCGTGGGAATACGGCAAACTCTGGTTTGGCCCCTACATCACCAACAAAGTAGATTCACAGTCTCATGCTGACATGATCCTGTGGATTTCGGACGTAATCGTATCCAGTCAGGACATTGCCGAAGTAACAGAAGAATCGAGCGCGCTAGCCACGGTGGCCGCGGGCTTGTCCCCTGGACAGTGGGGGACGCTGGATACAACAGATATTGAAACGGTTTGTTCCAGCGACGACGTAGGGGGTGGTGCTTCTGGTGGGATATTTGGCTATTGCAACAAACAGGTCTGGGACTCGATTACGCGCAGATTTTATGTCTCAGGTTCGGACCATCTAACAAACGGGTCGGATCACGTCAAAGGTGTTTACTATGACGACGCGACGAATACGTGGGAAGTGTTTAGAGTTCCTGATACTCCGAACTGGGGCATTGTCGAAACCTCACACGGGAACGCGCACCAAGCGATAAGCGCGACTGACCGATATTACTACACGATCCAGTATTTTCAGTCCAAGAACGCGGTGCGGCGTTTCCACATTGACAATCTTACGTGGGACACTCTTCCAACCAATTCATTCGACGATTACACAGCAACAAACGGCGGGTACGGAAGCATATTTTTCATACCCAATCACGGTTTGATGCAAGTCCTCCCCTACGGGGATGGCGGGGATGGAAGGTCGGAGCTTTATCGGTTTAATGAATCCACGGATACGTGGAGCCAGATCGGGGCCGGGGTCTACGATGTTGGCACATACGCAACGTGGGATGCGTACTGTGCGTACTCAAACTTGGGCTTCTTCGGAGGTGGAGGGACTTATCCACGGAAGGTCTATAAATACAACCCAGCCGATTCAACTGTCACCGCCTGCGCCGATGCCCCGGTAGATTTCGTCCTGTCCGACGACAGCATGATCGTTATCGTGGGTTCTCCGACTAGCCCCTATGTGTATGCGTGGCACGCCAATGGGGCGATGTATAGATACGACATTGTTGGGAATTCCTGGTCAACGATTGACGCGATAGGAACCAACCGATTTGATCCAGTCAACAATCGGTCTGAAGCAACGTGGTATGTGATCGGCGGACAGTGTGAGACCTACGGAGTAATTGTTCTGTCAAAGTTCCACGCGACGGATGCGAACTGCAACGTCTACGTGTTCAAGCCGGATGCGGCGGATGCTCCGGCGGAAGAACCAACACAACTTCGTGGCTCTATGTCAATGAGATAATAGTGACACAAAATTATAATTATGTTCAAGGGGAATGGAATGTAATCTGCGATGTCTGCGGATTTAAGTTTAAGTCTTCCCAACTTAAAAAGCGGTGGGATGGATTCATGGTCTGTAAGGATGATTGGGAAACTCCTAATCCACAACAGTATGCGAGAGTTCCAAGAACTGAAAAACCTATCCCTTGGGCAAGACCAGAACCAGCAGATCATTATATTGATGAGAGTATAGACTGCGCTCTGATTGAAGAGATTAATCTTCCAGCAGGGGTAATCGCAGGAATAGATGGTGGAACGTATCATATATACAAGGCAAGAACTATTGGTCCTGTATCTATTACAAATGATACCATCGTAGTAGTTCATTGTGAATGGGCAATTATATAAATAATGGCAAGCACACTAAAAGTAGATTTTATAGAACCAGAAAGTGCGGCATTTGTAACGATAAGTTCCGGAACGGGGGCGCTAACCACAACGAAACTGAGCATATCTACGGCTGTTGGAAAGATCATCCCCGGCGCGACATCGCTCTCGCATCGGAACAATGCCGACAGCGCGGACAACCTGTTGATCTCGGATGCGGGGATAGTTTCAACTCGCAACCTTCTTGACCTAAGTAACGCAGCAGCCGGGCAGATAAAGTTTCCTGCCGCGCAGAATGCCTCAGCAAACGCGAACACGCTCGACGACTACGAAGAAGGAACATGGTCGCCGGCTTCTAGCGGGACGGCCACTTATAGCTTTCAAATCGGCACCTATACCAAGATCGGAAGGGTTGTAATTGTCACCGGCTTTCTTGAAATTTTACTTATTGGCACCGGCGATCCGCAGCAATTAGCTGGATTTCCTTTTGCCTCCAGTGGCGCGTTTGCTAATTACCCCATGACTATAGCGGACTCACAGAGTATCGCGACCGCTGTGGTGTCGCTCGATGGGCGGGTAAATGCGGCCAGCACGGGCATGACTTTCATGACAAGAATAGCCGCCTCAACTAGTGACGCTGTTCGTAACGTTCTGGCTAATGGATCAAAGCTCAGTTTCAGCGGTGCTTACATAACTTAAAGGATAACCAAATGATTGAGAAGAAAATAGAAGTCTGCATAGGCACCGATCGTTCGAGGCATGTTCGGGCGCGGCTGTCTCTAATGCTCGTTGACGGTGGCAACGTCATCCACGAGCATTTCCACAGCATCGCCATCGGGCCCGAGGATAATCTGGCCGCGCTGCGTTCTATAAACGAAGCGCACATCTCAGCTCCTGGTGGCGGAGTGCCCGGCGCTCCGTGGCCCGCGATCCCCGACGATGAGTGGGAGAAGGTGGTCAAGGTCTGCGCCATCATCCACGCGCCACAGGCGCGCCGTTAAAAGAGAGCGCTGAAAAGCCAATGGCGCCATCGTCGCCGAAGCCAGTTAAAACACCTAGTATTTTCAAGGAGAAAGTAGGCAATGGAATTTAACTTTACTGAGATTATCACCACCTTTATTGCTACTCTCCCAGCTACTATCGCAGCAGTAGCGGCACTAATTGTGTCTATACGAAATGGAAGTAAGGTAGAAGAGGTCAGACATGCAACAAACAGCATGAAGGATCAACTCGTCGCCGCTGCACTCCAAGAAGGAAAGTCTGAGGGCCGCGCCGCTGGTATGGTTGAGGAAAGAGCGAATCAGAAAGAAAAACAACAGGAAACGGAACGTAAACAATAATTATGCCAAGTTCACCGAACTATAAAAGAAACTACCAGGAAGAGTATCAGAACGAGGATCGCGAACGCCGGAAGCTTCGAGCTATGCGTAATGCTGCTCGAAGACAGCTTATGAAGGAAGGCAGGGTCCACAAGGGAGATGGTAAGGATGTTAACCATGTTAATCCTCTCTCAAAGGGCGGTGGGAATTCCCGAGGCAATCTGAATGTAGTGGGGAAAAATCGAAATAGCTCCTATGCAAGAACTCGAACTGGAGCAATGAAGGCACGGAAATCATATCCCAAGGGGTAATTTGTGGCGACCAGCAACTCAGTGGATTTCACAGTAACACGAGATAATCTTGTCAAATACGCCCTGCTGAATGTTGGGGGTATTGGTGATGGAGAATCTCCGTCATCTAATCAATTGACAGATTGCTCAATGATACTCAATATGATTGCCAAGGCATGGCATTCAGATGGGATGCCTTTATGGGCCTTAAAAGAGGGGTATATCCTTCCGGTAAGCGACACGAATCAAGTCCTGCTCGGGCCTTCAGGCGGACATGCGACACTTTCCTATGTTCATGCTACTCTTACTGCGTCTAGTGCTGGCGTTACTATTGATATTGCTGATACTACTGGAATTTCTAATACCAATTCCATTGGTGTGGAATTGGATGATGGCACTATGCACTGGACTACAGTGAATGGTGTTCCTACTGCCACGGTGATTACTCTTACCTCGGGACTTGCTTCTACTGCCTCTGTTGGGAATCATGTGTATGCCTATGCTGCAAAGATACAGAGACCTCTGAAGATTCTAGAAGCTATAAGTATGAATATGGGTAATCCTCCAAATACTGAGGTTGAGGTTCAAGTAACTACTCATAATGACTTCTTCTTCACTTCAGATACGACCTCTGAATCATCGCAAGCGCTGAAACTCTGGTATGATCCACAACTTATTAATGGTATTGTGAGCATTTGGCCTAGATTCCAGGATGGAGGAAATATAATCAAGATTTGGTTTCATCGTCCATTTGAGGATTTTGATGCCGCTGGGGATAATCCAGATTTTCCACAGGAGTTTTACTTACCTCTTCTATGGCAACTCTCATGGGCAATATCTCCTCAGTATGGAGTTCAACTTAAGGAAAGAACTATGTTCCTTCAAGAAGCAGCAATACTTAAGAAGGCTGCTCTTGACTTTGTAATGGAAGAAGGTTCACTTAGAATCTCACCAAATGTCTAAACTACGAGTCGTTGCCAAGGATGCAGATGTCGAAATAAAGGAATTCCCCTTTGGGGGAATGATCCTTAATCGCGCATCTGGTCTCAAGGATCAACGATATATTAATGTTATCTTCGAGAAGGTAGAGAATCCTGCGGCTGGAACATCTAGAGCTTATGTAATTAAACGTCCAGGATTACTTAATTATTCCCAACCTTCGGGAGGTAGTGCTACAGGCCGTGGGGTATATCATTGGCCAGGAACTGGAAAGATATATAGTGTCTTTAATAATAAGATATGGAGTGACACCACAGACCTTGGAGTAACTCTCACTGGGAGTTCTGGTAAGGTGTGGTTCGATGAGTCTCCACAAACCTTTGGAGCAGGATATCGTTTGTTTGTAAGTGATGGTGTGAAACTCTATGATATCAATACAAGCGATACGATTAATGTTACAGATACTACAGATGATGCTCAATTTCCAACTCCTAATCTTGGTCCTGTTATCTGGTTTGATAGCTACTTGTTATTTGGGAAAGCCAATGGAGAAATCTGGAATAGCACCGAAGATACATTTGCGTCATATTCCTCTTTAGATTTTCTTGCGGCCGAGATGTTTGGGGATGATCTAGAATGTATTATTAGACAGAAGGATCAGATAATTGCTCTTGGAAAATACGGAATAGAGTTCTTCTTTGATAATGCAAATACTGTCGGATCTCCTCTATTACGCATAGATCAGAACGCTCTTCATATTGGACTTACCAGTAAGAATAGCGTTGCGACCTGTGGAGATTCTCTCTGTTTTGTAGGAAAAGAGAAAGCTCAGGGATACTCCGTATGGATGATAGAGAATCTTACTTCCTGCAAGAAAGTATCTACTGAGCAAATAGAACGTATACTTAAGGCTGAAGTATCAAGTATCTCTTCCTGCACGGCTACCATGTTTCGGGTGTCGGGACATATGCTATACATTCTAAATCTTTCAGAAGGAAACCGGACATTAGTATATGATCTTACCGAGAACTTTTGGGTAGAATGGCAAAGTGCTCTTGGGAATAAGTTCAACTGTATCTCTGCTACCGAGAAAGATGGTATTATCTTTCTTCAGGATGCTACTAATGGACGAGTATATATGTTCGATCCTAATACCTACCAAGATAGTGGATCTAACTTTGTAGTGACACTTCAAACAGACAATTATATGTGTGAGCGGCCGGATTCTAAGAAATGCTCTACACTTGAGATAGAAGGAGATACTACTACTGGGAATCTGACAGCATCTTACAGTGATGATGACTACGCCAATTTCAGCACTCCCCGGAATATAGATATGTCTTTGGTCTGGAAACATCTAGAGCGACTTGGGTCGTTTATACGTCGAGCCTGGAAATTTACTTACACAGATAATTTTCCATTGAGACTCATAAAGTTTACATTACATATTAAATAGTATATGAGTAGCGAATTTCCTCTTGTTCAAACCCCACTTAAAAGAGATTCTAAATCCACATATAATCAAGGTCAATATGGCTTATGGGAACCAGGATTAAGCTTTGCTCTTCCCGGAGATTTATTGGTTAGTTACGCTTCCCGTGGAGGATGGTATAGTCTTGATGGTGGAATGGCTATTCTTGGATTTAATATTGTTACTAGTGCGTTTAATTATACGACTTCTTCTGGAGCATTGCAGATTGGACCAATTCCGTTCATTCCCCATACAGGGCAGACTTTTGGGTATCCGGGAGTAATAGTGTGGAGCGGAATTGTATTGCCCGCAGGATATACACAACTTGCATCCTATATTTCATCGGGGTTTGAATATATATTACTTATGATGAGTGGTTCAGGACAACCCATAAACTCTGTTGGAAACGCAGAGGTTGCAACAGGATCAAGTCTTATTTTGGATGGAAGTGTTCTTTACAGAGTTAATAAATTATAAACTATGAATTTTAATATAAATAACGAGGGAATTATTCTATGGCATCATTAGAAAATCTCTGGGGAACCTCTGGAGACCCGACGAGAACCCTTGAGCAGCTTATGGCCGGACAGGGATTTACCTCACGCCAAGTGGGTGGTGAGGACGAGCGTATGCAATGGGGGCAGATGGGTGACGATGGCGGGTGGAACCCGATGCGCTCGGATTCCGAGACCCTTGCAAACTCACAGGACACGCTGAATCAGCAATACCACACACCTGATGGGCAATTCGTGCGTATCGGAGACAGACAATTGCCGGTAGGGCAGGAGCAACTTGCCGGGTTGATGGGGCAGGCGATAGACCATCCTCAATACGGCAGGGTGGTTCCGGTAAGTGCCTACAACGAAGCGGTGAAGGCGAGTTACACGGGTGGCAGTCAACTATATCTTGACCCCGTTATGCACGCCATTGCACCTAATGCTTACAACCCGAGCATGAATGCTGAAAGGCTCGGCGACTATGGGCCGCAAGCCCTGGCGGCTGCTATCACCGCTGGGGGGGCTTCAGGGGCGTTTGGTGGTGCTACTCTTGCCGCTGAAGGCACTGCTGCTGCGGGGGCTGGGGCAGGTGCGGGCGGCGGGGTGACTGGGGGCGGTCTTAGCGCTGGGGGCTCCTCTGGGCTAGGTTTGCAAGCTCCTGCCGCAGTTGAGGGGGGGCTGGTCAGCACCGGCATCGGAAGCGGTGGCGCAGGCTCTACGTCGCTTGCAGGCGGCACCAGCGGGCTAGGATTGACCGGAGGGGGAACTGGCGTTCCTGCTTCTGTTGGTGGATTTTGGGAGTCTGTGTTTGCTCCCGGTAGCGGTGGTGGTGGGAACTTTCCTTGGAGGGATGTTATTGGGGGTGGTTTAGGGTATCTTGGAAGCCGTCGCACAGCCCGCGATCTTGAGCAGGCAGGACAACAAGGTGCGGCAGCAGCCGATCCTTTCGCTCCTCAACGTCCCTTCTTCCAGGACCAATTAATGCAACTTTGGACTGATCCTAATTACCTTCAAAATTCTCCTGGGTATCAAGCTGGAGTAAATTCCGTAAATCGTCGTAGCGCGAAACTTGGTCAGATGTTTTCGGGAAACAATGCTGCCGATCTTGTAAATTATGGATCAAGTAAACTACTGGATATGTCAAACGAACTCGGAACCCTTGCTGGGGGGAAATTCGGAACTTCTACAGCGGGGAACAATATCACGCAGGGAGGAATTGGATCGGCAAATGCTAGAAACCAAGGACTCGGGAATCTCGGATACATGGCCGCTCCCTTCATAGAGCGCGGAGCTAACTGGCTTATGGGACAGGTATAACATAAATGGCTGAATCAAATATTAATTATCAAGGCGCAGGACCAAGCGCTCCCAGAAATAACTTCGCTCCTGATGGCTTCCTCGGAGGGATGCTGTATTACGATGAGATGCAAAACTATCGTCAACAACAGGAACATCGGCGGTTGCTTCAACAGCAACAGCAACAGGATTATCTTGCAAATGCCCCACTCCGTGAGGCCAATCGTGGTCTTGGTGTAGCTACAGCACAGAATCAAACTCGTGTGCAGCCCTCGCTGGCTACCTCACAAATAGCAACTAATAATGCTACTACTCAAACAGCTCCAAGCGATGCTAATGCAAGGGTATGGAAGAACGAGCAAGTTAAGAAGGCCCATGCAGAAGAACTCGTAAGTAACTACCTTAGAGCTATTCTTGAACAGCAGAAAGCTAATCCCTCTGGGATCAATGCTCAACAGATATGGAGTCAACGGATAGTTCCCCAACTTGAGCAGCAGTTAGGAGAGAAGATCCCAGATCAATTCCGTGCAATGGATGTGCAACAGATGCAAATGGTATCTCAAGCACTTCTCCAGAATACTGATACCCGTCGCCATCTGCTGCAACAAGGACAGAAGGATGATGCTCATATGGCTAGAACTACCGCGGATAATACGAGCCGCGAGAAAATTGCTAGAATGAGGGGAGATAATACCTCCGCTGCTGAAGTAAAGAGGGAAGTTTTTGATTCTGTTGTTAAGTCTATTATAGTGAATAAGCTTAATGCAAATCCTAAAGCAGATAAAACTACAGTTGTAAATGAGGCTAGAATAGAGGCGGCTAATCTCTTCTATGGTGGAAATCCTGTTACCCGAGCAGAAGAGGCTCGTAGAAATGCAGAAGCTGCCTCACGGAATAAACTAACTACATTTGAGAAGTTTACTGCTGATGGAACTCCATGGCCAAAGGATGCATCCAAGAGAGCTGATGGTAAAGTATATAAACATCCTACTGGAAGTTACTACAGATGGGTTCAAGGGAAAGGATGGTTAGAGGTAACTCCATAATATGGCTGAAGCCCTTACATATCTGTCTGATGATGATCTTGGTAAAATTCCCAAGTATTTCTCAGACTCAGAGTTAGACTCTCAAGTTATTCCCACTCCCAAGAAAGTCCAGTATCTCTCTGATACTGACCTTGGAAGCCCTCCTGCGCCCCAACTCCCTGCCACGCCACATCAAGGGCTAATCCCTAAAGACGACAAGCCCGGATACCTTAAGAACGAGGAGGAATTCTTCCGTCCCCGTATTGAGGCTCAGAAGGAACAATTCAAACAAGAGCTTGATCGTGGTTACTTCAAAGCCCCTCTAAACGAGTCCGGAGAGATTCAAGTCAATGAGCAAGGCGCTCCAATAGAAGAAGCAAGTCCGGCCCTGAAAGAGGCTGGGGGCCTTCTATTGCCCCCTTACAGAGGTTTAAGAGGCGTTGCTGAAGCTGGTGGACACCTTATATCTCAACTTCCCCATGCTGTGGGGCAGGGGGTAGGAGCTATTACTGGAGGTCTCTACGGAGCAGTTACTGGTAAAGATACTCTAGAAAACGCAATTAAAGGCACACAACTTGGAGCACAGGGAGCCTCTCAACTATTCCCAGCAAGTGCTATGACTGAGGAAGGTATTCGTAAGGTAGCGCAATTTGAAGTTCTCTTCGAGGAAGCTACTAAATCTGGAGGGGCCTTTCTTTCCAGTGCTCTTACTAAGGCACCAAATGCCATGGCAAATCCGATCATGGCAACTCTCTTTGGGCTGTTTAAATCCTTACCTAGAGAAATGCAAATCCGCTACGAGGCGGCTATGGATGCTCTCGGCCAAGGTGCTGTTGCTATCTCGCCGATGCTTGGGGGAGGCGGTAGAGGAAAACCCGCTCCCTCTTTAAAGGATGGCATAGCTAAACTTGAAGAGCTTGAGAAAATTAAAGTAGAAAAGGAAAAGGCGGTTCCTCTTGATGTAACCGAATTCCGTCAGAACTATCCAGACTCTCTTCCAAAGAGATTCGAGAAGGCAGATGATTTTCGTAACCAACCGAGAGACCCTGCCCCTATTCCATACTCCCGCGCTCCCTATGAAGATCTCTCGGGAATGGAACAACGTCCCCCACGCCAAGTGGAGGATATTCCACGGCAGGAATATCGGGACTTTAAAAAAGAATATAAAACAAGTGGTAGCGGTATCTTTGATATCGAGACCCATGCAGATCGTCCAGTGTCTCCCTCACGACTTGAACGGGCACAGGCCACAGACGAGACTGCCCGATATGAGTCTCCGCTTCCTGACAAGGGATTGCGGGACGCTCCTTTTGAACAGACTCCGTTTGATACCGCCAGCGCTGACCCTCTTGGAGTTAAGGCTCCACCCCTTACCCTAGCTAAAAAGGGAGATCCAGTAAATCCCCCAGTCGAGCGTGCCTTCGAGGGCGGTGGAGATCAGTCTACTCTTCATTCCTTCAGTCCCCTTAATCTATTAAAACGGAAGGGGGAGAAACTCAGTGAGAGAGTATTACTGCTCGACAGGCAATTTCAGGAGAAGAGAGACTCTCTTTCCTCACAATTAAATGGTCCTCTTCGTATTGAGGATAGAAAGAATATTAGACAGGCGATTGAAACTATAAATACCCAACATCGGGATGCCCTTGAGCATATTGCCGCTCAACGAGGTCTAATTCAATATCAGGAAGCTCTTACTACTCCGGGAAAGTATTCTCCAGATATTTTTGCTAAAATAAAAGAAAATGCTGAGTGGGCACGGGGATATCTAAACAAGAAACGTGGTGGACCTGATGTAGAAAGCGGGCAGGTTATAATCTTCCCACAGCGTGGAAAAGGAACACTTGACATTCGTTCCTTTAATCCTCTTACTGCCTTCGAGCCGGTGGCGGAACGTATCAAGACACGGATTCTTCCTAACGGCAACCCAATAACATTACAAATTAGTGGTAATCAATTTGATTATAAAGCTCCCGGACCTTTTAGATCTGATGGCACTAGAGAGGGATTAAATCTTGTCCATGAGAAGTTTTCTCCTGGAGATTTTGTAGTTACAGCGAAAGACTCTAATGGTAATGTGATTGGATATGTAGAGTTTGGTAACAAACGTAATGGTTGGCTTGAGGCTCGTAACGTCGAGGTCGTAGATACTTGGCGGGATAACAAAATCATGACTGCTATGTATGACTATGCCAAGGATCAAGGCTATAAGATTCGTCGTTCTCCGTATCAAACGGAAGATGGTAGAATGGCATGGAATGAACGTGGAGTTGCATGGTCTGGTGGTCCGCTCTCTAAACTATTTAAGTCTGAAACAGGACGAGACCTTGGCAGAGAAGGTTTCGAAAAGAAACTGGTGGAAGAATATGGAGAACAAATAAGACCCTATGCAGAAGTCTTATATGCGGCGGCAAAAAAAGAGAAGAGAGAGGCAGGAGATGGCAGAGTTGAAAGAAGCCCCTCTCGACAGGATGTATTACAAACTGAAAAAACTGAAGGAGTTCCCAAATACGGAACTAGAGATACCCGAACTGGAGACGAGTTCAAGGCAGAGCTTCTTAAGCCGGAGACAGAACTCCGAGACATAGATAATAATCGTCTCGATAAGATTATGCGTATCTACGACCAAGGACAGACTTATGCCCGTAACCATGCTATGTTACATTGGGCCTATAGTAAAATGGACTGGTCTGAGAGAGGGGTAAATAGAGAGGTTAATTCGATTCTTTACGGAGAGAACTTCGTAGATAAAAGCTTTAATCCATTCTCTCCCTCTGGTATGCGGATCTCCTCTCTTCGTCATGCTATTCGAGACGCTGATCCTAACAGCATGATGTATGGCTTCAATAAACTTCCCGAAAAGTCTCAGGAGAAGGTTATTCGAGCAGCGAATGAATTCAACGGGGTTAAAGAGCCGGATGGACGAGACCTGCGTATGCAGGGATTGAACGTTCAGGAAATCGAGGCATACCAGAACCTACGTAAAGGGCATGATAAGTTCTGGGATGAGTATATGGTTCCTATGGCCGAGAAGCTTGGTATAGAACTTCCTCCGAAGGTTCCCGGATATTTCCCCATGTCTTGGTTTGGAGACTATCGAGTTTGGGGAAAGAATAAGAATACGGGTAAGATGGACTTCGCCTATGGTGTAGATAGTATTGGTGATGCCAATACGGCAATTAAAGATATCTCTAAAAGGTTCCCAGAGTATGAGTTCAAATCTGAAAACACCACTAATATTCATAAGGAATTTAATTCTACTCCTGATGCCTTCTTAGATGCAATCCGGCTGTTTGGCCGTAACAGCACGGAAGGCAAAGTGCTCTATGACGCGATGCAGGAAATCACCATGCGCATGGGCGCGAGTCGCCATCGCTTGGCACGTAATCCTGAGCGCACACAGGGATACGCAGGCTCTCTAGAGGAAGGTAAGTCCTACGTCCCAGGACGGGACTTCGGGAAGAGTAAGCAGGTAACTAACTTTATAAAAGCAAACGAACGATATATCGAGACAGGAGTTCGTTACACGAAGAATCGCGAGATGATCGCGGATATGGACAAGGTTCTTAAGGACCCCCAAGTGCGAGAGAAGTTTCCCAATGTCGTGGACCTTACTGAGAACATGAGAGCTTCCTATCTAGGACAAGCCAAGTTCATAGACAAGGCTCTAGACAAGGCCATGATCGAGCTTGGAGTGAGCACTAATTTACCTCGCAATATTCTCTCAGGAATTGCTGGAATGGTTATGTATACTGCCGTTATGGGCCTACGTCTGCCCTTCTACGCAGCACAAGCGCTCCAAGGAGTCTTTACACTTCCTCGTCTTGCCCAAATGAAGGGTAAAGGAATGGATGGAAGTATTACTGAAGCTACCTTGAAGGGAACTATAGATTGGCTAGATGGGAGTAAACGCGTTGAAGATATTCGTTGGGCAGTAGAGTATGGAATCGTTGATCCCAAATTCGCAGAACAAATAACCTTTATTCCAAAGATACGAGGCCGGAAGGCTGATCTTAAGGACACTCTAAATCTGTTTACTGGTAATCGAGCATCAGCAGGTATTGACCAGACTGTTCGTTTACACTCCTATTTGACTTTCCTGAACTTTGCAGAGTCTGCTGGAATCAAGGGAAAGGCAGCCAGAGAGTTTGCTGCTCACCAATCTCTGGATGTAATGGTTGAGTATGAGTCTTGGAAGCGAGCCCCAATGTTCCGGGAAATGGAAACTCTTGGAAGTGCCTTTTCTCCACTGACTACTTTTACTAATAATCTTCTGAATCGTCTCACTGAATATACTAAGGATATGGGTAAGGGGAAAGCAGCACCATTAGCCACTATTGCAGGTATCTATCTGTTTCTGTCTGGCCTATATGGATTTCCTTTCAGGCAGGATGCAGACAATGCCATAGACCTTATAAATAAAGGTTTTGGACTTGAACTTACTGGTCCCACAGATTTCTTGATTAAGAACGCAGATACATTGGGAGATACTGCTATGTTTGGAGTCCCATCAGGACTTACAGGATGGCAGGTAGGGGGATCACTTGGGTCTCCCGAAATTGTTGGTTCCCTCGTCCCGGCTCTAGGAGACCCTGTGCCGAAGAAGATAGCCGATGTGGCTACGGGCGCTTGGAACATGGCTACGAAGGGTCCTACGGGCACCCTGACGGACTCTGAGGCTATGCAGGCCCAAAAGAGTATGGCCTTTACTGCCCCTATGCATGGGATGATAGAGAACTTCCACTCCCCAGATAATAAGCCCAGAGAGCTATCGGGAATGCTACCACAGGACAGACCCGTCACTGTGCCGGATGCTACCATGAGAGGCAGCGTCACGCGCTCTCCTGCGGAACAGGTAGGAAGACTGTTTGGTATGCGATCTGTGGATGAAACGAAAGATCAGATTTCCCGATATCGTATGGAAGCCAAAGAGACTCGTATGGAGTCTCGTCGGACAAGAGCAACTGATCTGATTGTAGATGGGATTATTAAAGGGGACTCTGTGAATCAGAAGGCCGTTTCCCAATATGTGGGAAACGGTGGAGATCCTGAGAAACTAATTACTACGGTCGAGAAGGAAGTTATGGATCGGATGATGGATTACAAGACCAGAACCGCCAAGTCCTTCCTTGAAGGGGATATGGACTCGGCTAAGTTCCGCAAAATGAAACTACTTGAAGAATTTAAAATGTCCCTCTCCCGGAGACATTAACCATACGAACCTGTATCACTTACGATGGAATATGGGACGCACGAACACGTCGGCGTCGTCGGTGCATTTCCTCGACCGCAGTTTGGACACTTCCAACCTAGTTGGTGCGGTGGCAACGGGAGTGACGTCGATCTCGGCGCAGTAACCGGACAGTCATGGCATTGTTGAGTGCCATATCCCATACTCTGAATCCCGCCGCAGCAGTGAGTCCTAATCAACATTTAAATAGTCCTCTACGATATCCTGCACGAGGCTTACAGATAGTTAATATTTCTCGCCGACCATTCCCACCAGCAAAAGATATATGCACCCATCTCCCAAACTCATGAATAAGCTGATCGAACTCAATATGAGGATTCTTAAGTATCATATTACAAATCTCATAAGGGGTCCCAGCTTTAGGGCAAATAAAATCACACGCTTGCCCATAAATATGTTGGGAATTAGTTACTCCGCGTAACGCATGATTTAATTCGAGGCACCGATAGGCCGAGGTAACAATCATGGGATTCTTAAGAACCAAACGGACTTTCTCAAGCTCTTCTGCCAACATCTGTAAATTGGCCATCACCCACTCGTCAGTAACAGAGTTATCAATCCCTTTCCTCACAGCTTCCTGTGAGATAGTAAATTCTTCGAGTGAAAAGTTAGGACTTAATTGCACGTTTTAATACCCTCACACGTCTAATCATCTTCTCGGGAATAGACATAAATCCCCCATTATTTTGGGCTGCATGGCAATAGTTTTGACACAGTAGCATACGATTATTCTTTTTACGTAGAAACATACCAACAGTATGCACAATATGGGGAGAAAGCAACACTTGTTCATCTGCATTCCATCCCCCCTGCCCAGCGGCATCATCCCAGTCTATCATTACTACATCATACCTTTTTAGTGGCAACGAAATTCTCCTCAAGAACATCCTTACAAACCTCTCCAAACTCCTCACCAAGTATCACCATCCACTTCTCAGGAGTCCGATTCTGAGGTCCCCATTTTTGCTCTTGCCGATAGCGCTCTTCCATTACTTCAGCCAGCAAATTTATAGCTGCCCCAAGATTGCCATTATCCTTGCTCGTAGAAGGGATAGAGGCTTTAATATCAGTGCTTCCTCTATCAAGGTTCTGCACAGCAGCAAGACATACCGCAGCACACTGTATTAGTTCATCTCTATACGCCACAACTTCCTCCATGTCCAGTTATCTCGCAAATATCAAATATTCATATGCTTGCTTTAAAATTTCGGGACTATCTTTAAAATGTCCTAAGCCCCTATTACAATTGTTACAAAGCAATCCTCTTACTTGATCTGTTTTATGATCGTGATCTACATCCAATGTTTTTATAGCCTCTAACTTACAAATAGAACATTTATTATTTTGTTTTTCTAATAATTTATAATAATCCTCTATAGTCATTCCATATCTAGATTTTAATACATGATGCCGATGCTTAACAAGTTTTAGTTCTCTTGTTTTTTTATAATTTCTTCTACTTCGTTTAAGAATTTCCTCTTTATTAGCTTCATAATACTTCTTACCGGAGGAAGCATAATAAGTTTTTCTAATAGTTATGCTATGCCCCACAAGTGCCCCCATGCTGAGTCAGAGAGCAAATATCCACTTCTTCATGTATCACATCCTTATTCTTCAATGCCTCGTAATAGTCTACTTCTGTAAGGGGCTGACCTCCTCTAGCTCCATCTGGATAACACGTAAATCCTCGAAGTCTGGGGGCAAACTTAGCCAATGCGGTAGCAAAAGATTCAACGCATCCTGCATTGTTTTCCTTTGTTCCCCACGGAGGGAGGTTAATAGTGCTGCTGATCGACATGTCAACGTAATCTTGAACGTCTGCTTGGAATTTGATTCTTCGTTCATAGTCATAACTCAGTTTATAAGCTGTATCAATCTTATCAGGCTTGAGATCATAATTACGGATAAGATGGTCAGCAGTAACGTCAACGACATATTGATAATGCCACCTGTTATTTCGAAGGTAACGCCTCTTGAAAGCACAAGCGAACAGAGGTTCAATACCAGTTGTAGTTGCAGCAAGAATACCAATAGAGCCAGTGGGAGCGATGGCGCGATAGGCACAAGGGCGACTAAGATAGAGGCGATCACAATGTTCATCAGAACTCCGTTTGGATTCTGACTTATATACAGCAAGCCATTTATGAAGTTCTGGGGTAACTTCATATTTCATTCCCCTTTTGAGGAGCCATTCATGTATCCCCATGAGACCCAAACCGAGTCGTCGATTCTTTTCCCTAACCTGATAAACTCTGTCGTATGGTAGCTCAGCCCGAACCGTTCCGCATGTAAGAAACTTAGATGCAAGGTATACAACATCCTTGAACTCGTCCAAAGTTTCAATATTGCCAATATTGATGCTTCCAAGATTACATACGTCTGAGTCATCTTCAGAAGTAACTTCCGTGCAGGCGTTACGTAGGGTCTCTCGCTGCTTGTCCGCGAAGTTAAAACTAAATCCCGGCTCTCCGGTAGACATAGCTTGCAAACAGTTTTTGAGAAATACCGCATCCTTATCCTTTTCCTTTAAATTTAACCAAGTATCGTTGTAGTTAACTGAGATATTGGTCATATCCAACGGGCAATTAAAGTCGAACCTATTCCTCTTTAACGTCCCAAGGGAGACATGATTGCCCCCACTATCAATAAAGACATCCATGTTATCCCAATTCTTAACTGTCAGGAATTCATTGATATCCTTATGTTCTCTATCTAAAGAGGCATAAATCGCAGAACGACGGCTCCCCCCTTGCATGACATTCCTACCAACCTCATTGATGCAATACATAAGCGGTATAGGACCGGAAGCGGTTCCCCCGGTGCGATATAAACGAGAGCCATTTGGTCGTAAAATTGAATAGTCAATTCCAATACCTCCACCAGTCATTAGACACGCCATAGCGCGCTGTGTTACAGCGGACCACTCCTCTCTTGTGTCTTGTTCCGCTCGCAGTAGGTAACAGTTATTATAGAATTTGACGGGTCTGCCAGCGTAATAGAGATATCTTCCACCGGGTATGAACTTAAATTCTTTAATATATTGTATAAGCTGTTGTTGGTCTCCAACGCTGAGAAGGTTGGATAAAGTCCCGTCACCCTTGCCACAGATACTCTCCACCACACGGGACGATAAAGCATCCCAAGTGTCGTTCGATCCAAATGCATACTTTCCATAGAATATATCTTCGCTAAATTTTGTCCGAAACTCCATTATCACTTACCTCTCTTTCCAATTCATTGTATTTAGCGAGAATTCTGTCTTCAAACGCCTCAACAATCTCCTCAGAAGTAACCCCCAAAATATCTATAAGAGTTACTTCATCGTATTCCTGCGCAAGCCGTTCTTTAAGTTCATTCAGAGTTAACACACTCCTATAAACCCCTCAATGTTTCTTTATTTCGTATCACTACCTTACTACCTCGAAGCCAAGTTCCGCAATCGCTACACTGGAATCTAGGATAAGTATATCCTTTAGTATGGGCATATCCACGACGATGGTAATTCTTACTTCCGCAGTTTGTGCAAACAAGCCCATCTTCCTTGTGTTGACCGTAGTTAGGATGGTTCTTAATCCACGGAATCAATCGCTGGTATACTTGCTCCAATACCCGAACATCCTGAATATTATATTCTTCCATGTGTTTCCAAGCTGCCGGGTCTCCCTTCATACAATTAATCCATAATTCATGGTCCACGCGCTTCTTCTTGACTGATAAGCCAAGAGCACTGGCCACATATTGTAGTTTGTTTGAGGGAAATCGGAATTGAGAGCGACAGACACTCAGAAGGTCAATCTGTCTATACGGAGCCGGGGGTTGAAGATCGGCAAGAAGGAATTCCTTATTCAAGGTAGGAATATCAAACTTCTTACCATTATAATGAACCACGGCATCTGTTTGCTCCAGAAGTCTATGGATTCTTCGAAGCATCGTCTTACGACCCGACTTATAAATTGAGTCAAAAACTATTTCCCCTGGCCCTAGCCATTTAGCTGCCCAGCACAGGATATAACCACTGGTCAATATCTGAGGCAGACCAATGTTCTGGTTCCACAGTCCCCAAACATGCACTTCATTTGGGGCGGTCTCTATGTCAAGCAAGAGTATTTTCACTTATACTTGCTTTGGAGCAAGGTTCTTATGAAGTGTCTTCTGAAATCCTTCCATACGACTAATGTATTTCTGAAGCGCTTTGGTCACTTTCCTAGTCTCACCTACCGTGAAATCCTGAAAGAACTCACCACTTCCTAGCGTCTGTCGAAGTAAATCAATAACCAACTTGTTAACCATCAGTTCAGCTTCTTTTGTTTTCATTCTTCTATTTCTCATATTTAAGCTCTTGGAAGAGCATCTTTATCGAGAAGTTGAAGTGCCTCAAGATTGGCACCAGATACAGCTTCCTCTTTAATCTTCTCAAAGTCCTCGGGAGTAATATCTACCGAGGTTGCGATACCCTTTGCAAGCATATCGTTCACCGCATACCAGAATAATACAGCCATCTGTTCAGCGGTAAGAACCCATGTAGATTCATAGTCTCCAGTTTCATTTTGTCTTACTAGTTTTTTAAGTTCCATCGCGTATTTGTTTTATCCACTCCCTTGGGATGCCTAACCGAAAATCTGCAAATCGAAATTTATGCGCTATACACCATTCTGCGTAAGTCATTTTTGCATTGCGGTGAAGTTTATTATCGCTATTTGCGAATAGCAAAAGAATTTCGATCTTTGGGTATTGAGTCCGAAAAGCTAATAGGTTCTTTCGATCCGCTGGAGCGAAGTAACCCTTAGACTCAATGTAGAGACCCTCCCGTAACTTCCAATCTGGAGTATAATGGGAGGGTCTGGTGTATTCGAAGGTATCAGCCTCGTATTCCACCTTAACGCCAAGGTTTTTAAACCTGGCTGCTATATTTGATTCGAATATAGATTTATACTTTCCTCGACGCTTACTATTGTATCTAATGACTCGTATTACTCAGTTTTGGGGGAAATGACAATATCTAGTGGAGAAGTATGTCCAGGATTGACCCGGCCTAGATTTGTCCATGCACACATGAACCAAGCTTCGCCCGAGAAGTAGGCTCCGTGTATGGGGCGATCACCACCAGCCGAAAAGGTATATATTACGACTGGGGTTCCGAGGAGGGTAACAGATTTTGAAATGCCTTCGGGAACGTCCAAATTTCATCCTCTTGTTGTCTAACCTTTAAAACTTGACCTGTCACTAATATCATATCATATATTTCCTTTCTACGCAAGGGGGTAAGTTCTTTTTCAGTAAGTTGCCATTCCCTGCATAACCACTCCGTATAAGTCCTTAACGCAACTAAAAAGAAATCTTCTTCACTATGATATGGGCCAAGAAGTCGTGCCGCTTTTACGGGGCCAATTCCCACGACACCCCGCACATTGTCTGACGTATCTCCTGTTAGAAGTTGATAATAAAACCGACGTAGACCTTCTTCCTTACTAATATCATGCCACTCTTTCTTTACAAAGTTCCAATGTAATCCTGGAATCTGTAACAGATCTTTATCAATGGAGCAGATAACAGATCTTTTATCATTGGAGAGCACATCAGGATGGACATATATTTGATCTATACCAAGAGCATCATCTGCCTCCTGCTCCATAGCAATCCGTGCCTTCCACTCGGAGGTCAGAAGATACTCTTTAAGAGCATCATTATGCTTAGGCTTCGGGATAATCCGATTCCGTTTATACTCAGGATAAATCGCACGACGAAATCCATTCTCAGTTATATCAGAGAGATATACCCGATATGCAGTAGCCCCGGTATCTGTAAGGATACCGTCCAGCATCTCGTCGATACGATACTTGGCGATCTGGAATTCATCGTTCTCGGTAGTGAATCCTACCCGATGAACACAGATATCTCCATCAATCAAAGCAAGCATTTATTTCTCCTCCCAAGGAGCATATTCAGGATATCTTCCACATCGCTGACATTTCCAAACACCATCGTAATCATGGCGACCAAGAATAGAACACCACCACCACTTATTAAGAGTTTGCGGGAGCTTCTTAAGAGTTTGCAGGAGCTTCATCGGGGGTGCCCAACGAGATTAGTTTCCAACCCTTCTTTTTACAATAAGAGTCAACAAAGTATAGTGGCTTCTCTTCCATCCACTTGAGGATAGTAGCAGCCTTCCATACAATGTTTTTGGAATCCACGCAGAATCCTGCGGTAAAGTGAGGCGCTTGCACTTGGAACAGACGGGCCATCTTGGTCTCCTTTTTATTCAATTCCACACATGTGGAATTGGTGGGCGGGGTGGATTTAAAGACGCCCCCGATTACGTCTATTAGGGAGCTTTTCAGTCCCGAATCTTGGAGCGACCACAAGGAATCGAACCCAGTTATCCTGCTTGGAAGGCAGGCGCATCACCAGAAATGCTTTGGCCGCAATTCGCTATTATACCGGAATATCATCCTCCATGGATTTGATACCATCAACTGCCTTAGCGCGATTAACCCAGACTTCGAGTTGTTCAGCTATGCTGAGAACATCTTCTGTAGAAGCCCTCTCAGAGGCAGCAATAGCCACCGCCGTATTCAGACAGGCTTGCCTACCGATACGAGTTTGAGTCCATGACCGTTCTTCGGCACTGGGGTAATTAGATCCCATTACCCGACCACCATGACCACCAGCACCAGCACCACCACCGCTAGCAACAGGACCGGCGACAGCAGAAGAGATTTCCGTCCAGTTCCAATACTTTCCATCTTTTTCCGCTTTAACCTCAAAGAAATCTCCTCGTTTTGCGCTAGATAGTGCCTCAAAAACAGCTTGGTTTTTAAAGTTGACAAGTTTCTTTCCTTGCACTTTGCCTGTAGAATCTTTATAGGCTACTTCAAGTCGTTCGAAGGTATTATTACCCACTTGCTCTTGCCGCGGGCCATCCACTGTTACGATTTCAATTCGCATTTATTAACTTAATTTCCTCTTTATTATTAAACTGCATCATATTGCCTAGATTCTGACCGTAGTATACCTCGCTCATTAGCGGGACATTAAATTCTTTCCCGAAATATTGCGTAAATAATCGAGGCAAATCTACAAACAACTTTTCCAACTCTAGACATATATTATAAATCAATTTTGGATCATTGTCAACATCTAACTCAATATCATCATGAATTGTATTCATTAGTAATACTAAAGTATCAAGATCATATTCCTGTTTCATTAACCTCTTACGAAGAACTACACGCGCCAGAGTCATTAGATCTGCGGCAAGCCCTTGCACAGGGCTGTTCAGTATCAGAGTTCGAGGGAGTTCTGGTTCCCCCTTACCATTCTCCTGATACTCAAAATCATAAACTCGACCTGTAGGATTTACCAATCTTCGAGTAGCATAGACCTCGTTGATTAAATCCCAGCCATGCTGATACATTCCAGCATATTTCTCGAAGAATCTCTCAACAACTCCAGTCCAGAATTTCTGGGATGTAGACACATGTTGAAATTCAGGATCATTTGCATAGGCATATGCAGGTCGCCTAAATCCCTGCTCGCTATATGCATCAGCGAAGATCATTCGAAAGTTACATGCCTTCGCTACAAGACGGGTAGGTAGATTAAAGAGCCTCTGACTTTCAGTATGGATATCTACCCCATCCAGAATCTCTTTAAGGGCTACCTTATCCTGACTAAGGAATACTTTGACTCTCCACTCAAGCCCTTTTGCATCTGCCTTTATTAGCATTAGCCCCCGCGCTCACGAGGCCGATTTCTTATGCGTTGAAGGGACTCTTCTATGCGGCGAGCTTGAGCGTCGTAAGACTCCCAGTCGCGAACTCCATTGGAAGTAACTTGAGACCCTGTAGCGTAGGAGTAAGTAAGACCTTGGGGGGACACAGCATTTGTCGCGTTATCAACCTGCTGATTAATAGTGGTGGTGGTGAAGTTAGCAGGGACCTCTCTTATTAGTCTATTTCCCTCTCGACCTGCCTCTCTATCCGCCAGCCTCTCTCTCCCCGCTATCCTTCTTGTATCTGATGGAGGAAGTTTTTTCTCTAGCTTTTCTTTCTCCTGAAGTACCGCTATTTTATCTGGGGTAGAAACAACATTAACCCGAAAGTCTGGATATTTTTTCTGGAGCCGTGGAATATGTCTCTCCATTGCCCATTTAAAATTTATTGGTCCTAAATGCTTCCCATGGATAGTGAGAGTTTTAGATTTCTGATCTTTATCAAAGGCATTTGTTTTAATTACTCTCTCTCCATCATGCATAATCTTACAAAACCCAACATCAAATTCCTCTCTGCAAAATACTATCGGACTAATGGAGCATCGAATAAACTGATACTTAACTCCACGATAGAAAAAGTTAATAACCGTTTGTATTTGTCTTCTCCCATTAAACTCAAGTTTCTCATAAGAATCATCCGTCTGAAAAAACTCTGGCCACAAAGGGTCCTCTAATACTGCTTGGGGTAGGGAATCCCCCACCGGCGCCCACGCCGTCTGCACTGGGCTCCCCGCGGGTTCTTGCATCACCAGTTGGCCAGCGCGTGGCCCAGTTTCTGGAATGACCGCCACCAATCCATCTGTAGTCCGTGTTAGAGATCTCCTATCAGTAGGTTGGGAATCTTGTGGCACAAGTCCGAATAGATTAGGTGAAAACAACGGCCTGCGAGGGGTGGCGTGCCAGTCATGATAGGCCCTACGATGTCTATCCCCATATAAATCAGGAGGAATAGTTATGTTGGAACGAATATCAATAAAATCTCCCTCCCTAAAAGCCAAATCTTTTGGGAGCTTCAGCTCAAAGAATTGCTGGATATCTGTCTCCGGTTTTTTCGTAAAGAACAGAATATCCACATCCGTAAAGGGCTTATCCATAACTTGATCCCGAACTGCTCCACCAGCAATCACAGCATCGGGCATAAATTCTTCCTTAAGGTAGTTAAGAACCTTAAGATGCTTTTCGCCTAGAATCTCGTTGTTATACATTCGAGCACTTCCTCACTCATATTTTGTTGATTGGGCTTTGAACTAGCAAGTCTGCCAGTCCGTGTGCGACAGTGATTCAGATTTCCGTGAATGATCTCATCTTCCCACATATACTCACGATATATATTTGGGATTCCTTCGTAGTAAGTTCCAACAAGCTTGGTTGTTTTATTCCGTTCAAGGATAAGCTTTATTATCTCTTTGACTCTTCTCGATGACCGAAGTGAGTTAAGAGTCTTTTCATTCGTTTCCCAATAACCTCCCTTCTTGTGCTCAGTTCCTCGTAGTGGCTCTACTAATCTCGGCAGAGTATAACTTCTAATCTCCCATCTGGATTTATCCATACTTCGGCCATCTTTGTACGTGAAAGGATACGTAATCCTTTCTTTCTTTTTGACAGTTCCCCCATACAGCAGGGCGGAAAGGTGGTCTTTGGAGTTGAAGTCGAGCTCAACAGGGCAGTTGGATAACTCTTGAAGGCTTTGTCCCATTTCTGACACAGTGCTGTGTAAAAGCTCTCCTTTTCTTCGAGAGAGTCCCATATCATACTTAAGTCCATTCCACTCCATCTCCTGTGTAGTTAGTATATCTTGACACGACAACCAAATCAATTTCCACATCTGTGGAAATGACTTAAGATGCGCCTGCTGCTTGAGGTATATCTGATGCGTTAGATGTGCGTCCTGTAGTGCATATTCATAGAGTATGTCCCACGGAACTTGGTCGGTATCCAAGTCCTGGTCCCAAAAGTCCCGTTTGACAACATCGAGCTTGCCGTCCATCCCGTAGGAAGTTGAGACTCCCTGAAGCGACGGATTCGGGATAGACTGCGCTTGGATGATGAACTCCGCGAGCTGAGTATCCCATATCTTCTTGTTGCGAAAATTGATTCCATATCGTTTTATCCAGTGAAGATCATACTTAATATTAAATCCCACAAGTAAATCATGAGAATCGACAAGGCTCCTAAACCTGTCAATGCTACTCCCATAAGGTGCCGAGGTAATTTCGACGGGTAATACGTCGCTATTGTCAGCAGCCACATAAGAGATAGCACACAACCTGTTTGGAGTAGTAAAAGGATTGCCTTTGGTTCCATTTGTCGCTCCAGTAGCCTCCGTATCAAACGTGAGAATTTTGCTCAATTATGTCCCAGTCCATGGTGTCTTCGTATCTTACAATTTCGGGTTCAATTCGCATATCAAACTTTCCGTGTCGAAACTGATTGATTGTATTTTCATCCCCCTCAAGCTTATTTTTGATAAGGTGAAAGTGTCGAATCCTTTCCAATGCAGATTCATGTGTTTTCCCAATACCGAGAATCCAATCAGCCTCTGCTGGTTTTGCTGTTTTGGAATTCGCAATGTAGCTTTGCTCAAGCCACTTCTTTCCTTCTGCTTCAGCGCTTGCTTGAGTAGCGCCGATAAAAGGTCCAAACTCGTGTGATGTTTCTCTTGCCCAACGATAGAGTGCTCCCAATTCAAGGTCATATCTGTCGTCTTCAAATCCCTTGAGTTTGTCAAGCTGATCGACGAGGATGAGGTTGGGTTTGACTTCTCGTAAGAGGGCATATAGTTCCTTATAGGTTAATGATGGTTCGTGAAGAAAGATCAACTTCTGCTTAAAAATCCGATGATACTCAGCGATAGCTTCTTCCCGCCGATCACGTAATTCCTTTGCTGTCCATCCAAAGTAAGACTGGATTATCCGTTTATATACCTGTGCGCCGCGCTCTTCGTTGGCCACGTAGACAACGCAAGTCTCCACTTGTGATAGAATATGAGCCGCCGTATCCGCCAAAAATGTCGTCTTCCCCACTTCTGGGCGAGCAACCACAACTCCAAAGTCTCCTGTTCGTAGAGGGCCAAGACTATGTTGCAGTGTTTCAGACCGTAGATGCAATACCGAACCCACCGGCGCAGTCTCGGGGCTAAGAAGTTTCTCCAAGTCATAACTCCGAGAAAGGAGAGGACTATGGCCACGTATAGCAGCAGTAGAGAATCTATCAAGTCGTCCATATAATTCCTTTAGGGATTCCTCATTTCCACGTCCTTGAGTTAAATTGATGGATTCTGCCGCAATCTTACGAAATAGATGTTTCCTACTTAACCCTCTAAAGTAGCCCTCAGATTGCTCAGGATTCAATATGAGCGCACGGAGGCGGTCGAAGAGGGGGGTATATACCTCCCGCTTCTTTTTCGGTATGGCGGGGTATGCAGCGTGGAATAGCTGCTCAAGGGTATCTACAGACCCAATATCACCTTCGGAAGACTTCCGATAGAAGTCCTTAATAGACTGATATATAAGGAAAGTCTCTTCCTGTTCCTCTTTCAGGAAGTAATCATCAAGAAGGTAATTGTATTCGAGGAAGATATTCCGAGACAGTAGGCTCTTTAAAACGTAAAGTTCAATCAAATCTTCTTTATCCTTTATTATTATATATATAGTATTATATATATACTATATATTATATATTATATATAATATACTATATTATATTATATATATACTATTATATATATAGTATATATAAGAAATTAGGAAAAGTCAACTGTTTTCCTAATTTCCTCAGTCGAGTATGCCTTTGGGTCATGTAAGGTCGAAACCATAAATGCTCCGTTCGGAAACAACATTTCTGCAATTCGATGCAGATTAAGTTGCTTCGCCTGCATATCTGGGTCTAGCCAAAAGACTCCTGTGTTCCATCCCTGAGCAAATAACGCTAACTTCGGCTTACTGATTCTATTTCCCAGCAACGGAGTGCAATCCACCACACGAGAAACCTTCATAGCGGAAATAATATCCTCAACAAAAACCAAGGATTTAGTCCCTGCTCCGATACAATAATACATCGGCAACCAGTCCGGGGCCTTATGGGTTATATATTTTGGCTTAGGCTCTGTCTTACTAAAATTCCTTCCTTGCCAGCCATGGAGGACTCCATTTGCGTCAAAGAAAGGCATTACTAGTAAAGGGCCAATCATTTTCCCCTTAACCATAACTCCAGTCTGCGACCACCCAATCCGCTTCTTTAGTATTTCGTGAAATTCAATTTCATACTTTGAAAGCCAATCTAATCCCTCACTAGGAATAGTATGAGTATAATCATCAGGTAAAGTAAAACCTCGATCATTCTTCTTATTGTTATTTCCTCGGTGTGGAAGAGAGTTAATTAAGCTGTCCGTGACACTCAACAGTTCAACTCCTCCCGTTGGGAAAGTAAACTTCTCACAGACAAAACACCACTTGTGTCCGTCAGAGAATACTGCCCGTCCATCACTACTCCCGCAGGAATTGCAAGCCTCGTGATGTAGAAACTCACTGGTCATTTCTTATCCTTCTCCGCCGCGAGGGCGGCGGCTTCTAACATTGACGCTCTCGCGTCATCAGTAAGCAAGTGTCCGCCGTCGTAAAACGGCCCTGCTATCTTTCGCAGCCGCTTCACCAACTCCCGCACATCTGGTGCCGCGCCAGCAACCGCCCCCGCGTCGCGGCCGCGGTGGGCCATGTCGCAGAGGGCATCTGTATCCAATATATTGCCGTGTCCGTCCTCCATCCCGCGCAAACACATCCGCATTGATTCTATGTCGTTCCGCGTCAACTCACTCATTTCTACTCCTCTGTTGGCAGTTCATATTGCGGACTTATGACCGTTGTTTCGAAGTCCTGATCCTTAAGAGATAAGTTAACTTCACTGTAAGTTACCTGATCTTTTATGGTATCAAAACATTCTTCACACAGATCAAAGTGTTCTTTAGTCACTACAGACTTTCGAGACGATTCCCTGTCAGACAAAATCTTATCACAACTTAAACATTTAATAGAATTACCCTCCTGCCGACTCTTTCCAGCGTTTGTTATTTTTGATATAGCTTATTTGACATAGAGAAAGACCATATTCTGTAGCATCTTCCCTATTTTTTTTAGATGATTTTCGAATCTGTTTTGCTATTCCCAAACTAATTTTACTATGAATCCCCCACTTATGTCTACCTTTCCGCAACTTATCCTCCACGTTATCTACTGCTGTTCCGAGAAAAAGATGTGTGGGATTTACACAAGCTGGAACATCGCAGTGGTGTAACACCTGCATTCCCTCTGGTATTAAGCCATTATGGAGTTCATGGGAAATTCTATTCGCCCTAGCCATTGTCCATATACCCTCTTTCTTCTTAACTCTAAGTTGCCCATATCCTCCCCTAGTTTTTGAGGCTGCCCATAGCCAGCAACTAGAGTGCGGTAGAATAGTTACTTTACTCCAAAATCTTTCATATAGACATTTCATAGTTTCTTATTCTTATATTCCTTAAAATAAACTCTCAATTATTTTTAGTAATTCACTCTGTGTCTGAGCCACAGAGCTAACCGGCATACCCGTCTTGGGATCTCTTCCACGGATGATCCATCCGTTTGATACTTTCTCGATATTAATCATATTAAATTCTCCAATTCCACATGTGTGGAATTATATTTAATTACACACCTGCCGAATAGCGTCGGCATAACGCTGAATCGTTCTTCCCTCAATCCCCGGAGCAGTGTTTACCTCAAATACATAGGGCTTTGATTCTTTCTCACGGAACCCTATATCCACCGCCCCGAAGTCTAGTTGCAATCCCTTGACTGCCCTTATAGCCTCATTTAAGGCTTCCTTAGGGCAATCTACATCCTCATGGCAGAATACAAAGCCATGCCGCCACGAACGAATCATCCTGTCTAGCTTACTAATGTTCTTTGGACGGGTGTCTCGCTTGCGCTTCTCCGTTACATCTATGACCGTTCCTTTAAACACATGAACTCGGAATTCCCGCTTGTGTCGGATATGCTTGGTATACAGGTAGCAATGCGGAAGTTTCACTGTCTTATCAGCTACCACTATACCACGCCCCTCTGAAGATGTCAAGGAACTTCGACATACAACGATATGTCCCTGAGATTGCCAATCTACAGCAACATCTCTCCTAGTAGTCCATGGAGGACAGGAAATACCAAGCTGCTTAAATGCTTCAAAGGTTCGAAGCTTATTAATAGCAGTTAAGATATGTCCCGGAGAATTAAGAACTTGTGTTGGCGGAACACGTTTCCACCAGTTTGGATATGTTCCTGCTCCCCAACAAATAACGAGATGGCGTTTTTTCGGAATGTAATTCCGGTTAGGATAAACCAACCATGTATCTAATTCCTTTGCCAAGACACTTGCGCCCTCACTATATATCCTATAGGGATAAAATATTGGAGTTAGTTTCATTATGTTTCCCCCCGAACTCTTCTAAAATCCATCTCAGCTAGGATTTCCGCTCGATATTTTGATAGCTCTAAGCGATCAAAGTAACTCTCTTCTGATGTTGCTTTTGTTCGGATTAGTATATCTGTTATTTCAAAATACTCCGTCTCAAGAACGTCGTAACCTAGTTCGGAGAGCGGCTTTTTTTTTAGGACATCAACTCTCTTGGCTCTTGGAGGCTTTGGGGAGAAGGCACACCCCTGAGCCATAAGATACTTTTTGAAGGAGGACTGATCGAAGTTCTTTACTAGGTCTTTCTGGAAAGTTTCCTCAGAATCTCCTCGACCAGAGGCGGAAGAAAGAACATATTTAACAAAGATAGCTCCTCTCTCCAACTCGCTTTGTAAATTATGTCCGATAAAACGTTGTGCGTATTTCCCGAAAACATCACGAGTAAATACATCATACATAGATGTTGTATTTAACTCTAAAATTCTACTTTGAATATCTTCATATGAGTGAGTGATTGCATAGTCCTTAATTGATAGTATGAGATTTAACCACTCGATAATTTTAGGAACATTCGCTGTTCCTCCAAGCTGGCGGAACTCAATAGTCCCAAATCCCTTAAGAGGAGTTAAATTAAGTCCAGTATACTTTTTCCACAGGTCTGGAATTGCCGAAATGATCTCCAGATTCCCCGACTCCCATTGTGTAAATATTCCTTGGAGATCCAGCAGTCGCAGAGAATGTCCAATAGGTAAGCAGAAGATATTATCATCTCGCTTTTTCTGTAGTGTATTAAAGACCGCGGCATAGAGAGTAGGCTCAAACACTAGATACACCATCAGCAGGTTCATTAAGTGTTCTGCTGTAGCTGTTCGCATATTTATATGCGCATGAACGCTTGTCCGGGCGCTAAAATCATGCTTTGTCTGCACAGTATTAAGATAGTCTGATAGCTGTATCAGAGCCGCTGGGATAGCATTTCCTCGAATGGGGGAAGAAACAAACTCAACCCCATTATTTCGAAGACTCCCATCTAGGACAATTCTCCAGAGCGGCTTTAAACTGTGTTCATGGAGAGCCGCCAGCATTCCTTCAACCTCAACCTCAAGCCCAACAAAGGTTTGTGGAGAAACAATACGAAACTCGGAATCCTCAGAAAGAGGCCAGAGATTTTTTTCTTTAAGGGTAATTTCTGTGTGTTCTCTAGCCAAACCCTCGTTTGTTTTCAGCAGCTCGTATGAAAAGATATTTGAGAGCGGAACGTTTCTTATATCAGCTAATCGTGGCATTTGTCACTCCATTTCTAGAAATAAAATCAATAACTTCCTGTCTAAAAATCATTGACATGGATTGCAGAAGATGTCCTTCTCTAGTTGTATATACTTTAGCTACTGGAATATCCCATCTCCAAAGCAGAAGCCCCTCATGAATAGGAGAAATTGTTAACATAAAATCGTTATTGATTATTGCACAAGGGCCTCTCGGAATATTGGAAGTAAGCTCCTTAACCCCAACATCAAATGTGACCGTTCTTGGGAACATAATGGAATGTGCAACTGAGAAATCTAGTGTGAGAGCACAAAAACCTGACGGCAGTCCAGAGAAGAGATACTTTCTGTCTATGTATTGGTAGACTGTCCTCATCATCGGATTCGAATATAGCACAACCTCAATATGAGTATTTCCTTTATACATTCCCCAACGCCATTGCCGTTGTGGGGAACGCGTCACTAGAAGTGGGATTCTTCCATAGTCCTCACACTGATAGAGTCCTGATTCTGGAAAGGAAGTGTCTAATTCCAGATTAGCGAAATTAAACATCATGTTTTTTCCCTCAATAGTAAGGGAGCAGGGAATATCTGAGCGTGAATTATACTCATGACCCGCAAGCCACCCCAATTTCCATTTCCCAGAGGGGTCTTGCTTCTCTCGAAAACGAAAATAGGTATTCTCATAATGCTTTAGTCTTTCTTTTAAATCAATCTCTTTCATCTGGCTCATGATTTATTACCCCGCAAGGAGACTTAGATCGTGTTTTGCGATTAGCCTCTCTCCAGACTTTTTGTGATTATTATTTATAGTCTTGAGAATCAAGGATTTATCCTCCCCATCCAGCGTATTTCCATCCATAAGGAATTGGAGTGCTCGCTGGGCTTGGCTATAAGTCCACTCTATGGATTGCGTAGAACGTATCCAGAAATTGGATAATACTCGGTATTCTACCCCGTAATCTTTCGGGCGATACGCACCAGCTTTCCCATATAGTGACCGTCGTAAGGTATCCCCATCGAGAAAGGTGCTCGGAACGCCAAGGAAAAGATCGAGTGCCTTTATAATTTCCTCTCGTTCTCCGGGCTCTGGCATCTTCCATGAGAGATGTAGGTGTCCGCCGCATGTGCGGAGTCTCTTGGTTCTTCCTATAGCCTGTGGCGGGGGGTTTTCCTTCCCTGTCCATGCGTTAAAATCCGGGTCACACCCGAAAGTCATGGCCTGTGGAGACATAAGTTCTTCTTTTGTGAAGATAGCAGAAGGAACTATCCGCAACTGCAAGTTTTGACCGGCGACGAACTTGGTGAGGTAGGTGAGTGGCTTCAGGATAGACTTAACGAAGTCCTTCTGGGTGGATGCAGGTCGAGTATTGAATTCCACCGCGACGTTATCCTCCTGAACAGCCGAGCCAGACCTATCAATGGCGCGTGGAGACTCTTTACTTCCACCAATACGCCCGACAGAGGAAACAAACTTTCCTCTGTGAGTGATCAGAAATAATTCCGGATCGGCCCCAAAACGAACAGAAGTAAACTTTGGATGTTTTTTCATACCAATTAACTCTCCTTTGATGGAAGAACTGTGAATTGTTGTAATGCGGCGTTAGTTCTGATACTAGTAAATGCGTCTCCCCATCGTATCTCTGTGATCTTGGAGAGAAATGGTTTTTGATCTACGACACGAGCAATACCAATCCCATGTCCATATCTATTGGCTGTCATTGCTCCACGAATAATTTTTGTTAAAAGCTCAAATGTTGGAGCCGATCTGTTCGAAAGGGATACTCCGGGAGACATCGCTGTGAACAAGTATGCCCCACAACAGGCGGGATAGGGTTGAATAGTAATTTGAGCACAATCATAACGATAATGCCCATTCCTTGCTATCACTCCATACTTGTTCCGTACCTCTCGTTGATTCGCCTCACTTACAGGAGTAGCATTAATTACATTAAGTCTTACTAGATGTATGTAGGGGTCTTTAGAATACTCAGAGGGCGAAATGAAAAGAGGAGAGTCTCTCGTTTCAAGCCCATACTTAAGTATCCCATCCGCAGGGGGATAATACGCATACGCGGTATGTTTATAATTAGCAGGGGATGGAATTGCTCCTGGAGTTGACAATACCCTTGCTGCCTCGTCTATTACATACTTAATTTCCATGATGTTATTTCCTCACATGTGGAATTATTTCACTACGAAAGGAGATACTTCTGAACCAACGCGATAGAGTATTGCACGAAGGGGGCACTTTCCACCATAAATTCCGGGTGTCCTTGAATACCAAGACTATTCGTTTCTCGGAAGTATACAATTTCAGGTTCAGGAACCTCTATCTTAGATTTAACGTTAAGCTCATTGAACATATATATCGAGGATCTATTCTCAGATGCTGTGGCGATAAGTTCAAACTTATCCTTTGGAAGAACATATGGCCACATCATTTGATGATGAACACTGGAGGATACATACTCCTTTCCTTCGTTCGTGGAGATAAAATGATTTCCTCCTGTATGATTACTCACATGCTGAACAAGCTTTGCTCCAGATAGGGCACATAATAGTTGCGCCCCACGACAAATACCGTAGTGCTTCGCTCCAACTTCTTGACCATGAAGGAACGCGAGACGTTCAACTACATCTCGGGGGGAAGGTAAATCGCTAGAATGGGAATGGAAAGGCTTTTCCCCATATAGCGACGGGGAAATATCCTCTCCTCCTCCATAAAGGATAACATCTCCCTTTTTAATTTTGTGAAGGTCTTTCTCCTGATATATCGTTAATGTTTCTTTAAACATATCCCGATATATTGCGGGAGCACCAAAACAACCGCCAAGCGCGATTAATCGAACCCTTGTTGCCATATTACAGTAGACTCCTTTTCAGTTGGAAATTCACTATAAATAAATACTATATCTTCTTGCCGGGTAGTGGGGGCTTGTAAGGGCTCTGGCGTAGAGGTTCCTCCCACAGAGAGATCGGGGTTTTCGAGCATTGCGATAGCTTCTTGTTTTTCTTTCATTAGGATTTTTCCCTCTGCGGATTTAGCTTTTGTGTATGTCCGGCATATAAACACATTAGGTGCCCCTATAAGGCCACGATCACAAGTATTATCCTTACGATCAAACCAAACACATCGCGGACACAATTTCTTTTGTGACATCTCATTACTCTCCGTGTGAGATACTATTGGGGGGAAATTTGTGATTGGCCTTGGAGAAGGAGTCTTTATTGCTTTAAGTAAAATAACACTAATTAACCAGACGATACCGCACGCAATCAGGACAGTAAAACCCTCCATGGTTTTTTTCCTCAAGTGTGGAATTGGCATGAGCATCCACCGGCAGAACATTAGGAGCATCTACCAGTTGTATTTGGCCTGAGCATCTAGCGCAACCAAGATCTGCGATCTCTTCAAATCGGTGTAGTTTATACCTTACATCATTATGGACTACAAGAGAGAGTGTCTCATCCTCTTCAATCTCAAGAAATGGACTCTTCTTCATCGCTTCTTCAAGATTAATAATCTCCTTATTAATTAGCAAGTTCTGAACATGAGAAGAGAGACGTTCACACTCCTTAATATATAACCTCAAAGTATACTCAGACTTTTCAGAGAGATAGATTATAGAGGTTATTTTTCCAGCGAGAATAACCTCATCTTCAAACGGAAGAAAATCCCCCTTGTGGTGACACGCGACACAGACTTGTTCTAGCGCAACGTGTGTGCCAGTGATGTAAACCTTATCCTCATTTAGAGGCTCCACCTTCTCAGGGTAGAAGGCAATCATTCCTCCTACGCGAAAACGAACGCCAAACTTGGTAATCGCGACAACCTTAGCCCGTTCTCGCTCCTTCATCGAGGCTTTATCTTCTGCCTGATGTGCCTTTCTTTCTCCGGTATTAGTAAACAACTTTTGCAATTCTAGTTGTGTCCCTTTGGCCTCCCCATCTTTGCGACCGTAGTGATCCGGCAAAGAAATTACTCCTTGGCTGGAGAGTTGAGGCCGATCCTCCATGTTTGCATAGGATTCATAATTAGTATATCCCCCGTTATTAAACCCCATACCAAAGTTTCTTCTCGAATTATTCCAAACACCACCATTATAATTCGACATCGCAGGAGAGAGCGAGATTTTTTCCTTAATAATTGTGTCCTTGTCTTGAAGAGGAAAGGTATATAAATGATTCGGGTCAAAGTATGCCGGCGCATCAAGTTTTATATTCGAGAATTTATCCCCAATAAAGTTAAGAGTTTCTTTCTCGGAAGCGATGAATCTCATTGTTGTATCTTTTCTTGAGGCCAACCATAAGGGTCTTTCAGTGTTTCGATATGCATATATGGCATGGGTCTTTCGATTATACCATAGTAGAGCGAGCGCTCCAGAAACTTCTTTCAATGTTGACTTAACTCCCTCCGTTGCGAATAACCATGTGAGGGCTTCGGAATCAACCTCAAAACGAGTAAAGAGGGATTGTCCCTTTTTAGTGAGCTGAAATAAATTCCGAATAGACCCGTTGTGCGCTAGTATGATATGGTCATGAATGAATGGATGCGCATTCTTAGCAGTGATACCTCCCTGCGTCGCATATCTCCCATGTCCAATAACCGCGTTAAACTTGTTCCACATATGAGTCATAAACTTTTTTCCCACATCATGGCGGAGTAACTCATATGGATTACCGACGTGTTTAACGACCTCTATCTTATCCTCCTTGGAATCAATATGTTGCACACCAAGTAACCCCGTTGAGTGTGCCCCACGCATAGAGGTAAGTAACATCATGGGAATAATTGCTTGCTTACTTTCATAATCAAACCCGGTAGTCCCATAATGAATCATTCCGAATAATCCGCACATATTAGGTAATTCCTTAGTTGTGGAAATAAGATATTAAATTAACCTAAAACACGAAAAATATTGATTAGCTCATGTGTGGCAACCTCTCCAATACCATCTTTTGGATAGGTCGGAGGACGACGCTCAATTTCCAAAGAGCTTTTATCTTTGAACTCATAGATAAGAACTACTTCCTTGTGCCCACCATTATATTTTATTGTGGCACTTGACAACGTTGCAGTCCCCAAGATATCTTTTAGGAGTTGCTCTCCATGCCGGTAAGTTCTTCCCCCTAACTCTGTTGCTCGATAATGATACAGGCTATTGAGAAATCTCTCAGCATCTACTTGAGTTTCAGGACTCACACAAACTCTTTCCCTTTTGGCCCGACGTATATCACATGGCCAAATTGATCTTGCACAAAAGTGTGGTTATCATCTTTTGCATTACGTAAGCAACAGGCAACAGCCGCTTCGCGGGTAGCGTAAGGGGATGCGCGTAATGACCTTTCCCAATAGCTGTTTCTACCTGTTACGATAGATTCCTTCGCATAGTAGGGCATATTATTTCCCCACTACTTTGGGAAATTTCCATCGTTTGGTTTCGCTTTCCGTGGGAGATCGTGCCCGGTGATATACACCTACTAGTCTACCGCCATGCGCATAAGAGTTATAGGTAGATACTTTTCTAAATCCAGCAGCAAGCAACGTAGTTACTACTCTTTTATTTTGCACTAAGCAACAACAAAGAATTGAATCTGTGCGTTTGCTCACGGGAAAGGTTTTAAGAAACCTCTTTACTGCCCCCTCCCTCCCTGCTAAAGGCAAATCAAACAAATATGTCCCAGAGCAGGTATGGATTAACTCTTGAAGATTCATTGTGGCTCCTTGCGCGTTTGTGACCGTAGTTTCTATCGAACTCTTTCACGTATATTGGGAACAAAGTGACTCTCGCTCTCGTAATACTTCTCAACGAGAATCTTGCGTATCTCCCCGCGGGGTAAACCATGAGGAATAGTGATAGTCCTTCCCCCGCCTCTCAAAAGTCTGCCTTGACTCACGTCTCGACCAATCTTGCGGCAAAAGACATCTTTATCACAACACTTGGCTATGTAATACTCAACAGCATCCTCAGTATCACTTAACGAGGATACTTCATAGCCAATAGTGGCTCCGCCAGTAGCAAAGATAAACTCCGTTGTGGTAGGACGCTGCTCGCGGCGACGAAGATGAATAAAGCGTGTTGGCATTGAGCCTCTCCTCTATCTAGGTGGTTGGATGGATTTTGGTATGGATTTCATCATTGATACTCAAACTACATACAGCACAAGAGTCAGATACGGAACTGATTCTGTTGAAGGAGTGTCTGAACTGGCGGAGATACTTTTCCACACATGTGGAATTACGAATCGCTGCCTCTGATTGACGAAGCAGCATAGATAATTCTGGCTTAGTTAGCACCGCACCACTCTCAATCCACGTCCGCATTGTAGCAATGCGAGACATAGAAAGAGGTAATCCTTTAGGAGTGTTCATATCTGGTGCCTTTTATTCATGTTCCCTCCCATCAAGCGAGCTTGTTGGCCATTCTTGAGTAAATCTCCCATAGCCTATTGGCTCGCGCCATTGAACTTCAAGAGTAAGTGGTGCCTCGGCCGCTGGTAGATCATTGGCGCGTATCTTTCTCCCCGGCATATTGGCATATAACCGCAATAGCACCGCTGCCGTGGTATCTAGATAAGTATGGCCGTTCGCCTTGACAATAATGCGCGGATCGCTCATTGTGACCTTTGCTAATCAAGTAACGGAAGTAATCTGGGAATTCTTTCATCAGGTTCTATCTTAATCCGTTCCCGCTCAAACACAGCAAGGTTATAGCAATGAAAGGAATAGGCCACATATCCTTCTTTATCCTTCGTGAAGGGATGGAAGGTTATAGTTTTGAGGCCAAGATTATTGCCACATAGGGATTTACTCTCTCCTACACGGAAAACACTAGCGGGTATGGAGGTTGGAGCAAGACTCATTCCAATTCCATACATGAGGAATAGACAACTCAATACCCCAACAATCATCATCCAGATTGTATGGTGTTTCATAGCTTCCGCGGAAGCAGAATCAACCACAGTAGAAGAAGTATTATTAGAAAGTTTTCAAGCTGAATCCACCAAGTGAGACTTAACTTGAATTCGTTCTTCATCCTGTTCCACTCCTCGCGCATACGCTTTAGCATCTTCTTTTCCTCCAGCGTTATTCGGAAATGATTTGTAATAACGATAGCCCATGTATTTTCTAGCATCAAACCCGGCCATCATCATAATGAGATATTTCCATTCGCCACTGGTCAGGTGGCGCAAGAGGAGGATTCTCATACCCCGCAGACAACCACAGCAAATACAAACGCCGCCAGTAACATGAATACTGTTACCAATGAAATTGCTTGTGGTAAATTCGCTTTGGCTTTCATCCGAGATTTCGTGAGTCTCATGATGCGTATTTCTCCTTTCTGCCGAGGATAACTGTTTTCTTGCCTTTACCTGTCCACCGATGCCGATTCCGCTTGCCATTGCAGGTATGGAATGGCCACGGCTCGCCCCGCTTCCAGTCTCTACGCGCAGCCTTGTTGTTCTCATTACGCATAAAGGCACCACTACGCCGATCCTTCTCTGTCTTGCCCACACGCCACGGCCCTTCTACACTACGGTATTTTTCTTTGCGGCGAGTGTCGATCTCCTGACGGCCTAATTCCTCATTAAGCCAGCGAGCAAGTTGTGCGGCATACATCAACATTTCAGCTTGGTTCATGGTTACTTCTCCTCTTTAAGTAGACGTTATGCGGCGCTGGCATTGTCACACCCACACATTTCTGCGTTCTGGTATGGACACTCTGGATACACGCAGATAGTGAGGCGATGTTTATAGGCAGAAGCAAACAAGCGAGCGATGCTACTATCTTCCTCTGCCGCCTGTCTTGCCTCTCTCAGAGAAGGTCTAACTCCTGAATTGTAAGTCCGGCCATTAACCAAGATAGAATACTCGGTCTGGCCGGTGGGGTTAGTCTTGTCGAGATGTCTAAACTTCTGGCTTATATCCATAGGCTGTTTACTCCTGTTCGTTGGGATGATTCCGGCGGCTCGGACGATTGGCCACTTGTTCGCGGTTTTCCTCAGTTGTGGAATTGCGTTTCAATTCCTCTGGCCACGGGAATGGCTCTCCGAGGAGATAGACTGTGTTCCTTGTCTCTATCTCCGCCCCTTTAGAGGGGATTATATCCAAATCCACAATCTGCGAGGTATAGACCAGCGTCCCGTCCAGATGCTTCGGATGACCGTAGCAGATACCGGCAAACCCCCCGGCCAGTAACCACCAATTCTCAAGCCTTACTCTTGGTTTCATGATGTTCCCCCGGTTATCGAGCGCCGAACATGCTGTATTTACGTTTCATGGTGTGTTACTCCAGTAATTCCACAAGTGTGGAAACGTGAAATGGGGCAGGCACCTTGCGATGCCTGCCCCGCCAGTAATGATTAAATCAGAGAAGCGGATTCACTCCCTTCCGCATCGTGCCTTCGAACACATGGTAATCGCATTGCTTACGCAACGTGATACCCAGCATGATGTCAGCATCTCGATCATCCGAGGTCAGGTGACCACCGAATGATTCCTGCCGCTCAACCGTGGTCATTCGCGCTTGTTGCTTCCGGCGGAACGTCAGCTTCCGATATGTAACATTTTCTTTCATTGCCATTTGATGTTCTCCTATAAGTAAACATCAGAAGGGAACACTTGGCGATACTCGGCTCACCCTGCGACCACGCTACAATATGTATCGCCTTACGGGCTCTCGCGCTTACCAAATGTCCCTTTTGCTGCTCACTACACAAAAAGAAAACTATATATATATTTGATGGTATCGTTTTATATATTTGATGGTATCGTTTACATCATGTGATTTCTCCAGTCTGTTTATTTCCACACCCGTGGAATAACAACATGAGCGGGAAACGTCCAATATCGTAAGAGCAATTGCCTAGTCCCGTGTATATAAATATACCGGAGACACAATTACACCGACAACCTTGTGACGCTTTCCCACTCACACCTATATTATACTCCTTCTGGATTCTAGATGCAAGCGTATGTACTTGATTCTAAAGGGATTATTTATTAGCTATACATCGCGGAGTGACTAACTATCTATTTACTACGGTCATAGCATATAGGGTTACGCTTACTAACACAGACATACGCACTTACTATCACAGGCATACAACTACGGTCACATCAGCGTGAGGGTGGGGGAGGGGAGCGTGGGATTCCACGCGTGAGGAATTGCGGACGAAAAAAAACCCCAGCCCGAAGGCTGGGGTCTTGAGACTTGCTTACTTCTGGATACTACGCTGCCTTCGCTTCCGGGCTCTTGGCATCGTCGAGCCGTGCCATTGCGTTCTGATACTGCAAGGTTGCCGTGCCTAGTTGCTTTATCAAATCAAGGAACGGTGTGGGAATCTTGTTGCCTTTCAACTGAACACCATTGAAGCGAACCATATCCGCGACCAGTGCCAGAGTTTGGAACGTGGCGTCTTTCAGCAATGCGCTGATCTGTTCTGCCACTCCGCCCGCTACGTGCTTAGGCGGAATGGTGCCGCCCTTGTCGGCGTTAGCCGTGCCCGCTTTCCGCCCCTTGCTCGACACGTTCGGCAATGCGACCAGTTTCTGGTGAGTCGTTCCCGGCCCGTTCAACACTTGCATCGTCCGCGACATGGCCGTATTCAGGTTAGCGCACACAAGGCGAGTCTCGCTTATGCGCTTGCTGATATGCCGCTTGTAAAGTTCCTTCACGGCATCAGGCCAGAGTTCCCGCGCCCCGTTGATCTGCTCATCGGACAGGCCCGCTTTGACCAGCATCTCACGGTAAACAAGTTTCGGGTATGCCTGAAGCACCGGATTGACAGATGGCGAATCCTTCGTGGCACCTTTGACATACGGCACCTTAGAAGCGATGGCGCCGACGGCGCGCCAGCAGTCCATCCGGTCTCCCATCAGATTGATCTGCGACAGGATAAAGCCGCTTTCCTTCTGCGCTTCGCCCAGCAATGCCTTCTGCCAGTTGATACCAGCGGGCACCGCGTCTTTGCCAGTAGTCGCACCTTTCACCTTTGCTGCCGCTTGCACATGTTCGGCCGTAGGCGTGGTTGCCGCCACGGCTAGCGTGAGTGCCTCGCTCTTGGGTTTCGTGTTCGCTGTCGTTGTCATGGTCACTGTTCCTTTCAGTAGTGGCACAGAGGGAATCCCCATGCCATGAGAGGATTCTACGCTCATTGAATCCTAGACGCAAGCGTTCTAGCCTACCGTTCGTCAGCTCGTTCCCGTATTCCTGACCTGTGGAATAGACCGCTCGCGCTAAGGATGGACAGTGATAGGTTGCTGTATTCCTAGTGTGGTATCGAGGAGACTTTATATCCCATATTTCAAGCCTGTTTTTAAATGAGGGAGTAGGGGGGAAAACTCTTTGCGAGGTAATTTCTATTTCAGGCTCAATTTAACGGCGCTATTACTTTTAAGAGTTTTATACGGAATGACACTTATACTCAAATATGCCCCTGTGAGCCTCGTAGAGGCCATTACAGCCCTTTCTGGGCTCGGGGTGGGGGGTAACCACCAACTGCGCCCACCCCTCGCTTGTAGAGCCGCTAATAGAAACCATAGACGCGGCTATTCTTTTTATTTATTTTATATATATATATAGTATATAATATATTATAGTATAATATATATAATAATATATAATAATATAGTATAGTATAATATATTATATATATAATATAGTATAATATATATATATAATACTATATATAATATATAATATA
>Ga0137427_10000071_pt1 | contig 52500 bp, 74 predicted proteins | sample EasRivERMZT700_2_FD_102309 | JGI IMG/M metagenome (GOLD analysis project Ga0137427, IMG submission 102309) | Soil microbial communities from meander-bound floodplain in the East River, Colorado, USA - East River MetaG ERMZT700_2 | ecosystem: Environmental > Terrestrial > Soil > Floodplain ...
GTTTTTTTTTTTTCACATAGCGGGGTGGTGCTGGAGCGGTTCCAGCGGTGGTCTCATAAGCCACATGACGTCGGTTCGAATCCGACCCCCGCCATTTTGACGCCGTCTTCTAGTGGTTCGGAAAGTCGCCTCTCAAGCGATCAACTCGGGTTCGATTCCCGACCGCGTCATTTTTGCAGCTTTGGCGGAACTGGCAGACGCGGTGGTCTCAAAAACCACTGTCGAAAGACGTGGGGGTTCGAATCCCCTTCGCTGCACTTAAATCACCGATGGTGTAATCGCTGCACGCCGGGCTGGCCGGGGCGGAGCGGGGGTAGCGGCCCGCAAGGTGACTCTAGTCGGATTGGCGCAAATGGCCGCGCACCGCACTTGTAATGCGGATGGGAGTTGGTTCGATTCCAACATTCGGCTCTTGACTCATTGATTCAACAAGTCGGTGAAGTGTTGTTGGTGGCACGGTTGCTTGGTAAGCAACTAGGCTGGGTTCGATTCCTGGTGTTAGCTCTATAGTTGTTATTGTACTATTGACTATACAGTAATATTGACTATATTGAAGTATAGGCCCGATTGATGGGAATTGGTATACCTCGCTGTCTTAGAAACAGCGGCATGGGGGTTCGAATCCCCCGTTGGGCACTTGCTTTGGCACGTTTGGTGTTACCTACCTAACGCCTTGTGGGTTCAACTCCCACTAAGAGATAAATAAGTAGGGGTAACCTAGCGAAGGTCTCTTATTATTCGTCAGATGGGCAGGCTCGTTGCCAAAGCATATGCACCGCAAGCTTTAACGGTGAAGCAAGTGGCTCTTAACCACTAGAACGGGGATCGTTACCCTGGCGATGCACTTAGTACCTTTTCGCCCTTAGCTCATTCAGTCAAGAGCGTCGGTCTGATACACCGGAGGCGGGTGGAGCAAAGCCACCAGGGCGGACTAGACACCTTAACGTCAGGATGGGATACTAGTTCTTGGAGCCCTGACCCAACCATCGGTACAATGGGACAGCAGCGATGCTCTGCTAGGTGTCTGTTATGCCTCGGTAAGTTAGTTGGTAAACTACCTAGTTCGTACCTAGGTATCTTGGGTTCGAGACCCAACCTTGGCTCTTGGTGGGATTGGTACATTGGCAGGTCCAACGCTCTGTAAAAGCGCCGGTTAATCCCCCTGTACGTTCGACTCGTACTTCCACCACTATCGCGTTCTTTATGCTGAACCGTTTCCATGCGAGTAAAGCTAAAGTGAAACGGGCTGTGGATTGTTGGCAGAGAGGCTTATTGCAGCGGTTTGCTAAACCGCCGTGCTAACGCACCGGAGGTTCGAATCCTCCATAATCCGTATGACGCGAGGCCCCGCCAAAAGGCCGGTTGGGTGATCTAGATAGCCTGACTGAAATCGGGTAGCGCGACTTGGAGGTACCAGACCCTCCTTAAACCCTGGCTTGGAAAATGGTCCGGCTGGTCGAGGAACCCGTCTCGAAAACGGTTGCGCTTACGCGTCGAGGGTTCGATTCCCTCCGTTTCCGCTCTTAATGTCTATGGAACACGTTGTTGCTGTTGCAATTTTATTAATCGTCGTTTGTTGCGCGTTTTGGCTCGTTCGCAATTTCATCGACGAGATTTTTAAGCGCAAGTAATTCTGCGATTTTAGAGGAGTGGCCGTCCTCGTCTCCCTGTCACGGAGAACATCGCCGGTTCGAATCCGGCAAGTCGCGCTTCTTCGGTGGGTAGCTCCAATGGTAGAGCGCTTGGTTGAAGCCCAAGGCGTTGTTGGTTCGAATCCAACCCCTCCGACTTTCTCGTTGTAAGCTAACGGATAGACGGCGTGGCTTCGAACCACGCAGTGAGAGTTCGACTCTCTCCGACGAGACTCTTGACATGCAAGCGCTAAGCGTGGCGAAAGCTACTGTGACCCCATGATAAATGTTGCATGTCATTCAACTCGCCGAAGCTCAATTGGAATGAGCAACGCCCTGCGAAGGCGTAGGCTATGGGTTCGAATCCCATTGGCGAGTCTTTCTTCCTTGGAACGTGGTGTAACCGGCAACACGCGTGGCTCTGAACCACGAAAGTCAAGGTTCGACCCCTTGCGTTCCAACTATGCCATTGACGAATCTTGAGAAGGCGAAGCGCGGTCGTGCGAAGAATATGCGACGATTGTCACATCGTGGAGCATGATGGCATTAAACCTTGGGGTGTAGGGTAACGGCAACTCGCTGGCCTGTTAAGCCATGAAATCTTGGTTCGAGTCCAAGCGCCTCAGTTTTGATTCAACGCGCAGCCCAACGCGGAGGCCCACCCCTCCGAGGAAGTTCGCGCCTGCAATGGGGAGTCGCTTTGCGCGATGGTACACGCGCTGTCGAAAGACGGCAAGACCCAAGGCGATGCAACGCAGCAACCCAAACAGACGATTGCTTGACCCTAGAGAACGTCGGGTTGGGGCTTAGACAGATGTTGGGAATAGGTACAGAAGCGCGGCTATTACGCGTTGAGTCAAATTGGGGCATTGGCGTAGTGGGAACGCATTTGCATGGCATGCAAAAGTCTAGGGTTCGAATCCCTAACGCTCCACTTTTTGAATATGGGGTTGTAGGTTAACCGGGAAACCGGCGGTCCCGCAAACCGCAGTCGGGGGTTCGACTCCCCTCTACTCCACTCTAAATTTGCCGCAGTGCGCGTAGGTTGGAGAATACACCTGTTCGACACGCAGGAAGACTAGGTTCGATTCCTAGGCACTGCATAAGCTTAACCACTCTTGACTTTTAGCCCAAAATGCGCTATACTTCAAACTTAATCGACGGCGCAGTTTGCTCTGAAAGGCTCTAATGTTTAAACTCTTTTGTACAATCCTGCTTTGCCTCGGTCTAGCCGTTCCACTCGCCGCTCAGCGCAGCGAGGGGAGTTTTGAATATTCGGCTGGCGTCGGCGCGTATTACTTCGACAAGCACTTGATTGACTTTTTGAGCACTAGCTTCGCCGCGAACGGGAACAAGAATCAGTTCGTTCCGGCTGCCGGCGCGCGAGTCGGCTATAATGTCAATCGGCACGTGCAATTCGGCGTTGGCGTAATCGGTGGACGCTCGTTTAATAACTTCGGCGCCTTTGGCTATAAGCCACTGCATGGTAGCGAAGTTAAGTTCTTGACTCCTTCGGCCGATTTGACGCTGACCGCCAATGTGAATGCGCGGTTCTCGCCATTTGTTTCTGGCGGCACTCAATTCACTCGCGTAACTGGAAATGGCAACGTTACGCATCCGACTTGGGGCGCGTTCTACGGCGCTGGTTTCCGTCTTGCTTTGAGCAAGTATGTGATGTTCAAGGTCGAGGCTCGACGCGCGGCTGAACACTTCGCCGAATTGCCAAACGCCAAGACGGCTTGGAACAACTCGTTGATCGTCGGTTTGTCGCTCTTTACGAACGGTCGCGAAAAGCCAGCCATTCAGTACGCGCCGTCTAAGCCAGACACTGTGCGCATTCTATGCGATTGCGCTCCTGCCACGGTTGAGATCAAAGACACGCTCGTTCTTGAAGGCGTGAATTTTGAATTCGACTCTCCTGAGTTGACTTCTGCCGCTATGGACATTCTTGATCGTGTCGCCGATGCCTTGAACAAGAGTCAGTGGTTGAGCGTCAAGTTTGAAATCGCTGGCCACACGTCAAGCATTGGCTCGACGTTGTACAATCAGGCGCTGAGCCAAGCTCGTGCTGAATCTGTTCAGAATTACTTGGCGTCCCGCGGCGTTTCTGCCAGTCGAATGAACGCCGTTGGCTATGGAGAATCGCAGCCGCGATTCCCTGAAGCGCGTGAAGGTGACAATCCATTGAATCGTCGTGTTGAGTTGCGAAAGGTTGGTTCGTAATGTTGAAGTTCTACTCACTAATCGCCGCGTGCTTGCTGGCATTTGGCTGCGAGCATAATCTCGGTCCTGACGACGTTTTGCCGCCACAGCCGCCGGCCAAGGAATTCCTTGGAGCGTCTAGCGGCTTTGCAATCCTTGCCGGTTCGACAGTCACTTGCGTAACCGGCGGTCAAGTCGATGGTTCAATCGGCATCTCGCCGGGCGAAGCTCTTACTGGCTTTGGTCCGTGCGAATTGAGCGGCGAGAAGCATTTGGGCGACGCTGTTGCTGCAAAGGCCCAAGACGACTTGCGACTTGCTATGCGCGTACTCGGCGATTTGCCGTGTTCTGCGACGATTACATCTGATCTAGGCGGTCAAGTCTTGAGTTCTGGCGTCTATTGTGCGCCATCGTCGATTGGTCTAACCGGCGATTTGACGCTGGATGGCGATGGAGTCTATGTCTTCAAGGCTGGCTCGTCGTTGACTATTGCTGGTTCGGTCAAGCTGCAAAACGGCGCTTCTGCCAAGAATGTATTCTGGCTAGTCGGCAGTTCAGCGACTCTCGGCACTGATTCAAAGATCAAGGGCAACATTCTGGCATATGCAAGCATTACGTTCAACGCTCGTGCCTCGCTGTGTGGTCGCGCTCTTGCGCGTACTGCCGCTGTTACGCTTGGTGCTGGCAATGTTGTAGAGATTCCATAAGCTTTTAAACTCGGCGCTTAACTCGCCGAGTCTTAGGTCGCAAGCTCACCGGGCGAGCGCTCGTCTCCAAAACGAGTATCCACAGGGTTCGATTCCTTGGCGATCTGCTCTTAATACAGTATTAATCACTGATTCGCCGAATCGGCGAGTCAGTACATTGCAGGATTACAATGTCGGCACTTGTACCCGGACTTTGAATCCGTGGCTTCGTAGGTTCGACTCCTACACCTGCAACTATGCTAGAATTTCTAAAATCCCTCCCTGCCGTCCTGCTCATTGCCGGCTTTATTGTCTACGGCAAAAATCCTCCAGAGCGCAGCTTTAGTCCAGTCGGCGTTGTTGCCCGACTTGAAATCGTCAATAATACATTAATTGATTTGCCTGCCATTGTTCAAGCGCCCGCCGTCGACTCGGCCTCTCGCTTCCTTGGAATTGTGCCGAAATGCTCGCGACACACGTTTAAACTCCCATATGCCGACACGCGCGTTGTTTTAATTGTGGCAGACGCCAGCTTTGACATTAATGTTGACGATTTAAAAACTTATGCCGTCGTGGTTTCAAGCGGCGATGTCAGTCAGCAATGTCGTGAGGTCGTAAAAGTCGCCAGTCGAGTGATTGAATTCGTCGATCCTTTGGGTTGGCGCAGTTCGTCATGGTTCCGTCTAAACGACGTTTTGACGCCAGTCAAAGTCGTGATCGCCGGCGACGAAACGGCTTGTGTAATTTGGGAGATTGAAGTCACGCCAGTTCGAGTCGGCGACTATTATGCGTGTAAAACAAAGTGGCGTGGCCGGCAGTGATTTGCATTCGCCGCTGCGACAACTGCCCCGGCCCGACACATGTTGTGTTCGGGCCGTTTTTGTGCGACTTGCCTTCTGATTGTGCCGATTCGCACAAGTTTGAAATCACGAACGACTCTCTCCGATTTGCCACCCACCGAGTAATGTGTCCAAACTGCGGCCATGTCTCATTCTGGACGCCACAGCCCGTGTCGACGCGCGTTCGATGCGCCATCTGCAACTTTGAATTCAGCGTTCGTCGAGTCAAATCCCTCGTGTAATCCTGTTGTAAGCTTCGCAACTGCAATTCCCGCCTTTGTTTAAACCAAGCCCGATATTTTGAAGATCAATGCCTGAGCACATTAGAACCGTGCATTTTTATGCAGAGGACCGTATTAATATGCATGTGAAGTGTATAAATAGTCAATTGTAACAGCGCCTCTATGCTCAATCAATGCATGAATATGCGTATGCGCGCATATGCGTGTTTGAATATGCACGCTCGTCGATTCGCAAATGCATAAATATGCGCATAGTTGTATAATTATTCATCTCACTGCACTGATTCGGCCAATCGTTTTTCCTAATCGCCGCATAAACATGCAAAGCACTTTGCGTTATAAAGTGCTTTGTTGCACTAGCTTTGCATAATCAAATTCGAACGCTTGTTCGAATTGTGTTCAGCGACTCTTGCAACGCACTTGACTAAGCGCCGACGTCTAGGTAGCTTGAAAATGGGAAGCGAACATCTACCCGACTCAAGAGCGCGCTGTACAGTGGAGATGACAACACGCTAGGCAATGAAGTAGAAGCACTGGCGGAAGCAACGGCGCACGTCGCCAAGACGGCCGACTAATGCCAATCAATAACGGGACAGTAACCGGGAACGCAATCCTAGGTTTCCGTGGCGTTGTGCTCATGCACTCGCTCAAGCTTTACATTCAGACAAACGGCCGCATGCAATCGTCGCGCATGGCGACGCCTAGCAACATGCGCGCAATTGCAACAGAATTCACGGGCCGCATTTACCCGCGCTCACGTAATGGCTTAGTTAAAGCGCTCGCCGATATGGAAGCATTGGCGAGCGGCAAGAGCCTTGACGCACTCGGCGACATTGTCAAAGTGAACGTAATCGCTGGCGGCCTAGCCGCCGACTTGGGGGAAGCATGACACGGCAAGAGCAGCAAGACAAAGATAAGCGCTACGACGATTGGCGCGAAGTGTACCGTTTTGAAGTCGTGCAACGCGTGAAGCACTGGGGCGATAAGCGCAAGCGCGGCTCTAAAACGTCGAGCAATGACGGCCGAGCGCTCGACGGCGCGCTAGAGCCGGGCCGCTGACACTTGACGGCATAGCTAGGTTTAAACATGGGCCGGGCGATTAGGCGCCAGCGTGCATTCCTAGGTTCAAATCCTAGGCGGCCATTTGTCTGCTTCATTCACTCGCACTAAGGGGGAAGCATGGAGCGCATCGGCCGAATCCTTGCCGCCACGTTATACGCGGCAATCGCTGGCGTAAGCGCTTTGCATGCGTGCGACATCGTCGCCAAGATTGACAAGATTGAGACGGCGCGAGACTACCCGCCACGTGTGGAGGGTTGAACATGTTCAAGGTCTACACTGAAGACACGTTCAGCAATGACGCGCGGGACATTGCCGCGCGTCATTTCGACGGCTTTACGTTGACGCGGGGTGTAGGTTGCTGGCGCGGCACGTTTGAGCGCTCGCAAATGTTCGAAATTGACACGCAAGACGGCGAGCGCGTCTACAACTTCGCGCGCGAATTGAAAACGGCGCTAGGACAGCAAGCCGTCTTAGTCGTCGAGGTTTCAAGCAATAGCGTGCTAGTGTGACCTTTAAACCTGAAGCAAGGGGGATTCAATGGCGCATTTTCGCGGAATCGTTCAAGGTGCAAGGGGCGAAGCTTCTAGGCTTGGGTCTCGCCGTCTTCAGACAATCGCGCAAGCTTGGGGCGGACAAGTCGGGGTCACACTGTGGCAAGAGCCGCTAGGCGACACTCCCGGCGATTATGTCCATGTCTACGTCGAGGGGAATGCGGCGACGTATGGCGACAACGCGAAATTCACACTGTACTATGGCCCGCTAGATCGTTTGCGCAGTGAGGCTGGCCGCGAAGCGTTCGCATTGGCGCAAGCCAAGTTGGCGCCTCAATTCACTGAAGCCTAAATCAAGGGGAAGCAATGGCCTACACTGACCCGAATTTCAAGAGCAAGAAAGCGCTCAAGGAAGCGCTCAAGGCCGGCCAGCGAATAAGCGTTTTTTCGCCCGGCCCGTTTGGCTGTAAGCAAGACGGGGAAGAATTCGTCGAGGGGCCGCACTTCCCCGAGCCTCATAGATGGTATGCACGCGTACGCGTCGCCGATGGCATGGTGACGGCCGTCTTGTCCTAGCTTTACAAAAGCCTAACGCGTTAAAGCGCGCGGGCGGGTTGCAACGACCCGCCTAGGCTCTAAGCCTTGCCGCCTTGGAGGTTCGCCGCAATACGCCTAGGGACTCCTAGGGACGCGCGGCGCCAGTGCGGCAAGGTACTTGACATGGGGTTTAAACTTAGGATAGAGGATGTCATACCTAACCTAGGGGAATCTATGGCTACTGTCGTGCATGTCACGCGCGAGGCTTGGCTTGCCTCTGGCGTCGACGCGTTGCGCGCTCACTTCGACACTGTCGGGTTTCCTGTCCCTACTGTCGTGCGGGTAAGCGTTGGCTTTCCACGCGGGAAGCGCAAAGCTGTTGGGCAGTGTTGGAAGCAATCGGCGGCCAAAGATGGCGTTTCGCAAATCTTCATTACGCCAATTGAGGCTGACGCGGTCGAAGTCTTAGACACGCTGGCGCATGAATTGGTACACGCGGCGATTGACCCGCATAGTGGCCATAATGGCAAATTCATTACGGCTTGCAAGGCAATTGGCTTGACTAAAGGTAAGCCAACGTCGGCCGGCGCTGGCGACGAATTGCGCGCCGTATTGGTCAAGATTGCGTCTAAGCTTGGCGACTACCCGCACGCTGCGCTGTCGCCGCGCGATAATGAAAAGCCTCAAACTACGCGCTTGCTCAAAGTCTCTTGCTGTGAGTGCGGCTATACTGCGCGCGTCACGCGCAAATGGCTTGACGAATCCGGCGCGCCGTTGTGCCCGTGCAATTCTGAAGCTATGCGCGAGGCTTCGACGAAAGGAAAGCGGAAATGATCGTTTGCAAATGTGGCGTGCTCTTGAAGCGCAAGCCTAAGCGCGTGTCATTCGCCGCGCTTGTCTGGCGTAAAGAGCTTGGCATGTGTCTTGATTGCGGCCGCAAGTTAGAGGAAAAATGGTCGACACTGACCGCGGTATGCATGAACATGCGCCTAGCTACTCGCGCAAATCGTTTGACGTTGCACAATTTGCCCGCGTTGTCGCGTGGGCCTTGTGCATTGTTAAGCGAGAGCGCTTTGAGGCAATCGCAGGCTGTGGCCATTCGGGTCTATTGATCGTTGGCGCTGTTGCATTCAAGGCAGGAATTCCCGGCATTGCCGTGCGTAAGAAAAACGGGCCGGATTCGCGCGCGCATGACTCACTGCCATGGCATGGCGTTGTTCCTGACGCTATGCGCTATGCGTTCATCGACGACATAGTTGCGAGCGGCACGACATTGACGCATGTTGTAGATTCAATTAGGTCGACAATGCCTGATGCGCGTCTAAGCGGCATTATGCTCTATTCGTCGATGTTCTGCGATTTGGCTGCAACGCGTTTAAATGTCGAGGAGATTCCGCGATTCGGATTTGACAAATTGGAGGCGCTCAATGGACGCGATTAGTCAGTATGCGCGCAATCTGCGCAGTATTTGGGAGTCGGCTACGGCCGAAGACGTTCAAGCCGGGCGAATTTGGTATCCCATGGCGCGAGGCGAATTGTATGACGTCGCGCGAGAATTTCGTTTTTCATTAAAGCGCACGGCATTCGCCGCCGCTGCCTTGAGCAATAACATGGAGTGGAGTCAAAACGTCGCATTGCTTCAACACGTTTGCTTCAGTGTTGTGGCGAACGCTGACCCGCATGGGCATTATGCGCGTTGCTTGGACAAAGCCGTTCAGATTTTGCGAGACGGAAACTTCAAGGCATTGAGCGGGCCGAAGGTTGTTCCGTTCGCATATGCGCTCATGGGCGATGTGCGAGCGGCGGTCATTGATCGGTGGATGTATCGCGCGGGCGGTGAGTCGGGATGGCCGACCGAACGGCGAAGTCGCGATTTGGCTGTAGCTTTGCGCCTAGTTGCCAAGGACATTCGGCGCAGTGTAAGCGAGACGCAAGCAATCATTTGGACGACGATTCAGCGCGCGAGTAATTAAAATCAAATGTTTAAACGCTGGCGCTTAATCGTCACTCGACGTTTTGCCTACTGGCCATTTGAGCGCATGGGGCGATTGGATTGGTACATTTGCCAATCTTGCGGCCGATTCGTCGCGCGATGTGGCATTGACGCACATTCGACGCTGTGCTCTTGACAGGCATGTTATACTTCAAATAGGAGGGTGACAACTATGCCGGGCTATACTGTTGAATGCCTGAACATCGACGGGCGTTGGAGTCCGAAAGATGCGGAATTCAAGCTGCAATCGTTGTTTGCCGCCGCTGTAGATTCATTCGCCGCGCGTTTGAGCGGGCGGCGCAGTCGCATTCAAGAGTGGCCAAGCGGTTTCATCGTCGCTGAAGTGTCGCCGGCTTGGAGCGCGTCATGAGTCGGCGCGCGATGTTTCCGTGCGTTAAATGCGGCGCTGCCGCTACGCTAGAAACGGCCGACACTGACGAGCCTATGTGCTTTGCACATGGCGGCGGCGAGCCGCCGGATGTCGAGCCTGACGATTTTGACATGCATGCGCATTCTGACCTTGACACTGACGGTCAACGGGAGGTTTAAACATGGTGATCGTTGAGCGGCGAGACGGGTCACGCTGGCGTTTGGGACCGCCGATTGTCACGTCAGACGGCTATAAGCTTGCCACTGGCGTCTTAATCGACGAGGAAGACAAGGACGTAATCGACGATGGATTCCCGGTTACGCATTCATTTTTCCTTGGCTAGTTTCTAAAAACCCCGGCGCACTTGCCGCCGCGCGTTGCTGTCGCCTTTGCATAGGCCCGAAAGTACAGAATGCGTTAAAGTCAAGTCCACCTAGGTCGCCGAGCGCTTGCATAGGCTGCGACGCGGGTCTTCGATGACCCGCCTAGGCTTAGGGAAACGCCATGAGCAATCTCATGCAACACTATACCGCGCATAGACTGCTAGGAGTCTTCGCGGCGAGTGCCTAGACCCACTCGACGGTGTCGACGTTTCCCACCGTAGTCTTACTCACTTCAACCTTGGAGGTTGTTGTATGCCTGAAAAGCTGTCTCAGCACGACGCGCGGGTTTTGAGTGCCACGATTGCGTTGGCCCTTGCCACGGTAGGCTCTGGCCGCGCTGGACGTGAAGCGCTGAATTTCGTCGGCGAGTCGGATTCACGCGCGCGAGATTTGATCGACAATGCAATTGCCACGCTGTCGCGGTCGTCTGAATGGATGGATGTGCGCGTAGCCGTCGTAGGCAGCGCCGATGTCTTTCTGAGTAACATGCAGCGCGTTCAAGCCATTGCGCGCTTGCTACTCGGCGATAAAAACGGCGGAGTCGCCGTCGAGGTCGAGCCGGTAGAAGTTGTGACCGATGTCGACAAAGCCGGCGCTGAAATCGGTACGAAGCGTTATGCGCTCTGGATTACGCATGACGAGATTCATTTGCTGCACTGGGCGCTCAAGGCGGCTGAAGCCATTAAGGCCGCGAATTCCTTGAGCGAGATGCAAGAGAATACAGAGGCGTACATCGGGCTGCGCGACGACGTTGTCGACGAGACGGCATTCGACGCGTTCGTCACAAAGTTCGACAACATCCATCGGCAAGCTCGCATCGACGATGGCGAGGAAAATGGCGTGACATCGACGCCAGAGTCGCAACCCGACTTGCACGACTAAGCCAGGCCGGGCGCGAGTGGTCTCAGCACTGGGATGTCCTACTCCCAAGCTCTAGGGTACGATTCCCTAGGCGTCCATTATGTACATTCGAAATGACGATTTGATTGCTCAAGCGCGTATGGGACGTTGAGCACGGGCCTTGACAGGGGTGTTAAGTTTAGAATAGGCTCTTGATCGGAGGATTGTGCTAGAATTACAATCGCCACGGGACACAAAAGGCTGGACACTTCGCCGACTCGGCGATGTGGAAGTCTTTGCTGATTTAAACGGCGTTGAATATACGCGCTGTAGTGGCACCGAATTGCCTGACGCCATTGTTACGTTCACTAAGACGGCGGGTCTTCCTGCCATGAACCTACGCCTTGTCAGTGAATCGCGAGTCATTCGACGCGTTCAACGACGTGAACGCAAAGCTGCTCGTGAATTGAGCAAGCGAGGCTTGTCGTGATTTGTCAATATGAGCATCATTGCAACGCTGGCGTAGAGATGGGCAATTGCCCAAAGCATCCCGAGGAGGAATTACGTTGCGGGCCGTTTCATTGTAAAGTCTGCAAGCAGTGCGACCCGTTCTTGTTTCAACCTTGTGGCATTTGTGGCACGGCACGCTTTGCGTGTTGTTGCTAGGGGAGTCAATAATGGCTAAGCGCGAATTGCCTTTGCTTCCATGTAAGCATGAAATTGACCCGTCGCTCTGGCGCAATTTGGCACCATTCACAAAACTGAAAGAATGCGTGGTGTGTTACACGCTGGAGGATTTGTGATTACGCTTTTGCTTTTTGTTGTCGTGGCGTGCGGCTCGCTCGTAACGATACTGGCCATGGAAGGGGAAGCAAAGGCTTGGCGTAAGCCAATCGTTATGTCCATGGGTTTGTTGTTAACCGCTCTAGCTCTTGCTGGTACTCTTGCGCGGGAGATGTGCAAATGAGTAGTTCTAACGGCAAAGACAATTCAGGGCCAGCGCGCAATCGTTATTGGCTCAAGCATGAGAAGCCGGTGCGCAAGATCGACTCACGGCCGGCGATGCAGCGGCGCATTCGTGCGGGCGAATTCACATTGCTCCAAACGATTGCCAATTTAGGCAATCAGTCTGACGTCGCCGTTTTGCGCAATAAGCCTAGTGACTTACTGCGCAATCGCGCATTCGTCGAGCATCAGCAAAAGCTGCGTGGTGCGATTGGGCGTTTGGCCAAGCTTCAACGCGGCTCTGGCTTTGCGACTGACCAAGTTGCACGAGTCAAAGGCGTCTACGTTATGGCAACTGGCAGCGCCGGGTCGATTCCGCATCGGGCGGAAATGACCGCGCTTAAAACAGCGTTTCAAACTTGGGAGGATTCGATTCGTGGGCGCTAAATCAACGAAATTCCAGACGCTGTCCTCGGAAATTATTGATCGCAATGACATTGCCCAGCATTCGCGCGAGAAAATCGCCGGCTGGCTTCGACGCGTTGCTAAGCTGACTGAACCGCCGGCCTATTGGCCGGACGTTCGTTGATCGCGCTCTTGCTCGTTCAATTCGCTCTGCCTCCCGACTCGCTGGCATTAAAGCGAGTCGGCGAGGCAGTCGGCGTGCCGGCAGCAGTCATGTATGCGGTCGCTTGGCAAGAGACACGTTTAAACGTCAATCCTGCAATCCGCGGCCCCGGTCGTCTTGAATGCGACTCAATCGGCAATTGTCGGCGCATTTGCCGAGAGATCGGTCGTTTGCAGATTAACCCCTGCATCCAGTGGCGGCATCCAGCGTGCGCGGTTGCTTCGTTGAAAATCTACGCGTCCAACCTACGTTGCGGTGCCGCCATTCTGCGCTCTGCTCGGGACGGCGCACTGTCTTGGGCTGACGCTCTGCGTATTTACAACGGCAGTGGCGTGCACGCACGAATCTACGCCAAAGAGGCTTTGGCCTACGTTGGCTGGCTGGCGTTGTTGACCCAAGAAGTGCCGCCGCTTGTTCAAGTCACAGCGTCTACGCGGGAGTTTGTTCAATGAAGACTAAGCGATCTGAAGTGATTGAGGTCGAATTTGATGGCGGCAAAGTCGTGATTACTGACGACGTCGACAATGCAGACTTCGTCGAGGTCTTGGTCTTTGGCTCGCCTGATTTTGTCAGTTCGCCGAGTCTCGCCGGCGACGGGCCGGTTAAGCTCGAAGTGCGACGTCGTAGTTGACATTCATCAAAGTGTTGACATTCAACGAAGTGGCTGTAGATTTAATCAGAGGCGGTTCCGTGCACTTGCTGTTCTCGTTGTATCTTAACATTGGTCTGTTCGCAACGATTGCGTATCGGTGGAGTCATCCAAACGTTGCTGATGGGCAAGACATTGCGCTCGATGCCTTGCTCTGGCCGATGCTAGTTTACTACTGGGCGCGCTACGGAAAGGGTTTGTAAAATGTTCGTTCTGCAATGGAAAGGTGACAAGCCGCTCGGTCGCTACATTCGACGGAACATCGAAGACTCGCCAACCGCCGCTCAGGACACCTACACGACGGTGTGCTCCGTCGACGAAGCGACGAAGTTTCAGTCCTTTGAAGACGTCATGTCATGGGTGGCGTATCGGTTCAGTAAGGGGTATCAACCGTTTCCCGGCAATGTTCAACTCGTCGAAGTACGCAGTGTCATTCCACGGCCACAATTCGAAGTGGTGAAAGTCATCGGCTAATGTCGAAGTTGAGCCTTCCTGTTGTAGTCACTCCGACGCGAGTCGAGCTTGGGCTGCGGTGTTATCGGCGACATGTAATCGCCGACATCTTGCAGCGCGCTCGTTACTTCAGCGCGAGTCTTGAATTTGGCAGTGTCATTCACGCCGGCGCGGCTGCTTGGTGGAAGTCAAACGCTGATGGTGACGTCGCTCGTCGACTTGCTTATGCCGCTGTTAACGCCGAGTGGGCGAAACGCTTTAACGCCAATCCGAGTTTAAACGCTGGCGACTTGACATTGCAGATCGCCGAGGCTATGATTCAAGCCTACACAATGACTGCTGAAGTGAGTGGGCCATTCGGTCTTGAGACTGGCGATTGGCAGCTTGTTTCAGTCGAAGATCGTCTTGAAGTGCCGCTCGTTCTTGCTGATGGACGGAAGGCTAAGCTCAGCTTTCAGACAGACCGCGTTGTCTTCAATAAAACGACGAATCATTTGGTCGTAGTCGACTCTAAGACTGCGGCGCGAATGGACAAGCGGTGGGAGCGGCAATGGGAAACGTCGCTTCAGATGAAGCTGTATAAGGCTGGAGCCGCTCGGGCATACGACATGTTGCCGGAGAACATTGACGTGGTCGTCGAGGGCATTCTGAAAGACGTTCCGTCGAACGTTAAGTACATCCCTTGCCCTGACTGGAGCGTTGACACGCTTAATGAAGCTGTGCGTCAGGCGCAATTCATTGCTGAGCGCGACTTTGATTTGCTTGCACGCGACATGCGGATTCCTGATCTCATGGACGCGGCGGTTAATCAGACGTCGATCAATTACATGTCTTGCTTTGAGTATGGCGTTGAATGTCCGTTCCGTCGACTCTGTACGTCTGAGCCAGAAGAACGTGTTGCTCTGCTCACATCGGAATACTTTGAGATTCCAGAGGAAGACAGTGGTTACTAAAGCACAGATTCACGCTCGCATTTCATACATCAAGTCGGTGATTCGTCTTGCCGGCTACGTGCTGCTGCCGGTCGATTTATGGGCTGCCGCCGCAACCTTGTTCATCAGTGAAGTGGTTGGCATTGCCGAGGAAATCTTCGGTGGCTAAGCTTACGCATTCAATCCTGTTGACCGGCCCGAGTGGGGCTGGCAAGTCGACGTTCGCACGGGGCGCGCTTGTTGCCGAAGGTAGCGGCCTTGTCCTTGCCAGCCCCTTGGACGAGCTTGACTCTTATTACGGTCTGGAAATGCCGGCGTACAACATGCGGCATTTTGAAGACTCGACGTATTTGCCGAGCGAATCTACGGCCGACTTAATTGGCCAACCGACTGGGCTGCGAGATGCCATTCGTTGGCTACGTCTACGCTATGCCGAAGTCGCCGAAGACTTCAAGAACGGGAAGCCGTCGCGCTATGCCGTCTTGGTTTTAGACACGGTCTCGGCGTTTGGAACCTTGGCAACCAACACAGCGATGGCAAAGTATGGACGCAACGAGCCACCGGCAGCGATGTCGCCGGATGGCGCAGCTTTTTACACCTACTTGCGTCAGCGTCAAGAGGAGCTTCTGCGGCTTGCCCGTGCATTCCGCGGATTCGGCGTTCATTTGATCGCATTGAGTCACGTGGTTGAGACCGACGTTAAGGATACTAGCGTCGCGAAAGTGACCGAGGGTGCGAGTCGAATGAACATGCCGGCGGTTCCCGGCGCATTTCGCGCCGCTCTGCCAAGTTTCTTCAGCACGGTCTTGTACGCTGGCGTTATGCCGGGCAACAACAACTCGCGCGTTCATTATGTTCAATGGCGCGCTGACCCGAAGCGGCCGACCAAGAATCGCTTCGGCGATTTGGCGACTAATGATCGAATTAAGAACGATTGGCTGTCGGTCAAGACGGCAATCGAACAAGCTGCTCAACGTCGATTGGAGGCTTAAATGGAACGACCATTCTACAACGCTCCTGATTTCTTGGAGCATTTATTCACACTGAATGACCCAAACGCGTCGTACGACTTCGACGACGTCATCCTTGTTTGTGACACGCGGGATGGCAAAATTTACGCCGCGCAGGACAGCGGCTGCTCGTGCCCAACGCCGTTTGAGAATCATCGCTTTCCGACCGATTTTACAGAGATTCGTTCGGTCGAGGATTTCCGTAACTTCGTCAAGGCGGAAGCTCGAAGCAACTACACGCCGCGTGATCTTGAGACGGCTGAGGCGTGTTTAAACTCTGGCCCCGCCGCGACTTAAGGGCTTGACAATTCGTTGATCGTGATGTAAGTTTAGAGACTACCCCGCCATTGTTGTGCCGGCTGAGCAACGATGGGATGTAAAAACAGCCAACTTGCAAGCGCTGTTTAGGAGCAAAGAATGAACGACGAACTGATGACCGCCGCTGATGAATTTGATGTCAGCGACGCAGGCGTACCGACGCTGAAGGGCGTTGCCGCCACGATTACGGAATTCAACGTGGTCGAGAAGGACACGGGAACGTTGCACGAGTTGACGTTCCAGATCGAAGGGCTTGGCTTCCCGATCACGAAGGGTTATTGGTACCAGCATGATAACCCCCGCGCCGTTCAGGCGGGTCGCGGCCAACTCAAGCGGATTGCCAAGGCCGCCACGGGTCGTACGACTTACAACTCCACGTCGTTGGTGGGACGCGTTGTATTGGTCGACGTGAGCGAGGACGACGCTGGATTCGCCAAGATCGCCAAGATCACGGCGCCTGAGTCGCAGCCGAGTCTGTAATCTGCACTTCGGCGAGTAGGTTCGACTCCTACTCGCCGAATTTTTTCTCACTTACCCAAGGGGGGTTTAATGGAAAGCGACAAGAAAATCGTTGTGTACCGCGCTACTCCGACTAGTGGATTACTATGCATATTACTAGGCATAGTTTTTGTCGCCTTTAAGCTCGCGCAGGTAATCGACTGGTCATGGTGGTGGGTGCTGGCGCCGTTCTGGATGCCATTCGCCATTGTCGTCATGCTCTTGCTTGTCATGGGGCTAATCGCTCTTGGCGTTGCAATCTTCGGGAAGGACTAGACCATGATCTTCCTACGTCTAATTGAATACTTGCTCATGGCGCTCTTGTTCTTGGCCATTGTGTCGCAAGTCATGTGGCCATTGTGGAAGAATCAACCGACGTGGCCGATTCTGCGACGTCGGCGTGTGGTCGAAGACAAATTCGGCCAAGTCGTTGAGGCGAAGAACCTCAACGAGCTTCAAAAGGCTATGCGCAAACTGCGCACTCGCTAATCTACACTCACTAGGAGGAGTGAACAAATGTACGGAAGCACTGAAGCGCCGGTCTCGTGGGTCAAACGGATTACCGCCATTGGCATTGGCTTAGTCCTGTTCGTCGGCTTGATTATGAGCGGTATGCTCGTTGAAAAAGTCGATGCGAACGAAATCCTGATTATCCAGCACGTTCGTGGACAGGTCAGCATTCATGTCTCGCCGGGCATCGTTTGGCAAGGCTTCGGACGCGTCACGTCGTATCCCAAGGTCTTGACATACCCGTTTGAAGGCCCGATTCGCTTCAATGAGGGCGGACATGGCAAGGTCGTTGGGTCGATTCAGTTCCGTCTGCCATTGAACGAGGCGATTCTACGCAGCTTGTATGAGTCGTACACGTCGGCTGATGCTCTTAAGGCCGGCTTGCTGGCTGTCATTACAGACAAGTCGATCTTCATGACTGGGCCGCTTTTGTCTTCGACGGAATCTTACGCTGAGAAGCGGTCGAATCTGATCTTCTGGATTGAAGATCAGATCGTTCACGGAGTCTACCGCACGACTCGGCGCGATCTCAAGATGAAAGACCCGATTACCGGCGAGGACAAGACTGTAACCGTCGCTGAGATTGCCATGACGGATGGCAAGCCGCAGCGGCAGGAGCAGTCGCAGCTTGAAGCCTTTGGCGTCACAGCCTTCAACTTTGCCGTAAGCGACATTGCCTACGACAAGATCGTCGAAGATCAGATTGCCGCTCAGCAGCGCAACGCCATGGCTGTCAACACGGCGGTTGCTGAAGCGCGTAAGGCCGAGCAGCAGGCTTTGACCGCTGAACAGACCGGCCGCGCCAACGCCGCCACTGCGCGTTGGGAGAAAGAGACGGAGAAAGCGGCGGCCGTTGTAGTCGCTCAGCAGGAGCTTGAAGTCGCGTCGCTCGACGCACGAGCCGCGCTTCAAGAACGTGCGGCTAACATCGCACGGGGCGAGGGCGAAGCCGCTCGTCGTCGCTTGCTCATGCAGGCAGACAATGCGCTTGAAGCTAAGCTCGCAGCTTATGTCAATGTCATGACGGCATGGGCTGAGAACGCGCCGAAGTATCAGGGTGCATGGGTGCCGGGCGTGGTCATGGGCAACTCTGGCCAATCAGCGAATGGCGCGAACGCCTTGATCGACATGTTGAGCGCCAAGACGGCTCGTGATCTTGGCTTGAATCTCACCACTCGCCGCGGCGAGCAGCAGTAATCACTCTGGAGGTCAGTCATCTTGACTGATCTAAGCCCAAGCGGAAAGCGGGTCGTTGATTCGAGCGGCCCGCTTTCTGCTCAACTCGTTTTCATCGGCGAATCTCCTGCTCAAGACGAAGTTGAGCAAGGAATCCCATTCGTCGGCAAGGCCGGCAAGCAGCTAAACATTGCGCTGCGCCACGCTGGCATTGATCGTTCTGAAATCCGACTCATGAATTTGGTGCCCGTGCGGGCGCCGGGAGACCACTTTGCAGACCACGATCTTGAAGATTTGGCATGGGGAAAAGCTCGTCTACGAGACGAGCTTCAAGCTCTCAAACACGCTCGTGTATTCGTCGCACTTGGAGCCAATCCCACTGAATGGCTCCTCGGCGGAAAGCCCCCAGTAGTACAGCGCGGTGAGTCTCGGAAAGAGGGATTCATTGGGCAGTGGCGCGGCTCGGTCTTGCCCGCCGCTGCGTTTAAACTCGACTATGTCGAGGGCCTTGCTCTGCCGGCCGCTTGCGCGCCGGAAGACTATTTGAGCCGGTTGAATCTCAATCCGCCGGGCGCCTTGCCGCTTAACTCAGTCGTCATTCCAACGTTTCATCCAGCGGCGATTCTACGCCAGATGAATTGGTCTCCATGGTTCTTGATGGATATTGCCAAAGCGGCGAAGATCGCCAAGGACGGCGTGACGCCGACTGTGTATCGTAAGTGGTATATTCAAGACGTTGAAGCGCTGAAACGATTGGTCAAGAGCGACCCTGATTTGATCTCGGTCGACTCGGAGCTTGAGCCTTGGGTCATCGGCATTGCGACTGAGGACGAGGTTCACGTTTTTGAATGGAGCGAGGAATTCCGCGCGCCTTTAACTGCCTTGCTGACATCGGCGCGTGTTATGAAGGTTGCGCATAATTGGACGCACGATTTTGCGTTTTTCCGCAAGTGTCTTAAGATTAAAGTCGCACGTCCAATCTTTGACACGCAGGGCGCCGCGCACATTCTGAATACAGCGCTGCAAAAGGAATTGTCTCCGCACATTGCCAGTCGCTTCACGAATTGGCCATACCACAAATGGCTGGCCAATCACGACATTCTGATCTACTGCGGCATGGACTCAGTTGTGTGCTTCGACGCGTATTGGGCGCAGTTGCGCAGTCTTCAAGACCGCGGCCTGATGCCGATTGCCGAGCACGATCATCGTTTGTTGATGCCATTGATGGAGATGACAGCGACTGGATTCAAGATCGACGAAGTCGTGCGCCAAGAGGTTGAGGATGAAATCGGCGCGTCTCTGCTCGCTCAAGACGCTGAGTTGCAGAAGCTCGTTGAACCAATTGTCGAGAAGAAATTGGCGAGCTTCGAAAAGCCGCACTTGTTTCGTGTTATGCGCAAGTGTGACTGCTGTGGAGGAGGCAAGACACAGCGCATTCACTGCGAGCGGTGCGCGCTTGAAGGTCGAACCGTTTGTTGGGTCGCTGAAACGCAATCCGTTGATCTCAAAAAGACGGCCGAGTATCATGGGTTTAAGACCATTAAGACGTTTAAACTCTCATGGCCGGAATGCGTGACGTGTCGGGGCAGCGGCAAAGTTGTCAAGAAACTTGAATTCAATTCCGACTCGCCAGAGCAAATCGCCGACGTGGTCTTTCGAGGTCTAGGCGTTCGTGCACGTAAATTCAAGGGCAAAGAGACGACCAAAGCGGCGCAGCTTGACCCGATTAAGGACAAGCATCCGATTATTGCCAAGATTGTCGAGGTCAGCGAGACACGTGCAGATCATGACACAGTCGCGCGTTTGCACGCGGGCGGTGATGGCTTGCTGCACTGCATTTTTGACCCATTCGGCACTGGCTCCGGCCGCGTCGCTTCTAAGGAAGGTCTGTTAGAGGCAGGGACGAATGGGCAGAATCTGCCAAAGCCCGCTCGTCGCTTCGTCGTTCCTCGGGACGGGTTCATCTTTCTGCAGCCCGACATGTCGCAGATTGAGGCTCGCGTCGTTGCTGTTCTGTCTAAAGACAAGCGCTTGATTGAAGCGTTTAACGTGCCAATCAATTGGCCGGGCAATAAGCAAGATGGCAAGATCGACAGTCATACGCGCGTTGTGCAATTAATGCTTGGCAGCGGCGCAGAGATCACTCGGCAGCAGGCCAAACGTTTGACCTACGCCGTCATGTATGGTGGACGTGCTGAGCAACTCGTCAAAGAACTAAACGCCGAATCATTCCGCATGGGCGACGATTTGCGCTTGACAGTTAAGCAAGTGCAGTACATGATCGACGTTTTCTTCCGCGTGTTCAGTGGCGTTAAACTCTGGCAAGAGAACATTGTCGACGAGGTATATCGGACTTCGCGACTGCGCAATCCGCTGACCGGCCGAGAATTCACATGGGCAGGTTACTTGCGAGACAAAAAGACCAAGGAATTGAAGTACGAGAGCAAGAAGCAGGTTTGGAGTCGCTTGCCTCAAGACACGGCGGCGTTTGTCCTTGCTCTTGGTTTAAACGCGATGTACTACGAAAGCGGCGAGTGGGGTGGTTTGTTGACCCCCGTGCAGCACGGACATGACGCTCTTTTGATCGAAACGCCGCTTGACCGCGTGGAAGAAGGCAAGGCTTTGGCCACCAAGCTCTTGACACAAGAGCTTTGGGGTATTAAATTCCCTGCAGACATGAAGACAGGCATGAACTGGTTTGAAGCCAGTGGAGGCGGGTAATGAAGAAAGTCTACCTAATCGGCTCTCTGCGCAATCCGAATGTCATTAAAGTCGGCGAGGCCCTGCGCACAATCGGCTTCGACGTCTTTGACGACTGGATGGCCGCTGGACCGACCGCTGATGACACGTGGCGCGAGTATGAAATCGGCCGTGGGCACTCATTCATTGAGGCGCTCAATGGCTATTCGGCGCGACATGTCTTTGACTTCGACAAAGAGCACTTGGATTCTGCCGATCTCGGCGTCTTGGTCATGCCGGCTGGCAAGTCTGGCCACTTGGAGCTTGGCTACCTGATTGGGCAGCGTAAACCCGGCTACATCTTGCTCGACGCTCAGCCAGAACGCTTCGACGTCATGTACAAGTTTGCGACGAAAGTCGTTGCGTCCCTCGACGATTTGCTTGCCGCCTTGGCAGGAAGTCGACGCTAACGTGTGCACAACCTTGACTCGTTGTACCCAGTCGTTCGGTATGACCCATTGATGAAAGTGCAACGCGTGAATTGGCTGATCGACGGTTTGTGGCAGGAGTCTAAAATCAACGCCGTCGCCGGTGCTGAGAAGTCGGGCAAAAGTCGTTTAATTGGCTGGCTTCTCGTCGGTATGAGTAAGGGCGAGGTTTTGGGCCTTAAGTCAGTCGTCGCTGAGCCGCCAAAGATTTTGTACCTCTGCGGCGAAGAAACAGTTGCGACTGTTAACTCGCGAATCACCAAATACGCTGAGCTTCAAGGCGTCGCTTCTAACTTGTTCAACATTCACTTCATTGAGGCGGCAGCTATGCGCCTTGATCTTCGTGCACAACGCGACTGGCTTCGGGAGAAAATGCTTGACGAAGACTTCAATATGCTTGTTGCCGACCCCCTTCGGCGTCTTCATGCTGCGGATGAAAACGATTCAACCGCGATGTCAGCTATTTATAACGATGTCCGTAAGTGGAGTAACCGAGACGGACTGAGCATTGTTCTTGTGCATCACACGCCGAAGATCAATGCAGACACGGACATGACACGTATTGCCTCTTGGTTCCGCGGGTCGACTGACACGGCAGCCATTCTTGACACAGCGCAGTATGTAGACCGCATCGGCAAGGACGGCATTCAAATGCTGCGCGCTGGCCGATTCCCACCGCTTCCACCCATGGCGATTCACGACTTGGGCGACGACAAAGGATTTACACGGAGTCTTGGACGATGACGTTCGATCTTGAAGACGTAAAACTGTGGCGCGCATCTGGCAAGTCTTGGGATGAAATCGCCGGTTTGACTAGTCTCTCTAGTGGCGAGGCAGCACGGAAACGCTTTGCTCGTGCCGCTGCGCGTGTCGATCACGTACCTCCTGAGTATCCTGATTGGAAGGTGCCAGAAACGCCGAATTGGCGCGAGTGGCTGGACGCGTTTGACGCAATGTTGGAATTGCACAAACGCGCTGACAACATCGTTTCAAAGCTGACGATTGACATTCAGACTGAGATTCCAATTGCCATTGCTTCAGCGTCAGACTTGCACATGGGCGGCGGTTTTACTAACCATAAGTCCATTCGCAAAACGCTGGATTTCATCCTTGAGACTCCGAATCTCTACGTCGGCATTGCAGGAGACTCAATTGAAGGCTTTATTCCCGGCGTTAAAGGCGCCGCGTCTTCAGATCAAATGGCTGGCTCAATCGGCGCTCAGCTTCATGCCATGGACTCTTTGGTTGACGAGTTAACCGCCGCTGGCAAGCTCTTGTATTGGACGTGGGGCGATCATGACGCCAAATGGTTTGAAGATCGCGTTGGTCTAAACGTTGTGAAGCGTCTACTTGATCGCAAGGTTCCATACTTCGCCGGCCGAGGCTTGGTGCGTCTAAAGGTTGGTCAGCAAGACTATTTGCTCCACGTCAATCACGGCGAGAAGTGGCAATCTCAGTTGAACGAGACGTACCCGCAGCGGAAGATGTACGACATGGTGATTCCTGCCGATGTTACGATCTCAGGGCATTTGCACAAGCCGGCGTATCACGTCGCGTATCGTTACGACAACCTGCGCGAGCTTGGCTACAACATTGGCGGCAAGACGTTGTTTGTACAAAATGGCACATTCAAGACCGGCCCTGACCCCTACTCGACACGCTGGTGGACGCAAGGGATTATGGGCGTGCCCACATTGGTCTTTGGCGCTCTTGAGCGAGACCTCGACGTGTTTGATTCGCCGTGGAAAGCAGTGCAATACTTGCGAGGATTGAGCAGTGTATAACATCAAAATCGGGCCAACCGGCACTGTCTCTGAAGAATACGAGGCCAAGGACTACTATATGGAGAATGGCTGGATTCACATTCTTCTAGTCGGCCCGCGTTGGGTGCATAAATACGTCGGAGCGGGATTCGAAGTCGTCGCTGATTACTTCGAGATTAAGAACACTGAGGTTAAAAATGTCGCCACGGCTAACCCTCGACGAGCTTCGAAAGATCGTCCTGCAGACGTCAGTAGTGTACGTTGACGCGATCTTGAATGGACAGTCGATTCAAGAGGCTGAGCGTATGCGCATGGTCACATTGGCGCATACACTGCGGCATATGCACTTGACAACGTGGGCGGTTGAGCTTGAGCAGCAATTCAAGATCATTGGAGGCGATTGAATGGTCGACGTTTCTGTAGACACTCGGTTGTTCTCGACAGGCGCGACTCGTGGCAACGATGTGACGAAGCTGGATTATGAAGGCTTCATGTCACCGCTCGTTCTTCGGCGCTTTGCCGAGTATATGCATGAGAAGCGCTTGGCCAATATTCCCCCCGGCCAAACAATGCGGTCGAGCGACAATTGGCAAAAAGGCGTGCCGCTGACTTCATACATGAAGTCAATGCTGCGGCATGCGATGGATTTGTGGGAGATTCATCGAACGCAGCCTGAATTGCCACTTACTCCAGAGCGCTTAAAATTCCTCGAAGACGCACTTTGCGCAATTATGTTCAATGCAATGGGCTACTTGTTTGAAACCATGAAGGCGCAGAATGCCAACAACCCCGGCTGATGCAATTCTATGCCCGGCGTGCGGCAAGCGGGCTTCAGGGCCATATCCTGATGGTTTGTGCCGGCGCTGCTACGACATTAAGCGCAAAGGACAGCCGCCACTTACGCCGGCAAAATTCGCCGACTTGCAAGAAAAGCTTAAAATCGCCGAAGCGACCGGCGATTGGAAAGAACTTGCCGACTCGCTTCAAGACACAGTTAAGGCCATTGCCTCTGGAGTCACTAAAGCGACGGCCGCTCAAACGTCGATTATTAAGCACATTCTTGATCGTGCGTATGGAAAAGTCAGCAAGTCGCAAGAGGACAAGCGAGGGCCTGTAGGTATCATTATCTTGCCTACTCTAGGATTCGGCGAATCGGCACATATCTGCAAGCAGTGCATTGAGGCGCATAAACTGCATGAGCAATGACATTCTATGGAAGCCTAATGACGGACCTCAAACGGCTTTCCTAATGTCAGAGGCGCGTGAAGTCTTGTACGGCGGCGCAGTAGGAGGCGGTAAAACCGACGCTTTGCTGGCCTGTGCTCTACGTTACGTTGAGCATCCGAAGCATCGCGCATTGATGCTGCGGCGTACACGGCCAAATCTGCAAGAAATGATCGACCGCAGCTTGCAATTGTATCCTCTTGCCGTGCCGGGCGCGCAGTGGCGAGAAGCTGAGTCACGTTGGCGATTCCCAAGCGGCGCCATTGTTCAAATGGGTTACGCCGAGCACGAGAAAGACATTTTCTCGTTTAAATCGTTTGAGTACAACTTGGTCTGCTTCGACGAAGTCACGTCGTTCTCAGAGCCAATGTACGCGTTCATGTTCACACGTAATCGAACCAAGTCGATTGATCTTCCGCTTCAAATTCGCTCAGGCACGAACCCCGGCGACATTGGGCACGATTGGGTCTTAAATCGTTTCATCGGCGTCGAGCAGCAAGGCACGTTGCGCGAAGCGTATAAGGTCTATGACGAAATCGTTGACATTGGCGAGGGACACGCCAATGTGACGATTACGCGGCAATTCATTCCGTCGACAGTTTGGGACAATACTGCTATGCCGAACCGCGAGGAGTATGTCGCCGGCATGGTCAGCGGAATGCCGCCTGAAGACGTCGCTGCGTACATTCATGGACGTTGGGACCAACTTGTTGGCGCCATGTTTAAAAAGCCATTGATCGTGCTCGACAAACCGACGATGCTCGACTCTGACTACGTCGTCATTCGAGCAATCGACTATGGCATCGACGATTATACCTGCGTCTTGTGGCTTTTGTACTACGCCCGCGCTGGTGTTGTCGACGTAGTCTCTGAATTGTATGTGCGTGAAACAACGCTTGAAGGCATTGCACACTATATTAAACAGCGCGAAGAACAGTTGAAGCTGCGAGGCGTAATGTATTCAATTGGCTCGCCTGAAATGATGAATCGCAAGCCAAGCGCGAGTGGAGACAATCAAAGCATTGCCTCTATGCTCACGATGAAGGGCGTAACCGTCGAGAAGGCAAATACTGATCGTCTTGCCGGCTGGTCTAAAATCATCGACTTGCAGGGCAAAGCCGCTTTGCGCGTCTGGCCAATGGACGCGTTTGGCCACGGTGCTCCAAACCTCGTTCGAACGTTGCCTAAGCTTCAGCGCAATTCAGGGCCGGGCAAAGACCCGAATGACATCCGGCCGCGGCAGGAAGATCACGCCGCTGACACTCTACGCTATGGAGTAATGGCGGTTTATGAACAGCCGGCGACGCAATCGACGATGCCAACTACGACTAAGCGCGACCCGAGTCAGTTTGACACAACGTTTGACAAAATCGTCGATGACGCTAAGCGGCCTGAGCAGAACTACTTCCAAGATTTGGGAGCTTGGGACTAAATGACCCCCTTGACAATTGCTGTAACATTGATTATGTTGTTGCTGGCCGCTGGTTTAGGCGCCTTCTTCTACCTGCTGCGTCACCCTCCTGTCATTCACGTTGACATCGGCGATGTGCGGGCAGATGTCATTGGCACTTTAGACGTCACGCAAGCCATTCCAGCTTTGCTGACCGTTCGCGTCCAAGCCGTGCCGCCAGACGCCGCTCCGACGACGATCAATGAGGAGCCGATGCCGCTTGACGTACTCGACTACATCGACGCGGAATCGGACGAGTGGGCGCGAATCAGCCGGCGCCGACATGCACGGGCATTGCGTAGTGATCTCGGCGGTTGGACGCAAGTTCTTGCCGCTTTGAAGCGAGAGGATGGGGTTGTTGAAGAACCAAAGCCTGAGTAATGACGAGTGAACTGACGCCTGATACAACGAGTATGGATGTCGCCGACCCGAAGAAACGCCTTGCGCGCAAATTCGGCGAAGGCATGCCTTTACTCGACGAGCAAGATGGAAAGAAGTGGCGCACTTGGATTGAGTCTCAGCGCAAGCAGCAAGATGGCGTGATGCGCGATAAGCGCTTGCACTGGACTCGGCATCGGCATTTCCGCGCGGGACATCAGTGGATTTCCACTCGCGACGGTCGGACGTGGCGTGAGCCTCAAGCTGATGCCAATGATGTGCGCTCAGTCCTGAACGTTATTGGGCCGGCTCTTGATTTCCGTCTAGGCGTAATCTCAGAGCAAAAGCCCGGCTTCCGTCACGAGCCACTGGTCGGCGGCGTTGCCGGCCGTGAATCGGCTGAAGCGCAACAGTCGGTCACTGAGTATTACTTCTACATGTTGCGCGCGTGGAACGCGTTTCAAGACGCTTGGTTTCATGCGCAATCAGACGGCGTTTCGTTCCTTCACGTCTTTGTAGACAAAAACGCCGGGCCGACGCGCGAAGACGTTGACTTGATTCCTGAGACCGACGAACGATTCGCCGGCTTGAAGGCGCAAGGCTATATGATTAATGAGCAAGGCTTGCTTGAATTGCCTTACGCCGACGAAGGCGTAGTCGCTCCGCCCGATGCTGAACCTCGTATTCTCTACGAGGGCGAGATTGCCTGCCGGATTCTGCTTGCTCACGAAGTTGTCTTCGACCCTGAAGCGCGTTCTGTCAACGGGCCGGTTGACCGTGCCAAATGGGCGCTCGTTCGACGTGTGCGTTCTGTCGAGCAAGCTCGCCTTGAAACAGGAAATTCGCAACTCGAAGCCGAGACTCAAATTTCGTCGCAGAACGACGCGATGGATTTGCCGCTGGACCGTAGTATGGGATGGCAGCGCGGATTGCCGCCATTTCCTACTCGTCGTCAACGCATCACTGAGGGCGTGGCTGAGTACATTCTTTGGATTGCCCCCGATCAGCACGAGCCGGGTCTTGAATCTGGATTGTGGATTCGTCTAATCGGCGATAAAATCGTTGACCGTGGCGACGAGTTGCCGGGTGGTGTCATTCCGCTCGCCCGCTTTACAGACGGTTCGGCAGACACCGACATTTTCCCACGTCCAATCATGTCGGATTGGATTGGCGATCAGATGGCGATTAATGCCTTGTTGTCGGCGCTGCTTAAGCACGCGCGCTGGTTCACCGGCGGGCGAATGTTGGCACTGAAGGGCACAGTGCTTGAAGAAACGTTTTCGAACATTACTGGCAGCTTCGTTGAATACCAAGGAGCGAAGCCAGATCAGTTTCCGCCGGTTTCCGCCGGCCAAGACGCTTGGCGCTTGCTCGACTGGTTGATTAAAAAGCTTGAAGACAAAACCGGCTGGAACGACATTGCGCGTGGTCAAGTTACAGGCGGCGGGTCTGCCTCGGCGCAAGACATCTCGGGCCGTGCCGTTCTGGCTATGCAGCAAGCGCTTGAGCGTACGTTTGGGCCAGCCGTTCGTGCTGGTGCTGAAGGCGCGACGGAATTTGCAATCCTGATCGTCAAATATGCGCAATGGCTATTCGACGAGCCGCGTTTGATTCCAGCAGTTGGCGGGCGTGGTGATTTGGCCAAGCGCATTGATGGAGAAATGCTTGGTGATCGACCGATGGTCTATGTTGACCCACAGACCATGATGCCGCTTCCTCGGGCGCTTCAGCAGCAATTGCTTGAGGAGCAACTCGACAAGGGCCGGATTACGCTGCAAACGTATCAAAAAGGTAGCGTGTTTTCAAACATTCGTGACATTCGCATGGGCGACTCAGATCAGTGGGAGCGCGCTCAGTTTGTGAACACGCAGCTTGAAGAACAGTGGGAAGAAATTGAGAAGCTAGACATGTCTCAGCGCTACTCGGCGGGTTATGGCGGCATTCCTGTCTTGTGGCAGGATGTGCAGCAAGCGCCGCCAATGCCTCAGCAAGGGGCTGTTGGACCCGCTGCTCAAATGGGCGTTCCAGCCGCGTATACGACAGTACATAAGCCAGCTTTGCTCGAAATCATTCTAAACGAGCGCCGCCCTTGGGGCATGCGACAACTTGCCCTTGAGCGTTGGGGCATTTACGATCAGTTGGAACGTGCAATGAATGACCCGACTGGCGTGACTCCAATCCCGATGGAAACGACGGGAATCCCGGCCGACCGCTTGGCCACTATGCAACCAACGCCGACTGGCGGGGTCGCTGCTGCGAGTCAGCCGCCGCCGCCTCCTACAGTGGGTGGAGCGCCGACTGGCGGTGGGCCTCAAACCTCGCCGAATCCCGAATCTTCAGCCGTTCCGTCAGCAGCTAGTCAGTTGCCACCTGCCGAGTTGACGGGTGGAGAGCAGCAAATTGCAGGCACTCAAGCCTAAAGGACGTTTAAACAATGGCTCTTGAACAATCTTTGCCGGCGAACGCCACTGGAAGCAGTGGCCACGACGACATTGTCGCGCAGACTCTTGCCGATTCTGAATTCGACGCTCGACTCGGCGACTTGGCGGGTGGCGAGAACGATTATACGCCAGCACAGTTGCGTGAGCAATTGGGCGAAATCTCCGAAGGAATGACTGACGAGGAGTTGACGACCGAATGGGCGAAGGCTCGTGAATCTGCGACTGAGGAAGACGACGACGCGGCGCCGGGCACTGAAGCGCCGCCAATCGTTGCCCCGACGACTGCGCCGTTTAAACTCGAAGGCTTTAAGCTCTTTGACGCCAAGGGCGCTGAGATTAAAGACCCGACCAAGGTTTCGGCTCTTGATCTTTTGACAGGCAAGGTTCAGGTTGGCTATAACGCGCTCTCGAAGGAACAGCGCAAGTCGCTTCGTGATTTGACACGAGTCGCGTCGCTTGGCCACTACAACGAGAAAGTCTTGGTCGACACGCGCGCTGAACGTGCTCAAGCCATGCAACGCGCAGTTGCGGCCGAGTCACAAGTGGCGCAATTCAATAACGAGCGTCGAGTATGGGACACTGCACTGACCGCATTGGTCAATGGCAATCCCGAACCGATTCAGCGTTTGGCCGTGGCGTATCAGCAAGCGCTCGCGCAGGGTGGCGCGCCTGCTTCAAACGGCCGAGAAGCGGCGCCAGCCGACGACTCGCGCTTTGACGAAATTGGTCAACAATTCTTCAACGAGAACATTGTTCCACGCGCGCAGGAGTTGGCAACCCAATATGGCGCGAATGCAATTGAAATCGCTCAATACGTGTTGTACCTCTGTGAGCAAGAGGGCGATTTCCTGACTCCTGACAAGATTCAAGCTATTCTGCAATACGAGATGCCAGCCATTCTTGAAGGGCACGGCTACGCGGCGAATGGCAAGAGCGTTGCACAGCCACAGGCTGATGGAGACCCACGAGACAAGACAATCGCCGATTTGACCAAGCGCTTGACTGCGCTCGAAGCAGGAAAGACTAATGCGTCGACTGAACGTCTTCGGGGAAAAACGCGTAAAGCGCCTCCAAGCGGCGGCGGCTCCACGCCGGGCGGCGGCGAAACGATGCCGGCTGACGTAAATACACGCGAGAAGATGCGGCAGTATTTGCGCGGCGAATTGGAGTAAACTTTGGCTGACGGCCAGATCGACATTAAGGAAGATGCAGCCCCGACGAAACAACTCGGGTCTCAAACGCATCTCCACGGCGGGACGACTGTCCACGCCGAGGAGATCGTCATTGTCGATTCTGCTGGTAATTTGGTCGGGGTAACGGCGGGCGCGCTCAAAGTCGACGCGTCTGCCGTCGTTCAGCCGGTTTCGGACAATGGCGGTGCTCTTACTGTTGATGCTCTTGACCTTGACATTCGCAATTTGGCAACTGGTCAAGACAAAGTCGACGTTCGCGTTCGAGACGCCGCTGATGCGACATTCATTGACTTGCCGATTAAGGCGCAGCTTCCCGCCGCTTTGGTCGGCGGGCGTCTAAGTGTTGACGCCAGCGGTGTAGCGGTTCCAGTCACGGACAACGCGGCATCGTTGACAGTAGACGCTCCAGTCGCCACGCCGGTCTTTGCTCGTTTGTCCGATGGTGCAGCAGCGTTGATCGGCCAGAAGGTAATGGCGTCATCGCTGCCGGTTGTACTTGCCAGCGATCAATCAGCGCTCCCAGTGTCGCAGGCCGTAGTCGATTTGGCACCAGCCGCACCGACATTTGCCACCGTCGGCGTCGCGTCGGCTCAGGCCGTTGCTGCAAATGCCAGTCGCAAAGGCTTAGCTTTAGTCAACACGAGCGATAATCGAATTTCGCTCGGCTTTGGCTCAGCCGCCGTGCTTGATCGCGGGATTACATTATATCCCGGCGGCAGCTTTGAAATGGATTCATTCATGTTTGATTTAGGCGCGGTGAATGCCATTGCCTCAGCGGCGGCGTCTAATCTAGCCATTCAGGAGTATGCGTAAATGCCGATTTCAAACCCGACGTTTTGCGAATTTCGCGACGAGGGCATTAAACAAGGAGTTTCGCGCATTCTCGACTTTACCGGCGCTGGAGTCAGTGTTACAGTCGCCGCTGGAGTCGCAACAGTCAATGTGCCGGGTGGCGCGGCTGGCAGCCTAACATTGACAACTGTTGAGAAAGATTTAGGCGCTCTTGCATCCAAAGACGGCACGTTTGACATTACTGGTTTAAGCGGCTTAACCGCTGACAAACAAGTTTTAGTCAATCAGGCAGTCGCCGTCTACACAGGCAAGGGCACTTTAAAAGACGAGGCGGAAATGAATCAATGCTACGCCGCTGGCTATGTCTTGAACACAACAACGATTCGAGTCTATTGGCATTGTGGTCATTGGTCGAATCTCAAAGGGAATGTGAAGTTTAATTACGCGGTGAGCGCTTAATGGCTGTTCTTGAATCACCTACAGTTGGCGGGCAGTTTGCCGAAGTCGACAGCGGCAAAAATCTGTTCATTGCCGAAGGACTTAAAGGTTATACCGCCGGCGGCGAATATGTCGTGTCGGGCTGGTCGACCGCCGCAGTCGCTGCGACTTTGGCAGCCAGCACAACATTGGTCTCTCTACGCTTCGCGCCGGCGTCTTCGCGCTTTGCCTACGTTACGCGCATTCGACTGGCTGTTACAGTCATCACGCCCGGCGCGAACGGCGGCATCCCCGGCGTTTTGGCTTGGCAACGTTTCACGACCGCCACGCCGTCAACGGGAACTGCGCGCACAGTCGCGAAGAAGAATGCATCGCACCCGTCGACGAGCGACATGACTGATGTGCGCGACAACAACGCCGCTCTTACTGTTACCAGCGTGGTTTTTGGCGACATCATTGCTGCTTCGATCATGCCAACGTTTCCTGAGTTGACGAGTGGAGCAGTCAATGGCGGCTTTGAGTGGATTTTCGAGCCACTCGACGAGCCGGTTAAATTGGCTGCTGGCGACGGTCTTGCCATGCGTACTCAAGTCGTAATGCCCGCTACAACTACGTGGGGGTTTAGCTACACTGCACATTGGTTCGAGAAACCCTAATGGCTAAGAAAATCTATGTTCAAGAGCCTGTACTTTCGGCTCCGGTTGGAACAGACCAAGTTGTGTGTTGTTACGGCGTTCTTCTTTGGGAAGAAGGGCAATTGGCCGTTGAGAATCTGCCTTGCAGCAATGACGGCACTCGCGTTGATGTTGTTTGGGGCGATACTATTGCGGTTCTGAAAGCCAAAGTCCTCGCGAACATTGAGACCTTTTTTGGTGTTGGTTCCAATGACATTATCTTCTTGGGCGGTTGGGCGTAATGTTGTTTGAAGCCCTGCTGTCGCTCTTAGTCGTTCTAGCCGTTAGTGTTCTAAGCGGATTTGGCGGCGCTTATGTTTTCTGGCGTTGGCGCCTATTCGGCAAGGAATGGCTAGCCGTCCCCGACGGCTCGGTCATGCCTGTTTCATACTCTGCGTATGAAGTACGACTGACTCGCTCATCGAGTCATGGGTTGTTCTTTAAATCGTTGTACAAAGGCGACGATCTGCAAAAGGCCAAGCGGGTTTACAACGAGGCAGTTGGGCCAGCGCGAACCAATGCCGAATTGTGGACTCGCGGCAGTCATACAGCTAGTCGCAAAGTTGAGGCGAAGTAAAATGTCGCTCGCAGCGGTTGGCAGCGGACAGCATTTCAACATTCCGGCCTCGTCGCCACCGGGCACGCCTAATCCTGTGTTGTACTTTCGTTACGCGCCTAATCTATACGCATTCATGCTGTTGCTTCTTGGAGTGAAGTAAAATGGAAAAGCAGGATTTCCTCGGCGGCTTCGCCGAGAACACAAAGACGGCAAGCGGCACTGCAGCGGCAACGGCGACCCAAGCGGCGCCGGGCGCTGGCCAGCAACTCGTCGTCATTGGCTTCTCAGTTTCGTTCGGCGTTTCGTCGACGGCTGCCGGCACATGGCAAATTCGCCGCAATGGCGGTGCTGTCGTTATGCGACAGGGCAATTTGCCAATTGGTGCAATGGCCCCAGTCATCTACGAGTTTAAACGCCCATTGGTTTGTGGAGACAACGAGACGGCTGACATCATTGTGGCGGGCGCCACAACGGCGACGGTCACGGTTGAATTGTATACCGTCACGCGTCCAACGTCGGCGAATCAAATCACGAACGCCGCCACTTAATGCCGCGCTTTACTGACCTCATGAATCTCGTCTTCATCGACGAGGGGGTTGGTCTTCCCGGCAATCCGTCTGGATACGCCAACATCCCCGGCGATGGTGGCGGCGAGACTAATTGGGGCATTAGTCAACGGGCGTGGAGCACAATGCGCGACAAGCCGAAGTATAATGCGTATCCGCGCTACGTTCGTGATTTCACTCGGCAACACGCCGAGTGGGTTTACAACGCCGAGTATTGGGTTCCGATTAAGGGCGATTATGTTCCTACAGGAGTCGCCTATGTCTTGTTTGATTCAAGCGTAAATCAAGGCAGCGGGACGGCTATTCAAATTCTTCAACGCGCAGTCGGCGTCCCCGACGACGCTGCTTGGGGGCCGAAGACCCAAACGGCGCTGAATTCGAAATTGCGCGACGTGCCGAAGCTAATCGACGAGCTTTGTTTTCAGCGCGTTTTGGAATACGCCAAAGATTCTCGCAACAAGGGCGAGTCAAGTCGCTTCCCGTGGTTTACTGTTCAAGTCTGGATTCCCCGACTGAACCGAGTACGCAAAGCAGCTTTGAAAATGAACTGAGGAGTGTAAGATGATTCAGCAAGAGGGTAGCTCAACAAGCGTAATCATTGCTTTTATTACAATGGCCACAGTGGCGTTGAGCGGTGTAATTTCTATTGTGACATTGCTTGTCTCGCGCGCAACGCATAAAGTCGCCAATAGTCGATTGACTGAGACGATTGACAAAGTCGACGAATTGACGGCCGCTTTGGCGGTTAGCCGCGAGCAGACTCGGCAAGCAGTTGATGACGAGCCAGTGACGCCGGCAACGCCGGGAAGCGACTCAACGCAGGCTATGCCGACTGTACGTCAGCAAACAATGGGCGTGCCGCATGAATAAAACACTGCGCACAGTCTTGCTGATCTTGGGCGCTGTTGTCCTCGCCTATGTATGGGGGTGGTGTCAGTTTAAACGCGGGCAATCCGACGTCGAATTGCGCAGTTCTGGAGACTCGACCGATTTGGTCCGTGGTCGTCTACTAGGCGAGATTGTCGCTCTTGAATTTCAAATCAAGGTCGACTCGGCTCGGCACGCTGCCGAGATGCGCAATGCGAATAACATCGTCGTGGTTACTCGTCGACATTCAGACTCGCTTCTAGCCGCCTTGCCACCGCAACTCGCCGAGGTTCAAGAGGTTTTAGACGCCCAAACGGCGACGATTAAGTCCCTTGACTATCAACATCATACAGACTCGTTGGCATTGCTGTTCTGGCAGGCGACCGCGCTGACGCGCGCAGAACAGCGCGATTCGGCGATGTCAGTCGCGACTTTGTACCGCAATCAGCGCGACGCATGGCAGCGTAAAGCTAGTCCGAGTCTAGTCACTCGCCTAGTGCGAGAAGCGCCTTGGATTGCCGGTGCGTACTTAATCGGCAAATTTGGCCCTTGACTTTTTGACTCGGTTGAGTATATTACAATAGGGCGCTGCTCCCACAGCCCCCTCGACGCCCGACACGCGATGCGCGGTCTCCTCCTCCCCGCGCTGTTCTCCTCCCTTCGCGTGGCTCGGGCGTCGTCTCTTTTACCCATGGAACACAAATGTACAACATTGTAGGCACATGGCTTTGCTTAATCGGCACGGCTGAAAACGCACGTCGTCTCCGTGCTCGAATCGACGGTCTTAAAGCGCCGCCATTCGACGCTCTATTCGGCGTAGAGCCTCGCCAATGCCCATTAACCGTCCTATACGGCGCTGAGGCGAGTCGCAAAGCCTATGCTGACCCGAAGTGGCGGCCGGCGCTCGACGCTTGGGACATCGAATACGTGACGGCCGCCGACTTGCGCCGTTGGTGCCTTGAGGTCGAACGCGGGCATTATACCGGCCCGGCGTTTAAACCAGCAACAACCCGGTTTACTGCCCCATCGGCGCTTGCATCATAGGAGGCGCAGCTTCAGCCTCCTCGCCGCCACCCAAGGCCGCGCTGGCTTGCTGCAGCATCTCAATGAGTTGCTGAATAGTCTCAGGCGTGACTTGGTCTGGATTCTCGGCATAAGCTGCGATTTGCTCAATTGCCGAGTCAATCAGCGCCTTTGGGTCATTTGGCTCTTGAGCCGGCGCTGCTTGAGCCGGTGGGCCAGCTTTTGCCAACATGTCTTGCATCATCGAATCGCGATCAGCTACACCCTTCATGTTACTGCTCCTGTTGAGGCATTTGCATCATCAATTGCGTCGCCAATTCCTGCGACAGTTGGTTGACCTGCTGCGTGTTGCCGGCTGCATAAGCCTTGACCAAGGCGCTTTCAAGAGCGGCAAGATGCGGATTGTTCTTAATCGCCTCCATCGCCGCTTGGGGATTCACTCCATGCTCGGCAATTCGGTCGATCAATGGCCGTACAGTACGGCGCATAATCTCCCACGCCAAGAATGGGCCAATCGAAAAGCCAAGCATTCCTTGAACATTGCCCTTGCCAAGGCCGTCCATTAATTCGCCCATTGAGCCGGGTTCTCGACTCATTTCGCCGAGGATGCCCTTGACTTTCCCGCGCGAGCCGGCGTTGAGCGGGGATTCCTCGCCAAACGTCACGCTTTTTTGCTTCACTCCTCCGCTTCCCCGAGGCTTAGTACGTGGAATGCCTGAGCGTGTTTCTCCGAACGCTTCCATCGCCGGCGTGACTGGCTTCATCGGCGGGCCTTCAACGCTGATTCCTCGCGGCTGGCCAATTGCGTTCACTCCAGCGTCTGGAAGCACTTCTGGATTCGTAAACTTCGGCACTTCGCCACTACTCGCTGGCGTCAGTGTCGGGTCGGCGGTTGGAGTCGACTTCTGCCGAGGCGTGAAACTCATGTCACCAACTGGCATTGGCTCCAAAGTTGCGGTTGGCGGCGCCATTGGCATTTCTGGCAGTGGCGGTCGCGGAGGTCCCGGCGGGGCTGCTTGAACAGATGGCCCGCCAAATTGCTCAGCGCCAATTGGTGGAGTAGGCTCTGGCATTGGTGGACGCAATGGCTGTGGAGTGCCGCTTGGCATTACTTCAACGGGCGGGCCGCCGAATTGAGACGCGCCGAGTTTCGGCGGCGCTTTGCGTCCACCAAATGCGAGCAAAGCCTGACTCGCCGCGTTTGTTCCTGCGCGCGCGCGATCAAACGACGATGTCGCAGGATTTGACATCGCGTCTTGAAATGCACGCTGAGGCGCATAGCCCATGTTGAGCGGCGTGGCTTGTACAGCCGATGCCAGCTTCTCTGCCCAATTCGCCTCGTCGTCATTGAAGATTGTATGAACGGCGTTTGGAATGTTTGAAACGCCAGACATTTGGCCAAGCGACTTAATTGGGTGACGCGCCAAATTGTACATGCCTTGCGGAATGTCAGCAATTCCGCGAGCAATACCGCCCACTGCTCCCAAAATGCCGCGATCACCCGTCTGCGCGTCATCGCCAGAATGGTCGTTGAGATTCAAGGCCGCGGTCGCGTCTTTCATCGCTTGAAGCGCTTCGTGGTCGTTCGGATTTTGATGATACGCTTTACGCGCATTGACCAAAATGTCTTGCCACTCTTGCGGTGTATAAACGTCGGGTTGAATGCCAGTCATTACTGAGCGCCCAGTGTGAGGAATCGACTATGCGGCTTTGGCTGTGTTGACGACGGTGGAATGTAGATGTCTCGGCCGTAGAAGCGTTGGATGCGAGCGCGCAATGCTTCGAAATTAGGAACATCAGCCGGGTCGATCATGCCGCGTTCAAGCGCGTAAACCAAGCCTTCATCGCCAAGCGTTGTAAAGGCTTCTTCAGTCAAGCGCTGACGAATGAGTTGACGCTGCTTGCCTGCCGGGCCGGTTTCAAAGCCGAAGCCGAACGCTTGAGGCAAGAGAATCGACAACTCATTGGTCGTCAAGGCTTTTCCGCCGCGCGCGAATGCGAAGCTCGACACAAAGCTGAGCATCTCGGCGATGTAGGCCTGCGCCTGCGGGTCTCCCTTGACTCGACTCATGATTGCAGTAAGCGCGTCTTCAGCCTTGACTCCCGGCCCGACTTGTGCCAACATGTTGATTAAACCAGCCCGTTGTCCAAGACCGGGGTCTTTCTGCGCCATGTCGTTCAGTTGCTTACCCGACTGAATCAAGCTGCGAGTAAGACCGGCGCGTTGCGTCTGTTCAGGAGATGGTTCGAGCAAACGCTGATTCTGCCGTCCAGAAATGCCGCTTTGCTGCGCATTAAATCGTGCTTCAGCCGCCGCTCGTCCCGACTCAGCCGTCAAAGTGCGCACGTTCATGGGGTCGTAGTACGGTCGAACAGTCGCACGGATTCCGCCGACATTGACTTCGGTCGGCGCGCCGGGCTTAGCCGGGTCTTGACTAATCGTCGACTGAATGCGCTGAGCTTCAGCAATGACCGGCGTTAGGTCTCCAGCGAGTTGAACACCCGGCTGACTTGGGTCAATATCAATACCTTTAGTACGCAAATCGTCGAGTTGAGCGCGGCGAGCCGTGCCCTGCTGGAAATTCTGCGTCGACGCTTGCTGATCTTGCTGCATCTTCAAGACAGCCGCGCGCATAGCTTCTTCGCGCCGTTTTGTGTTCTCGTTCTGCAGCCCGCCAGCAATGCCAGCGGCTGCATTCGAGATGTCGGTTAGAAGATTGCCTTGTGACACATGAGGCAAACGCGTTGGAGCAGTCATGGATTAATAATTCCGCCAAGGCATGGCCGGACCTTGCGGCTTTTGGTTATTCTGCAGAGGCAAAGCTGGCTTCGCCGGCGAAATCGGCGGTGGCGCCGGGGCAGTTGCCGCCGGGCCTTGACGCGGCGCGAGTAACGAGCCAATCGTGTTAAAAACCGATGGGTCGATGCCTTGCGCTTGTGCCTGACCGCCATTGCCCAAGAGATTTGTCGCCAATCCAAGGCGCTGAATTTCGTTCTGCTCCTGATTCTGCAGAATGCCGGATTGCAACGAACCCAAACCACGATTATACTCAGTCTGAATGTCACCTTGAGACGTGGTCAATGGCGTGCCGTAGAAGACGCCGCGGCGCGACGCATCTGCCTGAGTGTCTGCGAGCGAAGAATCTCGCTGACGCTCTAAATCTTTCTTAAAGAATTCATACAACGTCTGCGCTGGCTGTGCCGCTGGCGTCGGCAATTGGCCACTCTGCGGCCCATGACTTCCCGGCGTAATCGCTGGCTTTGCCGCCGCTTGATTGTTCTTGTTCTGAAACAGCTTGCCAAACATGCCCATGCTCTGTGCAGGCTGACGTTTCTTCATTTGATTAAACAAGTTGCCACGCTTCGGCGCCGCCACTTCGCCGGGAGTGATCGACGCCTTTGGCGCGATCATCGGCTGTGAAGCGCCCGGCTGACCTGTGCGACCTTGCAGAAATGGCGGCAGCGCGTTCCCGCCGCCTCGGTTGTCGAGAGCGTATGCCATTAACGTGGTGCTCCTGTGGACGACGAGCTTGAGAGAATTCGGGACATGAGTTGATTGCGCAAGTCAGTGTTTGCATTGTTGTAGGACTCGGCCGATTTGCGCGATTGGCGAGCGCCTAGAACACTGCTCACTGCTGTTCCAGCGCCGACGACTCGACCAAGATCGACACCGCCACCGGGGGCTGTGAATTGCTTTGCCACCGCTTTTCCAATGCCCGACTTGCCGATTTTGGAAATGTTCGCGCCAATATTGCCAAGTCCCTTAAAGCCCTGACCGCCGGCCAAAGCTGCGCCTCCTCCGCCCATTGCAGCGCCGCCAGCGATTTCGCCAAGGCCGCCGTTGCCGAAGGTGTTCTTGCCACTTAGAGCGCGACCAAGAGCCTTGCCGCCCGCGCCCAAGGCCATGCCGAGCGGGACACCGACGCCGGGAATCAGGCCAGCGAAGGGAGCAGCAATGCTCAAACCTTTGCCGACAACCTTGCCGATGCCTTTGATCGCCTTTTTAAAGCCCTTGCCCATGTTATTCGACTTTCTCCAGAACTGCGTTTTCTTCACCGTCTAATTCGACCGTTCCGATGCGCTTAAATCCGCACTTGCGTACAAGCCACTCGTCAATCGGCTTAAGCTTTGGCGGCACTGAAACCAAAACGCCTTTTGGAATCGTCGCTTTGATCTCTGCGGCGTAGCCAAAAACGCGGTCTGCCGCAATATGCGCAAATACTCGCTCACTACCATCGTCGGCGATTAAACGTTCGAACCAAATGTGAAGCACGTTTAAACTTAACGACTTAGAGCCGATTTGTCAAGCTTACCACATGTGTCCAGCTTCAAAATAGGTCGCGCCGCTTGTGAAAGCGCCTTTCATGACGTTTAACGGTGCACCGCTGGTTTGACGCACTGAGACTTCAAAGTAATCGCCGGGATTCGGGTCTTCGAAGTACAAGAAGTTTTCTTGCGTGTCGATTGTCTGTGCCACGGCTGGCGCAGGATAATTGTTTTGCGTATACGTCTGGCCAATGCCATTGCGCGTGATGAACAATTCTCGGTAGCCTGCCGCTAAGGCTTCCCATCCAATAACTGTGTGAAACATCCAGAGGCCACTCACTCGGCCAGTGGATGGAATCGTGATGCGCGAGTTATTGACAGTTGGCGAGTGAATGCCACCGCGGTCAAAGAACTCGTCAGGCCACGTAATTAGTGTGATTACATTATTAGGAATGCTTTGATTCGCGCCGCCGTCAAATACACGCGCATAGAGTCGAGGCATCGGCTCAACGCTACTCGTTGTGGCAATCGTCTCCATGCGCTTTGGCTCACGCACGCGAGATTCTCGCGTGAGTCGAAGGTATGGGTCGGGAGGCAAATCAATGCGTTTAACGTCGCTCATAATCCCACGCGTGTAGACTAAAGCCATGGACGGCAACCATTTGGGCGCTGGCATCTTTGAATTGCATACGCAGTCGCTTGCCTTGTCCATTCATGTCGATGCGCTGATTCTGCAATCCAAGCGTTGGCACTGCTACATCGACGACGAATGCGCTTTCATCGTCGAATAGTGTGTTGATTTCCAAAGCCGAGCCGCTCGGCAGATTGGCCTGAAGCTCCATGCCGCTCAACGCCTTTGTTGTGCCGGGGACGCCAAACTGAATGACTGGCATTTCAACCAGCATTTCAATGTTTGTTCCGCCAGTGCTGTTGTAGAGCACATCGTCGAGTACACCAACATCCATGTCGCGAATCCAGCCATCGGCGCCGCCACTGATTACTGACTCGTTGCCGTTCGCATCTTCGTAACGAGCGAGATACGTGATTCCAAACGAGTAAATCCAAGGCCCATACCATGCTTGGAGCCGAGCGGCTTGAGCGTAGATCGTTTTGTTGAGTGCACCATCGACAGTGCGTGGAACGGCGTAGAGCAATTCTTTACGCCCGCGATTCCAGCCGATGATCGACTTGCTGATGACGCTTAAATCCAAAGCAGCGAAGTCTGGCGCGACTTGTTCACCAATCGGCTCTACGCCTGTTTCGGTCACGACATATGGCCCACGGTCGCTGAGCATGGCGGCCAAGTTTTCAAAGCGTTTGAGCGCAAGTTTGCCAACCGCGCCAACTTCGGTCGAAACGCCTTCTGTGTCTTGGCTAATAACAATGTCATCGGTCGCGTGGCCGGTGAAGCGCATTACGCAATCTTCTGACGCCATCAGCAGTGAAGAACCGATTACTTCAAGAGCGACGATTTCTTCGCCATTCAAAACATCGACGAATGCCGAGCCGCCGTCGACTTTGCTGCCAGTCGTGTATGAAGTGCCATCGCCGACTTTACTCCAAAAAATGTGCTTCTTGTAGTTTAAATCTCGTACAAACAAACGCGTGTGGTACGCGATCACCAAATCGGCGTCGGGAGGCAAAACTGGCGTAGCACCGTCGATTCGAGTAAGCGTCGCTGTGCCATTCCATGTGTAGAATTTGCCGCCGCTTGCAATAAACAAAACGAGCGGAGCGCCGCTCGCCGACGCGCGGAATGGTGCGAACAGCGCCGGTTCGGTCGTTGAGAATTCATCGCCCGGCGGCGGTGCAAGCGCCGAGAACCCTTGGGCATAATTGAAACCATTACGAAAACGCAATTCTCCGTTGACGATGGCTACAATTTGCTTACCGCTCGGCCCGTCCCATTGAATCAACCCGCGAATTGGACTGCCGGGGGCAAGTCCGAGAACGTCTGGATGAATCCGCTGACAGCCTGATCGTTTTGTAAACGCGCCGTAGCTCGCGCTTAGACGCGCATTAGTCGTGTCGACCAACTCGTCAGAATTCAACAAATCGGGCGAGATCGCAGTATTACGTCCTTTGCGAAAGTCGTAGCGGTCGTCGTTCAGAACAGGTTTAGGCATGTTTAAACATATGGCGACTGTGCGCCGAGTTGAATCCAATTTGTACCATTGTAGACGAAGCTAATAGTCGACGTTTTGTTTGCCGTATTGCCAACGTCGCTCCAGTTGTGCTTAAAGGCGGCGTTGAATGCGACTGTACGACCGCCAGTTCCATCTTGCAGAATGATGAAGACTAGCCGCATACCCTGCATTGGATTCAATGGAATATTCAGCGTCAGGTTTCCTGTCAGTGCACTAATAGCAATGACATTGTATGGATTACAGTCAACTTGAACACTGGCCGCATAGGCGTACTGAACGTAGTTCTCACCAATCTTCATTGAATAAGCGGTCCTCGGCTGACGTACTGCGTTTCAACTCGGGCAAAAGCATTAGCATTGTTGTACGATGCTCCTGTGAAGGTTACGGCGATGTTTTCACCGCTGGCAGTATATACAACCGTCACAGCATTGCCTTGGGCAACCTTGAACAGGTTTGCAACCACTTGAATTCCAACCGCCCCGCCTCCACTGGCATTATATCCAATGATGACATCTTCTTCAAGTGTTGAGTTTTGCGCGGCCAGCGCGGTTTTGTCGTCGTGCGCATAAACGATTACTCGAATCGTAAACGCATTTGCATCGAACGACGGATAAACACTCGCAGGCCCAAAGGGAAGCAGCAGTGTTTGAGTCGTCAACGAGCCGGCTAGAGTACGAAACTCTCGGTCGTGAGCGATGCGCACAACAAAGCCGGGGTAGTGCGGACTTGCCGCTTGAGCCGCAACGTAGATCGAAGGGTCGAGGTACAGCCGACCTTCGGTTGTCTGTGCGCAGCCAAAGGCCATAGAACCGATACCGCCAGTAAGCTTGCCAACGCTACCGCGCAGACTTACTTTGTCCCAACGATTCGCTGTTGTCACCGTTTCTTCTACGCCGACATCTGTGTACGACCGAAATCGGAACGGGACCATTGAGTTGTTGTTGACAATGTTCTCGCTGATATGCAAGTCGATGTCAATGTCTTCAATAGTGCTCGGAGCATTTGCAATTGGCTGATGCTCAAGAGTAATACCTGTCCCGTATTGCACTACGCTGCCGTAGAAACGGAGTTTGACACTGATATTCTTAGTATCTCGTTTGTAGCGCTTAATAAGACAAGCGCTATTCGCCCCAAGGGCTACGCCGTCGTGCGTGATTGAGATTTCAACCGAGTGGTCCGTCACGCCGTATGGGAAATATGCGCGCCGGACATTCTCACAGCGCCAATTTCCGCGGAGGCCATCACCATTTTCTTGGCAGACAACGCCGTAGTACGAATTGCGAATAATGCAGTCTTCGACGCGAATGTCCCGAATTCGAGCGTCGGTGTCGAGCGTGTTGCCGAAGATTACAAAGCTGACGACATTGTCAGCACGGCAACCGATGATTCGGACTCCGTTGTATGTCGCGACCGCGCCGGTGCCGTAACAACGAATGCAGTCTGACCCCTTCCAATCTACACTCAGGCTTGTGCCAGTGTCGCGGAAGTAGATGTTACGCCATTCGACGTTTTGCGGGTTAGCAACATAAAAGATTTGCGTGACCGATTGGTCGGTCGTATTGACGAGTAATGTAGTCGGACCAATAAATCGAATGTTGCTAATACTGCCAGTGTCGAAAATTGTCTCACCGCCTGAGCGATTTCCTAGATTGTATGTTGGCGATGGGAATGTAACATCGCCTCCACCAAACAGCGTTGCAGCAGTGATTGCCGCTTTAATCGCTACAGCGTCGACCGTCACAGCGTCGCCAGTGGCGCCATATGCTTCTACGTCAAAGTCGCTCCAATCGCCGCCTTCACGCACCATTTGTACATTGGCATTAAACGAAATAAGAGTGGCGCTATATGGCGAATGAACCAAAACGCGCGGCGCACCATCAGCCGCAGCAGCGTTGATGGCGTTTTGAATCTGTTCTTCAATCGTGTTGCCGGGGAACCACATTGAATCATAGGTTCCAGCAGCCAAGATTGAAGTCAGCGGCGATGGGACTTGGGGAATTGGCATTTAGGCGTATCGCACCATAACTTGCACGGTTGCTCCGCTTGACAATTGCGCAGCCGCAGGGAATGTAGCGAGCAATGCACCACTCGACGCTTTGGTGATTCCGTTAAACGCAGCGGCACCTGTCGCTGTTTGGAAGTAGCCGAGAATAGGCAGCGCGGTATTCGAGGCGCCAATCGTGTTTGACATTGTGATAACCGTTGGAGCCAGAACTGCACAACGGTATACCAACCAAAGCAGTTGGCCGGCTTTAACAGGCACTGAGCAGTTTGCGCTCTTAAACCCTGTGGCTCCAGCCGAGTCGATTTCGCCCGAGTCAAACAGCAATGTCGTTGGGTAATACGCATTGCTCGGGTCTGATGCATAGATGGCATAGCGCACAGTCGACCCAACAGCCACGACTGTGACAGTGCCGCCGATTTGCGCGATTACGCCAGCACTTTGCACAATAAACGGTTGGGCAAAAAGCGTGTCGATTGGTCGCGCCGATGTGCTTTGCCCGCTTCCGACCAAACCGGGGTAGTAAGGAATGATTCCACCGCCGCCGTCAGTATATCCTGCAGCAGCCATTGCTGCAGTGCTGATATGCGGATACCCCGGCATGATTACTCCTGCGTCAAGCAACGTGCGCAGCACGTCGGCCGAGAGTGCGCCCGAACCTGAGAGTTTAATGGTGTCTGTCATTGTACTACTCCTTAGATGCCTGCAGCCAAATGCGTACCGACTTCGTACCAAAAGGATTGAACCGAGTCCCAACGGAATTTGTACAAGACCTGAGTTCCGTTTGCTGGATTTGTCACGGCAGAGAATTTGAATCCATTCGCACCGCCGTTAAACGTTGGCGCTGTCGCCAATGCGCCGCCGCTTGAGTTGCGAATTGCAATTGTGATCTCTTGGCTATACCCTGCCGATGGCGGGTTAAGTGGGACAGCGATCACAACGGCAATGTTCGTGAGAATCGCCAGTGTGTAGTAGTTGCCTTTCGTCGTGTCAATCGCCGGCGTTACGCCAGAGACAAGTGCGTATTGTCCGTCTTGAATAGCTTCAAAACGGTATAGCATCTGTCCGCTAATCAATGTCGCCGGAACGTTTTCACCGATTCGAGCAGTGCGCCAATTCGGCCCGTTGTCCGTCCATGTCAACGTTCCACCATTTACAGCATAGGTGTTGCCGACGAACATGCCGAAAGGTTGGACACCAAAACCGTAGAGGATGAACGTCAATCCCGGTGTTGTCGTCGTTTCCCAACGGCAACCGAAGAACCAGTTAATGCCGGCACCAGCCGCGTCGACAAGGATAGCTCGGAACGGAGCGCCTTCAAAGCTGCAACCGCGCCACGAATTTGTGCCGGGACCAGCTTTAGCCCCTGTGCAGCTATAGTGAATCCATGCACCGGCCGCAGTATTGCCGATTGTGCGACACTTGGAGAAGTTAAGCTGATCTGGCTGATCGTTTGCCGAGCTTCCGATTAGCCAGTAGTCATCTACGGCATTGATGTTCTCGACTTCAGTAAAGTTGCCGAAGCCAGAGTCACCACCTGTCGTTCCGCCAAGGCAGCGAATGTTGTAGACTTTGCAACTACTCACCGCAATGCGCGTCATGTGGAAGTCGTGCGCGCCGGTTAGATCAAGACCGCCGGTGTTTGAAGCGTTGCCGCCGCCGTAGAGGTAAAAATCCTCGAACACCATTCCATTTGCACGGTTGACGGCGGGCAACATCATTGGAACCGCGCCGCTCATTTGAAGCAATCCGCTGCCACCGACGCCATCTGGCGCAGTGCCGCCTCCGCGAATACACGTATGCGCGTAGTAGCTCAGAGTGTTGGCGTAGTTGTACGCGCCGATGAGCCGAACCCAACCGACTTTTTTGACATTCTGCGCGTCAATCGCTGCTTGAATCGCGAGGGTGTTAGAAGCGGCTGTCGCGGCGGTTGAGTTGTCTCCGGCGCCATAGGCTTCAACGTCGAATTCGGACGGGTCGCTGCCTTCACGGATTGGGCGAACGGCAGTATTGTACGTGACGTTCGCCGCGTTATACGGCAGCATGCTTTGTGGGATGAACAGGTATTTGGCGCCGGCTGCCGCCGCGGCGGCGAATCCTACCGTGATCTTTGCTTCCTTAGTCGCGCCCAAGAACGCAGCAGCATTGAATGTACTCGTCGTGCCGGCGTTAATGAAAGTCCAACCAGTACTGCCAGAGCCTGAAGACTTTTGCCAAACAATTAGGCCGTTAGCTCCGTCAATTTGAATCCAAATCGACCCGACACTTGCTGCAACAACGCCTTCGGGCGAGCCAATGCCAGCGTCAAGACGCACGCCACCGCCGACTGGAACGCCAGAGCCTACGCTAGGAATAGCCATTACGCGCCTCCAAAGTCAGAGCCACGATCTGTGCCATACATAACGGTGGCACCGTGGTATTGTCGGCGAATGGCCGCCATGCAACGTTCGCGAGACTCTCGGGCGAGTTGCATCAGTTGTCCAATGTCTTCAGCGCCGCCTTTGGCCATTGTCGTCGCAGCCGCCAGCAATACATACGCTGAATCACTGCCTTCGGGGAATGGAATATACATGCCTTCTGTCATTGCCGTGAATGGTGTTGGTTTAAACGAGTAACGCAACTCGACCTGATCGGTGCGCGACAGTGGGAATAGCCAGAGTTGATCGCCGAGCACGTAGTAGCCAGCGTCGCTGCCGACAATCGCCACGTTGTTTTCGATCAAAACGTCGCGAGCGTCGACGGGGTGACATTCACGCCCGCCGACAGTCACGCGTTGCACTCGGTAGAACCGTTGAGTAAGCTGACCGCCCATTGTGGTTAGGCGCAAATCAATGTAGCCCGGCGAGATCAGTGTTGAAGTTACAAATGTATGAAGCTGACTCGTCAAACTCGATTGCATGTCAAGCATGTCGGTCCACAAATCGTCGAGAGCCAACTGAATGGCCAAGTCGATTCGGGCGTCCGACCAGCGTTTTGCATTCGGGTCGTCAAGCCACTCGCGCGTCATCATGCGAGCTTGGGCTTTGGTCAGCATTTAGTCAACTCCGTCGAGGCTTTACTCCTTGGCTTGAAACGCGGCCAATTCGTCGCGAGCAATCTGCGCGTCAACAAGTGCGACAGCGGCATCGGCCGCTGGCTCGACCACTGATTTATGGTCTTTCTTCAAATGCGCGCGCATAAACGCCTCGTCACCCTGAAGACCACACCAAACGCAACTCAGTTCTTGAGCGCCGGCAGAAAATGCGAGAATCGCTGCCATAGCCTTGTCGACGGGATTGGCTACAACGGCAACGTCGGCGGCTGCAATTACTGGCACCGGCGGCAAATCGCTGTCTTGGGCACGTCCACGCCACAAATCCTTGTTTGGCAGTTGTACGAGTTCTCGGACTGGAGCAGTCATTTGTTCTGAGCCTCTTGAATGATTTCCTTCATGATTCGTTTAAGCGTCACGTCTTCGACATGACCGCTGATGTAGTGCAAGTCGCGAGCGATCTCGCCGGCTTGGTCAGCCATTTCCGTCTTGCGTGATTTGCGCAGAGCGGCGTTTTTCTCCATCGCTTGCTTCATTCGCGTGCTGTGGGGAATGCGGTTTGAGTCACACTTGCCGAGGAGTTCTAAGACTTTGCGCTCAATCGAATCTGGCGAGACAGGCATTGTGTCGGCGTCGTGAATGTCGTCACAAAACCAACCGAACATGTCGCACGGGTCTTCGATTTCACCGCTTTGGTACAACGACCAGCGTTTGTCGCCTTGGGGCCATTTGCAAATCAGCGCATAACGCCCTTCGTAGTCGTTGTATTTTTGGTTGAATACAGCGTAGGGAAACCACTTAATGTCGAGCAATTCGTCCATGCTCTTGAGCATAGTGCGAACGCGTTCTTCCGCCTCCGCATTAGGCTCGGGGCGCGCTCGTTGAGAGCGCACCACCGAGCCATTGGCTCCGTAAAGAACCATTACGCCACGACGGTGAACGTCAAAGCGATGTGCGTCGGAGGCGGCAGCAAATCGCCTAGGGCGAGTTCTGTTCCTGTCGTATTCGGCGACGATTGGGTAAACTTCAGCGGGTACGCGGTGTCGCCGCGCACACGGTAGTAGTTTACGGCCGAGACAATAACAGTCTCTGCCGAATCGTCGGCAACGAACACGAGTTCTACGACTCGATCATGGGCCTTTGCCATGTTTAAATTCCTTGTCGATCTGGCGCTCTTTGCTTAGACGGGAATCCGCCAAAACAACGTCAGCCAGCAATTTGTTGCGTAACTGCGCAACTCAGTCTTAGTAACCGCTCTCGTACTTGACGCCGCTCGTTGGGTCATATGGCAACGGCAGCGGGAAACCGACCACAAAGACGCTGATCGCGCCGTTGGTGTCAATCGCCGCCGAGTTGTTGACGAACGTCACGCGCAGGCTGTCGCCTTCTTCGAGCGTGAATTCCTTTTCCGACGTTTCGGCAGCCAGAGTCGCCGCCGCCACGCGGTGCGCAACGCCACCTTCAACGCTGAATGAGGCGACGAGTGTGTCGTCGGCGCCTTCGCTCAAATCGCTGTTGATGACGTTAATCAGCATAGTGCCATCGGCGTCGCTGAGAACGGCCGAAGCCGTCCAATAGACCGCTTCAACGCGGAATTTGCCGCCGCCGACCGGAAGGACGAGCACGTATTGAATCGACGTGGTGTTGACCGGGAATGCGGCCAACTCGGCGTTCAAAACGCGCCGCGCTTCAGGAAGATTGCGACCGAAAATTGTGTCTGCCATTGTTGTTGTTCCTTTTAGTGTTCCGCGTTCTCGACGCGCTTAATCCAGTTGCAGTTGGCACAGAGCAATTGATACAACTCTGGACGTTTCAGGATGCGGCGGTATAATGCGACACCGCGCTCATTCTGCTGTCGACGTTTTGCATCTCCAATCGCCTTTTTATGGTCGATTTGCAATGCACGAACGTCGCTGAATCCACACCACTTACATCGGCCGCCTAGGAGCACGTACGCCGCAGCTTTTGCATTGGCATACCATTTAGCTTCCAGTTTCCGAATAACTTCGCGATGACTTCGGCGATACTCGCGATTTCGTGTTCGCCAATACCGCCGAAGTTCGCTACGAGATTTAGTCAACTGTCAATTAAGAACCAAAAACAGGACTGTAATTGACCGTGTCGGTGATACCCGAGATGACGCCTTGCGAAATACGGCTTGTGACGCCGTAGTTCCAATAGCTGGCGAACACCGCTTCCCAACGGTCAAAGTTGTTGGCGCGTTGCCATTTCGGCGCGTCTTGGAAGCTGACTTCGCCGAAGTCCATGAGGTCAATGAAGACCGTGTCGGGGCCGTAGATCGCGTAGAGCCGACCACGCGGCGCCCATGGGTCGTCAATCAGTGTAGCATTGGCAACCATGACGCCGGTGAAGCCACCCTTGAGTTCCATCGTTGGGGCCGAGAAGCGACGGAGACCGAGCAGCGATTCTCCATACGCCTGCCAGATGCCAGTCGTGGTCAAGAGCAGCATGTTGCGCGGCGACTTACGCCAATCAACGCCAGAACGCGCGCGGATTGTGTTGAGCAGCTTCATCACGATGGTCTCGTCGACGGTCGTCGATGTGTTCTTAACTGCCGACCAGCGAAGATCGTTCAGACCTTCGAAGGTGGCGAACGCATTTTCAACGTCCATGATCGACTTGATGCCATGAGGTTCGGCGCCGAACGAGTCGTCGTTGGCGTCGACCGCGACTGGAACGGCCGCGAGCACGATGTCGCCCGTCGTCGTTGTGACCGACGAGTCGAGCACGAGCGTCGCAACGCCAGTGGCTTCAACCAGTGTGATCGTGAGAATCTTGCGCTTGCCGCGGAGCGTCACGCCGTCCGACGAGCGGAACGAGATCGTGTCTCCTTCGACGAGATGCAAGTTGCCGGGACCGGCGCCGGTGATTCCATAAGGACTAATTACGGTTTGCGTCGCCGAAGCAACGCCCGAGGCTGAGACGGCTCGGATGCCGAGAGAGTCTCCGTGCAGGATTCGCTCCTGCTCAAGCTCCCACTGCTCCATGATGTCTTCGGTGATTTTCTTGGCCGTGCTAATATACGAGCCACGAGTGGTTGAATTCGCCTTCAAAGCCAACCCGTCGACCTGTGCCTTGGCGTAGGTACGAGCGACCGAGAGACGGCCCTGCTTTTCCTTCGCAACCTTGGACTCAGGCAACGCTCCAATGGTCGAGGAAGTAAAGCCGCCGCGTCGGTCAACCTTCACGTCGAAGAACAAATCGTTGCCAGCGTAAGTCACGTGCTCGGGACCGAGCTTACGCGCTTGAGCGAGCAACACCGTGTTGATCGGGAAGATTTTCTTACGGATTGGCAAATACACGTTCTGCAGGATTGGTGTCAAATCCTGTAGACTAGTTGGGTCTGCCATTTTTGGGTGTTCCTTGATGCTGCATTAAAACACTGCCGAAGCGGGGTCTTGGAGCGAGTTCCTCGGCGGGAAGGTCGCGCGTTGATTGGCGTCTTGGCAGGATGCAGCCGCAAGTTGGCGGGGTGCAGCGTTTTGACGGTTTAAACATAGTCGATTAGTTGACTTTTGTCAAGGGGGTGGTTAGATTAGAGTTGGAGGCAGGGGCTTGACAAATCGGGTATACCCGGCTAGATTCCAGAAGACATACACAATGTTTGCATGGAAGTTGCAGAGATACCCGGCGAATTGAGCACGAAAATGTCCCAAGTAAGTAAGAAAGCAAAACGACGTGTTGAGCTTCAACTTCCTGTTGCGTTTTATGACCGCTGCGCAGCCGCGGCCGAGTCGGCAGGAGTATCTGTGCCGGCTTGGATTAAATTCGCCGTTTCTGCGTATTTGCGCAAATGGTCGCCGCCGCGCGAGAACGAGTCGTTGTATGAACCATGCAGTCTTTGTGGAAAGCGACATGATCGGAATGACCATTTCCGAACAGATCAGCCAGCTTGAGTTTCGCGACGAGATTGAAGGCTTGATTCGCGAGTGGGCAAGTCGCCTAGATTTGCAGCATTGGCACTTAATCGTTAATCTCGATGCCGACGATGATCTTGCCACTTGTTCTGCACAGCCGCAATATATGACGGCGACATTGAATTTCAACATTCAACGCATGAGTCGTGAAATTTTGACTCGGCGCGCGCTTGAAGATTTGGTCTTGCACGAATTGGTTCATGCGCGTCTATGGACGCTGGCCAATATGTTCAACGGTGCTGACGCTCGTTTGTTGGAATTCGTCGAGGAAGAAGCCGTGACGCAAATGACTGGAGCGCTTCTGCGCTCTAAATACAACGATGATTGAAAAACTCTCTTGCATGCTAGGACATTTTCATGACTACAGCATTGACGACGATTCAGCAGTTGTTGGCGGAATCGGCTCTTGTGTGTCACCCCTTTGTCCAAGTCGCATTGCGTGGAAGCGGCTTGACGGCGGTTCAAAACTGGTCCGTAAGCGCCGTTCTCAAGTGTCGAAAATGCGGCGCTTTGACCCAAGCGCTGTTCAGCCTGCAAACGTGGACTGAATTTAACAAGCAGTTTAAACGTGGCAATCTTGCTTGCCAGTGCGGAGGCGTTTTGGTAGACAAAGACTCAATGATCTTGACCCCTTGACAAATTTGATTCTTGATGTATATTTAGGAAGTAGACTTCAATCGGTGCTCGGGCGCAAGGTGTGCCGCCTGTTTTGGAAACAGGACAACCGGCTGGTTCGATTCCAGCAGTGCCGACTTTTGTCGCTGGCCAAGATGCGGTCTCACTCTTTAAACGGCTTATAGCCACTGGCCGTTCAGTCGCAGCGACATATTCGAGGTTCGTGCGCAAGGTGCGCAACCCGGTTCGGAACCGGGGCATCGGGTTGGTTCGATTCCAACAATCTCGACTTCTGCTCTTTTAAAACTGCTTCAAAACTGGGGGCGTATGTGCCGGTGGCGGTTAGCCGCTCACTGGAGGCGGGGGTTTAGATCGTCTAGTCAACGCGTTTGTAGTCGGTTTGCCTTCGGGTGAATCGGTCGGTCAATGGAGGGTTAACACTCTTGCTTGACACTTACTAAAGTCCATGACAGTGTGGCTCGTTTGACGAAGTGTCCATGAACGCAGCAATGCGGGCCTACTGTTGGGCAATGGCGGGTGATCTTTATTTCTACTTCGGTCGCCGGCGCATATCCCCCTTTAATTTCTGACATTGGCGAAGCGGTTAACGCTGACGTCTGCAAAACGTCGATTGGCTGGTTCGATTCCAGCATGTCAGTCTTTCCTTTTTACATCATGGTGTTTGTAGCTCAACTGGTAGAGCGCCGGCCTGTGAAGCCGGTTGAATGGGTTCGAGGCCCATCATACACCCTTTTAAAAATGTGCCAAGACGCGTTGCTTTGAATCCGTTGAAGCCTAGGCCAAATACGGGCAATTCAGTAAATGTGAGCTTTATTGCTCTAGGCACTCCACGCCGCTTTCTGTCTACTGGCTAGGACGCCGGCCTTTCAAGCCGGAAAAGACGGGTCGGAACCGTCAAGCGGTATTGCTCGTTGATCTCGTCGCAGTGACATAGTGGCTGTGTTCCAGCCTTCCAAGCTGGCGAGGCGGGTTCGATTCCCGCTTGCGACTTAGAGCGATTGCGACGCTCTTAAAGACATCTTCGCAATGGTGCCCCCGATTTGGCGCAGATTTTTGAGTGTACGCCGACGCGCGTCGCTCTGTCATTTTGCCGTGTTGACATTAAATAAACGGCGCTCGCGGTAGAAATGTTGTGGTGGCATGCTGCCTTGCCAAGGCAGACGGGCGAGTCCGATTCTCGCTTACCGCACTTTTGCTCAGTCGCCTAGTGGTATGGCGTCTGTCCTACACACAGAAACAATCAGGGTTCGATTCCCTGCTGAGCAATTCCGACGCTGTCTATTGTGGGCGCCACGAACGTTGGGTCATTCCCAAGTGTATAGACAGCGTTGAGTTGTTGAATATCCAGTCGTGGCGAAACGGCATCGCACACGCCTTTTAAGCGACGAGTTCTAGGTTCGAATCCTAGCGGCTGGACTTTTTTTTTTGTTTTTTTTTTTTCACATAGCGGGGTGGTGCTGGAGCGGTTCCAGCGGTGGTCTCATAAGCCACATGACGTCGGTTCGAATCCGACCCCCGCCATTTTGACGCCGTCTTCTAGTGGTTCGGAA
>Ga0137427_10000072_pt1 | contig 52197 bp, 46 predicted proteins | sample EasRivERMZT700_2_FD_102309 | JGI IMG/M metagenome (GOLD analysis project Ga0137427, IMG submission 102309) | Soil microbial communities from meander-bound floodplain in the East River, Colorado, USA - East River MetaG ERMZT700_2 | ecosystem: Environmental > Terrestrial > Soil > Floodplain ...
ACCGGAAAGGACAAAATCACCGCGTATCAAGCCTATCTTCGCGACATTTGGTCTCAGGTCGGCAAGCTGAAGCAGCAAGGGGTCAGTGCGGACGAAGCGGCAAAAAAAGTGGACATGACCGCGCATAAGGCGCAGTTCCCAAATATCCAGGGGCCCGGTGTGAGTGCGCAATGGGTCAATCGCATGTATGAAGTGATGGACATGCCGCGATCCCGTCAATAGAGGTACGGTCGAATGAAGATACGACTCACTTTTGCCGTTGGCCTCGCGCTCTGTATCGCCGGCTGCGGAAGTTCCGATCAACCGGGGCCAACGCCGCCGCCGGTTGCTCAGACACCGTCGGCCCCTGCTCCTTCACGGATACCCGGCTACGAAGTCATATCAGTTGCAGATGGTGGTTCGATATCCGGAATGGTCGTGGTTTCCGGCCCGGTACCGAGATTACCGAAAAGGGACGTGAAGAAGGATCCGAAAGTGTGCGGTACTACGGCTCGCGATTCAGAACAGTTACTCGTGTCGTCGAGTGGCGGCCTCAAGAATATGATCGTCATCGTAGAGGATGTGAAAAGGGGCAAGGACGTACCCAGCAGCCTCCTGAATTCTCAGATCGATCAAAAGAACTGTGAATATGCTCCTCATGTCATGGTCATGCCTGTGAACGCGGAGGTGGCTATTCTCAATAGCGATCCGATTCTTCACAACATTCACTTCTACCAGGATGATGAAAGCGTCTCCAACATCGCCCAGCCTGTTCAAAACCACACGCATAAACAAAAGCTGACAAAGAAGGGCATGGTATACGCCGAGTGTGACGTACATGGATGGATGCAGGGACATATTGCGGTCGTTAACAATCCCTATGTCGCCGTCACGGATGAAAGCGGAAAATTTTCGATTTCTGACCTTCCCGCAGGGAACTACAAGGTGAAGTTTTGGCATGAATACCTTGGCGAAACTACCCTGGAGGCCTCGGTGAACGCGAAGGTCGATACTCCGTTGAACCTCGATTTGAAGGATCTGTTGGCTGCAAAGAAGCCTGCGGAGGCCAAGCCGGCGGCTTCTCCTGATAAGAAAATAGCTGGTCCGGAGGTCGTCGTGAAGATGATCACCGAAGGATCATCGTTCAGGTTCGAGCCGGCCGAGATCACCGTCAAAGCAGGAACTCGTGTGAAGTGGGTCAACGATTCGGAGAATCGCCACACCTCAACTGCCGATCCCAAATTGGAAAAGAAACCCGGTCAGGCGGTAGTTCCGGCAGGCGCAGCGATTTGGGCATCACCCTTTCTCGCCAAAGACGAGTCTTTCACGCAGACCTTCACCACACCGGGAAAGTATCAATATTTCTGCCGCAACCATGGGCAGTTTGGAATGGAAGCAAGCATCACGGTAATTCCGTAACGGGAAAGGGAAGTAACCAAGAAGCGCAAAAGGCACAAAGTAAGAAGAAAACCGTCTCTCCTTATTTGCGCCTTTTGTGCTTCTTGTGATTATTCCTTTCCTGCGGTCACGGTTTCTTCGGTGGCGCCTTGGCCATCTCGGCGTCGATACGCTTGATGATTTCGTCGGTAATCTCGGCTTTGTCATTCACAAACACAACCGAGCCGTTTTGCGGATTAGAAGTGTCGATGATGACGGTGTAGTTGTTTTCTTTGGCATAGGCGTTCAAGACAGCTTCGGCGACTTCCGCGATAGGACGCATGAGTTCCGAGCGGAGCGTGTCGAGGTCCTTTTGAGCGTCTTCCTGCAATCGTGTCAGGTCCGTTTGACCTTTGGTGATGTTCCTGCTGAGTTCCGCTTTCACAGTTTCGTTCAAGACACGCTCCTGTGTTCTCAGCTTGGTTTGGTCAGTTTCGAGTTGCTTCTGGATACCCTCGATCTTTTTGCGGTACTCCTCGAACTTTGCGGTGAAGGTTCCCTCAGCTTTCTTGCCCTCAACGGTCTGCACGATCGCTCGTTCCATATCGACGATCCCGATCCGGGCCTGCTGGGCCAGCAATACCGCGGGCGTCACGAGCGCAAGTAATGCGATTACGAACATCCGTATCATCAATCCCCTCATACATCCACCCCTCGGCCTTCATTGTCATTTATCAGAGAGATATTGTAAATTAGTCGGGTGCCTATGACCTATTCGACATCTTTCCAGGCCACTGCCGCCGCCGTTTCGGTTTAGCCGACCCGGCGTACAGGCGTGGCTTTTCATCCACGCGGTGATTGAACCCTTCACAAGGAGAGATGGTCGTGGTGCGTCTTCAAGAATTAGGTTGGAGTCCTTTCTTTCAACAACATTGGAACGATAAAACCGGCCGGCGTATGCCGGCTCGAATCATCGAAGAGCAACGCTCGATGTATCGCGTTGCCTCGGAGAATGCTGAGTTACTGGCAGAGTTGTCGGGCCAACTTCGCTACGCGGCGTTGGATCGGGCGGATCTGCCTGCGATTGGAGACTGGGTCGGTATCGAGGCCAGGCTGACGGAAGGCCGCGCGACGATCCATGAAGTCCTGCCGCGCAGGAGCTGTTTTTCGCGAAAGTCGGCAGGAGAGCAGACCACCGAACAAATCGTCGCTGCCAATATCGATACGGTCTTTGTAGTGACGTCGCTCAATGCCGATTTGAATGTTCGGCGGATTGAACGGTATCTGGCCACCTGCTGGGACAGTGGCGCCCGGCCTGTCGTCCTGTTGAGTAAAGCGGACGTGTGCGAAGACATTGGAGCTGCGATTGAAGCCGTTTCTGAAGTAGCTGTCGGAGTTCCAATTCACGCTCTCAGCGCCATGACTGGCGAAGGTCTGGATCCGATCAACGGTTATTTGAAAACCGGTGAGACGGTCGCTTTGTTGGGATCGTCCGGTGTCGGCAAGTCAACGCTGATTAATCGATTGCTTGGCTCCAACATTCAGTCGGTTCTCGAGATTCGTGAAGACGACTCGCGGGGCCGTCACGCGACAACTGCGCGTCGACTGTTTGTCCTGCCGCAAGGCGGCATGTTGATCGACACGCCGGGAATGCGCGAACTTCAACTGTGGGATGCCGACAGCGGCTTGTCCCAGGCTTTTGAGGACATCGAGACCCTCGCCGCGAATTGCCGCTTTCGCGATTGTGGTCATCAGTCGGAGCCCGGCTGCGCGGTTCAGGAAGCTCTTTCGGAAAACCGTTTGATGGCGGATCGGTTTGAGAGCTATCTCAAGCTTCGCCGTGAAATGGATTACATGGCGCGCAAGCAGGACGTCCTTGCACGCATCGAAACAACCAAGCAGTGGAAACGGCTGCACAAAGCGGCGCGGGAAAGGTATCGGCATAAGGGAAAGCAGTGAACTCGGGGTTACGCGCTCGCGCCGGCTTTTTCGAACTGATGAGCCACGCGCATGAGGAGGGCTTCCTGGAAGTGATTGGCGATTAATTGCATGCCGACCGGAAGCCCTGCCGAGTTCTTACCGCAGGGAATCGAGATACCGGGCAATCCGCACAAGTTGCATGTGATCGTGAAGATATCGGACAGATACATCGAGAGAGGGTCCGACGTTTTCTCGCCAACTTTGAACGCGGCGGTCGGAGTTGTGGGTGTGAGAATGACGTCGACATCCTCGAATGCCTCATGGAAATCACGTACCATCAGGGTCCGAACCTTGAGCGCTTTGTTGTAATAGGCATCGTAGTATCCGGCGCTCAGGGCGTACGTGCCCAGCAGGATTCGTAGTTTCACTTCCTTGCCGAAGCCGGCCATTCTCGTCGCCCGATACATTTCACGAAGATCACCATTTCCGGACTCGCGCAGGCCATATCTGACGCCGTCGTAGCGGGCGAGGTTCGAACTCGCTTCGGCGGTAGCGATGATGTAGTACGTCGCCACGGCGTACTCCGTGTGTGGCAAGCTGATTTCTTCTACAGTGCAACCGAGGCCCCGATAGAGTCGAATGCCCTCTTCGATCTTCGTCCGGACCTCTGGATCCAAACCGTGAATGAAATACTCTTTGGGAACGCCGATCCGGATTCCGTGCAGCGGCTGGTCGAGTCCTTTGACGATGTCGTCAACGCCGGTAGCTGCGGAGGTCGAGTCGTAGTGATCGAAGCCGGAGATGATCTCGAGCACTTGTGCCGCTTCACGAACGGTTTTGGCAAACGGACCGATCTGATCGAGCGATGATGCAAACGCGACAAGGCCGTACCGTGAAACACGTCCGTACGTCGGCTTCAACCCAACCACGCCGCAAAATGATGCCGGCTGGCGAATGGACCCTCCGGTGTCGGAGCCGAGAGCCAGTACAGACATTCCCGATGCAACGCTTGCCGCAGACCCGCCACTCGAGCCACCGGGCACCCGCTCCAAATCGTGCGGGTTTCGTGTCACGAAAAATGCCGAGTTCTCCGTCGAGGATCCCATGGCGAATTCGTCAAGATTCGTTTTCCCGATGACGATCGCACCGGCTTTTTTCAAACGTTCCACCGAAGTAGCCGTATACGGGGAAACGTAATTCTGCAGAATGCGCGAGCCGCAAGTCGTCAGCAGATCTCGTATAGCGATGTTGTCTTTGATGGCGATAGGAACTCCGGCCAACGGTTCAAGCGGTTCTCCTGACGCGATACGTGCGTCCAGCCGTCGTGCTTCTTCAAGGGCTCGATCCCGAGTCAAGGTGATGAATGCTCGAATGTCCGGATCGATCCGCTCGATCTCCTCGTAGACATCGCGGATCACTTCGGTCACCGAAAGATCTTTGTTGCGGTACAGAGAAACCAGCTTCTCGGCTGTGATGTTCCGGAGATTCATCGCTCGGTAATCACTTTGGGAACTTTGAAGAGCTTTGTCGTTTTGCCTGCGTCGCCGCTGCCCGTGCGTGCCACCGCACGATCATCTCTCGTGCTAAATGCGGAACCGGTAACAACCTGAGACGTCGGGTCCACCCCGGAGGTATCGAGCTTGTTCAATTGCTCAACGTAATCGAGAACGCGGCTGAGCTGTACAACGAGTTGGTCCTTTTCTTCACTGGTGAGCTCGAGGTTGGCAAGGTTTGAAATTTTGTCGATGTCAGCTCCGGTAATCTTCATGCGTGAATGCAATCTCCGTGATAAGAGGCGATGGCCAGGGTTCATTGATCTTCGACAGAAGGGTGCCTTTCATTCGAAGTAATTGGCGGCGCCAGATCTGATCCGGGACATTCAAGACCACCAGCGGGCCTTGAATGGCGACCACCCTGACGGCCGCGGCCAGCTCGGGGCCCACCAGGGTAGGCCAAAGCTTTTGAAGGAGTTGTAGATCGAGTTGGGAATCCCAATTGGGGGATTGCCGAAATCGGGCGATCATCCTGCGATAAACCGGATCAAGAGCCATAGCGACCCAGTATAAAGGCCCGCGGATTTAACGTATAGTACACGGCGGTGCAGCAGAGGAAACCCAAGAATTGGCTTTGGATCATACCGGCGTTGTTGCTGGTTGTTGTCGTGGGTACTGCAGCAGTAATGATCCCGCGCCGGCTGGAACCGGCGCAGCCCACCGCCGTACATTCGGCCCCGGAAAAACCGTTGGGGGTCGGCGCCCAGGGACGGATTGAGCCGGAAGACGGGATTATCCTGGTCGCCGCATCGTATTTTGAAGGCCGCCCGGCCCTCATAAAAGAGCTTCGCGTCAAGGAAGGGGACTGGGCCCGGGCAGGCAGTATTCTCGCCGTTCTTGACGGTCGAGAGGCTCTTGAAAAAGCCTACCAACGCAGCGTCGCCGATGTCGAAGTCGCCAAGACAAGACTGTCGCAGGTCAAGGCCGGCGCGAAGCAAGCCGATATCGATGCGCTCAAGCTGGAAATCGCTCGCTGGGAATCCGAGAACGAAGTGGCGACTACCGAGCTTCGGCGCTATCAGACACTCCGCGATAGCGGCATCATCTCTCCGCATGATTATGACCAGAAACGCCTGGCTTTGGATCGAGCCAAACGAACCCTTGAGGCCGCTCGCGAACGCTTGAAGAGTCTGGACGAAATCCGGAAGGAAGATGTCGATGTTCGATCCGCTGAGCTATCCGCCGCGATGGCGCAGGTTGAGCACGCATCTTCTCAAGTCGAGCGAATGGTCGTACACGCTCCTGCCAGCGGCAGGGTTTTGAAGATTCACGCCCATCCTGGCGAAGAAGTCGGTGCCGATGGAATACTCGAACTTGGCAAAACCGACCGCATGTATGTCGTCGCCGAGGTGTACGAGACCGACGTTAGCCGAATCCGGCTGGGACAGAAGGCCGAGATATCCAGTGAACTTCTCACGGAAAAACTCGTGGGCACTGTCTCGCAGATCGCGACTCAGGTTTCCAGGAGCGAATTTCTACCTTTGGACCCCGCAGCTTTTGCGGATACGCGAGTTCTTAAAGTGAAGATAAAACTCGAGAACGGTGAACGTGTAGCCGGATTGATCTATGGAAAGGTCAATGTGGTCATTCACCCATAACTCCCCTACGGGAGCATTAACATACTTGAGTCAACAGGTCGGGGAAATCTCGAGATTGGACGAATCCTGCATTGCTAAACCGAAATCCCGAGGCGTAAGCTCCGTCCATTTTGAGATTTCGGGATTTCGGTTTAGCAATGCAGGATTCGTCCAATCTCCGATTCCCCCACCGGGTGATTCAGATGGCCGGGCTTCGGCTGGGTTCCTCCGATGATCGACGCACCTCTGGCCTGGCTTCAACTCACTCGGGACAAACGTCGATTCGCGGCGGCCTTGGCCGGGATCGCATTTGCTTCGTCGCTGATGCTTACGCAGTTGGGCTTTGAAGACGCCTTGACCTCCACTTCCGGTCAGTTGCATTCCCACCTTGTCGCGGACCTTGTGCTGATCAGTGCCAAGTATCAGTTCGTCATATCACCGCGAAGTTTCACGGAGCGGCGTCTTTACCAGACACTTGGCGTTGATGGTGTGGATTCCGTTCAACCGGTCTACATGGCGCAGATTCCGTTTAAGAATCCCTTCAATCGTTCTGAACGCACGATATTTGCGGTTGCCTTCGATCCCAAGTCGGTCGCCCTCGATGTTCCGGGCATTGCAGAGAATCTGGAAAAAATTCGTAAACCGGGAACGGCATTATTCGATTCGATTCGACGTCCCGAATATGGTCCCGTTGCGGAAGCCGTCCTGGAGCACGGCAGGGTTACGACGGAAGTCGCGGGAGGCCGCGTCGATATTGAAGGAGTGTTTCAGTTGGGGACCTCGTTCGCTATTGATGGGACAGTAGTCATGAGCGACGAGACGTTTCTGCGTTTGCTGCCCTACCGTCAGCCCGGAATCATCGATGTTGGTTTGATCCGCTTGAAGCCGGGCGCGGATCCTCAGCAAGTCAAAGCAGGGATCAGCAGAATTTTGCCGCCGGACGTTCAGGTGCTGACCCGCTCGGAATTCGTGGACGTCGAAAGAACCTATTGGGCCACATTCACTCCCACCGGTTTCATTTTCAAGCTCGGTGTGGTGATGGCGATATTCGTCGGCTGCATCATCGTTTATCAAATTCTGTACAGCGACGTAACCGAACATCTCCCCGAATATGCAACATTGAAAGCGATGGGTTACCCCGATCGCTACCTTTTCAAGGTCGTGATGCAGCAGTCTCTGGTGCTGTCGATCCTTGGGTACTTTCCAGGCGTTTTGGTTTCACATTTTGTTTACACCGTCGCGAAGGATGCCACGCTCCTGCCATTGCGTATGACGATACCACGCGCAGTGGCGGTCTATTTCCTGACTGCCTTCATGTGCATGCTCTCGGCGACATTGGCCACAAGGCGACTGAAGGCCGCTGATCCGGCAGAGATCTTTTAGCTTTTATGGAACCTGTTATCCAGATTCGAAATCTGAATCACTACTACGGCTCGGGCGCTCTACGAAAACAGGTGCTGTTCGACATTTCGACGGATATCTATCCCGGCGAAATCGTCATCCTGACCGGTCCGTCCGGTTCAGGGAAAACCACAATGTTGACGTTATGTGGAGCCCTGCGATCGGTGGAGGAAGGGAGCGTCACCATCCTTGGCCAGGAACTCAACGGCGCGAGTCCCCCGGAACTGGTGCGTGTTCGTCAGAATATCGGCTTCATTTTCCAGGCTCACAACCTGATCGACGCTCTTTCCGCTCGCCAGAATGTTCAGATGGCGCTCAAGCTCGACAATCTGAGTCCGCTCGAGGTCCGACGCCGGTCGATTGAGATGCTCAAAGCCGTGGGCTTGGAGAATCGTATTGATTATCTTCCAGACAAGCTATCCGGAGGGCAAAAGCAACGAGTCGCCATAGCCCGGGCCCTGGTGCGCCAACCGAAAATCATTCTGGCGGATGAACCGACGGCCGCTCTGGACAAGAGGTCTGGACGCGAAGTGGTCGAGATACTGCAACACCTGGCGAAGGCTCAGGGATGTACGATCCTGCTTGTCACCCACGACAACCGCATCCTCGATATTGCGGACCGAATCGTGACGCTTGAAGATGGACGTCTGACTTCATTTACAGCCGGTATGGTCGCGAATACGGGTCACATGCTCGCGGCGTTTGCCCAACTCTATCGGAAGGGGGATCTGGTCAGGCATGTGTTGCGACTATCGTCGAAACAGTTCGTTGATATGCTGGACCAGATCACGTCGGAATTTGACCAGTTCCTCCGCGTCGTGGATATTTCGCACCAGGAAGCCGTTGGAGCATTGTTCGATCAGATGCTCGAGGCAGTTACGATGAAGATTCGAGACCTGCTTCAGGCCGATCGCGGAACCATCTTCATCGTCGATGAACCTGCAGGAAAGTTACGGTCGCGTATTGCGTATACGGAAAGCGGCGAAAAACTCGCGATTGAGATTCCGATTGGATCCGGCATAGCCGGTCGGGTTGCCAGGACCGGAGAAATTCAGAACATTCCCGATCCATACAAACACCCTGATTTCAACCAGGAAGTCGATCGTGAGACGGGATATCGCACGCACAGCATCCTGTGCATGCCCCTTTTCGACCAACACAAGAAAGTATTTGCCGTCGCACAACTGCTGAACCGAAATGGAACGGAACCATTCACTCATGGCGACGAAGTCGCATTTCGCGAGTACGCCGAACCTCTCGGCGTGATCCTGGAAAGCTGCCTTCGCATGGCTCAAGCCGCCGAGACCTCAACTTCCCCCCGTCTGGCCGAAGGTGCCTCCGGCGTGTAGCTATGTCTTCCTGAACCGCCAGCCGAACATCAGTCCGCCGTAAAAGTTGAACCACTTCATGGCTTCGGGATCGTGAAATGGGTAGTCGGCTCCCAGTTGACGAGCAACTGCGAGGCCTGAAACAAAACAGGTCTCCTGACTGTTGATCAGCGTGTGTGCCCCGCAGTGCCAACTGTGATTCCTGCCCTGAATGAATCGAAACATATTGATCAGAACCGAAACGTGAAAAACATCGTGGACGATATGTTGAAACCACCAGGTTTTGATGATCTTGTCTGAGTCGATTTTGCTGATCGGGTTGTACGTTACAAGACAGGGCTTGTCCGACTGCTTCACCCACGGCTGCTGATTGTGCATGATGTAGGTGATCTCATAGTTATCCGGTCTCGCTCCGTACTGGTCGACATGATTGCTTCTCGTGGTCAACGGCCGCGTTGGATTATCTGGAAGAACCGTAGGGTCATAATGGACAATCGCGTGGTTATGCAGTTCGCTCTCATAGCGTATCGACGAGAGCAGGAACGATTCCATCCTGCTCGGTTCGGCCAGCATCATGAGCGTCTGATTCGCATTGCAAGCGAAGATCACTTCGTCGAATTGTTCGATCTTGCCCGCCGCGTCCTCAACTACGACATGCTTGGAATGGCGTCGTACCTTCTTAATAGAGCGATTAAGATGGATTCTGTTCCGGAACGACTCCGCCATGGACTCGTAGACACGCCGAGTGCCCCGATTCCATGTTTGCATCGGGGTGGCCTTTTCAATGTCGAAGAAATCAAGGTACCTCGCGAACAAGGATGCCGGCATGTCGAACACATTCGTGGCCATGAGGAAATTCACGAACATGGGCTTCAAGACCTTGAAGCGGAAATCGCCCGAGAATCTTCCCAGGTTCAAAATCGTTCCCATGCTGACGTAGTTAAAAGGGTTCAGCATGGCCATCGCCTTCGATCGTGACTTGTTGAGCGCGTTAAACCTTTTCAGAAATGCGAGCAGTTTCTGGAAGCGGTCGATTTCCGGTTTTAGCTGTTGGCGAAGGCTGGAATAGAAGTTGTGGGCATAGATGTCCTCGCGATATCTGACGCTGTAGCTGAATTGCGTGTCGACCAGTTCAATGCCGTGCTGTTTCAGGAACTGGACGTAGTTGTGGTAAACGGTGGGAATGCAGGCTGTAACAGAGATGTCGAACGGAATCGAGCTGCCGTTGTCCTGCGGCATATCAACGGTCATGGCATTGCCGCCGATCGCGGCATTGGCTTCAAACACGGTGATGTCGAATCGGTCGGGATGCTTGTGGAGCGCCCATGCGGCTCCGAGTCCCGCCACACCGGCACCAATGATGGCAATTCTTCGCGGCAAGGTCTCCTCAGTGAGTCATGGGCTACGTTTTTGAACCTGGTGTCTTACACCAAATCGCCAAAGGCGCCATTGCCAGGAAATTGCCGCTTCAGGAATTGATAGCGGCCATCACCAGCGAACTCGTCAAGCGGTATCCCGGTCATATTAATCCAACTCCCGCCTGGGTTCTCAACAATGCGGGCGGAGCGATGGGGGCAATGTGCATCCTGCACGGTTCCCTTACGGAATACGTCATTATTTTCGGAACGCCTTTAGGAACCGAAGGGCACACCGGCCGCTTCTTTGCCGACGATTACTTCATCATCCTGGAAGGTGAACAATGGGCCTTCTCGGCTGGTGAGTTTGTGCGCGAGGTTTATCGTCCGGGAGATCTGCATCATCTGAGGCGTGGCCAGGCGAAACAATACAAAATGCCGGACACCTGCTGGGCCCTGGAATACGCACGTGGTGCGATTCCGACCATGTTGCCGTTCGGCCTGGCTGACAGCTTTACCAGCACTCTTGATTTCTTCAGCGTCGGGAAGACCACGTGGCTTTACACGAAGAGCGCAATCAAAGAATTGCTGCAGGGAAAGATTTGACGTCGCGATAATATCCGCAATCCGGGGAGGTATTTTCGGCGGTCGATGAAGGTGTGAATGCTATTGATCACAGGTTCGAGCGGCCATCTTGGAGCGAATCTCGTCCGCCGTCTCCTCGACGACGGCTATGCCGTTCGCGCTCTCCTGAGAAAGGGGAGCAACAACGCGGCGCTCGACGGTCTCAACGTCGAACGCGTCTACAGCGACCTGCGGGACATCGAATCGGTACGAGCCGCGGTTCGTGGATGCGACCGCATTCATCATTGCGCAGCCAAACTTTCCACCGCACCGGGCAACGAACGTGAGATCTTCGACTGCAACGTCATCGGTACCCGCAATCTGCTCCGTGCCGCGCACGAAGCCGGAGTCACGCGCGTTGTCGTCACGGGATCGCTTAGCGCCGTTGGCAATGATCCAAACCGTCCAAGCGACGAAACAGTGCCGTTCTATCCGTTCGAGACGTTGCCGCCGTACTCACACACCAAGGCGGGCGTCGAACATGAGTGCCTGAAAGCCGCCGTCGAAGGCCTGGATGTCGTGATTGCAACCTCGTGTGCCATTATCGGACCGAACGATTTCAAGCCATCGCGCATGGGAAAGACTCTGATCGATTTTGCTTCGGGGAAGCTGCGTGCATACATTCCGGGCGGCTTCACTTTTGTTTCGGCGAAGGACATGGTCCAAGGGCATATGCTTGCGATGGAAAAAGGCCGTTCTGGGCAAAAGTACATCTTTGCCAGTGAATTCCTCAGCGTGGATCAATTGATGACGATCTTCGAAGGAGTCACGGGACGCCAGCGTCCCCGGCTGCGACTGCATCCACAATTAATGGCCGGGATCGCTCAGGTTTCCAGTTTCGTGCAGGAGAACTTTTTCCCGGACGCGCCGCAGCGATTCACACCGGCCGCAGTCAAATTTCTGCGCATGCAGCGCAAGGCCGACAACAGCAAGGCTCAGCGTGAGCTTGGCTTCCGACCCACGACAATTGCAGAAGCCGTCCGTGAAGCGTACGAGTGTTTCGTACGTCGAGGTGTGATTGTGAAAAGGGCAGGATCGTGAAAAAGCTGCCGCCTGAATTACGAGGAGGTTTGCCTTACATCGGACACGCGATCGAGTTTCAGCGCGATCCGACGGCCGTTCTCCAGAGAGGCCGCGATCAATTCGGTGAGATCTTCTCCTTCATTCTGGCGGGAAAACGAGTGACCGTTCTGACCGGACCTCAGGCGAACGAAGCATTCTTCCATGCCACGGACGATCAACTCAGCGCGAAAGAGGCTTATCAATTCACCGTCCCCATCTTCGGTAAAGGCGTAGCCTACGACGTCAGCCCCGACGTCATGAGCGAGCAGCTTGGCCTTCTCTTTCCTGCGCTGCGCGATCAACGGTTACAGATCTATGCGCGGTTTATGGCTGAAGAAGCCGAATCGTTTTTCAACAACTGGCAAGACAGCGGCGAGGTCGATCTACTGGTGGTTATGAACGAGCTGACCACTTTCATAGCCAGTCGCTGCCTGATCGGTCATGAGTTCCGCCGTACCCTGTCCACGGAGTTTGCCCATCTTTATCATGACCTCGAGGGCGGCTTGAACCTGCTCGCATTCTTCAAACCGAACCTGCCCCTGCCTTCGTTCAAACGGCGTGACCGTGCCCGCGCCCGAATGGCGGAGCTGATATCCAAAATCATCGCGGATCGGCGAGCCGGCGGAATCGAGGGCGAGGATTTTTTGCAGACTCTGATGACCGCGCGGTACAAAGACAGCTCGACCCTATCTGATGACGCGATCACTGGCTTGTTGCTGACCATCATTTTTGCCGGCCAGCACACCAGCGCGGTGCTGGCGACCTGGACCGGTGTGTTGCTCCTGCAACATGCGCGGTTCCTGCCGCCGATTCTTCAGGAGCAGAAAGATGTGTTTAACGGCAACAGGCAGATGTCATTGGAAGCCTTGCGAAAACTAAGCGTGCTGGAACGAGCCATCAAAGAAGCCGAGCGCCTGCGTCCTCCGTTGGTGATGATGATGCGGACCATTTTGCGCGATTTCGAATATCGCGGCTACTGCGCCCCAGCCGGGGGACTGGCGATGGTGTCTCCTGCGGTATCGCATCGATTGCCGGAAGTCTTCCGTGAGCCGGCTTCGTACGATCCGGATCGCTTCGGTCCAGGCCGCGAAGAGGATCGTAAGAGCTCATACACACTGATTGGCTTTGGCGGGGGCCGGCATCGTTGCATTGGATTGACGTTCGCGCAACAGCAGGTCAAAGTCATCTGGAGCGTACTATTGCAACGCTTCGAGTTGGAGTTGGTCCAGCCCAGGCACGTGCCGGACTATTCCACTTTTGTTGTCGGGCCGCGGCGTCCATGCTTAGTACGCTATCGGCGAAAGAAATTAGGATGATTCATTGACGAAGATGGCCTCACAGCCACCCGATTTCACAGAAGCCAGGAATCCTCGCCAAAAGGCGCGCGCGGCCGGGTTGGACCCTGATTATTGGTACGCGGTCGAGTACGACCGGGCTGTCAAACCCGGAAGTGTTCAAGAGATTCGATTCTGGAAGAAATCCATTGCGCTGTATCGCGGCCAGGATGGGAGACTGCGAGCCATCGAGGATCGCTGTGCTCATCGCCAGTTGAAGCTCTCGTGTGGTGAAGTAGACGGGTGCAACCTCGTATGCGGATATCACGGTTGGAGCTACAACGAAGAAGGCAGAGTCGTTCAAATTCCGCACGAACTCTTCGGCCGCCCGATGCCCACGCTCAAAGTGCGATCGTATCCAGTCAAGGTGCGATACGGATTGATCTGGATCTTTCCGGGCGATCCAGCGCAGGCAGAACGCCGCCAGATTCCCGACATTCCGGAGCTTGAAGGAGAGAGCCGGTGGGCGTGCGTCCCGATCGATTTCAAATGGCAGGCTCACCATTCCATGATCATCGACAACGTCAGCGATTTCACTCACGCATACTTGCATCGCAAATACCGACCGTTCGTCGATGCGCGCATGACGCGTTGTGAAATGCTGGGTGACCAGGTGTACGTCAGTTACGACACCAAGATCGGCACTGGCCGGTTCTCCGGACTTTTCGTCGACCGTGGGCGCGTGAATACCGACTCGATTGAGCTTTGTCACCACTATCCCTACCAGTGGTCGAACACCGGCGACAAGATCAAACACTGGTGCTTCGTCCTGCCCATAGACGAACGAACCACCCGTGTCTTCTTCCTGTTTTACTTCGACGCGCTGAAGGTCCCTTTCACGTCGCTACGCATTCCCCAATGGTTGATGGCGCCGTTTCTCAGGATTGCGAACCGAGTTTCCATCGAGCCGCTCCTGCGTCAGGATGGATTTGCTGTGGAAAAGGAACAGGAAGGTTACGAAGCTCATTTTGACGCGCCGCTTGCCGAATTCAATCCGGCCGTGAATCTCTTCCAACAATTGACCATCCGCAAGTGGGAGGAGCATCTCTCACGACTAAAATAGCTCGATGACATCAGCCGAAGCGCTGGATCGCGGCACCGACTACCTGGTTTCCCGGCAGCGTGACAACGGATGCTGGGAAGGCGAGATGGTCTGGTGCACGATGATTCTGTCGCAGTACATCATCGTTCAGCGCATCACCGGCCGCGTCTTCGATGAGCGAACACGCGAACAGATGATCAAATACTACCGGGTGAACCGCACGCCGGACGGCGTCTGGGGCCTTCACCCGGAGTCTCGAGGGTATGTGTTTTTCACAACCCTTGCCTACATCGCTCTACGGCTGATCGATGTCCGTCCAAACGATCCATTACTTGAAACTGCTCGGCGTTGGCTTCATGCCCAGCGGGGCGGTGTGCTGTCGATCCCGAGTTGGGGTAAGTTCTGGCTGTCGATCCTGGGGCTCTACGACTGGAACGGGCTGAACCCTGTGGTACCGGAGTTGTTTGTCCTTCCAAAGGCTTTGCCTTTTCATCCGCACCACTACTACTGTCACACGCGGCTGATCTATCTCGCGATGTCCTATTTGTATGGCACACGAGCTCGCGCCGATCTCGGACCGCTTACTTCAGAATTGCGCCAGGAGCTTTACGAGCGTCCGTACGAGTCCATCGACTTCGCCGCTCATCGCCATCACCTCGCCTCGACTGATGTTTACGTCCCGCCGAGTGCTTCACTGCGTGCCGCCAACGACGGATTACGTGTCTATGAGCGATTTCATTTTCGATCATTAAGAAAACGAGCACTGGAGCGCGCATTTCGATGCATCGTTTCGGAGCAGAAATCCACGCAATACATGGCGTTGTCTCCGGTCAACGGTTTGTTGAACTGCCTCGTGCTGTGGTCACGCGATGCAAGACATCCGGATTTGAAACGGAGCCTCGAGGCAATGGAGAAATGGAAATGGGAGGACGAAGCCGAAGGGATCCGCTACGTCGGCGCGCGTTCGCAAACCTGGGACACCGCGTTTGCCATGCAGGCATTGTTGGAGTCGCCGTCCATCGATGCGCAGCGAACCCAGTTGCTGCAGCGAGCTTACGGCTTCCTTCGCGACGTCCAGATGAAAACCGAGGTGGAACATTACAAGGAGCAGGGCCGCGATCCGGCGATCGGCGGATGGTGTTTTTCCGACGGAGAACACCGATGGCCAGTGAGTGACTGCACTGCTGAAGCGTTGTGCGCCGTGTTAAAAATGCACCAGTTTCCTGTCGCGCCGGCTGATCGTATTTCTGACGAGCGCATTGGTCAGGCCGCCCAATTCATTCTGTCCAGACAGAATGTGGATGGCGGATTCGGAACATACGAACGGCGCAGGGGCTCTGCGTGGCTCGAAACCGTGAACCCTTCCGAGATGTTCGGTCAGTGCATGACCGAACGGTCGTATATCGAATGCACTAGTTCGTCGTTGGCCGCCTTGGCGCATCTTCGCTCAGCCTACCCGAACGTGTTCCGCTTGCGTGTGGCTCGTGCCATCGATCAAGCCGTCCGATTTCTGCGCAATCAGCAGCGCTCCGATGGATCGTTCGCGGGTTTCTGGGGAATCAATTTCACCTACGCCATTTTTCATGTCGTGAAGGGCCTGCGCGCTGCCGGTATCGAAGCGAGCGATCCTACCCTCGTGAATGCAGCCAATTGGCTTGTTTCCAAACAGCGGCCGGATGGCGGATGGGGCGAGCATTATTCGGGATGTCTCGAGGACCGCTACGTGGAACACCCGGAAAGCCAGGTCGTTATGACAAGTTGGTCCTTACTCGCCCTGATGGACGTGATTCCAATCGATGCCGCTCCAATTGTTCGCGGCATCGACTGGCTCCTCAGCAAGCAAACCCCTGATGGCTCCTGGCCACAGCAATCTCTCAATGGCGTGTTTTTTGGCTCCGCCATGCTCGATTACCGTCTCTACAAGATCTACTTCCCCCTCTGGGCCCTGGGGAAATTCGGGGTCAGGCGTATAAATCACCCAATTAATTAATTGGGTGATTTATACCCCTGACCCCGAATTTGGTTCGTATAATCCGGCGGTGAGTCTGGATCTTGTCATTCGTAATGGAACGGTTGTAACGGCCGAGGACTCCGTGCGCGCCGACGTGGGGATCTCCGACGGCAAGATCGTTTCGATCGACAAGGGCCTTCACGCTGCGAATGAAATAGACGCCGGTGGAAAGCTGGTGATTCCCGGCGGCATCGATAGCCACTGCCACATCGAACAAATGACGGCCGCCGGAATCCTCTGCGCCGACGATTTCTACTCCGGTACCGTATCGGCCGCGTTTGGGGGAACGACGACGATCATTTCATTTGCCGCACAACATCGAGGGCAGTCCCTAAAGAAAGTCGTCACGGATTACCACGCGTGCGCGGAGCCTAAGGCCGTCATCGATTACACCTTTCACATGATCATCTCGGATCCAACGCCTCAGGTGATGACGGACGAGTTACCCGAACTGATCTCCAGGGGTTACCGTTCGTTCAAAGTCTTCATGACGTACGATCGCCTGAAGCTGGACGATTATCAGATCCTCGGCATTCTTCACCTGGCGCGCAGCCAAAACGCACTCACGTTGGTGCATGCGGAGAATCACGACATGATTCGATGGCTTAGCGATCGACTGCTGGAAAGAGGTCATCGAGCACCAAAGTTTCACGCGGTGAGTCACGCCAAGCTTGCTGAATCCGAAGCGACGTCCAGAGTCATCCATCTCGCGGAACTCCTGGACGTGCCGATCCTGATCGTTCATGTTTCGACTGAAGCCGCGATGAACAGCATTCACGCGGCACAGGCTCGCGGATTGAGGGTTTATGCCGAAACCTGTCCGCAATATCTTTTTCTTACAGCTGAGGATCTGAATCTCGAGGGTCTCAAAGGCGCAATGTGTTGCTGTAGTCCGCCGCCTCGCGATAAAGCGGATCAGGAAGCTATGTGGAAAGGTCTGGCAAACGGAACGTTTCAGGTGTTTTCCTCCGATCACGCGCCATTTCGATTCGATGAATCGGGAAAGTTCCCGAAAGGACCGAATTCATCATTCAAGGAAATATCAAACGGCGTGCCCGGACTCGAACTTCGCGTGCCCCTTCTGTTTTCAGAAGGCGTTCTCAAAGGACGAATCGATATCCGGCGATTCGTCGATCTCGTTGCTACGCGAGCGGCCCGCCTTTACGGACTCTTTCCCGCAAAAGGTACGATTGCGCCTGGATCGGATGCCGACATCGCGATCTGGGATCCCGACCGCCGTGTCACAATCACAGCCGGCCTGCTGCATGACAACGTCGGCTACACGCCGTATGAAGGAAGAGAGATCACCGGTTGGCCTTCCACGGTCATTCGTCGCGGACAAGTGATCGTCCATGACGGGAAACTCACGGCTGAACGCGGGAGTGGCCGATTTATCCATCGACCTCATCTCGAGGCGGCAGAGCCCGTGGGCCAATCATCAAGCGCGGCTGAACTCGCTCGCCGCTCTGGAGCAAACGATGTCTTCTAGCAGATACCTAAAAGTCGCTGCGGCTCAAATGGGGCCAATTCAGCGGGCAGAATCGCGCGAAGCCGTCGTCAAACGTTTGATCGCTATGTTGCGCGAAGCGCATGCCTCTCAATGCAAGTTGGTTGTGTTTTCGGAACTCACGCTCACGACTTTTTTCCCGCGATATTTCATGGAGGACCAGCAGGAGATCGACAGTTATTTCGAGCGTGAGATGCCGAACTCCGCAACGGCCCCGCTGTTCGACGAAGCGAAGAGGCTTGGCGTGGGCTTCTATCTTGGCTATGCGGAGCTTGCTACCGCAGACGGCAAGACGAAACGATTCAATACATCAATCCTTGTCGATCCGGCCGGCAAAATCATCGGCAAATACCGCAAGATCCATTTGCCCGGCCACGCTGAGCACCGTCCTGATGCACCGTTCCAGCATCTCGAAAAAAGATACTTCGACGTCGGCGATTTGGGCTTCAACGTTTGGCGTGCCTTCGGTGGCTTTGTGGGAATGTGCATATGCAACGATCGTCGCTGGCCTGAGACATTTCGGGTGATGGGGCTGCAGGGCGTGGACATTGTGCTGCTCGGGTTCAATACGCCCGATACGAATGTTTATCATCCGGAGCCGGTTCATCGCCGGATGTTTCATCACCTGTTGTCGCTTCAGGCGGGCGCCTATCAGAACGGTACGTGGGTCGTTGCCACGGCGAAAGCCGGCAAGGAAGACGGCTACGGTTTGATGGGCGGAACAGCGATCGTCGCGCCAACTGGTGAAATCGTGGCGCAGGCGTTAACTGAAGGGGACGAGGTTGTGACCTACAACTGCGATTTAGATGTCGGTCGCGACATCAAAGAGAATACCTTCAACTTTTCCAGACATCGCCGCATTGAGCACTACAAGCGCATTACCGAACAAACCGGCGTCATCTACCCGCGAGGCGAGTGACGTGAGCGGCCACGGCGAGCCATTGCCCGTCTCGTTTCGACCAAATGTCGGTGTATCGGCCGACTCCGGTTGCACCGTCTGCAGAGGCATACGTCGTTCGCGCGTGGATGATGCCGATATCGCCAAACATTCGAATGCGAACATCATCGATGTCCATAGACTTCAGCGGCTGGCCGGCGCGGATCCGTCGAAGGAATTCTGGCTTGTCGACAACGGTGCCGTCCGGATTGGAGTTCAGGAAATCCGAAGCCAGAATCTTGTCGAATTGATCGGCGTCGGCCTTTACCACACATCGGATATACAGGTCGTTCAATTCCCGTAAAATGTTGACCTCATCCATGTCCGCTCCTCCGTACCAGTAAGATCGTTGTGTCGTCCTGATTGTCAGGATCGTAGGCCCAATTCTGCACGCGTTCCGTAACAATTCCTGCAATTTCGTCGAGCGACTTCTCTGAGTTCTGAAGAAGAATCTCGACCAGGCGATCTTCCCCGAATTGCTCGCCGTCTTTGTTTTCGGCCTCGGTGACCCCGTCGGTAAAGGCCACCAGCAGGTCCCCGGACTGAAGCGTCATCGTCGTCTGACCGTACGGAAAATCCGGCAGCAGACCGACGACGGTTCCATTGGATTCGAGCCGCGTCGCTTTTCCGTCTCGTATCAGAATCGGGGGCAAATGACCTGCATTGGTGTACAGCAGATCCCCCGTATCGTCGTCATAAAGACCGCAATAGAACGTCGCATTCGAGCTTCTCTTTCTCCTTCACTTCAGCGAGCAGACGCTCGACGCGTTAGCCGCGGCTTGGGCATTGGAACGGCTTTCGTCGAGTCCAGAAGTGGCTCTAATTCAACATCAGCCTCCCGGAGGAGGGCAGCAATGCCGAAGCCCGAAACCAACTGCGCGAGCGATGCGTCGTCGAACGGGCGGTATGCGAAGACCTCGGTCCCTACTGCCGCGTCGCTGGCGATGTGCACGGCCACGAAATAAGACGATGCGTTTGTTCGAACTACGCCCTTGAAGCCGGGTACACTCCACGAAGGAATGCCGGCAATCGGCCCTGGATCTGGAATCGATTGCGGTCCTATTCGGACGATGGCCTGACCCGCCAGGCCTTCGACGGAGCCAGAGGTCCCGCTGAGTGCTCGTTGACGGCCGATCTTCTCCAAATCGTCAAACGATCGATGAAGTTCGGATTGGCAAACGTAGCTCACCATCGCCCCGATAAGCACGGACACGCTGATAGCAACCAGGATGACGATGAGCGCGGCAGGCAAAACGCCAACGAGAAAGTAATTGACCAACAAACTGTTTCGAACCGTCCATACCCTGCTGACGACGGGATGCAACAACGAGACGATAAGAAGCACAGGTGAGACGATCCACAGAAACGTCAGGAAATCGCCGTCGAGAACTGCGTATCCGGCAGCCCACATCATTACTTCGTTCACCAAGAGGAAGATGAACAAGAGAAGAATGGACCACTGGACAAGGCTCAATCGGGAAAGCCGGCTCACGGAAGAGAAGAATAGCACCCTACGCAAAGCCTCCCATCTTTTGAGGCATTGCTTTCCAAAAAATGAATGAGCCAAACGTTCCAGCCTCCGCGGCTCAATAAGGACGCGCCTTCGGCGCAATCATTTTTGGAAATTCGAATCTCAGCCGGGCTTGCGGACGTGAAAGTAAAACATCGGCGTGAAGATTCCGCTCCTGCCTCCCTTGACCAAGGCATCGGCGGCATTGTTGAGGAATTGAGATACCGCTGACGAGCCTTTGGGAGCGATGTGAACGGCCTCGAGTATCCGTACGAGCCTGTTGGTCAATAGGCGGCCCATCCGTGTGTGCTTGAAGCCGGAAATCGAAATCGTACCGGAGAGCGGAAGGTACCAGGGGGTTTCCGGATCGGACGTGTCGGCGAGGTCGCGGCTCTCGACAACTTCCAGACCAGCCTTTCTACAGGCGTCCAGTACATCGTTCATGTACCAGATGTCGGGCAGAGCGTCACCTTCTTCGATGCCCTTCTTGATCGCTCGATGCTCGGGATTGTTCGCGTCGTAGCTCTTCGTAAGGCACCACTCGTAGCCGGCAAAGTGAGCGCCCTTTTTCATGGTCCGGCACAGTTCGGTGAACAAAGCCACTTTGTCGGGAGCGTGACAAGTTGCTTCGATAGCGTAAACAGCGTCGTAGGTAGCGTCCGGCACTGGCAGTTTCATGAAGTCGGCCTTCATGAACTCGACGATGTGCGACAGCCCCGCGTCCGCCGTCTGTTTTCGTCCACGCTTGATCTGATAGTCGTTGTTGTTGACGCCCGTGATGCTGGCGCCCGAAAGTCGGGCGATCGCCCGCATGGGGCCGCCTACTCCACAACCGACGTCGAGTGCCTTCATTCCTTCCCTCAGGCCGAGTACTTTGGCTATGTAATGCTCGTGCCGTGTGATCGATTCTTCGAAGGTTTCGTTTTTGAAACGCGGCGCGAAATGAAAGGACTGCCCCCAGCCGTATTCGTAGAAATCGGTGACGAGGTCGTAGTAATCGTTCACCATTTCCTTGTAGTTCGTCTTGCGTGTTTCAACACTACCGGCGTGGAATGAGTTGTATTCGTCTACCGTAGCCTGAACCTGCTGTCGAGGCAGTGAATCCTTCACCAGGTTAGTGATCGTCGGCGTTTCCATGCGCGTGCTTTCCTATCACGGCGCCATTAATTGTTTCAAGTTGGATGATTGTGGAGACAGTCGTTGAGCGATCTTGACAGCTGAAAGGACGGCGCCCTCGTGAGAATCAATATCGTGCGTATATAAGCCAGCGAGCCACAGATTGTTTATGCCCTGAAGTCCAGCGACAGCGCGCTGAGCTTCGAAGTAATGCGGACTGACCTTCGGATGATCGTACGTTTCCGTGAAGTAAAGTGGCTGCGGCATGCGGGGCTCGAAGGTGACCCAGCTTTTGAATACCGGCGTTCGGCTCTTCCATTCCTTCCACACCGACAGAGCGCTATGGGTGCCATCGTGCCGAATGTTGAAGACAGACCAATGATTCCTGTTCGCGGGCATAAACCGTGTGTCGCCGTGAATCGCGATGGTGCCTTTGAAGTATTGGACTTTGCCTAGTTCTGTCTGAAGTGTCTCCACGGAATCCAACTCTTTCACGACCGCCCGCGCAACCTGAGCGTTGGTTGCCACGATCAAATGATCGAACTCGTGAAAAGCTCCACTTCCATCCTCTACGGCATACCGCTGCGTCTGACGCCTCACTCGTTTGATCTCTGTGCCCGTACATATCGAAGTCCGTTTCAATCCTTTGACCAGTTGCTCGATGTAGGCGCGCGAACCGCCGATGACCTCATTGAAATAGAACTGCGAGAATTTACCCACCTCACAGCATACGTAGTACTTAAACGCGTTATAGGCGGAAAACCGCCGGAAGTCGTGGGGCTCCGTACACCAGATGGCCTGAACCAGCGGGTATAAGAACTGATCCTTGAACGACCGGGAAAGAGGGAGACCTTCGGTAAACGCCTCCACTGTCAACGAGGTATTCCTGGCTTCGATAAGCCGCGAGGCGGTTTTAAGGGCGCTCTGAAACTGGACCATCTTCGATAAAGTGTCTGGTCTGAAAATGGACCAGCAGACGCGGCCATTCCTGATGAAAGGCATTCGATGCACATGGGCATTATCTGAAGTGTAGAGCGTTGTCGTTCCCGCATACCTGTGAACTGGCGCATCAAGAATGCTCAATAATCGGCAAAACGTCGGCCACAGCCGCTGGGCGAAGAAGTCGAATCCTGCGTCAATCGGGACCTTGACGCCATCCACTTCGACATCAACAGTCTGTGCATGACCTCCGAGGCGATCCTGTTTTTCGAATAACGTAACGTCGTGCTGTTCCTCAAGCAACCATGCTGAGGCCAGTCCAGACGCGCCGCCGCCGATGATGCCGATCCTCATCTATTTCTATTTCACCGTTAGCGGCTGCTTACCGAACTTTTCGCGGATACCGTTGATGGCGCGCAGCACTGTGGGCTGGCCAATTATTCTTCGTTCGAGTCTTCGTTTACCGGGGAAGTCCATTAGCGAAATGCCGATGAGGAGTGTCAGGACGCCCTGGCCGGGCAGGACGAGCATAGCGATTCCCGCCAGAAGGAACACCAGGCCGATAAGGTTTTTCAGCGCATATGCCGTTACTCGCACGGCAGGGTGATAGTCATGAAGCCATCTCCTCGGCCGGTTCATGTCGAAGTAGTCGGTCGGCAGGCGCACCAGCACGATGGGAATGGCGATCAGCGTTGCGATAAAGAAGGCAATAGATAGAAGCCCGAGAGCGATCCACATATCTGCTGTAAGTAGTTGCGTTATTTGTCTAATAAATACCTGGCACTATCCGCCACCGAACCTTGCGGCAATATGCATCCCAATCGCTGCCATATTTGTCGTGACACATGGCATTGTCCCGCCATTCACGGTGTACCAGCAGAATTGTGAAATATACGATGTAGAAGTACGGTAACGAATGTTCGAACCCGGTGGGCAGGCACCATGCCAGCCCCATCATCAGGTCACCCATATAATTCAAGTGGCGCGCGATGCCCCACCAGCCCGACGTCAGAAGCAGCGTTCCGTGCGCGGTCTTGATGTATTCAGCCGGCTTTCCCCATACCAGCACTTTCGGATTCTTGCGGAATCGGTGTTTCTGGATATTCGTCCCACGAAAAACAACGTAGCCGAACATGTTCAAAGCCACGATTCCTATTAACGCCGGCATCGACAATTCATGTGTATGGTTGATCAGGTATGCGGCCTGAAGTGTGTATGTGAATGGCACCCAGACCAGATCACCCCAGCACAGCATCCAGCCAAAGTTCTCATGCTTGATGTCCCAGGTCGTGAGGATCGCCTCTTCGTGGTAGTAATAGTCGGCGATATAAAGAAAATGAAATGCGTTGACCAGAATCATCGGGGTCGTGATCGTACCGTGTAACTGATATTGCTTCGCTGCAAACGAGAGGTTGATCAGGATCCAGAGAATCAACCCAGGCCTGGCCTCACAAAATAGTTTGAGATCGAATTGGCCCAGACGAGGGTTGAGCGCGGTTCCCATAAAAAAGTCGTAAAACGCGTTGCCGCTTCTGCGTTCGAGCGACTTGGACGCCTTGCCGTGAAAATAAAGAAATATGGCGAAGGCTGTCGCAAAAATATTAACGGTCGTGAGGAGCGGGCCAAAGTGATCGTAAAAAATGGTTGCCGGAACCCATCCCAACGCCACGACCAGAATCGCTGTGCCGATGGTGATCCAGAACGAAAACCAGCCGTTCATCTTGTACTTCAGGCGAGTTCCGTCCGAGAGCGGGACACCTTCATGGATCTTGCCCGGTGCGAAGATCTGCAGCGCGCTTTGAAAAAGGAACCACGATCCGTAAAGAATGACGGCGGCGGCGGTTGGACCGGGAATTCGAGCGAGCATGTCCATTGTAGGCAATACGAGCGCCCCGCCGTAATCGTTAACACAAATCCAGATGTAACAGGTGAAGGGCGGTAGAGCGACCAATAACAGGAGACCGCCGAGGATATCGAAAGTCCGCGCAGTTTCAGATTTTGCCACGCCAGAGTTCCTTAATAACGAGCCGTCCGTAAACCCAAAGCGTTTCCGCGATCGGGCGAATGTCGAGACTGAATGCCGCGCCGCTGAGTGCAAATGGCAACGTGGTTGGAATCGGTCCGCGACCGTATTCCAACATCCAGGCGCCCTCCGGGAACTTGAACCCTTTGACTTGCCGCCTGCGCAGATGAGCCATCTCGCCAGGCATGGTGACGATTCGCTGGCGAAAATGGTCTTCCGTATAGGTCCACATTTCGCCGGCCACAATGAAGTCGTAGATGTCCACACGGTAACGGCCCGAGAACCCTTCCGTGCCGATCGGCGTGCCGAAGATCAGCAAGTACTCCGACAGGGAGCCGTGCAGAATGGTCATGATTCCCATGGCGCCGCCGCAGATGCTCAGAATCCATTTCTGCTTTTTTTCGATATGGCCGGGATACTGGTGCGCCAAATCTTCGATGATCGTCGAGACCATCTCTTGATGAGGCAGACCGACCCGATTTTTCGCCAATGCGTGCAGTTTGTCAGGATCGAAGATGTAGCTCATGCCTACATTTGGGCCATGAGCTTGCCGATTGCGGTTTTGATTGCCGGCCGTTGACCAAAACCGACCAGCCAGTCCGGAATCGGCGACTGGATGACCCGGCGCCAGAGTTTCGCAGATCGGAATGAAAACCCAAAAGCCTCTCGACATCGCGACTCATAGTTATTCCACGCCTGTTGTTCGGTTCCCGATTTAGTCACAACGTCCCTGAGTGTCTCAGCAGCGATCATGCCTGTCCGCATACCCTGGTAGATTCCTTCGGCGGTCGCAGGATGAGTCATTCTGCCGGCTTCGCCGATCACCAGCCGGCCCGGTGATTGCAGCGGCCCGATGTCGTAAGAATAGGAGATCGGATGGCCCTTCCATTCGCCCACTTGAACCGACCCGGACAGTCTGGCTCGGTAGTGCTTATTGAGAAACTGTTGAAAGAGTGTCCGAGCGTTCTTTGTGTGGTCCGGGTCCTCGTAGCAGATCCCGATGTTCACTTTCATAGGGCTTTCCGGAAATAGCCATCCGTAACATGGTGCGAGAAGCCTGTCGAAAACCATTTCCACATGGTTTGGTTCGAACGGTACATGATCCCACCAGCCCATGATCGCCTGCATCAGCCGTTTTGGCTTCGTGTTCACAGTGAATCGCGAATGCGCGCCATCGGCGACAACTGTGTATTTTGCACGGATCATCTGCCCCTCGCGTGATCTCACGCCGGCTACTCGATCGCCATCAAACATCAGGGCTTCGGCATCAAAGCGAGGGATAAACTGCACGCCAAGCGAAAGTGCGCGCTTGAGAAGGACATGATCCAGAATTCGCCGGCAGCAGATGATCGCCGCGGCCTTATCACCGCCCGAAAGGAACACTTCGCGACCGCCGGGGGTGACCAGCTTCAGCCCCTTTATCCAATAGGCTTCGGGTAAGATCTGGTCCCAGACGCCGAGCGCCTTGAGGATATCCAAACCTTTTGGAGATACTCCGCTACCGCATGTTTTGTCTCGCGGAAAGTCATGCCGATCCACCAGGATTGTGTTGCGTACACCCAACTGCCCGAGGTGGATCGCCGCTGCAGTGCCGGCCGGTCCGGCGCCGATGATCGCTATCTCCGCGTGAGTAAGGTCGGAACTCATTTAACAAACCTGAGCAAACCGCGCGACATTGCCATTACCGCGTGCCGTCGTGTGTGAGCCTTACGAATCAACTCCGGCATCGTATGGCGGCACACGTTTATGTACTCCCGTATTAGAACAGACAACCGATGCTCTTCCGTAGACAGCAATGCCATGGTAATGACGCGGCCGCGCGGGCTGTTCTGCCAATAACGGAACAGAGCATCCCGCATCATGCGCATTTCGAGAGTTTGACCTCGGAACACGTCGTAAAGGACCTCCGCTCCCGCCAGCCTTGTACGCTGCGGTCCTTCGCGCAGGCTTGCATAGCGCGCCAAAGCTGCTGGAATTTCCCTTCGCGTTTCGCGAAGTGCCTGACGAAGCAGTATTGCATCGCGGGTGCAGGCGCTGAGTCCGGTCGCTGTCAGTGGATGACACGATCCGCCGGCATCACCTACACAGACCATTCGTCCCTTGTAGACCGCTTCGGGAACCACGGAGTAGTTCGCAGCCCGAAGCGGAGCCTGAGTATTGACGACCGCTTCGACAGCGCCCCTGAGTCCGCGCGGCAGAGAATCCAGATCGGCTTCATCGGATGTGAGGGGCACGTCGAACATGATTCGCGTTTCAGTGCGCGAGATCTGATAAGCGAGTACGGGTGCGGTTTTACCGACGAAGACATGGCCGAATCCCGGATGAGGCAAGTTGTCGCCGTCGATCGTATACCCAACCATGTTGGAAATGTGAATCTGTTTGTGGCCGATTCCCGACATTCGACGAAGCGGCGAACTGCGCCCGTCAGCGGCGATCAACAGGCCCGTTCGCAATAGGTGCTCGCTTTCACCTCGAGTCACAGTTACTGAAGCGAAACCGGACGAGCTGAGATCAATCGAGGTGACTCGGCCGCCTGTCCACACCGTAACGTTTGGCAGCCTTTGGACGACGTTTAGAAGTGATTCCGCCAGAACTCCGTGTTCGACAGCCAAACCCGTTCTTAATTCCGCACCGTCGCTGTAAGGCATCAGGTATGTGGCATTTGAACCACCGGGGAAGACCGCGAAGCCAGATACCGGTACCGCCCCTGCCTGCTCCAGGCCCGCGAGAAAACCAAGCGCCTTCAGATCGGCGGTTCCTGGGGGGTGTATGAGTTCGCCGGCAAGCCTTTTCCGGTGATCCAGCCCCGGTTCAATGACCAGGACGGAGTATCCGAACTCCGACAACGCTGCCGCAGCGGCTGCTCCGGCGACGCCGCCGCCCGATATGATTACGTCAAAAGTCATACATCGCTGAAAGAAGAGCGCAGACTAACATGAGCCGTTACTTTTGCGCATCCGCTTGTTACACTCTGCCGCGACGATGCTGCTGATTCCGGCTAAAACTACTGCTCTCCGTCCTTTTCCGGTTGTCGGCCATGTACCTCACATCATACGCAGGGGCCTCCTGAACGTTGTAGGCGATGTGTGCGGCCGGAATGGAGACATAGGCAAATTGGTCATGGGGCCCCGGACCGTGCACATCATCAGCCATCCGGATCACGTTCGCTATGTTTTTGCTGAAAACAGTCCGAACTATATCAAGGGGACGGCGCTAAACAACCTCCGCCTTCTGTTGGGAGAGGGTTTGGTGACCAGTGACGGAGAACTCTGGAGGACCGAACGAAACATCGTCCGTTCGGCTTTTCAGAAAGACAAGATGGGAGCGCTGATCGCTCTGGCTTCGAGTCCCGTTGAAAAAATGCTGTCGGCCTGGGATCAGGGAGCGCCTCAATCCTCTTTCGAGGTCCATCGTGATATGCGCCGGCTCGTCTTTGTGATCTCGGGGCTGACACTTTTTGGCTGCGATCTTAGTGCCCACGAAGACGAAGCGACCGAGGCCTTCGCCGTTGCACTCAGAACGATCACAGACAGAAATCAAAACGTCTACGCGCTTCCGCTGACCGTACCCACACCGGGAAACGTCAGACTGAAACGGGCTATCGCCACTCTGGATCGTCATGTGAATTCGATCATCGAGAGCGGCAGTAGTGATACGAATGGCGGAGACGTTCTATCCACATTGCTGCGAGCCCGTGGAAAGAACGATCGGCAACTCCGGGATGAGGTGATCACGCTTTACCTGGCCGGACATGATGCCACGACACATGGACTAACCTGGGTACTACATTTCCTGGCGCAGTATCCGGACCTGCAGCAAGCTCTGCGAGAGGAGGCGAGCATTCTTTTGGGTGGCCGGAACCCTACGTACGAGGATCTGCGGTTCATGACACTCACGTATAAGACGATCCAGGAGTCGCTGCGGATGCGTTCACCGGCAGCATTGATCGTGCGTCAGCTTGTCGACGACGACAGCGTCGACGGACATCACTTTCAAGCGGGCAGTTGGGTGCTGATATCCTCATACCTCACACACCAAATGCCGGAATTCTGGCCGGACCCGGATCGGTTCGATCCGGAACGTTTTACCGAAGAGGCCTCTCGAAGTCGTCATCAGTATGCTTACTATCCATTTGGCGTTGGACCGCGTACATGCATCGGGAATCACCTTGCAACCATCGAGATTCAGCTCATCCTCGCGATGATCCTTCAGCGTTATGAGTTCACACACGCACCCGGTGCCAGAGTGGAAGAGGCCTGGCACGGCACTCTCTTCCCAAAAGGCGGTCTGAGATTGATGCGAAGTCGTTTGTGATTATTTTTTGCTGAGCTTGTTCAGCAACTGCCGGGCTCTCTCCTGAGCCTGACGATTTACTTCGGCCCGCGGCGTATTCAGCGGAAGCTGTAACAATTCCTCGAGCTGCCGGCGGGCTTCCGGTTTGCGGTTGGCCTCCATATAAGCCTCGGCGAGAGCTGTCTTGAGTTCATGATTGTTCGGTGCGATCTTCAAGCCCTGCTCAAGTGTTGAAATTGAACGTTTGAGGTTTCCGCCAAACAGGCCGGGTAGTTGCCGGTCTATTTCTCCCAACGCCGTGTAGGCCGATCCATCTTCGTAACCGTCGTTCAACCGGAGAACCACTTCCATTCCGGACCTTACTTTCTTCACGGTCCGGAATGCGGGTATTCCGCCCTTCTCACGGCAATAGCCGCCGTAATTCGCGGCGAGCCAGAAGTGGCCTTCCACACCGTTAGGACTGAGGTCAACGGCAAGACTACCGGTATCAATTCCTCGCTCGTAGTAACTGACACGGCTTTTGGCCTCGACGCCAACGCCGGTGTAGTAGTAAGAACGCGCGACCCGCCACAGCAGTTGGTAATCGTTGGGAGCGTCTTTCAATGCGCGCTGTAGGAGTTCCAACGCCTGCCGCTCCTTCCCGTGATCTGAGCCATATGCGAACAACCGATCGGCTTCGGTAATCGTTTTGGAAATATCGAGTGGTGCCTGCGTAAACGAATTGGTGACGAACACAACCAGCAATAAAGAGAGAAGCCGCACGATGTCTCCTGATCAGCTGAGGAACGTAACTCCAATCGGCACTTTTGGCAATACTTACTTGAGGATACTCAGCATGTTCGAGAAATCGTCCGTCCAGGCGCGGAAGTCGGGCGATCGATCAATGAGTGTCCATTGATCCAGGCTTGGAATCGGCTTCAAATCCTCTGGTTGGCGAACGGCGATGACGTAGTGAGATCTGGATTTGCCGACCGGCGAATCGTCGTCGTCAAAGCGGGAGAACGCTGGGATGTCTTCGTCCGACAGTGCCGCCACGACCAGCTTTTCCACATCCAGGTATCGATTCGACACGTGAAACATCAGAACTCCATTAGGTTTGAGTTTCGTCATATACATTCGAACCGCCTCGCGTGAAACAAGGTGTCCCGGGATGGAGTCGGAGTTGAAAGCATCGAGGATCAACAGATCGAACATAGCGTCTGGCCGCGACTGTATTCCCAATCGGCCGTCGCCGATGACCGTGTCGCAGTCGTTTCCGCATCTTCGTAGAAAAGTGAAATAGGTCTTCGCGATCTCCGCGACTTGCGGATCGATGTCGAAGAAAGTAATGCGTCGATTTGGTCGTCCATACGCCGCAATCGTGCCGGTCCCCAGTCCCACGACAGCCACTCGCTGATCAAGTCGGTCGGCAATCAGTTCCATCACATCTCCGACCGGTCCGCTCCTGTGGTAATACGACAGCGGTATCCCCGCGAGTGTTTCGCTGAGGCTTTCGCGGCCATGCATCGTGTCGCCGTGCACGAGTTTGCGCATGTTGATGTCTTCTTCAAAAAGAACCTTCTTCACACCAAAGAAATCGCGTGCCACATGCACTCGACTGGCGCCCTCAAACTCTTTCGGCAAAAGAATGGCGTAGCTCACGACCAGTAGTGAGAACGAGATGAAGAACTCCAGATGTCGTTTACGAAACAACAGAACCGAGAGAATCAAAACCAGCTGCGTGCCTACGACAGCAAGGTTGTTGTCGTTCCATGTGAAGTCAAACCCGGCTACATCAACGCGAGCCCAATCCCTGATGGCGAATATCGCTGTCGTCAGCAGCAATCCAAACGTCACCAGATCGACGACATCCCAAAAATTGAAGCGGGCTCTGGCTGCTCCAGGCGAACGAAAGCAGATGATCATCACAACGAGTAACGGGTACTCCAAAACGGTATTGAAGACGGAAGGCGCCACTATTGCCGCAAACGCACCTCCCAGAACACCGCCAAGGGCGACGATGAAATAAAACTCGGTCAAAAACTTTGTCGATGGCCGCCGATCGGCGAGCGCGGAGTGACAGAGCAGGGAACCGGCGAAAAGGATGATCAAATGGCAGCCAATGAGTATCCAGACGCGGACCGATCCAACGGAAACTCCGATAGACGTGATCGGAAAGAGTACCAGGAGCACTAATGTCGTCGCCGCCGAGACCATGGGCGTTGGAATCCGTATCCGGCGAGCGAAGGCCATGATGAAAGTCAGCAGATAAATCGCCAGCGGAACAACCCAAAGGAATGGGAAGGATCCGATGTTCATCGAGATGTGATTCGTTACCGCGAGCATCAGCGCTGACGGTACGAACGCCGCACCCAGCCAGTAGAGCCGTGTCTTCCAGTTGAGTGCTTGCCCCGTCAAGCTATCCCTGGAAATCCCGGCCTGAATCTTTACCGGCATGGACTGCTTCCAGACGAGTCGAGCAGTGAACACGAACATCACGAGCAGGCCCGCGTACCCGGCAAGCCACATCGCACTTTGAGTGGTGACACCATATCGAGGTTCGATCAGAAGCGGATAGATCGCCAGTGCGATAAGGCTGCCGGCATTGCTGATCGCATACAGGAAGTAAGGATCGCGACCGGAAGCCAGCCGCGTCGTCGCCAGCCAGGTTTGAAGAAGTGGAGCTGTTGCCGAAATCACCGCGAACGGCAGTCCGATTGAAAACAGGAGATTCTGGAGGAGCCAAACCACCGGCGACTCCATGGGATTTCCGGAGAGTCCGCTGATGCGCATGGGCAGAAAAATCGCGCCTGCCGCCAGCAAGGAAAGGTGCACCAGAATCTGGTCCTTCAGGCGCCGCATCTTTACTAGAAAGTGGGCGTACAAATAGCCCGCCAGAAGCATGATCTGGAAAAAAAGAACGCACGTCGTCCATACGGCCGCAGCGCCACCGAGGATTGGCAGGACCATCTTTCCAACCATCGGCTGGCAGCAGAACAGCAAGAAGGCGCTGAGGAAGAGCGTGAAACTCAAGGCGTACAGCATTCAAGCTGTACCTTACACCGACTTTCGACCCACCGAAACCCTATCGGTGACCGGAATGGCATGTGTCGCCCACCCCGGGACAGCAAGGTGCAACCGACTCCAGGCGAACCTCGCAGAACTTTCCAGGAATCCAACGGAATCGCTAAGGAAGGCAGCGTGCCACTGCAACGTGGACATGCGACCACTGTGGCTTACTCTCTTAATCTGTGCTTGGCTGCTCGTTCTGCCGCGCCCCTGGACCGAGCGAATTCTGGTCGAGAATGGTCCTATCGAAATGCCAACAGCGATCGCGTACTTCATCGCAGCCATACTGCTATGGTCTGTTTCGTCGCGGCAGTGGAAGCGAGCGATCCCCGCAACATTGCTGCTCATTGCCGGTGGTCTTCGCGAATTGGACTTTCAGGCCCGGTTCACCACAGGTTACGCATTCAGTTCCGGATACTTTCTGCGGCAGGCGGCGCCGCTGCAGGAGAAGATCATCGTGGGCGCTGTTCTGCTATTGCTCGGGATGTTATTCATGGTGCTGCTGTCTTCGAACTGGCGAGTATTTGTTCATGCTCTTCAGTCCGGCCAGTCCTGGGCACGTTCAGTTGCCCTTGCAATAGGCTTCATGCTCGCCTCGACGTCGCTCGACGAGTGCGCGGGGTGCCTCCGTAGTCAATATTGGGGAGTCGAAGACGCGGTGTTCCTGATGTGGGTTTTCGAGGAGACGTTTGAGGCTATGATCCCGGTTTTGTTTGCCGTCGCCATTGTTCAATCCGCAATATTGCCTGCCGTAGAGCGCCGTCACGCCGCTTAGTGTGTTGCTCAGCGGAGGCACGATCAGAGTGTAGCCGAGCCCGTATTTCTCTATAGCCAGGTCCGTAGAATTCGAGGATACTCTCCGCACATTTTCAGGCCTGTAAGGTTGAATTCGTGTGCGTGTGATATCTGTTGTCCTCCTGTGTGTTCTCGCTGTTGCTGCTGCGCCGCTTGATTCTTTTGCCCAGGAACTCCTCCCTTCCGAAGTGCTCAAGGAGTTTGTCGCCGATCAATCACGGCTGTGGCAAGCCCCTCTCAAAGTGAAACGTAAGGACGCGAAGTGGCTAGGGCCGCTTGCTGCCGGAACGCTGGCGCTGCTCGCGACGGACCGATCCATCAGTCAAGGCCTGCGTATCGAAGACTTGCGCCGGCCAAGCCGTTATCTTGCGAAAGCAGGCGCTGCCGGGCCATTGCTGACCGTGTCCACCGGGCTTCTTCTATCGGGGAAGATTGCCGGAGACTCCACGGCCTTGAATGCCGGGCAACGGTCACTCAAGGCGTTAATTCACACCGAACTGGTTGTCCGCGGTCTGAAAGTCATCACGAATCGGGAACGGCCGAACAAGGCGAATGGACTAGGACAGTTCTGGGGTGGCGGACGATCGTTTCCATCGGCGCATGCCGCCGACACATGGGCATTTGCTACGGTCATCGCGCATGAGTATAAGGACAAGCGACTGATTGGTATTGCTGCTTACAGCCTGGCCTCTCTTGTCACCGTCTCTCGCATTTCGGGCCAGCACCACTTTCCGTCGGACACTCTAATTGGCGCCAGCATAGGGCGTCTGATCGGAAAGTACATCGTACGGAAATGACTAATTCTGACGCAGAGTCGTGATCGGGTCCACTCGTGAGGCGCGACGCGCAGGTATCGCAGCGGCGAGTGTTCCAGCTACGATCAGCAAGGCGACGGTGGGGATCAGAGCCACCGGATCCAAAGGCGTCACCGTGCCGACGAATACAGCTCGAAGTCCATACCCGAGGGGGATCGCCAGCGCCAGTCCGATCGCGGTACCTGAAAGGACCAGCGTTAACGCCTGGCGTAGAACCATCGCCACGATGTGGCGTGGATCGGCACCCACAGCCATTCGTACGCCGATCTCTTTCCGGCGCAACATGACCAGATAGGCCATGACGGCGTACAGTCCCGTCGAAGCGAGTGTCAGCGCGAGCAAACCGAGTCCGCCGACCGAAAGTGCAACGTACTGCAATCCGCCGAATTCGTTGAGATAGCTCTCTTCACCGCGTCCTATCGAAAGCCAGGGTAGTCGGGGATCCAACTCGCGGACGATTGTACGCAAATCCGCGCGGACGGCATCTACCGCGCCGGTGCGAATACGCAGCGTGAAGGGACTCGATATATCAGCCGGCAACGCAACATACACGACCGGATCGGGACGATCGCCGATCTGCATCGGTCGGGTGCGATTGTCCGCCACAACACCCACAACCTCGACCTTTGTGCTGGTCGTCCCGTCGCTGATATCCAAAACTCTTCCGAGCGGCGATCCACCCCCGGCGATGGATTCCGCCAGCCTCGCACTAACAAGTGCGACACCAGGGCCATCTGCAGTTGTCAGGGCGCGGCCGGTAAGAATTGGCAAGCTCATGACGTCAAGCCACGAAGGTGTCATTTCAACCAGCGCAGTGTTGCGATTGTCCAGTCGAATGCCACGCGCGCGAGAGATGGAAACCGCCGTCACTCTTGGATCTCTTTTCAATCGCTCCTGCAGCGCCTCGGCAAATAGACGAGCTTCGGTGGGTGACTTCCCGACCTGGCCCGGATCCAATTCGGCAACAATTTGCGATCGCAGCGCGAGAGGAGCTTCCAGTTCCATCGAGTTAACGGATCGCAGCAACACAGCACTACCAAATAGCATCATCAGGGATAGTGTCACTTGCGCGATGACAAGCGTCGAGCGCAGACGCGATCGGCCCCGGCCGGTCATGCCTCGCCGCAGTGCAAGCCAGGCGGGAGTAAGGCCGGAAGAGAACGTCGTAGCCAGCATCAACAACAATGAGAAAGCCGCAGCTTGCCAATCGATTGTCAGTTTGATTGGGAGGTAGGGACCCACGAAGTGAAGGATTGCGATCGTGCTTGCCGCCGAAACAAAGACCGCGACCATTACCAGGACCATTATTTCGGTTGTCAGCAGTCGTACCAGTTGCCCATGCGTGGCACCAAATGACAGACGTACCGATAACTCCTGAGCTCGTTCGGTAGCGCGCGCCAATTGCAGATTCGCGACGTTCGCGCAACTGATGCCGAGGACAGTCAAAGGCAGGCCGAGGATGGCACCGAGGATGATCAAAACGTCCAGCGGAGTGTCGCCAGGTCCAAAACCATGACCGCGAACCACAATCGATGTGTTGCTTCGGGTCGCGGGGTAAGCCGACGACAGTTGGGTTTCGAACGCAGCCATTTGGGAGCGCGCGTCGGCGGATGAAAAACCGTCGCGGAGCCTGCCGACTCCACTAAGCCAGACAGCGTCCGGCGCGGGCGCGCCCGGCCAGGCTTCGGAATGTTGTAATGCGATCCATACCTGAATGCCATGCGAGTCGTCTTGGCCGATGTCGAGAGGATGCAATCCGTGAAAACGGGGCGGTGCCACACCAATCACAGTGAAGGATCGTCCGGCAAGCAGTACGGGAGTGCCGATCGCCTCAGCTTGCGCGTCGAGGTTCGTTCTCCAGAAGTGCTCGCTCACGACAGCCACTGGAGGAGCGTCCGGGCGCTCATCCGAAGTCGTCAACAGGCGGCCGAGATGCGCGGTCGTACCGAGGACCTCGAAATATTTGCCCGAGATAAAGGCGCCGGTCAGCCCGATCGCCTCATGATGCCCGACTGCGGCCATGGCGAGGTCGCCTTCCACGGCAATAGATCCCAATGCGGGAACCGGTTGGCGAAGGATCGCGAAATCGTTAACTGAAAGTGGACTGTTGAATGAGGGCTCGCCTGCGCCGGCCGCCTGCCTCACAAAGGTTCGAACGAGTTCTTTGCGGTTGATGATGCCGGGCTGGTCTCCATGAAGGAGCGACATCAATATCGAGAAAGTCGCGATCGACACCGTCAACCCCGCGACGAGGCTGAGCACGATTGAGAACGTGTGACTGGAGCGCCGGGTCATCAACCGCGCAGCATGGATGACATCGGAACGAAGGCCGGCGCGCAATGAGGTCAGGTGGTGTTTCACAAGTCTTTATACGAGCACGCTCCCGGGACGATTAACAACGACAGAAGAATTTGCCCCATTGCCTCCCCGCGCCGCCGGGGCCCACATCAGTTCTTTGACTGGGGCTACCCTCCTGGAACAAACTTGCGTCCCATGTCGAAAGAACAACAGGTGAGTGATTTCTTGAAGGGCCGTTACATCGCCGGAATAGCCACAGAAAACGACGACGGCTCTATTCATCAGGTCTCCGTTTGGTACGTTCACCGTGACGGAAAGCTGTACGTGGGATCGAACTCCGGCAGCAGGAAGGTCCGCAACATTCGTGCCCGTCCGCGCGCTGGTCTGATTATCGACTCCCGACGGAGCACGAAAGAGTGCGGGGCGTCCACATACGGGACGGCACGGATTATCGAGGGCGATGAATCGAAAGCGTTGAACACTCTGATCCGAGAGCGCTACCTAACCAAAGCCGGCAATGAAGACCAACGGGTTGGCCCTGTCTTCGCTGCCTTCGACGACATCACCATCGAGATTACTCCCGGTAGGTGGACGTGGTGGGATTGCGCGGTGCTCGATGCAACGGTTTTCGGCGGAGCGATCGGCGACAACCAATACATCCTCCCTCTGGATGGTTAGCTAATTCGCAAGCCAGCGTACGAGGGTTGCCGTCGGTAAGAGTGGTTGAACAAGCCGTTCCGCCCGGCCTTCCGATTCGAGTACAGCTTCGGCTGCCTGATAGCCACTGCGGACCGCGCCTTCCATCGTTGCAGGCCAGCCTGTTTGCGTCCAGTCTCCGGCAATGAAGAGATTTCCAAACGGCGTTCGCTGCGACGGCCGCCACCGGTCGCATCCTGGTTGCGGTGAAAAAGTTGCGGCGTTTTCCCGAATCACGATCGACCGATTCGGCTCGACTGACGCCGTTGCAGGAAGAAGTTTGGCAAGTTCGCCTCTGCAGAGTCTGACGATATCCGCCTGCGACTGCTCCCTTAAAGCGTACGAAGCGCTAATGACGATTTGAAGGTACTGTCCATTTTTCTTGTTGAACACCCATTGGATCGTCTGGTCAACAGATGTAAGAAACGGGTCCGTCATTACCTGACGGTCGAACCACAGGTGGACGCTTGTAATGGGCGACACTTCGAGCTTCGCCAGCCCCGAGAATCCTTCCGAATCGCGCAAGCCAGGAGGCATCATCTTCAACATGCGATCAAAGTTGGTAGCAACAATGTAGTAGTTCGCCGCCAATTCGTTCCCGTCATCCAGCTTTACGCCAATGACGTTGCCGTTGGAGAAGAGGATTTCCGCAATCCCGGTTCGTGTCCGGACATCGATACGGTTGTTGGCCAGTTCATATAGCTCCGCCAGCGGCACAGCCGGTATGCCAATGGCGAACCCCTTACGATTCGAGAGGAACGCTTTCCAGAAGACATCGATGCCATAGCGTGCATCCATGCGATCCAGGTCCTCGTTGAGTGCGCTCACGAGCACGGTGCGCCAGAACCGGTCGATCGACGTCCGGGTCTGTTTTTGCGTCTTCAGCCATTCGTGCATGGTGAGGGCGTGAGGGAGTTCAGGCTGACCCGAGGTTCTGATGATATTTAACAGGGCGCGGGCGATACATCGCTTATCCTTCCAGTTCAGCAGTCGAAACGTAGCGAACGATGGAAGCAGGTGTAGGGGCGCCGGCAATCGTGACGGTTCGATAATCGATCGCTGGCCGGTGGAATCTGCGAAAACGAGCCGGTCGTAATATCGGATCTTGTCGGCAATGCCGAGGCGTTGGTAGAAGTTCTCGAGATTCGTGCAGCAGCGCAGTGTCACATGCTGACAGTTATCGATATACTCACCGTCGGCGAGAGCGTAGGATGTGGCGCGTCCTCCCAACCGTGGACTTTTTTCGAAAAGACTGACCCGGAACCCGGAATCACTGAGGGCGACAGCCGCCGATAATCCGGCCAGGCCGCCGCCAATAACAATTACTTGTGGCGTGGACATGCGCGCCATGCGTTATAGTTTTTCATCACGAGAACATGGGATCACTCGGTTTCCTGCTCTACCCCTGGGGCCTGATTCTGCAGGCAATCGCAATTGTTCACTTCATCCGCCGTCGGCCAGAGAATTATTGGATGTTTGTCATCATCTTCCTCGGACCGCTGGGCGCACTCATTTATATACTGTTCGAGGTCATTCCGGACCTTGGATTACTGCGACAGTCCTTCGAAGTGTTTCCCCGCCGCAAGCGGCTTCGAATTCTCGAAGCTACGGTTCTGGACAATCCATCGGCGGGGAATTACGAGGAATTGGGCGATCTCTATCTGGAAGAGGGAAAGTTTGCCCGTGCGAAGCAGTGTTATGACAAAGCGATTTCCTCACGCGCGGACTTGCCTGATCCCTTTTATCGTCGGGGCATAGCCGAAATCCGCCTTGGTGAGTTCGGGTCGGCTGTGACGGATCTGGAATACGTCGTATCCCGCGATTCGAAATATGACTCCCACCGAGCCGCCGGGCTGCTCGCACACGCCTATGCTCAGACCGGAAATGCGGATAAGGCCGAAGCGCTGTTTCAACAGGTCACACAGAAATCGACACAGTCCGAGGCTTATTACAACTACGCGTGTTTCCTGGCGTCGCAAAAACGCGGCGCGGAAGCGCGGGAGTGGGCGCAGCGAATCCTCGCGAAAAAGCCGACAATGCCTGGCTATCTTCGTCGGCGGGAACGGCACTGGTTCCGCAGCGCCAGCAGTTTGTTGAAGCGCTTGCCCGCCTGATCAAGCTGCAGTCGGTGCTGGAGACCCGGTCGCTACCGCGCTCCCGGCTCTGACAATATGGCGATCTCCAGCGATGCAATGTTTCCAACGTTTCCTCAACCTCCCACGTCCTTAAGGACGAATGGAACTCACGCTGATGCACCGTAGCGTTGCCGCAGGGTATGACTCCGAAGCCGCCTTGCTGACCGCATGCCGGCAAAAGGAGATCGGTGCATTCGAAACGCTCTACCTGGACCTGAAGTAAGCGCGCGCTGGACATACCTGAGTCAAGTACACAGGTGTTACTCGCCGCGAAGGGCCACAACAGGATCGATGCGCAGTGCTCGGCGGGCGGGTACATAGCATGCGACCACCGCGACGAGCGTTAGTACGAGCGCGCCGCCTGCGAAACTGATCGGATCGAGCGGTTGAACACCGTAAAGCAAAGTTCGAGCGAATTGTCCGAAGAGGGCTGCCATGGCAAGGCCCAGCGTGATGCCCAATGACGTCAGGATGATGCCTTGACGTAAGACGAGGCGAAGCACATCCTGACGGCTGGCGCCGAGCGCAACGCGGATTCCGATTTCCCTGGTCCTCGCGCTGACCGAAAATGAGATCACACCGAGGATTCCAACCGAGGCAATGACTAAGCCCAGCGTGCCGAACACCCCGAATAACGTCGCCGCAACTTTAGGAACCCACAGCGAAACTGCAAGTCGTCGCGTTACCGGACCAAGATCCAGCAGCGGAAGGTTTGGATCCAGCGCCCGCAACTCGTTACGTACAGATGGAATGAGCTCATCGGGCCGTCTGGAAGTGCGGATCAGCAGCAGGTTGTCGTTGCGTCCTTCTTCGAGAACGCTTCGGTAAATGTAAGGCCGAGCGTCCTCGCCAAGTGTTCTGTAACGTCCCGTCGGTACAACACCCACTACCTCAAAGGCCGGTCCGTCTTTGGCGAATCGTACGTGTTTGCCGAGCGCATTCTGCTTCGGCCAGAATCGATTGACGAACGCGTCATTGACGAGGACTTTGTCACGATCAGTCTCGATAAACTCACGGCCTTCGAGTATTGGAATACCTACAGTCGGAAAATAGTTCGGTCCGACGGCCGCGGTGTCGATCTGGACCTCATCATGACCTTCAGGAAGGACACCGGTGATGTTGATCGTAAACTCCAGCGGCAGATGCGACGCATACGCAACCGACTCTACCGTTGGCATTGCAGCGACGCGTTCCGCCAACGTCCTTCTGAAGGCTCGTGCCTGATCCTCGGGGTAACCTGAGAATCTCAAGTCGAAACTAACTGCGAGCAGTCGTTCGGGCTGAAATCCGGGATTCATCGAATTTGCGTTGAGCAGGCTGCGGAAAAACAATCCTGCACTCACCAGAAGGATTAAGGATAACGAGATTTGCGCGACGACGAGGGCGCTCCGTAGTCGTCCATGTCGCTTCGTCGAGGTGGATGATGATGCTTCGTCCTTCAGAGCGGCCATGGTGTCGGACCGAGTGGACTGGAGTGCCGGTACGAGGCCGAAGACGAATCCTGTGATCACCGCGAGGGTGAACGCGAATGCCAGCATTCTGAGGTCGATCGTCAGACCGAACTCCAGTGGAATCGGGATTGGAAGTTCGATTTGTGAGATCAGGTTGTTGACTGCCTGATTCGTCGCAACCGTAATGAAGATCGCGAATACACCTGCGATCATTGCCAGGAGGATGTTTTCTGTTAACAGTTGCCGGATCAACTGAAATCGAGTTGCACCGACGGAGAGTCGCACGGCGACTTCCTTGCGTCTCATTGAGGACCGGGCCATTAGAAGATTGGCTATGTTCGCACAGGCAATAAGCAAAACGAGCGAAACTACAAGCATTAGTGCCGCAGAGGCTGCAGTCACCGCTCCGTCCACGCTGGGAAGGAAAAGAACGCTGTTGGTGTTCAGCGCCTTCAGGCCTTTTTGACGTTCTTTTTCGTCAGCCGGCGGAAATTCACGATGGAGTTGTTCCGCGATTGCCGCCAGATTCGCATTGGCCTGTTCGATCGTGACGCCAGGTTTACGGCGTCCGATCACCCAGAAATTGTTCGCTGCCCGGTTCGTGAGATCGACTGAAGTTGCGGAGCCGAATTTCCGATCGTGATGAACCATCGGCAGCCACATTTGCGAAGCGATCATCCTGACGGCGCCTCGAAATTCACGCGAGGCCACGCCAACCACGGTAAACGGCACGCCATTCAGGCGGATCTCACGCCCGATGATTCCAGGGTCACCACCATATCTTGTGTTCCAGGCCGTGTGGTTCAGCACGACAACGGGACGGGCTCCAGGTTGATCGTCCTCTGGTTCGAGGGGCCTGCCGAGATGAGTCTGCACTCCCAGTGTGCGGAAATAGTTTCCAGTCACGACTTCGCCAAGCAGAAAGACACCGGTCTGATCGGTCTGCAGCAGCAGGGGTTCCGGTGCATAGGCGGTAATTGAGCTAAAGACCTCATTACGATCGCGAATATCTTTATAAGTCGGGTAAGAAACGGGAGTTTCGTTGAGAAAGTCATCGCCTGTGGAATAAATCGAGGCGAGTTCATGGGATTGATCGAAGGGCATCTGAACAAAAAGGAGTCGGTTCACGAAGCTGAAAATCGATGTATTGATGCCGATGCCCAGCGTCAGTGTCAGAATCACGGCCGCCGAAAACCCACGATGGATCCTGAGAGACCGGAACGCGTATTTGATGTCTTTGACCAGCGAGTCCATATCCACCCCCGTTGCCTAACGGATCTGCGCGCCGTTTTGTTTCATGAATTCTTTGTGTTAAGAAATGGATCGGGCGCCCGTTTTGGTAGTGCGCACTACCGGCGTTTTAGAAGGTGAGGTAAACCGGTGACTCTCATACAGGACTCGCGATTTGCTCTTCGTTTGATTCTTAAAAACCGTTCACTGACTCTTGCCGTTATCGTTTCTCTTTCCCTGGGCATAGGGGCAACTGCGACCGTCTTCAGCCTAGTCGATAGTTTCTTGCTCCGACCCCTGGCTGTGCCGGAAACGAACCGAGTCGTCCGAATTACTTCCGCAACTCAAACAAATCGAGTGGGTCCTATGTCCTATCCGGATGTGGAGGATTTCCAACTCACACAGCAGAGTTTTACGGGCCTCACGACCTACCGGAACATTCCTCTCGGGCTTTCGACCGCTCAGGGCCAGCAGGCGCGGACAACGATCGGTGCGTCAGTGAGCGGAAACTTCTTCGGTGTGCTCGGTATCGAACCGGCAATAGGCCGCGGCTTTAGACCGGAAGAGGACCAGGTCACCGAAAGGGATCTGGTGGCCGTCATCAGTCACAGTCTGTGGCAACGCGAGTATGGCGGGTTGGATATCTCGGGGAAAACCATTCGACTGAACGCGAAGGAATTTACGATCGTTGGTGTTGTGCCGAAGTCATTCAGCGGTCCGGAGTTGTTCGTGCGTCCCGAGGTTTACGTGCCGCACAGGGCCATCAAGGAGACCGCCATCACCGATCGAAAAACACGGGCGGCGCAGGTGTATGCGCGGTTGAAGCCGGCGATTTCCGTCGCGGCTGCCCAGGAAGACGTTCGACGGATTGGTGAAATGCTTGAGGAACGTTACCCCGACTCCAATAAGGGCTTCCGGGCCTCGGTCTTTACCCAACTGGACTTTCGCCTCGCCGAATCTCCGGAAGAACTTACGCTCGCGGCAATTCTTTTAACTGTGGCGATACTTGTACTCGGTATTGCGTGCGTGAACGTCGCCAATCTCCTTTTCTCGACCGCTCCTGTCAGGACGCGTGAAATGGCGATGAAGGTCGCTTTGGGCGCAGATCGTTTCCGGCTGGTGCGTCAATTACTGCTGGAAAGCATGATTGTGGCGATTGGTGGAACGATTATGGGGCTTGGCATTGCGGCGGTCTGTTCGCAGTTTCTATCGTCGATCCAGTTCGCTTCGAACCTGCCGTTAAAGTTGGATACGCGTATCGACTTTCGAGTTGTTCTGTTCGCGCTAGGAGTCGGTCTTGCGTCTGGTGTGATTTCCGGATTGGTTCCGGCGCTTCGTTGTTCGAGAACAAATCTGAATAGCTTGCTCCGTTCGACGGACTCGCGGCTCCGATCAAATCGGATGTGGACGCGGCGAGCGCTGGTAGCGGGTCAGGTGACCGTATCGGTAATCGTCCTTGTATTGTCCGGCCTCATGATTCGTGACCTTCGGCTATCCCGAAAGGCGCATCCGGGATTTCGTGTCGATCGACTCGTGACGATGTCCTTCAATCCGGCCGGCGCTCAGTACAATCTCGAGCAGACGCGGACGTTTTACCGTCAGTTGTTGACGCGATTCCGCACGATTCCTGGCGTTGAGGCCGCCGGGTTCGGACAACACATCCCGCTCGGAGTTTCGTCTACCACTGCCAGTCTCTCCATTGATGGATTTCAGATGGCGCCGGATCAGCAGTGGCTGTCTATTCAAAGCGACTACATCGGTGACGGCTATTTCGATGCCATCGGCATTCCAATAGTCCGTGGCCGTGCTTTCTCCATGCAAGACACTACTGCCGCGCCACGCGTCGCCATCGTCAATGAAGCTATGGCGCGAAAGTACTGGTCAGGTCGCGATCCCATCGGGGCTCGCATTCAGGTTCAGGGTCGGGATGGTGGCCCTACGGAGGTTATCGGAATCGCCAGGGATGCGAAGTATCGCAATCTCGATGAAAGGGAACTGCCGTTTATCTACTTCGCCGTCGAACAGTCGGGCCGCAGTATGCTCACCTTGTTTGTCGCGACTGCAGGTAGTGCTCCGAACATGATTTCCAGGCTTCGTTCTGAGGCCTCCGCGGTCGATCCGAACCAGCCGGTTTACGACGCGCGCACGATGACGGAACATTTTGAGCAACAGGCATTGCTATCGATTCGGTTGGTTGCTCAGGTCATTACCGGCGTCGGTTCCGTGGGACTTGTCCTGGGCATCCTCGGTTTGTACGCGATTCTTGCTTATAGCGTCAGCCAAAGGACGCGCGAAATCGGAATCCGAATGGCAATTGGAGAAACCAGAGCTGGCGTGTTGCGAATGGTTTTGAAGGAGGGACTGAAACTCACCGTCATCGGAATCAGCGTGGGTCTGGCAATGACGTTGGCACTGACTTCAGTCCTCAAGGAAATGCTCGTCACCGTCAGTCCACGTGATCCGATGGTTTATGCCGTCACTGTAGTGCTTCTGGTCGTTGTGAATATGACGGCCTGCTATTTCCCCGCCAGGCGCGCATCCTCCGTCGATCCGAACGGTGCGCTTCGAGGTGATTGAAATCCAGACCGATTCTCTTTGCGGCTGCAAACAGAATCAACAAGCCTGTGCCGAGTAATGTCAGTCCAGATGGTTCAGGTACTGGTGTCCCCCCGTCCGGCCTTGTTCTATCGGGGGTGGTGACAATAGTTGTGTTGTATTGACCGTTCTTCAATAGGTAATTGTCCAATGAACGTTCATTCACTGAGACGCTACGGACACCTGACCAGGATCCCACAGCATCGAGCAACGGGATCGGGCTGGCATGCGCATTGATGGCAACTGCGAAGCAGCCCAGTACAACCGTCAGTTGAATTGTGCGTTTCATGAAATGAATTACAAATTCGCATTGACCATGTGTCAAACCGTAGTACTACGGGAACGCGGATGAGAAGATCCCCGGGAATGCTTGCGGTGTAGTGGCCAGAACGAAGTAGGAAAGAGACTATTGCCGGAGTCCGATTCTGATGGCGTTTGCTACGTCCGTTTCGGCGGGTTTTTGTGCAGGACTGGCCAGCCTGACGAGGCCCGATGCAGAACTACCGGGTTTAACCGCAGTCAGCTCGTTCAATGTGTTACGAACGAAATCGGAATTCAAGTCGAGGACTCCCGCGCGGCTGAGGATGAAAATCCCCTGTATGTAGTCCTGGCTGATGGTGTAGTCGTCGGCAGACTTGTCGAACTTGGGGCCGATGGTCAGAACGGTTTTGCTGTTGTACTCGAGCAGCAACAGCTTATCCATCTGCTCCTTCACTTCCTTTGGGACTACACCGTGCGTGGCGATCCTCGCGTCCGTCGATCCTGATTTGCGGGCAAAAGCGACAGTGAAGCCCGGTCTCAGTTCGCTTTCGACGATGAATCCCTTCGAGGAGGAGCCCGGTGAAATGACCTGATCGGGTTTTTGATACGACCAGATCGCCGCGGAGCCGGTACGAATGAACTCCGGATTTCGAAGTTTGAATTTCCGTCCCTTCTGCAGGACGGAAAACCATCCATCGGGAGCGTTGATCGCATCCATTACGGCTGCTTCAGGCAACGCAAGAACCAGCATATCGATCGACTGCTTTGCCCCACCCCCATTTGCCACGGTGTACGCGTACCGCAGCTTCGCAGCATTGATAGAGGTGATTGTCACCGCGATCGCCGGTTGGACGTCTCGAAGAAGAGGATATCGATTGATGCGTATCTTGCCGGGATCCTTGGCGAATGCTTCGGTGCCGAGGTTTTCAGGATACGCAACAACGTATTCGTTTTTCGGGAGGTCGATGAAAACGTAACTCTCTTTCAGCGCTGCCGGAATGACTCCGTCCTGGGGCCACGCCGGAACTGGAAAGTCCGTCAAGCCGACAATATCTGGTGGCTGTTGCGCAAACAGCGCGATGCTGAAAAGCGCAACAACGGCTAACAGGACACGCATCGATAATTGATCCTGGCGCCGAGTGCCTCGAGAAGCGCGATGGTTTCCGGATAGGGCTGCACGCGTTGACGGGCTCCGTTCGCCATGTCCGCCACAGTGTTGCCATTTCTGGCGACAGCATCCACACGAGCTCCCCGGGAAACGAGATAGATGATCATCTCGTTGTCGCCACGGGCAGCAGCGTTATGCAACGCGCTGAATCCGGATCCGCGTCCGAAATTGGTCATCATCGGAGGCGGCGGCTGTTGCTGCGGTTGCGCGGCAGGTTGTTGTCCGGCCGGAGCCGGCGTCACTGTCGCTTGTTGAGTCGGAGGCGGCGTAGCCGGTGGCGGTGGTTCCTGCGGGGCGTCCGCGCGGCCATCGACCGCGTTGACGTCGGCATGAAGCTGATCGATGAGATATCGGATTGCGGCCATACGGCCCATCGGAGTCACGATATCGTCGTTTCCATGGAAGCCTGCGCCCGACGCAGCAAGAAGTGGAGTGACGTTGTCGACATTACTGATGTTGGGATCGGCACCTCGCGAAACCAGCAGCTTCATTCCATCGATATCGGCCACGCCCGCGCACTTCCAAAACGGTGTGGCGCCGGCCGCGTTGGTATTTTCAAGAGCGAAGCCAAATCCGTTGTACCAAAGATCTTTTTTCAATCGCGCATTCGGATCGGCGCCCTTGTCTAGCAGCAGCTTTACAAGATCGAGGTAATGGGTCTGCTCCGCCTTGGTTGTCGGTGGGGGATGAAGCGATTTGCGCGCCCATTGGATGTTGAAGACACCGTAGAGCGGTGTGGTTCCGTCGACGCTCGGGATAGTGACGTTAGCGCCGCGTTCGGTGAGATATTTGGCGACGTCGAACTCGCCATTGATCGATGCGAGCAACAAGGCTGTGCTGCCGTCGGCACTGACTTCGTCCAACTTGGCGCCACTTTCCGCCAACGCCTTTACAGCGGCGAGATTCCCCTGCCTTGACGCGTACATCAGCGGCGTGAGTTGACCTTTCGGATTGCCGCCTGCCCTCGTAGGATCACGCGGAGCGTTGCCTCGTCCCATGCCTTGTCCCTGTTGCGGCGGTTGCTGTGCTGCGGGGGGCGGCGGCGCCTGGGGGGGTTGCGCCGGTTGGGGTTGAACGGCAGCCTGCTGCGCCGTGGGCGGAGCCTGGCCCGGCAGTTGGGCCGGCATCTGTCCCTGTCCCCGTTGCCCTCGCTGCTGTTGCGCTGGAGGTTGAGGTGCGTTGCGATCGGTCAGTTCACCGTAAACACGATTGATGAGATTCGTCTTCTCATTAAGTTTGGCGCCGTAGCGAGCGAGAATACGGATCGCTTCCGGACGGTTGAAGGCAGCGGCGAACACCAAGGCGGTCTGGCCCGTCGCGGGATCCTTCGCGTTTACGTCAACGCCGAATTCGAGCAGCGCCTTAATGGTTTCCGGGTCTCCGGAACTCGCCGCCATCATGAGCGGGGTGATCCCCACCGACGAAGATGTCTTTGGATCGGCGCCGGCTTTGAGCAGAACGTCGACCACTTTGGACTGTCCGAGCTGTGCGGCGACATACAGCGGGGTCAGCCCGGCAACACGAGTCGTCGATTTTAGAGTTGCGCCTGCATAGATCAACAGTTGCGCCATCTCCGCATTGCCGTTCCAGGCGGCCCAATGCAAGGCGCTCATGCCGTCACCATGCGACGAGTTTGCGTCCGCGGCCTGTTTCAACAACGATCGTACGGCTTCAATATCGTTCTGCTTTGCCGCATCTGCAACTCGAGTGTCGGCCGGAGCGCCACGATACGACGTTACCGCGAATATGACGAAGACGATTGCCGTGAGCATCCTGTTTCGGAACATACTCGATCCTCCTACAACTCCAACTCGCCGGTGCTGTCGCCGAAGCTTTCTTCGTTAATGCCAAGCCGCCGAAGCAACGTCAGGTACATGTTTGCCGCCGGCGTTCCGTCCGCAGTCAACACGTGATTTCGTCCCTTCAGAACACCGTTCGCGTGACCGAGCAGAATCAGGGGGACTCGTTTGTGATTGTGAAGATTGGAATCTCCCATCGGGGAACCGTATACAACAAGGCTATGGTCCAGAAGCGTGCCGTCGCCATCGTTCGTTTTCTTCAGCTTCTCGATCAGGTAGGCCAGCGTGCTGACGTGATACTTATTGATGGTCGCAAATTGAACGACGCGTGGGCCGGTGCTTCCGTGATGGGACGCGGAATGGAAGCCGGCCGTGACCCCACATTCAGGGAAAGCCCGTCCCGAGACGTCGCGGCTCAACTTGATCGCTGAAACGTGCGTGATGTTCGCGACAAAGGCCACTGTCGTGAGATCGAACATGAGTTTGACGTGCTCGGCCCAGTTGTCCGGCACGCCGATGGGGGCCATCGGCAGTTCGCGGGCCGCACCGCTCGAATTCTGCTGTTCGATCTTCGCGATCCGCCGCTCGATCTCGCGGATATTCTCGGTGTAGTCGTCGAACCGGGCCTTATCGGCCGGGCCGAGCGTCGACTTGAGGCTGGACATTTCGTTCGAAACCCAATCGAGGATGCTCCGATCGGCTTTCCGGCGCAGCGATCGCTGTTCGGCCGAACTGCCGATGCCGAACAGTTGGTCAAACACCATGCGCGGGTCGCGTACCATCGTCAGCGGTTTGGTTGGCGCTTCCCAACTGATCGTATCGAGATAAAGGCAGGAGTAGTTGTAATCGCATCCACCGGACCCATCCGCGCTTTCAATCGAGAGTTGAAGGGAAGGAACAGGCGTTTCCTGACCGAACCGTTGCGCATACATTTGATCGAAAGACGTTCCCGACAGGACGTCCGATCCCTGGGTCTGTTTCGGATGAGCCTGCGTCAGAAACACGCTGCTCGACCGGAAATGGTCGGCGCCGATCTCCGGTGGGGCGTAGGCTTCCGCCGGCCGCATATCGGTATTGCTGACAATCGTCAGATAATCCTTGAACGGATCCAATGGATGAAGGCTGCTTGGCGTCAGGTCGAATTCGCGCCCCGTCTGAACTGGTGACCACATGTTCTTTTCGAGGCCGAGTTTTGTCGATCCGGCCGCGCCGTGGACCATTTCCGCGCAAACGACCCGGACTGGAGGCTTTCCAGCCTCGGTCTTCCTGGCCTGAGTCATTGCAGGCAGCATCGACTCCATGAAAGGGAGAGCGAGAGTTGCACCGATCCCTTGCAATACGGTACGACGAGGAATGTGTTTCTTCGTGATGAACATGATTCTCCTCAGTTGGTCGCCTTAGCCATCTGGAAAGGCGCGCTCTTGACGATGTTCAGAACCAGGGTTGCGAAACGATTGTTATCTTTTGCGGCGTCGCGCGTGATCTGCCGTACGACGGGCATGTCGTAGTGCTCGACACGCCGGCCGATGGCAAAGGTCATGAGCTTTTCCGTGAATGTTCCGATGAAGGCGTCCGAGCGGGCCAGAATCGCGTTTCTCAAACTGGCCGGACCGTCCAGCACCGTTCCATCGAACATTGTGGTTTTCGCATCTATCGGTATGCCGCCGGTGTGCACGCGCTCGCCGGTGGAGGAAATGGCGTGCGTCTTATCCCATGTTCTCCATTCCCCCGTGACATCGAAGTTCTCGAGGGCGAGGCCGATTGGATCGATCATCCTGTGGCACGAGCTGCAGGACGGGTTTTCGCGGTGAATCTCCATTCTTTCGCGAACGGTCAGAACCTTGTCGGATGTGACCGCCGGGGTTTCCGACAATGTCGGAACGACTGGAGGAGGCGGTGGCGGCGGCGTTCCAAGCAGAACGCTCATAACCCACTTGCCGCGATAAACCGGAGATGTGCGGTCAGCAACCGAGGTTAAAACATGGATGGCGCCTTTTCCCAGCAAGCCACGCCGATAGTCTTCAGAAAACTCGACGCGACGGAACTGCGAACCGCGGATGTTCGGCAATCCATAGTGTTGGGCCAGACGTTCGTTCGCGTAGGAATCGTTTGAGGTGATCAAATCCAGAATGCTTCGATTCTCCGCCACGATGCTGTTGAAGAAAAGCTGTGTTTCCTCTTGAAGCGCCTGGGTGAGCGTGAAATCGTACATCGGGTAATAACCCGGATCGGGCTCGATCTTGGCAAGATCTCCCAGGTGCAACCACTGGTACGCAAATTTTTCCGAAAGCCATTTCGACTTTTTGTCGGCGAGCATGCGGCGAACTTGCTTTTCCAACTCGATGGCATCTTTGAGTTTTCCCTGGGCGGCGGCGGCCATGAGCTCCTCATCCGGATACGTGCCCCAGAGAAAGTAGGAAAGTCGCGATGCCAAGGCAGCATCGCTAATCCGGTAGACCTGACCGGAAGCCGTTCCTGTCGGAGCAGGCTCCAGCTTGAAAAGGAAATTCGGACTCGCAAGTATCGCTTCCATGGCTCTTCGAATCCCGGCTTCAAATTCGCGGCCATCGGTGCGTCCCTGTTTATAGAAGGTCATCAGTCCCTTCATATCGGAGTCGGTCAAGGGACGCCGGTAGGCTTGCCGCCCCAGATTACGGATAATTTTTTCGGCGCACGGCGTTTCCTCGTCCGCTGTCAACGGCCGGCAGATGAAGACGCGCCTTCGCGGCAAGCTGTCGGAAACGCCGGCGGTATTGAACGGGCCGGTGATTTCGATCTCGCGAAGATGCGGAAGGGTAGTTAATTCGCCGTCACGGCCCATATCGGTGTCGATCAGCGTGTTGGCAATTGGTGCGATATCGTCGTCGAAGATCTCGCTGCGGAAGGGCAGAAAGGCTATAGCAACTCGCCGAGGCCCGGTTCTGACGAATAGTTTACCGGAATTCACGTTCAAACCGGCGTACGGGCCGTTCGGCGGGTTGGCTTCATTCAACCAGCGCGGAACGTGCATCAGGGCGATGCGTTCGCCGTCGATCGAGACGTCCAGGTCCTGTTCGGGAGCACTGGCTCCATACAACCATCCCTCATCCTCCAGAAAGAGAAGAGCCCGAAAGTTGTATTCCCCGTCCGCCGGAAAATTGTAGACGAACGTGAGGCCGCCACGCGCGCCAATAGGGGTACCGGGGACATGACCCAGTTGGGAGGCCAGAAAGTTGTATCGATGAATGGTTGAAGTTGGCTCGGCATTCGGGTTTCCCAGCGCTTCGGTGGTGATGTGGGCTGCGGCTCGAAGATAGCCTTGCATCATCGAAGCCGAAAGCGTCTGCGTGTCCGCGATATTGTCGAATCCGTCGCTCACCGTATCGGCGGCCAGATACTTGGCCGCGTCGATCTCGATTCCCAGCATGTCCCGAATGGAATTGGAGTATTCCGCTCGCGTCAGACGCTGCGACGGCCGCGAACCCGGATTCGGGCTGGCCGCGGCAGCTCGATCCAGCGATGATTCAAGTGTTCGAAGAAACCGATCAACCGTTGGCCGATCCGGCCGACGCGAGCCGGCAGGCGGCATCAAGCCGACGTTCAATTTGCGAATGACTTTCTCGGCAAGCTCGCCATTCTTCTCCGGTCGGGCGAGATCAAGGCTCGTCAGTGTCATGTTGCCGGATCGGGCCTGGTCGTTGTGGCAACCCTGACAGTACTGCTTGATAAGTGCGTTCTGCTCGTCGACCGTCATCGTCCTCGCTGCTGGGGCCGGAGGAGTTGGCTGTCGCTGCTGTGCAAGGTTCGGGCCAGTCAGGGTAAGAGATGCCACCGCTGTTAAAAGAATGAATGACTTCCGTGAGGTCATGGTGGGCGATTTTACAATGGGTTGGCGTTAATTTCCGCAGTATTCGACCAGCAACAAGTAAGTCCGTCACGAAGATGCTTCGCTTTGCCTCATTCGCGGTTTACTTTTCGATCGACGCGCCTTGAGGACTGCCCGTGCCAGATCCGGCCGGTCAGAGGGCATGCTTTGTGGTCGGAACACGTGATCCATCCGGAAACCGGATGTCATGATCTGGAGGCCACATGTCATCGCGACCAGGCATCGTCGGATTGACGTGAAACCTCATTGCTTTGTGACAAAGTGATGTGCGGGCGCGACTTGGAAATATCTATTGGATCAGTAGGTTACAAAGCGGCGCCATCAAAACCACTACCGTTTGCGACGATCCAACTACACTTTGCGACAATCCTACATTGCTTTGTGACCATGCAGGGTTGCTTGTCACCGATCCACATGGCTTCATTTGTAAGTGAAGTTGCTTCTTCCCGAAACGACATCGCATCCCGTCAAAACCGGCAGGCCGTTTCCAGAGGCTAACGTCGTCTAAGAAAGCCATCTTGATGAGTTCCCAAGTCGATAAGCCCGTCGAAAGGCACTTCTGTGGTTTGCCGGTTACACGACAACTGGGATCCGCGCAATCGTAAACGCAGCTCACTAGAACGTATTTCTGCGCTATTCGCATGCTTCGGAATTCTAGGGAAGCGGATCTCAATTGAGGCATCAAAGCCGTGGTTCGGCACCTGCGTGGATCACCGTCGTGCGGGCTTTGCGGTCGTGGTCCCCGCGATTCTCGTCATCAAGAATTTCGTTGATGAGCACGAAAGCGATTGGAGAAGGAAAATAAACGAGTTTCCACAGGTTCCGCGCGATACAGCTCGACATCTTCGCAGCAGCCCATGATTCTCCCAAAGGCCTGCCGACAACCTGCAATCTAAGCAGCCGCTTTCCAATCGTTGCTCGCCAGCGGGAAGCCTCGAATGCTGCCCCATACGTGGTTTGGGAAACGAGCGCGGCCAACACCGACACACCGAAATGAATTCCCTATAAAATGACGTTCACGACAATCGAAATTAGTCATTGTTTCGCTCAGTTATTGGTTATGTCGGTAGACCGTCAATGTGGATTTACTGCCTTCGGATTTCACATCAGTCGTACGCAATCTCGCAAGGCTTCACACTTAAGAGCAAATAAA
>Ga0137427_10000073_pt1 | contig 52177 bp, 59 predicted proteins | sample EasRivERMZT700_2_FD_102309 | JGI IMG/M metagenome (GOLD analysis project Ga0137427, IMG submission 102309) | Soil microbial communities from meander-bound floodplain in the East River, Colorado, USA - East River MetaG ERMZT700_2 | ecosystem: Environmental > Terrestrial > Soil > Floodplain ...
TCCAGACAGAGCTCGATGTCTTGATCGTCGGTGCCGGCCGGGAAAGTCGCGCTCGGCCTCATAGGCGTTGTGCGCCCAACACCGCAGCTGCAGATTCTCGGTGCTCGTTGGTCCGCCGCGTGCGAACGGCACGACATGATGAAACTCTAGAAAGCCCGTCTCCGGGCAACGCCCGGCAGCGCCGACGAACGCGCATCGTCCGTCATCGCGCTTCCAGACGGCGCGCTTCACGGCCGCCGGCACATGACGCGACGTAGCAGCCGATTGCGGCGCGGTTTTGGGGCGGCGGGTCGCGCCGATCTTCGCCTTCTCCAACTGCTCCAGGAGCACCGTCAACGCGCGGTCGATGATCGCCGCGGGATCGCCGTTCGGCACGACATGCCGGAGCAGGTCCTTCGCCCGCTGGAGCTTGTCGTGCGTCTCCTGGCCAACGGTGATCTTCACCAGGTATCGCGACGGCGACAACGGCGCGACCACCGCCGGCGCCGGCGCACGTCGACATGCGGGTGGCGAGCTCCCGGGAGGCACGACTGGCGCGAGGTTGGACTCGTCCAGCGCCGTTTCCAGGAGCGGAGCCGCATCGGTCACCACGTGCCCGGGCGCCGGAACAGGAGTCGCCTGCCGACGAATGCTCGCGGCGACATCAGGCTGCGGATCGATCGCCGCGACCAGACGCTTGACGTCGTCCTTGCTCTTGTGTCGTGCGGCGTCGAGCAGCGCTTCATGGTTGTCGTCGGTCAGGTGGGAAGCGAGTCGTGTGATGGTCGTCAGCGTAATATCGCCGTTCGCGATGCGTGTGAGGATGGTCGGGAACTGCCGAGCGGCTCGGGCGGCAGCAATGCGACTGTACGCAGCCGCCTCGGAGAGATGCAGCACGTGGGTGCAGTAAGCAAAGAGTGACGAGTACCCTTCGCCTCGAAAGAGCTTCCGCGCCTCGACTTCGGCGAGCAGCGCCACAAGCTCCGCCGTCGTCCGCCGGTCGATGTCGACGACGCGACGCGTCTCGGCGAGCAATTCGGAATCGGACATGCAGGTCGGTGCAGTGAGCGTCATACATCGCTTGTAGCACGCGCTTTCCGGAGGCATTGGGTTCGCGTCTAAGCGCGCAACGACATGCGGATTGCTCTCGCCCGGCACGACACTCGCTGACGCGTCACTGGCGACGACGTGGCGCTGCAGAGGTGGGTCCGCGACAACAGCATTTCGCGTACGCGACGTGGGTCGAGATTTCTGTCAAGCAGTATTTCGCGCGTTGCGAAGATTCACGGCACAACAGTTGTGCCAGCCCGGGCTGCCGGCCACGCGGAGTGCGGCCGCCGCAGCGGGCTCTCTCACTGCCCGTCGCCCTCCTCAGTAAACCGCAGCGTGTTGCCGTCCGGATCCTCGACGTAAAACTCGCGCGTACCCCACGTTTGATCGATCGGTCCTTCATGGACCAGGTTCGACCGTCCGGATTCCCGGGCGTCTGCACGCCTCGCTGCCGGAAATGTCGAAAGAGCGCGTCGACGTCGTCGGTCGTGACGACGACCACCGTTCCGAACACGCCGTCGTCGCTACCGAGGGTGAGTTGAGCGCCGTCGCGCGCCAGCGTGATGAACGCAGTCTGACTGCACCATCGCCCGGGCCTCACACTACTGCTGTGGCTGCGATGCGAGTCGGGAACGCACGTGCATCTGGTCTCGAAGCGCCTGTTCGGTGCACTGAAAGTACGTGTCCACGCCGGTTGGGAAGCCCCGAAGACCAAATGTTTCGATGCCGGCAAACACGGGCCCGCCATACACCTTGTATTCGTATTTGAGCCTGTACACCGTTTCCCACTGAATCAAGTGCTCCAGCAGTTGGCGCACGAGCACGTCGGGTGAGACGTCGGCACCACATTCCTTTGGGCGCGACTCGACGTACACCGACCACTGCATCAAGCGCTCCCGGATCTCTTTGTTGTGCACGCGTTGCTCGTGCTCGATCGCCACCTTTTCCTGGGGTGTCGTCGTTTCCTCGAAGTACCGATTGAACAGGGCCTTGGTGGCCGCCAGATGCATCGTCACCGGCACGTAGAGCTTCGTCAGGCGCTCTGCCAGGAAGTCCGCGCGCTCCCGGTCCAGCGCCTGGCTGGCCTCGAAGGCTCGAACGTCTCGAGCGGATTGGTACGAGACCACGGCAGACACGATGGCGGCACAGGCGGCAATCGCGGCGGTAGCCAAAGCCGTACGGGCACTCAGTTCCATTCGAGTTACCTCCGATAGGCTGACGATGCGCTTCAGCGCCCGATGATACTGCGGCACGGAGAATCTGCGTCCCCTTCAGCGCAGTAAGACGGGAACCAGTCAAGGGGGACCAGCGAGACGAGCATGCGATAGCGTCGAGAAAGATCCGACGTGATGCCGCCCGACGTCGACCCGGATACGAGCCTTGCGCTGGAGCGGACAGCCATGGCTGCCGAACGCACACTGATGGCGTGGATTCGTACCGCCCTGGCCATGATCAGCTTCGGCTTCACCATCGGCAAGCTCGGGGAGGCCGCCAATGTGCACTTGCTGCTCGGTCGTGAAACGGACGTCCACGACGTGGCCTATTACCTCGTCATCCTTGGAACGTTGTCGCTCATCGTCGCCATTATCCAGAACCGGATCGAGGTGGCAGGGCTCCTCCGCATGGGCTTGAAACGCCGGTACAGCCTGGCCCTCATCGTCGCGCTTTTCCTGAGTCTGCTCGGCATGTTCGCGTTCACGGACCTCGTGACCCAGTTCTGAGGAGGACACCGAGATGACCCTGCCGAGCTTTCCGCACCTCGATCTATTCTCCGCCGGCATCAACGCCCTGTACGGCGTGCTCGTCGCCCGCAACCCGTCGCACAACCGCGGCTACTCCGTCGCGGGACTGCTGATCATGGGCTTCTTTGGCGGCATCGGCGGTGGCGTGACACGCGACGTGCTGCTCGGAGACATTCCCTCGCCGCTCAAGAGCCCGATCTATCTGGTCGTGTGCGTCCTGATGGGTCTGCTGGGGCTGGCGATCTATCGCTGGGCGGATTCCAAAGAGGAGTACTTCCGCACGCGGACGATGGCGTTCTGCAAGTCCTTCTCGCTGCCCTGGTTCGCGATTCTGGGCGCGCACAAGGCGCTCGAGCACGACCTGGGGATCTTCGCCGCGATCCTCGTCGGCGTCATCGCCACGACCGCCGGAGGGGTGCTCATCGACCTGTTCTCCGGCGTCACGCCGGAGATCGTGAGGCCGTCGGAGCACCTCATCACGACGGCGGTGCTGTCCAGCGCGGTCTATACGGCGATCGCGGTGGGTGCACAAGACAACTGGGCTTTCTTTCACATGACGCTCATCGCGGCGGCCATTGGGTTCGTCTTCCGCGTGATTGCCGTCAAGGAGCACTGGAAGCAAATCGTACCGCTGGCTGGGGCCGCCGCAGGCCCACGCGCGCCGGGTTCGCGGAGGTAAGAACCCTCGACCAGAGGAAGGGGGACGCTATGGACGACATGTGGACGCGCCTCGTGCACGATCTGATCGAACGAGTCAGCGGCCCGATGAAGTTCAGACTGATCCTGCAGCCGCTCATGGCGTCGATCTTCGCGATTCGCGCGGGGTTGAAGGATGCCAAGGTTGGCAAGTCGCCGTATTTCTGGAGCCTCCTCTCGGATCCCGCCCAGCGCGCCGACCTGCTCAAGGACGGCTGGAAGAGTGTCGGCAAGGTGTTCGTGCTCGCGCTGGTGCTCGACGTCGTGTATCAGATCATCGTGGAGCACTTCGTGTATCCAGGCGAAGCGATCATCGTCGCGTTCGTTCTCGCGATCGTTCCTTACCTCATTCTGCGCGGGTTGGTGACGCGTCTGGCGCGTAGGAAATGATGTGCCGCGTCCGGTCGTTGGTTCGGACCGCTCCGCTTCGCACCGCGGTCCTGCCGCTCGCGCAAACACCGCGTGCTACGGTACGAGTGATCGACTGATTGATTGAGGGGCCTCACATGAAGTTCCGTTGCCTGGCAGCTGCTATCACTGTCTTCGCGTTGACCGCTCCGGCGGCTCTGAAAGCGAACGACGAGCGCCTGAAAGAGGCCGCCGCCGTCCTCGATGACATGGCGGGCAAGGCAGACAAGGGCATTCCACTCGATTTGATCAAGAGCGCGAAGTGCCTCGTGATCATTCCGGGCGTAAAAAAAATGGCCGTGGGCATCGGTGGCGAGTACGGCAAGGGCTACATCAATTGCCGGAAGACCGGCGGTGGCTGGTCCGCGCCCGGCGGCATCAGCGTGAAGGGCGGCAGCGCGGGTCTCCAGCTCGGTGGTGACTCGACGGACGTCGTCCTGGTCGTGAGGGACGAAAAGGGCGTCGAGAAGCTGCTGTCGGGCAAGTTCACGGTCGGCGCGGACGTCGGGGTCTCGGCGGGGCCGGTCGGCGCCGATGCGGCGACACGGGCCGGCAAGGCCGACATCCTGTCGTACTCGCACTCGAAGGGCGCGTTCGCCGGCATCGCGCTGGAGGGGGCGTCGATCACGACTGACGAGGACGAGAACAAGGAACTCTACGGCAAGAAGATCGACAACAAGGACATCGTGCTGAAAGACGCCGTGCAGCCGCCGAAGGGCGCGGCGCCGCTGATGACGGCGTTGGCGAAGTACTGACAGCTCTACCAGTCCGTCGACCGCGCTTCAGCGGCTGGGCATTCGTGAGCAACGCCACGAACGCGGGCTGAATCCGCGATTGTCATCAGGATGCCACCGTGAAAGGATTCGAACGCTTCGATCGCGTTCGATGAACATCATCAGAATCACTGACGGCCACGATCCGCGCCTGGCTGATTACGCCGGCGTGCGCGAGCCCACGCTGCTGCGTGACCGTGGGCTCCTGATTGCCGAGGGGCGCTTTGTCGTGCGCCGGCTTCTGCTCCAGGTCTCACGCCGCTTCCGGCTGCGATCGTTGCTGCTGAACGACGCCGCCCTGAGCGGGCTCGGCGATCTCCTCGAGCGAACTGAGCCTGCCGATTCCGGCGGCGACATCTACGTCGCACCTCCCGATGTCATTACGACGGCCACAGGGTTCAACATGCATCGCGGTTGCCTCGCGCTCGCCGAGCGGCCCGCCGAGCGCGCGCTCGATGACGTGACCTCGACCGGCCAGTGCGTGACCGTCCTCGAACGCGTCGCCGACGCCGACAATGTCGGATCCGTCTTTCGTAGCGCCGAGGCGTTCGGCGTCGATGCGGTGCTTCTCAGTCCCGGCTGCTGCGATCCGTTCTACCGCAAGGCGATTCGAACGTCGTCCGGCGCCGCCCTGATGGTGCCGTGGGCCGCGGCCGCGCCATGGCCCGACGCGCTCGATCGGCTGCGGACCCGCGGCTTCACGATCGCGGCGATGACGCCAGATGACGGGGCCATGGACATCGGCGAGTTCGTCAACGCCGCCGCCGCTCGGGGCCGGATCGCTGTGCTGCTCGGCACCGAAGGAGATGGCCTGACGACGGACGCGCTTGCGAGGGCGGACGTCCGGCTGCGCATTCCGATGACGGGCGCGCTCGATTCACTGAACATCGCGACGGCAGCGGGGATTGCACTGCATCGGCTGCACGAAGCAGCACGCCGCCGGGTCTGACCACCTCCGCCAAGGCTACGGTGGTCCGCCGAAGCTTGACGCGAAGGCGGAAGACCCGGCCTCCATCTCAGCGCTGCCCGCCGCCCCCTCTGCCCGCACCCGCCGGCGCGGCGGGGATGACGTAATTGCGCGGCGGCTCGGCGTCGAGCAGGTACTTCACGAAGTAGTTCCAGCGCTGCACCATCACGTAGTTCCCGGCCTGCCCGAATCCGTGCCCGGCGTTGGGGATGATCAACATGTCGAATTCCTTGTTCGCCTTGATCAAGGCGTCCGCGACCAGGTAGGTGTTGTACGGAGGCACGTTGTTGTCCATCCCGCCGTGAATCAGGAAGAGACGACCTTTGAGACCGGCCGCGTGGGTCTGCGTGGCCTCGATCGAGTAATTGTCCGTGCCGTCCGGATTCTTGACGAGCGGACCCTGATAGCGTTCGCCCCAGTCGTCTTCGTACTGGCGCTGGTCGTGATTGCCGGACTCGGCGATGCCGACTTTGAAGAAGTCGTTGTACGGCGCCCGCAGTAACGCGTCCGCGGTGATGAATCCGCCACCCGAGTGGCCCCACATCGCGGTCCTGTCGATGTCGATCCACGTGTACTTCTTGGCGAGTTCCTTCATGCCGGCGATCTGATCGGGAATCGTGTTGTGCCGTCCCATCGCGCCGTAATACGCGTCGGTGAAGGCCTTCGACCGGTTGGGCGTCCCCGTGCCGTCGATGCTGACGACGACGAACCCGAGCTCGGCGAGGGCCTGCTTGTCGCCGCGCGCGGCGGTGAAGGCGCGAGAGCCCACGCTGCCGGACTGCGGCCCGGGATACGCCTGATTGATGATTGGATATTTCTTGCTCGCATCGAAGTTCGTGGGCCGGAAGAGCATGCCGTAGATCTCGTTCTTGCCATCGGCGGCCATCATCTTGATCTGCATCGGCGGCTTCCAGCCGGTCGCGACGAGCTTCGAGATGTCGGCCTTCTCGAGCGGCATGATGAGCGCCCCGGTCGTCCCGTCACGCAGCGTCGTCTCCGGCGCGACGTCGGGCTGCGAGAAGGTGTCGATCACGTACTTGCCGTCGGGTGAGATCTGCGTGCTGTGCGTGCCGTTGTCGGGCGTCAACGACACGTTGTTCCTGCCGTCGATCCCAATCCTGTAGAGATGCGTGAGGTACGGATCCTGCCATTTTTCCTTGCCGACGGCCTCGTACCACATCGTCCGCGTGGTCTTGTCGAGCCGGGCGATGCGGGTAATCGGCCCGACGCCGCTCGTGATCTGGTTCTTGAGCTGACCGCTCCGGAGATCGTAGAGATACATCTGCGCGGTGCCGTCGCGCTGCGAGTACCACAGCACCTCGTTCGTGTCCCACAGAATCTGCCACTGCACGCGAGTCTGCACGTGCGTTTTCTCCGTCTCGGTGAACAGTGTCCGCACCTCACCGGTCGTCACGTCGGCAAGCTTGGCGATAGAGTTCTTGTGATACCGATCGGTCGACACGAAGCCGAGGCGCGAACCATCCGGGCTCCAGAGGTATTCGCCCATGTCGAGGTCGTCCTCGGACATCGCGCGGTGAAAGTCCGAGCCCATCAGCAAGCGCGTGACCTTGCCCGTCTCCACGTCGACGATCACGCGGGTGATCATCGCGACGTCCGGGTCGCCTGGGAGCGGGTACTTCCACGCGCGGAGCACGGGGTGCCCGCCATTGACCGGCGTCTGCACGAGGTACAACTCGCCGACCTTCCGCTCGTCCTGCTGCTGCGTCGCGATCTTCTTGCCGTCCGGCGACCATGACAGCGACGCGGCCGCGCTCGTAACCCACCCGGCGTTGCTGGTGGCGTAGCCGAAATCCTTCACGCCATCGGTCGTGAGCTGACGCTCCTGGCTGGTTGCGACGTCGCGCACCCAGAGATTCCAGTCACAAATGAAGATGGCCTTCGTGCCGTCGGGCGACATCGACGCCGGCGGCGTGCCAGTCATTCCGGTGACGTTGGGTCCGCAGGTCTTCGTGATCGCGACACCGCCGCGACCGCCGCGGCCTCCCCCCTGCGCCAAGGCTCCGGGGGGCAAGCCGCGCCCTCCGCCGCGGCGGCCGCCACCAAGTGCGCCCTGACCACCCGGCGGAGGGGTCGCGACGACCTCACGCGTCTTCTTCACGGGATCGACGACGACGTTTTCTGTCCCGGTCAACGTGGTACGGACGTACCAGAAGCGGCCGTCCGGCAGCCATGTCGCGTCCGCGGTACCGCCAACGACCAGGCCGTTGAGCGCCGGCGCGAGCATCTTCACCGCGCGATCGTAATCAGCGGCCGTGACCGCGCGCCGGCTTTGCGCGAAGGCCACCGACGTCGCAATCAGAGCGAGGACGACAACACGGACAATCGAACGAGTCATGGGTGTGCTCCTGGCAAGACGGTTGCGGGAATCTTACCGCCGCTTCCAGTTGAGGGTTGCGTGAAGGCCTCGCTCATCTCTACAATGCAAAGTAGACGGCCATGCAGTGAACTGGCACGCCAACCCGGTCACCAAGCGACGCCTGCTGGTCCTGCTAGGACTCGTCTCCGTGCTCGCCCTCGCCCTCGTGCTCGTCGGCAGGTGGGTGAACGCGACCAAGCTCGGCGGACAAGAGCCCGTCGAACCGTTCCGCATCGCCGGGAACTTCTACTACGTCGGCGCGAACGACGCCGCGGCTTTCCTCATCACCGGGCCCGAGGGCCACGTCGTGCTCGACGGTGGCTATCCCACCACCGCGCCGATGATCATGGCGAGCATCGCGAAGCTCGGCTTCGACATCAAGGACGTCAAAGTGCTCCTGAACTCGGAGCCGCACCCCGACCACGGGGGCGGGCTGACGGTGATCCAGCAGGCGTCGGGTGCCCAGTTGTGGGCCAGCGACGCGAGCGCCGACTCCCTCGCCTCCGGCGGCGACGACCCCGACCTCTTCTTGCCGCTGAGGGCCCTCACCTGGATTGGGGTGCTCGGCTACCCGGCCGCACGCGTCGACCACCGGTTCAAGGACGGCGAAACAATCCGTGTCGGGCCGATCGCGCTCACCGCGCACATCACGGCCGGGCACACACGCGGCTGCACCTCATGGTCGTTCCCCGTTCGCGACGGTGACCGCGTGCTGAACGTCGTGAGCGTGTGCGACACGGGGGTGCTGGGAATGTCGCGGTATCCAGAACAAGCGGCCGACCGTGAGCGCAGCGTGCGCGTGCTGCGGAGTCTCCCCGCCGACATCTGGGTGACCAACCACGCACGAGCATGGGGCAGGTACCGAAAGTTCGTCGCAAGCGCCACCGCGAAGAACCCGGTGGACCCGTTCATCGACCCCGAGGGCTATCGCGCCTACATCGACGCCGCCGAGGCGGAATTGCGCACGGGGCGCGTGCACTAACAGCAACACGGCGAGGCATGAAGCGCGATGCGAGTGAGGGTCCGCCTTCGCCAATCGCCGCTATCGCGGCGGCTTCGGCGGGACAAGTTGTAAGGGGTCCGGGGACGGAAGTCCCATTGCACGAGCTGAGCGAGCCGCGCGAGCGAAGCCACGCGAACGGAGCGCGAGTTGCCTAAGCGCACTTGCACTGGAGGCGAGTCGCGCGAGTGAGCGTGTAGGGGGTGTGGGGGCGAAGCCCCCAGATCAAAGTTGGTTGCGGGGGTCTGCAACACCCGTAATTTGTGCCGATGGTGGGCGGCTGCATGAGCGGCACCCTCCCCTGCCAGCAGCCGACACCCGGCGAACTGGCCGATCTCGCCGTGCAGGCGTTACAGGACGGCAAGGACCGGCCTTCCTGCGCCGGGTGTGACCAACCATTCTCGCCACGACGGACGACCCAACGGCATTGCCGATCCGGGTGTCGCGTGACAGCTCTCCGAAAGCGCCACGTGCCCGGTCACGCCGGCGTGGAAAACGAAGTCCGGAAAAACGAAGCGGCCGACCCCCGCAAAGGGCCGACCGCTGAAATCGCGATCGAGGCAACTCTCGACCGCGTGAACGAGCCGAACGTCGTGATTTTACACGATGTCGTTTCGGTCGAAGGTGTCGCCCGTGAGCGTGACGGTGCGCGACGTGACTCTGCCGAGGACGCCGGCAAGTCACAGCCTGCGAAGGCGGTCGGACCTCAGCGTCCTTACTCGGTCATGCGCTCCGGCGCCGCCACCGAGCCCGCCTCGCACGGCTGAAACCGCGGACCGCTCCGACGTCGCTGGCGTTGCGCGCCGCGATGGTCGTTGATTCATGCGAATCCTTCGCGTCCGATGGCGGCGAGCCGTGTCGAGCCACCGGCCCCGGACGCGATGACAGGCGGCCGTTGGTGCATTGCGATGAATCTCGCCTTGACCCTGGTGTGTCTTCTCTCTCGAGAGGGGACGTAGTACGGGCGTACGCGGAGTGGATGCCGACGCTGACCACGCGCGCGGACCTCACGCTCCGACTTCGGGCACACCTCTCACGCCCGGACGAGCCGGCGAAACGCGTCTCGGTGTCGCTGACGGACGACGTCATCGGCGCGACGGTCGGGCGGTTTGTGAATCGCGTGTCGGCGGCGGCGGTGCCCTCGTCACGACGCGCGACGCATCGCTCGCGGCTCGACGTGCTGGCCTGGATGGAACGCGGGGCGCTCAATCGCCGGCCGCACGTGCACGCGCTGCTCGAGCGCCCGGCGTCGTGGTCGGCTGAGGACTTCGCGGCGCTGCTCTCGGAGTCGTGGCGCCGGCAGCCGTTCGGGTACGACGAGGTGCGCGTCGCGGAGGTCGAGTCGCTGCGGCGGTCGATGGGCTACAACGCCAAGGCGGGTCGGATGCTCGGGAACGTCGTGTATTTCAGCCATGAGCCAGACGAATCGGCATGGTGGCGACGGCCCTGAGTTGACTATGCTCTCCACGGCGACGGCGGGCTCGACGTTGACCGGCGCCGGAGACTCCCACACATGAGCGATCTGTCCGACGTTCCATCGCGCCCACCGTGCGTGATGCTGAGTTCGACGTTCTATGACCTGCGCCAGATTCGCGACTACTTGCGGCGGTTTCTCGAGGACGACCTCGGGTTCCGCGCACTGACGTCCGAGCATGCTTCCTTCCCGATCGACCCGGACGCGACGACGATCGAGAACTGCCGGCGTCGGGTCGAACGTGACGCGGATGTGTTGGTGCTCATCATCGGTCGGCGGTACGGCACCATCGACAAAGCGACCGCGACGTCGATCACAAACGTCGAGTACCTCGCCGCGCGAAAAAAGCGGATTCCGGTGTACGCGTTTGTCGAGTCCGGCCTGCTGGCGCTCTTGCCGGTGTGGCGCCTGAACCCCGGGGCAAACTTTTCAACGGAGGTCGACACGCCGCAGTTGTTCGAGTTCGTCGAGCAGGTGCGAACGCGGGACAACGTGTGGATGCGGGAGTTCCTGAACGCCCCTGACATCGTCGACGCGCTGCGTATCCAGTTCGCGTATCAACACCATCGCGGCGTCCGCCTCGAGCGGCAGTTCCTGGGCGTGAGCGACTTCGAGTGGTTCGGGACCCTGCGAGGCGACGCGCTCCGCATCGCGATCGAGCGGCCGGACATGTGGGAATACCTCTTGTTCGCAACCGCCCTCAGAGACGCCGTCAATCGTCATCGGCGGTTGCGACGCAGGCACGAACTCAAATTGCCCTCGGGTCTAGGCGAGGACGTACACGACCCGATGACCTGGATTCTTGCGCGCTTCAGCGATTGCGGGCGGATGGCGGCCGTCTGCGAAACCGTCATCAACGGCCCGCTTCAGGAAGGGCTCGGACCGCCCGGTATGCCCGGCGACGTGGAGACGATCGCATTCTGCGCCGAAGCGATTGGCGACCTGTACCGCGACGCGCTCCTGTGGTCCGCGCGGCTCCGCACCGCCAACGTACCCGACCTGTATGAGCAGCTCATGCTGCGCGTCGCCGACATGGCGAGCGGGTTGATCGGAGAAATCGAGAAGTTTGGCCCGGACGCGAAGGTGCGCATCGAGGACGCCCTCGCGCGGCACAGGCCGGGAGAGAAGCAGGTTGTCGATCTGACGATGACGATTGGGATTCCCGAAGAGACGATGCGTGCGTTCAACGAGGAACTGGACCGTGTTCGGCGCGCCGGCGGCTGAAGCGACGAAGTGCACGCGCGTCCGAACGGCGCCGGTGGCGTCGATGACCTTGACGCCCCGACGCCGCGGCCCGAAGATCGGCGCTGGCATGAAGCAGACGCGCCTCACGGTCCAGACTCGGACGATTCTTGAGCGTCTGCTGCCGCGCCTGCGGGGGCGAGTGTTTCACGTCACCTCGGAGGCGCGGTTGCGGGCGATTCTCTTGGATGGTGTCATCCGCACCAACCACGACGGCGCGCTCGGCGAGACGTACCCACAATCGGCCGGCTGCGTCGGGCGGCTGCGACAGTGCGTGTGCCTGTTTGATGGGCGGGGCCACGCGGACGACGTGCTGACGAGCGGCATCTGCTGCTACGGCATTCCCGGCCCCCTCGGTCACGAGCTGGCGTTTCTCTTTGTCGCAGAGGCCGCCCATGCGCGCCTCGTCCGTCCGGCGCCCGCCGACTTCGCGATCGGCACGTGCATTCCGCACGTCGAGAGCTGGTTTCCCGGCGACCTGCCCCTGACGTTGGTCGACGAGGTGCTGCGCGTCCACGTCAGGCGCCCGCCGGGTATCACGCTCGCGGACATTCTCGAGGAATCTCGCCGCCAGAGGTGACGACCGCCCTCGCCCGGCGGGCTCGTGTCACGGCACCGGTCGGTGGCGTGACAACCCTACTTCCTGACCCGCAATTCGGCGGCATCCGGGCGATCGACGCGCGCCCAGTCGCGAATCATCGAGCCGTTGAAAATCACGGACCGGAACTCCTCGCACACCGCCTTGAGTCCCTGCTCGAGGTACAGCCTTCGCGCGTAGCCGGCGGCCAGATCGGACGCTTGCAGGGCGGGGGTCACGCTCGACGACTGCTCCACGGCGCCAGGAGGGATGTCGTTAGGAAGCACGATCAGCTCACGCGCGGCGAGTCGCTGACGCACGGCCGTCGAGACGTCGGCCAGGGCGAGCACGCTCGGCTGATTGCCTTCGTCGTACACGCGCTGTGCACGTTCGGCGATGGCGAGAACATGGCCGGCAAGACGCGCGGGCGTGATGTACCGAACCTCCCACAACTCGGCCAATGCTCGCTCTCGCGTGTCGTGGTCGAGAAGCTGCCAGTAGGCGGCTGCGCTCCGGGCTCCGAACAGCCGGGCGGTGTGCGGCGCTTTCAGCGAGTCGGTCAGGACTGGCAGCAACGAGGTCTGATTGTCACCGTCGCGCGTGAGGTCGCCGGCGTCATCGAGCCAGAAATCATCACCACGCAGGAAGGAATCAATCCGCAGAATCGGCGAATCGGTGAGGATGCGGTGCTTCTCGTATTCGACGAGCTGTTCCTGTACCCACGTCTCGAACTTCGCGGGCCACGCCTTGCGAGGCTGACCGACCGCGGCGATGACCGTCTGCTCGAGGTCGAAGCGGTAGACCGATGGGTCGACAATCGTGATGAGCGCCTCGCGGAGACACCGCAGAACGGCGCGGCGCAGGTCCGCACTCAGGTCGCGCCAACACCGGCCGATCTTCGACCACTTGAGTTCACGACCGCACGCGCGACCCAAGTCGGCGTGCCATCGGAGGTCGGCCCACTCCGGCAGATTCGCGAGGACAACGAGGCCCTGCGGGTCGGCGATGCGGAAACTCTCGTCCGCGTAGGTTCGATGGTCGATCCGAAGGATGCGGCTGTCATCCACGGGGTCAATGAATGGTGTAAGAGGTCGTCCGCGCGGGACGAGGGAAAGCAGTCAGTCCGGCCTCAGCGAGCACGATGTCGCGCGACGCGTTCATCGAGAACCCGCAGCGCAGCAGCCGGGACAGGTTTCGCAGCACGGTCCAGTAGTCTGCGCCGGGCGTGAGGTACGGGAGCAAGGGCGCCGAGTGTCGCGTCATCATTGGGCCTCGGGCATCTCCCTGAGTGACATGTCAATACAGCGATGATAAGCTACTTCGACCGTGCTGAAGCCCACGACGTTCCGCCTCGACACCGACATCATGGACGCGCTCGCGGTCATCCGCGACCGCGACGGAGTGCCGGTCTCCGAGCAGGTCCGGCGTGCGCTGAAGGACTGGATCGACGCGAAGAACGTGAAGCGCAAGACGCCCCCCCGACGTGCTAGAACACGTCGGAAGGGCTGACCCGTCAACCTGCGTAAACAGGTCGGCGAGCTGCCGAATTGTAGCCCGCCGGCCCCGGTGCCACGGCACCTGGAGGCCACCATGCCCGACCCCGCTGTCCGCGACGCGCTCGTGGAACTCTCTCACGCCATCCAACTGGCCCGCCCGCTCGCGCGTGAGCTGCGCGTCGACCTCGCCGAGCAGGCGCGCGCCGCCGTACAGCTCGAGGCCGCGCTCGATCGCGCGACCGCGGCGCTCGAGCAGGCGCGAGGAACGGCGGTGCCGCGATGACGGTCGACCAGCTCGTCGACGACCTGCGCCTGTTCCCGCGCGATGCGCTCGTCGTGTTCGAGAGCGCCCGCGCGATCGTGCTCGTGACCGGCGTGTCGGCCAACCGCGTCCACGTCGCGGACGGGGTCGCGCGCCACCGCGCGGAGAATTGCGCCGGTTGCGCGCGGCAGATCGCGCTCGTCGCCGCGGTGTCGCTCCTCGGCCAGGAATCCGGCGGTGGCCGATGACGCCGCGGCCTCCGCAGGCGGTCGCGTACCGGCGCGTGTCGACCGCGGAGCAAGCGGGCTCCGGGCTCGGCCTCGACGCTCAGGAATCGGCCATCGCCCGCGCCGCGGCTCGACTCGACCTGTCTGTCGCCGGCACGTTCACCGACGCCGGCATCTCCGGCGGGCTTCCGCTCGAGCAGCGCCCGGCCCTCCTCGCGGCCCTCAACGCGCTCGGCAAGGGCGACGTGCTCATCGTGGCGAAGCGCGATCGACTCGGCCGCGATGTGCTCAACGTGGCGATGATTGGCCGGCTCGTGGAGCGGAAGGGCGCCCGCATCGTGTCGGCCGCCGGCGAGGGTACCGACACGAACGATCCGACCTCGAGGCTGATGCGCCAGATCGTCGACTGCTTCGCGGAGTACGAGCGCGCCATCATTCGCGCCCGGACGCGGGCCGCCCTGGCCGTCAAGAAGTCCCGGGGCGAGCGTGTCGGCGGCATCCCGTACGGCTATCAGCTCGCCGACGACGGTCGCACGCTCGAGCTGCGCGCGGACGAGCAGCGCACCGTCGACGTCGTTCGTGAACTGCGGGGCGCCGGCCTGACGTACCGCGCGGTGGCCGACGAACTGAACGCCCGGGGCTGCCGCTCGCGCACGGGCGGCCGGTGGACCCGGCAGGCCGCGCACATGCTCGTGGCGTCGCTGTCACGGCACCGCACGGCGGCATGACACGGGCGAGGGCGAAAGTCTCTAGTTCACGGCGGGCGAGCCTGCGCGGGCGCCTGACGCCGCGGCCACTCACGGCGGCGTGACTGGAATTCGACGTCGCGCCCCGCTGTGCTCTACGATGTTCGCGGCGCCGTCCTCCGATTAGCTACCGGAGGGGTGGCTCGTCCTCGCGAGCCGGCGCCAATTTCAATCCTCGAGGAACGCATCGACGAGGAACGATGGCTCGCCCCTGGAAACTGCCTGAATCAGACCTTGCCGTGATCGCGCGTGAGAGCGTTGACCGCTCGAACGTCGCCCGCGAGGCGCTGACCGCCCTGGTCAACGACCGCAGCGCGAGCATGAAACATCGGCACGCGGTGGCCTTGCTCGAGCGCGCCCTCGCCGTCGACCTCACGAAGCCCGCCGACCGCAAAGGACCCGTACCGGCTGCTCTCGGGCTCGTCACGAGAACAGACCATGCCCGCGCTGTGTGGTTGGCGATGGACCGCACGCTGAGCACGTCCATGCGGGATGACCGGGCCAAGTGCTGCGTCGGCACGTGTGCGCAAACGCCGGCGCGGCTCGCCTGCTTCGCCAAGGGCAGCGACCCCACAACGCAGGCCGAAGCATGTCGGCAGACGTTTGTCTTCCCGAAGAACGCGAAGGAGGCAGCCCAGGCGGTCGTCGACGGTTTCTACGCGGCCGACCTCGATCGAGGCCTGACCGTCGACGCCGTTCTGAAAATCTGGCAACGCGGCTGGAAGGCGGACTCAAAGACAACTCGGTAACTCGGCGTGTCGCTCGGACTCGGGCGCCGCCGTGGTCGTATGTTGCATGCGCAACACCGCGACCGTTCCTGACGACGGCATCCTCACCAGCGAAGCCAGCCGCATCCTCGGCGTCTCAGCGCAGTCCGTCAGGTCGTGGGAGCGCCGCGGCCTGCTGCACGCCATCAAGACAACCGGCGGCGTGCGCGTGTTCTCCCGACGCCACATCGTCGAGTTCGCCGAAGCGCGCCAGCGCGAACAGGCCCGACCGACATCAACGAGTGCGGCGTAGCGATGAAGCGCACGCGGTCAAGGAAGGCGGCCAAGTCGCCCACACCTCCGGCGCCTGCACCGAGCAGACCGAATGCAGGGCGGTTCCCGAAGGGCGTCAGCGGCAATCCGGCCGGCAAGAAGCCCGGCACGCCGAACCGCGTCACGGTCGTCGCGCGCGAGGTGGCCGCGGAAATCGTCGATGACCCGGAGTACCGCACGAGGCTGAAGGCGCGTGCGCTGGCGGGCGAGCTGGCGCCGGCGGTCGAGTCGATGCTCTTTCACTACCGGTTCGGCAAGCCGAAGGAGCGCGTCGAGGTGTCGGTGGTCGACCCGTTCGAGGCGATCGAGGACGCGGTCGCCGAGGCGAACGCCGAATGAGTCGCGCTGTCCTGGCGGTCGCGCCGCGGCCCTCGCCGGCGACGTCGGGCTCGGACGTCGTGCGGTTCATGTGCCTGTTCCCGGAATTCCGCGCGGCCTCGTGGGACGGGTGGCGGGCACATCTCGGACGTCTCACGCCGGAGGTACTCGAGGCGTTCTTCGTCGTCGGGCGCGGCGGCGGCAAGAGTCGCATCACTGCGATGCTCGGCGCCTGCCATGCGACCCGCCGGTACAAGCGCGCGCAGGGTGAGGCCGTCACCATCGCCATCATCGCGCCGAGCCGTGGGCAGGCGCTCATCACGTTCCGGTACCTTCGCGCGCTGCTGCGCAGCACGCCGGTGCTCGCGGCTCTCATTGTGCGCGAGGCGAGCGACTCGATTACCCTGTCGACCGGCTGCGTCATCGAAGTCATCAGCGCGACGGCATGGTCGCCGCGGGGCCGCTCGTTCGGGTGCGTGATTCTCGAAGAGGCCGCCTTCTTCGACAGCGATGCGACCTCCGCGAATCCGGACCTCGAAATCGTCCGCGCCGTCCGCCCGGGGCTCGCGCGTGTGCCGGGCTCGCGGCTGATTGTTGTGTCGTCGCCGTTCGCGGAGCGCGGGCTCTTGTGGGAAGCCGCGCAGAAGTACGAAAGCGCGGCGGACCCCGAGGTTCTCTTCGTGCGGGCGCCGACGCTGACGCTCAATCCGCTGTTCGACCGTCGCGCCATCGAGCGCGCGTATCGGGAGGATCCGATCTCCGCGGCGGCCGAGTACGGCGCCGAGTTCCGCTCGGATGGGGCGGGCCTGTTCCTCTCGAGGGCAGCGATTCATGCGTGCGTCGTGAAGGGCCGTCGTGAACTCGCGCCGGTGGCTGGCCGGCACTATCACGCCTTCGTCGACCTCGCTGGCGGCGCGGGCGGCGATGCGGCGACGCTGGCGATTGCCCACTCGGAGACGCGGAAGGACGGCGCGGTCGCGGTGCTCGATGTCGTCCGGGAAGTGGTGCCGCCGTTCTCGACGTCGGATGTCTGCGCGGAGTTCTCGCGCGTGGCGCAGGCGTACGGCGTGGCGCTCGTCATCGGTGACCGATTCGGGTCCGAGTTCGCTCGTGACGCGATGAGCGCCGCCGGCGTGACGTTGTGGCCCGCCGATCGGTCGAAGTCCGACCTGTACCTCGAGCTGCTGCCGGCGGTGAACTCGCGGCGTGCCGAGCTGCTCGACCTCGAGCGACTGCACACGCAGCTCTCGGGACTGCAACGTCGACCTGGGCGGTCCGGCCGGGAGCACGTCGACCATCCGGTCGGCCAGCATGACGACGTTGCGAACGCCGTCGCCGGCGCGGTCGCCGAGGCGTTGGCCGCGCCGCAAGCCGGCGGCGTCGGGCAGGCGCTCACCCATCGGAAGCAAGCGAACGCGGAGGTCATTGCGGCGGCAGCCGGCCCGCCGCGTCAGACGTTCGTCGAGCTGATGGGCATCACGAAGGCGGCGCGGCGATGAGGCTTGCCAAGGGCGCGACGTATGGCCGCTGGACGATCGTCGGGGCGGTGGGACGTGTCCCGTTCGGCAAGGAGTTCGTGCGCGCGACCTGCGCGTGTGACGGCCGCGAGCATCGCGTACGTGTCGTGCATCTCCTCAGGGGCCGATCGAAGAGCTGCGGCTGCGGTCGGGTGCGGGATCTGACCGGGCTGCGCGTGGGCCGTCTCGTGGCGCTCGAGCAGGCAGATCGCGCGAAGGTGAAGGTGGCCGGCGTCGGCTCGATCTGGTGGTGTCGGTGCGACTGCGGGCGCCGGATTGTGCTCCGGGCCTCGGACCTCACCCGGCCCCAACCGACGCGCTCGTGTGGCTGCGAGTACTTGCGCGACGAAACGCCAGCGCCGCCGACGTCGACGTCGCGCCCGTTGCCGATGCCGATGCGGGTCACAGCGACGCGCCGCGGGGAGTACGGCGGCTTGCTCCGTCGCGAGGGCGACGTCTTCACGATCACGAACCCGGCGCACTTCTCGCCGAGCTGGATGGAGGCGGTCGATGCCAGCGTGCCCGAACACCGCACGACGGCCCTCGAGCATCTGGCGGCGGAACACGACGGCCGCGCGGGGCTCGGGCGCCGGATGCAGGTCGAGGAAGACGACGACATGCACCCCGTGGGGCGTGCGCTCCGCGGCTGCCGACCGAACGCGTTTGATGAGGAGGACTGAAATGTTGCCGCGTTACAGCACGAGTGAGTTTGTCGATTTGTTCGCGTCGGCGATCCTGCCGCGGGGGACGTCACGATCACGACGCCCGGGCACGCCGGCGGACCGTGGGAAGTTCAAGCGGGAGTTCGTCGCCGCGCTCGTGAAGGATGGCGCCGATGAGGTCGCGCTCGAGCGGCAGATCGCCAAGCTCGAAGCGAGCGCCTCAGCCTTCGGTCATGCGCTCGAGGCGATCACGGCGATGTCCGATGCGCGGGCGAAAAAGCTGCTGCGCGACGAGAACCAGCGGCGCAACCCGGTCAACAACCCCCAGGAGGAAGCATGAGCGTGTTAGGTGGAACGACCGGCAGCGGTCGCGGCAAATTGCCCGAGCTGTCGCCAGAGCAGATTCAGGGTCACAAAATGTACAGCGCGCGTGCCCACCTCGAGAATCCCTTCGCGCAGGAGGACAAGAAGCTCGCGCACATCGTCGGCCTGCCGCGTGCCGAACGGACGGCCCATGAGAATGCGTTCGCCGCGATGGTGCGGAGGATGCGCCTCGAGAGCCACGCGGAAACGTTGTGGTCCGCGGCCGTGAACGCGCGCGTGGCGGCTCATCGACGTCAAGCGGCCGGCGAAGAGATCGACGGCGCGGCAGCAGAGCGCAAGAGTGCCGAGGCCCGGCGGCTGGTGAGCGAGCAATTCGCCGGCGAGGATGCAGAGCAGTTGATCGCCCGTGCGCGCGCATTCGCGCAGTCGGATGACGAGCTGCGTGCGCTGGTCGCGACAGAAGACCTCGGATCGGAGCCGGCCGTTGTCTTGGCCCTCGTTTCAGCGACCCGGCTGAACGGCTTCAAGGAATAGCGCGCTCGCTGAAGGAGTCATCGCGATGGCAATGTCGTACCCGAGGAATCCCTACACGCCGGCCAAGCGCACGCCGACGCCGCACATGCCGGCCGGCCCCGCGCCAGCGAAGTGGTCCGCGCCGCCCCGGCCGGCGAATCCGCTCGAGCCCATCACCGCGCATCTGCGTTCGCCCGGCGCCGTCGCCCACGCGCGCGAGGTCGGCCGTCGCTTGATGGGGCTGCCGCCCGGACCGCTCGGGCTGCACGAGATGCTGCCGTCTCTCGCCCCGGCGCCGCCCGTGGTATCGACCGCGCCGGCTGGACCGATGCCGCCGGCGGTCATGACGCCGAGGACGCCATCGAAGCCGCGGACGCTGCTCGGTGGGTGACCCCTTCCAGCGTCCCGAAGGCCCGCCCGTGCCCTATCTGGCCGCGAAGGCGTCGCAGCCGGAGGTCGGGGGCCGGTTGGCGTCCGTCCTGCTCCCGAGCGGTCACGCCGGAAGTGACTGGGACCGTCGTTTTCTGAGGGACCGCTGATGTCAGACCTGGACAAGCCGCGCATCGCCTTCACGGCCACGTTTGAGTTCGAGACTCGGCCGCCGATGACGCATCGCGGCACGGTCGTTGGCGGTGGCCCGGGAACGTGCATGCGGCGGGCGATGGACCAAGCCCGGCGTGCTCTCGAGCCGATCGCGTGGACGTCCTGCGTGTGCGTGCTCGAGCGCCCGGCTCCTCGGCTGAATACGCGAGATGTTGTCATGGCACCGAGCGGTGCCGTGACAACCCTGCGGAACCCGAATTAGTTGACAAGCGATTTACTATGAGCGCCAAGTCGTCGATCTTCTCGTTCCGTGCGGCGATGCCCGAACGGCTTCGCGTACGCAACGGTCAGGATCGGCGGCCCGTCACTGAGGCCGAGCGAGCGTACGTGCGCGCCCAAGCACGCGCGGCAGCTCGAGCCCTTTTCGAGGCGGAAACGAGATGCGCTCAGACTCCCGAGCCCGACCGATGCGAGTAGCCACGTACGCCCGGTTCTCGAGCGACCTGCAACGCGCGGCGTCGATCGCCGACCAGCAGCGCGTGTGTCGAGAGTACGCGGTGCGCCACGGCTGGAAGATTGCGCACGAGTACCACGACGCGGCCATCTCGGGCGCCTCTATGCACCGGGCCGGCGTGCAGGCGCTGATGCGTGACGCGCACACGTACGACGTCATCCTCGCGGAGAGCCTCGATCGCTTCAGTCGCGACCAGGAGGATTCGGCCGGCCTGCTCAAGCGGCTGTCGTTCCTGGGCGTCCGGCTGTTCACGGTGGCGGATGGCGAGGTCGGGCAATTGCACATCGGCTTCAAGGGCACGATGAATGCCCTGTTCCTGAAGGACCTCGCGGACAAGACTCGGCGGGGACTGCGCGGTCGTATCGAAGCCGGCAAGCTCGGCGGCGGGAACAGCTTCGGGTACGACGTCGTCAAGCAGCTCGGCGACCAAGGGCTCACGACCGGCGAGCGGACCATCAACGCCGGAGAGGCGGATCTCGTGTGCCGCATCTTCCGCGAGTTCGCAGCCGGGGTGTCCCCGAAGGCCATCGCGAAGCGGCTGAACCGCGACGGCGTGAAGGGTCCGCGCGGCCGGACGTGGGGGCCGAGCACCATCGCCGGCAACCCGAAACGCGGCAGCGGGATTCTCAACAACGAGTTGTATGTCGGGCGCCTCGTCTGGAATCGCCTCCGCTACGTGAAGGACCCGGACACCGGCCGGCGCGTCTCGCGGCTCAATCCGGTGGCGGACGTCGTCACGACGGACGTACCACACCTTCGGATCGTTCCGGCTGCCCTGTGGCAGGCGGTGAAGGCCCGGCAGCAGACGATCCGGCATCTCGTCGGACCGAGTGCCAGCGCCGGCGGCACGTCACAGCGCGCCCGGCGCCCGACGTACCTGTTCTCCGGGTTGATGAAGTGCGGGGTGTGCGGCTGCGGGTTCGTCGTCGGATCGTCGAACCGGCTCGCCTGTGCCGGCGCCCGTGACTGGGGCATTTGTGAGAACCGGCTGACGATCCGGCGCGACGCACTCGAGGGCCGCGTCCTGAAGGCGATGGAGGATCGTCTCTGGCATAACGATCTGTTCGTCGAGTTCTACAACGAGTTCGTGCGGGAGCGGAATCGACTCCACGGGGAAGCGGTCGCCTCCGCCACGAGCGGCCGGCGCGAGCAGGACACGATCGCGGCCCGCATCAAGGAGTTGCTGAACTGGGTCTCGTCTGGCGAGTGGCAGAAGAATACTGTCCTCGAGGCGCAGGTCCGGCAGGAACTCACCGACCTGGGCGAGCGGCAGGCGGCGCTCACCTCCGATGTCGACCTCGCGGAGCGCGCACAGCGGAACCGTCCGCTGCTCCATCTCAATATGGGCGCCGTCTATCGCGATTGGGTCGTCGATGCCCGCGCTGGCCTGACGGACCCGGCGCGGCGCGACGATGCGAAGACGGCGCTGCGCGCGATGGTCACTGAGATTGTGCTGACGCCGAAGGGTGACGAACTCGGGATCGAATTGGCGGGGGATCTCGCGGCGATGTTGGTGGCCGCAGGCCCGCAAGAGAATGCGGAGGACCTGCGGCGGCAATTAACGATGGTTGCGGGGGGGGGATTTGAACCCCCGACCTTTGGGTTATGAGCCCAACGAGCTACCGGACTGCTCCACCCCGCGACACGCCGCTGTTCGAACTTTGATGCGGCGAAGGAACACCCATCCTAACATGTCCGGAACCCATGCCCACTCGGAAGCCAGCCACTCGCCGTACGAAAGTCACCGCGTCCTCACTGGGACTGGCGCCGCCAGAAACGGCCGAGGTCACAGGCCCTGACCTGGACGCGCTGGCCGAGACCATTGCGAGCGACGGCGGTGCCGTCCTCGCGCGCTATCGCGACCCGGTCGGCGGGAAATCACTGCTGCTCGCGGCCCTCCCGATCGACAAAGTGGAGCCCACGCCCTACCAGCGCGATCCCTCCGACACCCACGTCAAGCGCCTGATGGGCGTCGTCGAAAAGATCGGCATGTTCCTCGACCCGATCATCGTGATTCACAAGGACGCCGGGTACTGGACGCCGAACGGGAACCATCGCCTGCAGGCGCTGAAGAGACTCGGGTTCCGCGCCATCACCGCGCTCGTCGTGCCGGACGCCAACGTCGCATTCAAGATCCTGGCACTCAACACCGAGAAGGCGCACAACCTGCGCGAGAAGTCACTGGAGACGATTCGCATGGCCCGCGCGCTAGCGAAGACCGGCGACGCCGCCGAGGCGAGCTACGCTTTCGAATTCGAGCAACCGTCGTTCCTCACACTCGGCGTCTGCTACGAAGAGCGCCCGCGGCTGAGCGGCGGCGCGTATCAGTCGATCCTGAAGCACACGGACGCGTTTCTCGACGAGCCGGTGGCGAAAGCTCTGAAAGAACGCGAGCGCCGAGCCAAGAAGATCTTGAAACTCGACGACGCCGTCACGGCCGTCGTCGAGAAGCTGAAGTCGAAAGGACTCACCAGTCCGTATCTCAAGTCGTTCGTCGTGGCGCGCGTGAACTACACGCGGTTCGTGAAGTCACCGACCATCGACTTCGACGAGGCCGTCGACAAGATCACGGCCAGCGCGCTGAAGTTCAACGTCGAGAAGGTGAAGCAAGACGACGTCGCGAAGGCGGGCGGCGGTCCGCCCGATGAGGAATGACGCCCTTGGAGCTCGTCTCCTCGCGCCTGCGTGAGGCCCGCCGCATCACCGCCCTCACCGGCGCCGGCGTCTCCGCTGCGTCCGGCATCCCCACGTTTCGCGGCGCCGATGGCCTCTGGAAGAAGGTGCGCGCTGAGACGCTCGCGACACCGGAAGCTTTCGAGAACGACCCCAAGCTCGTGTGGGAGTGGTACGACTGGCGGCGCGGCATGATCACGAGCGCGAAGCCGAACGCCGCGCACGACGTGCTCGCGCGCTGGACCCGCGAGCGGCCAAAGTTCACGCTCATTACCCAGAACGTGGACGGCCTACATGAGAGAGCCGGCGCCGAGAGGCTGATCCGCCTGCACGGATCGATCTGGCACGTGCGCTGCTGGCGCTCGTGCGCCGACGGCCGTACGGACTGGCGCGACGACACCGTGCCGCTACCCCGCCTTCCACCTACCTGCCCGCACTGCGGCGGCCTCGTGCGCCCAGGCGTCGTCTGGTTCGGCGAGGCGCTGGACCCGGCGATCGTTCAACGCGCCGCCGCGGCAACCGCATGTGACGTGTTCCTGACGATCGGCACGTCGTCAGTGGTCTATCCGGCGGCGGGACTCGTGCATCAGGCCAAACGCCACGGGGCCTTCACGGTGGAGATCAATACGGACGAGACCGACGCGACCAGCGCGGTAGACGTAATGCTGAAGGGAAAGGCCGAGGAAACTCTGGTGAGCCTTGGAATTTAGGATTTGGGGATTGGGGGATTGGGAGATTGCGAAACCCTTAATCTCCCAGTCTCCAAATCCCGACTCTCCAATTTCAGATCCTCGGCAACGTCACTCCCTGCTGCTTCAGATACTTCCCCTTCTTGTCCGCGTACGACCGCTCGCACGGCTCGTCGCTCTGGAAGAACAGCACCTGCGCGATGCCTTCGTTCGAGTAGATGCGCGCCGGCAGCGGCGTCGTGTTCGAGATCTCGAGCGTCACGGTGCCCTCCCACTCCGGCTCGAAGGGCGTGACGTTCACGATGATGCCGCACCGCGCGTAGGTGGACTTCCCGAGGCAGACCGTCAGGACGTCGCGGGGAATCCGGAAGTACTCGATCGTCCGCGCGAGCGCGAATGAATTCGGCGGGACGATGCAGCTGTCCGCCTGGATGTCGACGAACGACCTCGGGTCGAAGTTCTTCGGATCGATCACCGTGTTGTAGACGTTCGTGAACACCTTGAACTCGTCGGACACCCGGATGTCGTAGCCGTACGACGACAGCCCATACGAGACGACGCCCTCCCGCACCTGCGAGTCCACGAACGGCTCGATCATCTTGTGCTCGAGCGCCATACGACGAATCCATTTATCGGACTTGATGGCCAAGGGAGTGCCTCATACGAGGTTCAAGGGTTCAAAGGTTCGGGGTTCTTCAGAATCGTCGCATCAGCAGGCCGATGATCGACAGGATGACGCTCACGACGATGCACGTGACAATCGGAAAGTAGAACGTCGAGTTCCCGCGCTGAATCACGATGTCGCCCGGCAGCTTGCCCAGCGGCAGTCCGAATCGCATCGCCAAACCCGCAACGATGAGGACGATGCCGATGACGATCAAGCTGCGCGACATGAAAGACGTCCCAGACACGGTCGAGCACGAAGCACCGACGCGCGCACCGCACCTCGCACGTCGCACCGCGCACGTGCCTCAGATCTCCATCCCCCTGAAGAAGTACCCCAGCTCGAACGCCGCCGTGTCGGGCGCGTCGGAGCCGTGCGTGGCGTTGTTCTCGATCGACGCCCCGAAGTCCTTGCGCAGCGTCCCCGGCTCCGCCTTGGCCGGATCGGTCGCGCCCATGAGCGTGCGCCACTTCTTGATGGCGTCCGGGGCCTCGAGGGCCATGACGATGCAGGGGCCGGAGGACATGAACTCCGTCAGGCTCGCGAAGAACGGCCGCGCGCGGTGCACGGCGTAGAACCCCTCGGCTTCTGGCTTGGTCAGGTGCGTCAGGCGAAGGCCGCGAATGGTGAATCCGGCCTCTTCGATCCTGGCGAGAATGCGGCCCGCGTGACGGGCGCGCACGGCGTCTGGCTTGATAATCGCAAACGTTCGTTCCATCAACCGGCGATTATATCGAAGCTATCGCCCGTCATGGGAACGCGTCGGGATCAGTGGAGGCGGAACAGCACGTCGAGTCTCGTATAGACCGGGACGTTCTGTCCTCCGAAGGCGCCGGGCTCGAAGGTCCACAGCTTGACGGCCGCGAGGGCGTTGTCGTCCAGCCCGTGGACCTGGTCGAGCGACTCGGCAATCCGCGCCTTGGTCACGGTGCCATCCACGCCAATCACCACTTCGATGACGACCGTGCCCTGGATCTTCGCGCGCATCGCTTCGGCGGTGTACTTGGGTTCGACGAAGCGGCGTTCTTTCGGCTTGACGAGGAGCGGCGTGTCCGATGCGTAGGCGCCACTGGCGAAGCCATCCGCCGGCAACTGCAGCCGCTCTTGCGGTGGCTTGGCGACGACCGCGTACTGGAGACCGGCTTCACGCCTCGCGGCTGCCGGGTCCAGACGGAACATGACTTCGAGCGTCACGATGATCGGGACGGCCGTCCCATTCCTCGTGGCCGGATGGAATCGCCACTCTTTCACGCACTTGATCGCTTCCTGGTCGAGACCGTGCCGCGCATCGAGCGACTGAATGACGCGGACCTCGCCGACCGTCCCATTCGCGAGCACGACGGCTTCGAGGACGACCATGCCTTCAATGCGGGCGGCACGCGCCGCCTCGGTGTATTTCGGCTCGACGAAGCGGAGCTCGGAGGGGTTCGTAATGCCGGGATTCGGCCGGAAGGCCCCGGTTCCCTGCGCTGAAGCCCCGGCTGTCCCGGCCGCAAGGCCGGCCAACACGATGAGCGCGCGAGTGAATCTCATACGGCGCCTCCTCACATAGAGGCCGGGTCGTGAGACCCGGCGCGTTCCGCTCAGTGCAGTCGGAACGTCAAGTAGACCTTCGTATAGACCTTCACCGGTTTGCCGGCCAGCATCGCCGGCTTGAAGGTCCAGCTCCGGACCGCCTTCAGCGCTTCGGCGTCGAGGCCGTAGAGCTTGTCCAGGGACTCCGACACGCGCGCCTTGGCGACCGTGCCGTCGATGTCGATGATGACCTCGACTTCGACGTTGCCCTGGAGCTTCGCGCGCATCGCGTCCGCGGTGTACTTCGGCTCCGCGCTGCGAAGCAGCACCGGATCGGTCAGGTCTGGCGAGCCGGACGCGTGCGCGCCCGTAGCGAAGTCGTCAGCCGGCAGCTTGAGCGCCTGGCGGGGAGCGGTCGCAGAACCAGCACCGGCACCGGTCTGACCGAAGACGGCTGGAACACTCAGCAAGCACCCGACAATCCACGCGACGGAGACGACCGAGAAGCGCATCCTCATGAAAATCCTCCTCGCAATACTTCCGACAGGGCTTCCCCTAATTATCGGCCTTGAGACGTTCAGGAGCCATGCCTGGCCGGGGGTCCTACCGGAGGCTTTCCATGATCGCGTCGAGTGCGGCCTTCGGCGGGCGGACCTGGTCGACCGTCAGGCTCGCGAGCGGCTGGTCGACGAGATTGAGCAGGTCGATGAAGTCGTCCTTGTCCGGCTCGATGTAGATGACGCCGGTCGCGAACTCGTTGCGCCGCGACGTCTCGTGCAGCAGCCGCATGGCCGCCACCTTGTCGGACGGGTTGTAGTCCGGGGCGATCTTGCGCAGGTAGAGCTGCGAGCCGTCGTGGAGCTTCACGGCAGTCGTGCTGCCCGGCTCGTAGTCCACGCTGATGTCCTCGAAGTACGGCACGAAGCTCACTTCGCCGAGCGGCTCGTCGTGGTCCTTCACGTAGGAGTAGCTCTTGGTCGAGCCCTCGTGGTCGTTGAACGTGACGCACGGCGAGATGACGTCGATCATCGACGTGCCGCGGTGCGAGATCGCGGCCTTGAGGACCGACAGCAGCTGCTTCTTGTCGCCGGAGAACGAGCGCGCGACGAACGACGCGCCCAGCTGGATCGCGAGCGCGCAGGTGTCAATCGGCGGCAGGTCGTTCACGACGCCGTTCTTGGCCTTGGACCCGAGGTCGGCCGTTGGCGAGAACTGGCCCTTCGTCAGGCCGTAGCAGCCGTTGTCCTCGATGATGTAGATGAGCGGCAGATTGCGCCGCATCAGGTGCACGAACTGCCCGATGCCAATGGCGCCCGTGTCGCCGTCGCCGCTCACGCCAATCGAGAGCATGTTCTTGTTGGCGAGCATCGCGCCCGTGGCCACCGACGGCATCCGGCCGTGCACCGAGTTGAACCCGTGCGACGGGTTGAGGAAGTACGCCGGGCTCTTGCTCGAGCAGCCGATGCCGGAGAACTTCACGACGTGCTTCGGATCGACGCCCATCTCGAAGAACGCGTCGATGATGCGCTCCGAGATCGCGTTATGCCCGCACCCGGCGCACAGCGTCGTCTTGCTGCCGCGGTAGGGGGCGACGTCTAACCCGATGCGATTCGTTTTCTTGGCGGGAGTTGGTGCTTCGCTCATAACTGATCCCATCGCCAAGCCTGAAGGCTTGGCCTACGTACTGTCGTGGGGCAGACCTTTAGGTCTGCCTCTCCTGCTCGAGAAGGCCGTCCGTGACGCTCCTCGCGTCAATCGGCAGTCCGTTGTAGTGCAGGACGCTCCGAAGGCGTGTCGCGAACTTCGGATCGCCGTCCATCTTCAGCAAGCTCAGCATCTGCCCGTCGCGGTTTTGTTCGACAACGTACACGCGGTCGTAGCGGCGGATGAAGTCGTGCACGTCCGGCGTGAACGGATAGGCCCGCACGCGGAGGTACGACGTCTGAATGTTCGCTTCCTCACGCAGTTGGTCGCGCGACTCCTCGACCGCCCAGTGACTGGACCCGAAAGCGATGATCCCGATCTTCGTGCCTGGCACGTCCTGCACGATCGGCGCCGGCACCAACGTCTTCGCCGTCTCGAACTTGCGCGCGAGCCGGTCCAGGTTCTTGAGGTAGTCGTCCGGCCGCTCCGTGTACTGCGCCATCTCGTTGTGGCCCGATCCACGCGTGAAAAACGCCGGCATGCCGGTGCCCGGCAGCGTGCGCCATGGAATCCCGTCGCCGTCGACGTCCTTGTAGCGGCCCCACGTCCCCAGCTCCTTGAGCTTCGCCTCGTCGAGCACCTTGCCGCGGTCGAGCGGCTTCTCCGGATACTTGAAGGGCTCGGCCATCCAGGTGTTCATGCCGAGGTCGAGGTCGCTCATGACGTAGATGATCGTCTGCAGACGTTCGGCGAGATCGAACGCCTCCATCGACATCTCGTAGCACTCGGTGACCGACGCCGGCAGCAACAGCACGTGCTTCGTGTCCCCGTGCGAGTTGATGGCTGCAAAGAGAAGGTCGGACTGAGCGGTGCGAGTGGGCAAGCCGGTCGACGGTCCCACGCGCTGGATGTCGAAGACCACAGCCGGCACTTCCGCGTAGTACGACAGGCCTGCAAATTCCGACATGAGCGAGATGCCTGGTCCTGACGTGGATGTCATCGCCCGCGCGCCGGCCCAGCTGGCGCCCACGACCATGCCAAGCGCTGCGATCTCGTCTTCCGCCTGGACGATGGCAAACGTCGCCTTGCCGGTCTCCTTGTCCATGCGGTACTGCCGCATGTACCCGATGAGCGTCTCCGGCAGCGAGGACGACGGCGTGATGGGATACCACGCCACGACGGTCACGCCGGCAAACATGCAGCCCATCGCTGCTGCGGCATTGCCTTCGACCAGCACCTGGCCCGTCGTCTGGTTCATTCGCTCGACGCGGTAGGGATCCTGCTTCACCAGATGCTCGGCGGCATACTTCCGGCCGCCTTCGAGCGCGCCCACGTTGAGCTCCATGGCCTTGGGCTTCTTGCCCATCTGCTTGGCGAGCGCCTTTTCCATCTCGCCCAGCTCGATGCCCAGCAGATGCGAGAGGACGCCGTCGTAGATCATGTTCTTGACGAGACGGCGCAGCTTCGCTTCCGAGCAGACCTCGGCGACGATCTTGTCGAACGGCACCGGATAGAACACGAGGTCGGAGCGGAGCGCCTGCAGGTTCAACGGCGCGTCGTAGACCACCGCGCGGCCCGGCTCGAGCGAGAGGACGTCTTCCTTGGCCGTCTCGGGATTCATCGCCACGAGGAAATCGATTTCCTTCTTGCGGCTGATGTATCCACGCCGATTCGCGCGAATCGTGTACCACGTCGGCAGGCCCGCGATGTTCGACGGAAACAGGTTCTTGCCCGACACCGGGATCCCCATCTGGAAGATCGACCGGAGCAGGACGAGATTCGCCGTCTGGCTGCCCGACCCGTTGACGGTGGCAACCTGGATGCTGAAGTCGTTGATGACCGGCGCGCGCTGCGCGCTGCGCTCGGTCTCGGTAGCCGGAAGCGTGACGCTCATTGCTTGAGACCCGTTTAGGATTCCCTCGAAGTATATCGCGAACTATGCAGCCTTGAGGGCGGTGGCCACGGCGCGCCCGATGTCCGCGGGGCTCTTGACCACGTGCACACCGGCCGTCGTGAGCGCCTGCATCTTTTCCGCCGCGGTCCCCGTGCCGCCGGAAATGATGGCGCCTGCGTGGCCCATGCGGCGTCCCGGCGGCGCGGTCTGTCCGGCAATGAAGCCCACGACGGGCTTTCTGAAAGACGCCTTGATGAACGCCGCGGCCTCTTCCTCGGCGCTGCCGCCAATCTCACCGATGAGGACGACCGCCTCTGTTTCTGGATCCTTGCCGAAGAGCGTCAGCGCATCGATGAACGACGTGCCAATGAGCGGGTCGCCGCCGATCCCGATGCACGTGGTTTGACCGAGGCCGAGCGCGGTCAACTGGTGAATGGCCTCATACGTGAGTGTGCCGCTCTTCGAGACGATGCCGACGCGCCCTTCACGGCAGATGTGTCCGGGGATGATCCCCGCCTTCGCACGGCCCGCGGAGATGAGGCCCGGACAATTGGGGCCGATGAGACGCATCGGCTTGTCTTTGAGAAACGCGATGGCGCGCAGCATGTCGATCGTCGGAATACCCTCGGTGATGCACACCGCCAGCGCGAGCCCGGCATCGGCCGCTTCCATGATCGCGTCGGCGCCGCCGGGCGGCGGGACGAAGATCACGGACGCATCGGCGCCCGTCGCACTCACGGCGTCAGCGACCGTGTTGAACACCGGCCAGCCTTCATGGGTGGTGCCGCCCTTGCCCGGCGTGACGCCGCCGACGACGTTCGTGCCGTAGGCCTTCGCCTGGAGCGCGTGAAACGTCCCTTCGCGGCCGGTCAGGCCTTGGACGATCAACCTTGTCTTCCCGTCGATGAGTACGGACATTGTTTGTTGATCCCTGTAAATGGGTGATTGGGAGTCCCACTCACACATTAACGCTGACCATTGCCTGCTTGACGACCGTGCGCGCGGCCTCGTCCATTGAATCTGCGGTCGCGAAGTTGAGCCCGCTTTCCTTCAGCAGCTTCTTGCCGAGCTCGACGTTCGTGCCTTCCATGCGGATGACGATGGGCACGCGGACGCCGAGGTCCTTCACGGCGGCGATGACGCCCTGGGCGAGCACGTCGCACCGCAGGATGCCACCGAAGATGTTGATCAGCACGGCCTTCACGTTCGCATCGATCATGAGGATGCGAAACGCGTTCTTGATCTGCTCGGCGTTCGCGCCGCCGCCGACATCGAGGAAGTTGGCCGGCTCGCCGCCCGCCAGCTTGATGATGTCCATGGTGGCCATCGCGAGGCCGGCGCCGTTGACCATGCAGCCAATCGTGCCGTCGAGCTTGATGTAGTTGAGCGAGAACTTCGACGCTTCGATTTCGAGCGGGTCCTCTTCGCCGAGGTCACGCAGCTCGCGCAGATCCGCGTGGCGGTACAGCGCGTTGTCGTCGAATGTCATCTTGGCGTCCAGGGCGAGCGGGACGCCGGCCGTCGTGACCACCAGCGGGTTGACTTCGATGAGCGAAGCGTCAGTGGCCACGAACGCCTGGTACACCGCCATCATCATCTTGACCGTGCGGTTCGCGGTCTCGCCGGTGAGGCCGAGCGCGAAGGTGAGGCGCCGGGCCTCGAATCCCTGTAACCCCAGCGCGGGATTGATGAATGCCTTGAAGATGCGATCGGGAGTCTCGGCCGCGACCTTCTCGATCTCGACGCCGCCGTCTGGACTCACCATGAGCACGGGCCGCTGCGTCGAGCGATCGATGACGAGGCCAAGGTACATCTCGCGGGCGAGTTGGAGGCCTTCCTCGACGAGCAGGCGCGACACCACACGGCCGGCCGGGCCGGTCTGATAGGTCACGAGCGTCGCCCCAATCATCTTCTTGGCGGCATCGAAGGCGTCATCGGGAGACTTCACGACCTTGACGCCGCCGCCCTTGCCGCGGCCGCCGGCGTGAATCTGCGCCTTGACGACCACCGTGCCGCCGCCGAGCGCCACGGCCGCAGCCCGCGCCTCGTCCGCCGAATACGCGACCGTGCCCTTTGGAATCGCCACGCCGTACTTGGCGAGGATGGCCTTGCCCTGATACTCGTGAATCTTCATCGCCGCGGAAGTCTATCAAAACAAAACGCGGCGATTAGCGGCCCTTCTTCTTCGACTTCCCGCTCTTGGCTGGTTCCGGCTTCGTTGACGGCGCGCCTGTCATGACCGGCTCGGGCGCGCGCTGCGCAGAAGGTTTCGGTGCGGCCGGCGACGTCGCTCCGCCGGGGACCGGCGGGCCTTGATCCGCCGGCGCGTCTTCGTCGAGCAGCGCGAGGGTCACCACGTGCTCGACGTGCAGGCGCGTCGTGTCGAGCAGCGGCAGGTCGAGCCCCGTCGCGCCGCGCAGCAGCAGCGGGAGCTCGGTGCCACCGAGAATCAACGCTTCGATACCGTGATCCTTGTGCAACCGCCGCGCGACCGTCACCGCGCGCTCGCGCGTCTCCGCCGTGAAGTTCCCCTTGACCAACTCGCCCATGTAGCGCGCGTGCAGATCCGCCTGTTCAGGCTCGCTTGGGATCACGATCTCGATACCCTCGCGGTGGAACACTTTCTGGTAGAAGCCGCCCTGCATCGTGAAGCGCGTCCCGAACAACCCGACGCGTTTGAACTTCGCGCGCTTGGCGGCCGAGCAGGTTGTTTCGACGATGCTGACGAGCGGCAATGGCGAGCTCTTCTCGAGCGCGTCGTACACGATGTGCGGCGTGTTGGCTGCCAGCAGACCGATCGTCGCGCCGGATCGGGCGAGCCGGTCCAGCTCGACCAGGATCAACGCTTCGAGCGCCGCGAGATCGTTCGCGGCTACGAGCCGAATCATCTGGCCCAGGTCGACCGAGTTGATGATGACGGCCGGATAGCTGCCGTCCGTCCGGCGCTGCTGATAGACCTCGATCAACAGGCGGTAGTAGTCGATCGTGGATTCGGGGCCGATGCCGCCGATGACGCCAATGGGATTCATCGACGATTCACCGCTTCACATCCTTCCGGCATTTCGGGTTGGATTCTAGCGTACGGCGGTAACGGACCCTTGCCGCCGTGACCGGGCGCGCGCGCCGCGGCGCCGACACACAAGCGTCGGAATCGTCACTGAGTCCATCCGGAGCGGGAGCGGCAGGCAGGAGGACGTTGAAGTCAGGCTGTGAAAGGCGTGCTCAGAACCGAGGATCCCGGCGAAGATTCGAGACCGAACCCCACAGGCCCACGGCAATCAGCCCACATCCCACGAGCAATACAAAAGGCACCATGCGCGTTGCCATAGCTGGATAGCAAAGGCTGTGCCCGGCGGCATGATCCGGGCCGCGAGACGCCCGGGGCGGAAGTCCTGTGCAACCGGGCTCTGGCCGCGGGGGCGGACCAGCCTGCCGGGCGGGGAGCCTGCGCGATTCTTGTGGGGTCCCTTACAGTTGTGTCCCGGAAGGCCGTCGGTTTCAGACGCCGATGACGGTGGTCAGCTCCCTCACTGAGGCGGCGGACTTCATGAGGGCCGCCTGTTCGTCGGGGGTCAGCTTGATCTCGATGACCTGCTCGACGCCGCCCTTCCCGAGCTTGACCGGAACGCCGAGGAACTGGTCCCGGATGCCGTACTCACCGCGGAGGAAGACCGAGCACGGCATGATGGCCTTCTTGTCCTTGAGAATCGCCTCGACCATCTCGGCCGCGGCGGCGCCGGGCGCGTACCACGCGCTCGTCCCGACGAGCTTGGTGATCTCGGCGCCCCCGTTTGCGGTGCGCGTGCAGATTGCATCGATTCTGTCTTTCGGCAGCAGCTCCGTGATCGGCACACCCGCGACCGTCGAGTACCGCGGGAGCGGCACCATCGTATCGCCGTGCCCGCCGAGCACGAACGCGTGGATGTTCTCGACCGACACATTCAGTTCCATGGCGATGAACGTGCGCATCCGCGCCGAGTCGAGCACGCCGGCCATCCCAATCACGCGCTCGCGCGGAAACCCGCTCAGCTTGTAAACCGCCTGGCACATCGCATCGAGTGGGTTCGCCACCGGCACGATGATGCAGTTCGGCGAGTACTTCACGACCTGCTCGGTGACCGCCTGCATGATCTTGTAGTTGACCTGCAGCAAGTCGTCGCGGCTCATGCCGGGCTTGCGCGGCACGCCCGACGTGATGACGACGACGTCGGAATTGGCCGTCGCGGCGTAGTCCTGGGTGCCGATGAGCCGGGTATCCGATCCGTCGATCGGACACGCCTGAAAAATGTCGAGCGCAATGCCCTGCGCCTTCTCTCCGGCGATGTCGACGATGACGACGTCGGCCAACTCCTTGACGGCGATGGCCCGGGCCACGGTCGCACCGACGTTGCCGGCGCCACCCACGACGGTGACTTTACGATTCATGAGGTCCTCTTTTTATTAGTTGCGCATGGGGCCCCACCCCCATGCGCTGCTCGCGGCTCCCGCCGCTCGCTCGCTCAGCGCCGCGCCTGTACGGCGCGGGCTTCGCGGTTGCTCCACTCAGGCATCGGGGTTGATTCGCGGCAATTCAGTCATTGCCTCACTGCCCCATTGCCGCACTGCCCCATTTCCTACATGCGTTCAATCATCGCGGAGGCAAACGCTGACGTCTGGAGCTCGGTGGCGCCGGGAATCATCCGCGCCAGGTCGTAGGTGACCGTCCGTGCGCTCACGGTCTGCTCGAGCGACTGGATGACGAGGTCCGCGGCTTCCGGCCAGCCCATGTAGCGCAGCATCATCTCGCCGGAGAGCATCACGCTCCCCGGGTTGACCTTGTCCAGGTTCGCGTACTTCGGCGCGGTGCCGTGCGTGGCCTCGAAGACGGCGTGCCCGGTCGCGTAGTTGATGTTGCCGCCGGGCGCGATGCCGATGCCGCCCACCTGCGCCGCCAGCGCATCCGAGATGTAGTCGCCGTTGAGATTGGCGGTCGCGATGACGTCGTACTCGGCCGGCCGCGTGAGGATCTGCTGCAGGAAGGCGTCCGCAATCGCGTCCTTCACGAGCAGGCCATCGGGCAGCCGGAGCCACGGTCCACCGTCAACTTCCTGACCGCCGAACTCACGGTGCGCGAGCTCGTAGCCCCAGTCACGGAACGCGCCCTCCGTGAACTTCATGATGTTGCCCTTGTGGACGAGCGTCAGGCTCTTTCGCTTGTGCTCGACGGCGTACGTCAATGCGGCGCGGATCAACCGCTCGCTGCCCTCGCGAGAGATCGGCTTGAGGCCGATGCCGCTCGTCTCGGGAAATCGAATCTTCTTGTACATCGCGGGGAAGGCCTCGGCGAACCACTGGCGGAACTTCGCCACTTCCGGCGTCCCTTCGCGGAATTCGATGCCGGCGTAGATGTCTTCGGTGTTCTCCCTGAAGATCACCATGTCCACGAGGTCCGGCCGTCGCACCGGCGTCTCGAGTCCCGGGAAGTACCGGATGGGCCGCAGGCAGACGTACAAGTCGAGCTCCTGCCTGAGCGCAACGTTCAGCGACCGAATGCCGCCGCCCACCGGCGTCGTGAGCGGTCCCTTGATACCCACCAGGTACTTGCGGAACGCGGCGAGCGTGTCGTCGGGAAGCCAGCTTCCCGTTCGCTGAAATGCTTTCTCACCCGCGAGAACTTCGAGCCATTCAATCTTTCGCCGCCCGCCGTACGCGCGCTCGACGGCCGCGTCGAACACGCGCACGCTCGCGCGCCAAATATCCGGGCCCGTGCCGTCGCCTTCGATGAACGGAATCGTCGGGCGGTCAGGCACCACCAGCTTGCCGTGCTTTCGGACGATGGCCTCACCGCTCATCGAATCGTTTCCTCATTGCCTCGTGCGGCTTTAGGTCACGTCCCTGCCCGGCGCTCCGGAGTTCTACACAGAATCTGTGGAAAACTTTGTGGAAAACTCTTCGACGAGGGCGAGATCGCCGCGACTTTGCTGGCGCGACAGCGAATTGCACCAACATAGTGCGACCGGCCGGCCACCGCAGATCGCCACATTATAGACAACTTGAATTCAATTCACGGATTTCGCAGTGCCACCGTGAACTTGGCGCCGGCCGTGTCGGCGAGCTCGATGCCGTCGGCCGAGATCGCGGCGACGCGGAGGACGCCGATCGCGTCGCCGATGCTCACGATGCGGACGTTGCCCTCGACGCTCACCGCCGCGCGGCGGACGATCGCGCCGTTGACCGTATCCGAGAGAATCGCGACGAGGCGCGGCAGTGCCGGCGCGGGGGCCGGCGCGGCGACGGGCGCCGCTAGAATAGGAAGAGACGGCGCGGCACTGCGCCCGTAGCGAAATGGATCGCGAGCCGGCGTTCTGAACGGTCCCGCATCCAGTCCGATCCGCGATCGAAGCCGGGCGACGTCGGCTGCGACTTCGTCAAGTGACGGTGTTGGCGCCTTCGGCTCGGCGGATTGGGTCGCGACCGCGCCGTCACGACCCTGGCGCGCCGACGCCGGCGCGAGCACCCACGTCATGAGCAACACGGCGCCGATGACGAGCGTGAGCGATGCGATGCGCAGCATGGCGTTCCGCCGCGGAGAAATGTAGCACCGCGTCTCAAACCGGGCAAGCCGTGCTAAGATTCGCCGTGCCCGGTGTTCGTCCCGCAGAGTTGGCACGTTCGCATCGTTCGGCTCGAATTGTCGCGATAATTCCCGCCCGGTATCGCTCGACTCGCCTTCCCGGCAAACCACTTGCACTGATCGATGGACGGACGATGATCGAGCACGTGTGGCGCCGCACGGCCGCAGCGCGTCGCGTCGACGCGGTGCTGGTGGCCACCGACGACGAACGCGTGGCCGCGACGGTCGACGGATTTGGCGGCGTCGCGGTCATGACGAGCGCCGATCACTTGACCGGCACCGACCGGCTGGCCGAAGTGGCATCCGAATTGACCGCCGACCTCATCGTCAACGTACAGGGCGACGAGCCGCTCATCGCGCCGCAGGCTATCGATGCCGCCGTCGGCGTCCTCGTCGATCACCCTGAGGAGTCCATGGCGACCCTTCGCCGCCGGATCGACGATGTGAGCGATCTCCAGGATCCCAGCGTGGTCAAGCTCGTCGTCGATCATCGCGGGTACGCGCTGTACTTCTCCCGCGCGTCTATACCCTTCGTTAGGCCCGGCCTCGACGCACCAACTGCGTGGCGCCACATGGGTCTGTACGTCTATCGTCGCGAGTTCCTGCGAACGATCGCGGCGCTGCCACCGACCCCGCTCGAACTGGCCGAAGGACTCGAGCAGCTCCGAGTGCTGGAGCACGGTTTTCATATCGCGACCGTCGAGACGACGGTCGACACGATTGGCGTTGATACGCCGGAGGATCTGGAACGTGTCCGGCGGCTCGTCGAAGCCGGCGCACGTCCCTGAACGCATTCATGGTGCAAAACGATCGACAGCGACCGGTGAAATACATCTTCGTGACAGGCGGCGTCGTTTCTTCGCTGGGGAAAGGTCTCGCAGCCGCATCGATTGGTTGTCTGCTCGAAGGTCACGGCTACAAAGTCGCGTTGCAGAAACTCGACCCGTACGTGAACGTCGACCCGGGCACGATGAGCCCGTACCAGCATGGTGAGGTCTACGTCACCGACGACGGCGCCGAAACCGACCTCGATCTCGGCCACTACGAGCGCTTCACGTCGATGGCGGCCACACGCAACAACAACTGGACGACGGGCAAGATCTATTCATCCGTCATTCAGAAAGAACGCCGCGGCGACTACCTCGGCCGGACGGTGCAGGTCATCCCGCACATCACCAACGAGATCAAAGCAGCTATTCGGTCTGCCGCCCAAGGCGTGGACGTTTTGCTCGTTGAGATCGGTGGTACGGTCGGCGACATCGAGAGCCTGCCCTTCCTCGAAGCCATCCGCCAGCTTCGTCAGGACCTTGGGCGCGACAACACGCTCTACATTCACCTGACGCTCGTGCCGTACATCGCCTCAGCCGGCGAGCTGAAGACGAAGCCGACGCAGCACAGCGTTCGCGACCTCCGCTCCATCGGCATTCAGCCGGATGTCCTGCTCTGCCGGACCGACCGGCAGCTCGACCTCGAGATGAAGCGCAAGATCGCGCTCTTCTGCGACGTGGACGAGGAAGCCGTCATCACGGCACGGAATGTCTCGAGCATCTACGAGGTCCCGCTGAATCTCTCGAGTGAGGGTCTCGACCGCATCCTCCTGAAGCGGATGGGCCTGCCCGAGACCGAACTGCGGATGGACGCCTGGCAGGACATGGTGAACGGCATCGAGAATCCGCGGGACGAAATCACGATTCACTTCGTCGGGAAGTACGTCGAATACGAGGACTCGTACAAGAGCATCAACGAGGCGCTGTACCACGGCGGCTTCAAGAACCGGCTGAAGGTGAAGCTGAAGTACGTCGAAGCCGAGGCGCTCGAGCAACCGGAGGGGCAGCATCTCCTCGACGACGCCGTGGGCATTCTCGTGGCGCCGGGCTTCGGCGACCGCGGCAGCCGGGGCATGATGGCGGCGGCCGAACACGCGCGAAAGACCAAAGTCCCCTACTTCGGCATTTGCTACGGCTTCCAATGGGCCGTCGTGGAGTTTGCCCGGAACGTGGCGAACCTCACCGACGCCGATTCGACCGAAGTCACCGAAGAGACGCCGCACAAGGTCATCTACAAGCTGCGTGATCTGCTGGGCGTCGACGACCTTGGCGGAACGATGCGGCTCGGCAGCTACGCGTGCCGGCTCGCATCGGACTCGCTCGCCTACAAGCTCTATGGCGAGGAGATCATCCACGAGCGTCACCGGCACCGTTATGAGTTCAACTGCGTCTACGAGAAGGCGTTGACCGAACATGGCATGCGGATCGTCGGCCGCTCGCTGGACGGCAAGTTCGTGGAAATCGTGGAGCTGCCTGGACATCCGTGGTTCCTGGCCGTCCAGTACCACCCGGAATTCAAGTCGAAGCCCCTGCGGCCACACCCCCTCTTCGCCGGGTTCATCGAGGCGGCCTATCGACGGAAGATGGCGGTTCAGGGCCACAACGTAACGGCTTTTGGAGAAAGACGCAGCCGGGGATAAGCAAGAGCTAGCTCTTATAATGACCACGTGGCCGCGCCTCCCTTTCCCCGTGTCCGGCCGGTTTCTGTAGCGGAAGGCGTGGTCCTCGGCCAGGACTCCCTGGTCCTCATCGCCGGGCCCTGCGTCATTGAATCCGAATCCCATGCCGTCGAGTTGGGCCGCTCGATTGCCGGCATCGCTCGGCGCGCCGGCGTGCCCTACATCTTCAAGGCGTCGTTCGATAAGGCAAACCGGACCTCGGGCGCGTCGTTCCGGGGACCAGGAATCGAACAGGGCCTGCTCGCGCTCGACCGGGTCCGCCGCGAGGTTGGCGCGCCAATCCTGACGGACATCCACGAGCCCTGGCAGGCCGCTCGAGCTGCGGAAGTCGCTGACGTCCTTCAGATTCCGGCGTTCCTCTGTCGGCAGACAGACCTGATCGTGGCCGCCGCCGCCACCGGGCGCGTCGTGAACGTCAAGAAGGGTCAGTTCATGGCTCCGCTGGACATGCGGCACGCCATCGCGAAGGCCGTCGCGGGCGGCAACCAACGGGTGTTCGTCACGGAGCGCGGCGTCTCGTTCGGCTACAACAATCTCGTGGTCGACATGCGGGCGATTCCAATACTGCGCGGTCTCGGCACACCCGTCGTCTTCGATGTCACGCACAGCCTTCAGCTTCCAGGCGGAGGCGACGGCGTCACGGCTGGCCTCGGCGAGTTCGCCGAGCCCCTGGCGCGAGCCGGCGTCGGCGCGGGCGTCGACGGCGTGTTTCTCGAAGTCCACGAGAATCCGGCGGAAGCGAAGAGCGACGCACAGAACGCCCTGCCGCTTCAACGCCTCGCCGCGCTCCTCGAAGACCTCGTGCGAATCAACGCCGTGGTCAAGGCTCGCTCCCTGGCGCCGGTCGGCGGCGAGCGATAGCGCAATGGCCTCCCGCTCAAAAGCTCAAGCTCGAAACCGACGATCGTCGAAGGCGCGAGAGGTGGCGCGACAGGTCCTCGAAACCGAAGCGAATGCCATCCTTGGGCTGATTCCCCAACTCGATAGCAGTTTCGATAATGCCGTCGAGGTGCTCTTCGAGTGTCGCGGTCGCGTAATTGTGACCGGGATGGGAAAGTCAGGCATCATCGCGCACAAGATCTCGGCGACGCTCTCGAGCACCGGCACACCAGCGGTATTCCTTCACGCCGCAGAAGCAGTTCACGGCGACCTCGGCGTCGTCCAGGCCGACGACGTTGTGATTGCGCTCTCGCATACCGGCGAGACCGATGAGCTGCTGCAGCTCCTCGAGGCCATTCGGCGAATCGGGGCCAAGCTGATCTCGCTGACTGGGAGACCGAAGTCGACTCTTGGGCTGGCTTCGGACGTCACCTTGAGCTGCAACGTCGCAGAAGAAGCCTGCCCCATGAATCTGGCGCCGACCGCCAGCACGACCGCCGCGCTCGCGCTCGGCGACGCGTTGGCGTTGGCGCTGTCCCGCAGAAAGGGATTTCGCGAGGAGCATTTCGCCAGCCTCCATCCCGGCGGACAATTGGGCAAGCGGCTGATGCGCGTCGAGACCTTGATGCAGTCAGGAAACAGGGTGCCGCGGGTCCTGGCCCACACGCCGATGCCCGACGTCATCCACGAGATGTCGAGCAAGCGGCTCGGCATGACTTGCGTCACGGACGCGACCGGCAAGCTGCTCGGCGTCGTCACGGACGGCGACCTGCGGCGGCATATGACGCCCGGGTCCAACCTGCTCGCGACGCAGGCAGCCGAAGTGATGACCGCTCGCCCGATCACGATCCGGGGGGACGTCCTGGCCGTCGAGGCCCTCCGCCTGATGGAGGAGCGCAAGATCACTTCCCTCGTGGTTGTGAGCGGCCGCGGACTCGTCGAGGGCGTGGTGCACCTGCACGACCTGTGGCGCACGCAGATGGTCTGACGGAGCCCATGTGCGTCTGTCCTCCCACGAGCTCGACGCCAAGGCCGTCCGGCTGCGAATGCTGCTGTTCGATGTCGACGGCGTGCTGACCGACGGCTCGGTCGAGATCCACGACACCGGGTCTGAATCGAAGTCCTTTTCCATTCGCGACGGCGCGGCGCTGGTGTGGGCGCGGCGGGAGGGCCTGAAGATCGGTCTCGTGAGCGGCCGCGCGTCTGCGGCGACGACCCGACGGGCCACAGAGCTCGGCATCTCGATTGTCGTTCAGGGCGTCACCGACAAGGGCAAGGCCTACGCGGAGATTCTCGAGGCCCACGGCCTCGCCGACGCGGACGTGGCCTACATGGGCGACGACCTGCTCGATCTGGCGGTGCTCGGGCGCGTGGGGTTGGCCGCCGCGCCGGCCGATGCGGTGGACGACGTCCGGGAGCGAGTGCATTGGGTCAGCAAGTACCCCGGCGGGCGCGGTGCCGTGCGTGAGCTCGTCGAGCTCGTGTTGAAAGCGCGGGGTCGTTGGACTCCCCTGCTTCAGTCCATGGGCGGTTCCTGATGCAGGCCTACGCCGTCCTCCTCGGTGTCCTCCTCGCGCTCCTGGCCGGGCTCGCGGCCGGAAAGGCGTGGGAGCGCTACAAGCTCGTCGAAGGCCGATGGGTCGATCGGCGGCGCGTGCGGCAGTCACCGCACTTCATCCTCGGACTCAACTACCTCGTCGCCGGTCAGGTGGACCTGGCCATCGAGCAGTTGGAGCGGGCTTCGAAGCTCGACCCCGGCGCGCTGGAGATTCGGCTGGTGCTGGGCAATCTGTATCGCGAAAAGGGACAAGTGGGCCGTGCGATTCAGGAGCATCAGGGTCTGCTCCAGCGGCCGCGCTTGAACCGGATCGAGCATGCGAACGTGCTGGTCTGCCTCGGACTGGACTACCGGCGCGGCGGATTTGTCGATCGCGCCGTGGCCGCCTTCTCGGAAGTCTTGAAGCTCGATCCCGAGAACGAGGCCGCCCTGGTCAACCTCGAAAAGCTCCAGGAAGACCAGCACCAGTGGCAGGAGGCCTACGTCACCCGCCAGCGCCTCGCTCAGATCGCGGGACCACCTGACGAGCCGAGGTCCCAGCTCATCCTGGCGTTTCTGGAAAACGAGATGGGCCTGCAGGCACTGAAGCAGGACGACCTGACCGAAGCGGCCCGCCGATTCGAGGCGGCGATCGACTTGGAACGCCGGGTGCTGCCGGCCTTTGTCCACCTCGGCGACGTGCGGCAGCGTCAAGGCGACATCCGCGGAGCCATCGAAATCTGGGAGCGGTCGATGGACGTCGCTCCGGATCGGGCGTTCCTGGCATTGGAGCGCCTCGAACAGGCTTACAGCCAGCTCTCGATGGAGTCGCGTTTCGTCGACCTCTGCAAACGGCTGACGGCCGCGGCGCCGCGTGAATGGCGGGCCCGGGCGGCGCTGGCCAGATACCTCACGGGCAAAGGCCAACCGGGGCGGGCACTGGACCTGCTGTTCGAAGCGCTCGAGCACAACCCGCACGCCCTCGCGATCCACCAGGCGATCTGGAACACGCTCTCGCTGCTGGACCTGCCTCGTCATCTTGTAGCGCGCTACGTCGAGATCACCCGCGAATCGGTCTTCTACCTCGATCCCCACGTCTGCGTCCGGTGCCGGTACCGCAGCACCGAGCTGCTCTGGCAGTGTCCGCACTGCCACGAGTGGAACACCTTCGTCGAAGAGCGCATCGCGCCGGCAACCGACACCGAAGCAGAGATTCCGTCCGGCGTGACGACGTGAGCCCTGGCGGTCCACTCCGCGTCGCGCTCACGGGCGGCATCGCGACCGGCAAGTCCTACTGCCTCGCGAAGTTCGCGTCGCTCGGCGTGCCGACCATCGATGCTGACCGGCTGGCGCACAGTGCCGTTGATCCCGGATCGGCCGCACTCGCGAGCGTCGCCCGCCGTTTCGGAAGCGGCCTTCTGCAGCCGGACGGCCGCCTGGACCGGGCGGCACTCGCACGACTGGTGTTTGCCGACGCGTCGGCACGGCGCGATCTGGAGCAGATCATCCACCCTGTGGTCTATGCCGGCATCGAGAGTTGGTTTTCGACCCTGACTGGGAAACCGTTCGGGGTGGCGGACGTTCCGCTCCTCTTTGAAACCGGGCGTGATGCCGACTTCGACCGGGTCATCGTCACGACCTGCTCGCCCGAACAACAGTTGGAGCGACTGAAGACCCGCGGAGGGCTCAGCGAGGCCGAGGCCCGGCAGCGCCTTGCGGCTCAGTTGCCGCTGGCCGAGAAAGTCCGGCGCGCAGCCCACGTCATCGATACGTCGGGCACGTTTGAAGAGACCGACCGGCAGATCGATCAGATCGTCAGTTCGATTTCAGCGATGCGGCGGCAGCCGTGAGCGTGTTCTTGAGGAGCATCGCGATCGTGAGCGGACCGACGCCGCCTGGCACCGGCGTCAAATGACCCGCAACCTCAGCGACGGACGGGTGTACGTCGCCCACCAGCACGGAACCCTTCGCGTCGAAGGCTGCCAGCCGGGGACTGTCCGGGCCAAACACTTCGACGACCTTCCGCCGATCCGTCAGGGCGTTGATGCCGACGTCAATCACGATAGCCCCCGGCTTGACGAACTCGGGCGTGACGAACGCAGGGCGTCCAATCGCGGCCACGAGGATGTCGGCTTCAGCCGCCACCCGGGGAAGGTCCTTCGTCCTCGAGTGGCAGATCGTGACCGTCGCATCCCGCTGCAGCAGCAGGAGCGCCATGGGTTTTCCGACGATCTCGCTCCGGCCAATCACGACGGCCTGACGCCCGGATACCGGAAGCTGTTCCCGTGCGAGGAGCTCGACGACGCCTGAGGGTGTGCAGGGCGCGAGCACGGCGCGGCCCTGCACGAGCCGGCCGACATTCTCCGGGTGGAAGCAATCAACGTCTTTGGCAGGATCGAGCGCGTCGTAGACGCGCTGCTCGGCCGCCTTGCCGAGCGCGTGCGGCAAAGGTGACTGCACGAGGATGGCATCGCAGCTCGCGTCAGCATTGAGCCGGCGGACGAGCGCGAGGAGCTCATCGACCGTGGTGGCTGCCGGCAGCCGGTGCACGGCCACGGCGAGGCCGGCCTCGCGGCCCGCCTTCTCTTTGTTGCGAACGTAGACCTGCGATGCTGGATCGCCGCCGACCAGCACGATGTGCAACGCCGGTGGCCGCCCGCTTCGCCGGCTGAACGCCGCGACTTCGGGTGCGAGGTCACTCCGAATCGCCGCAGCCACGGCTACGCCGTCAAGTCGTCGCGCTGGCATCCGCACAAGTGTAAGGGCAAAAAGAATGGGCCCGGCAGGTCGCACCTGCCGGACCCACATGTCTCCGGCCCAGCCACTATCCGTTCGACAGCTTGCTGTGCTTCTTGCTGTAGCCAAAGTAGATGACCATGCCGACGGCTAACCACGCGGCCAGACGCAGCCAGTTGGTCCATCCGAGCCCGTAGATCATGGCGCCGCAGGTGACGATGCCCAGAATCGCGACCGCAGGCAGGAGCGGCACGGTGAAGCCTCGCTGAATGTCCGGCCGTCTCACCCGCATGATCCAGACACCTGCGCAGACCAGGATGAACGCGAATAGCGTCCCGATGCTGGTCATCTCGCCGACGATGTCGCCCGGGACAAAGGCGCCGAACGCCGCCGTGAACACGAAGAACAGCATGTTCGACTTGTACGGCGTCTTGTACTTCGGATGCACCTCGGCGAAGACCTTCGGGACCAGCCCGTCGCGGCTCATCGAATAGAACACGCGCGACTGACCGAGCAGCATCACCAGGATGACCGACGAGAACCCGGCCAGGATCGCGACCGTGACCATGTTCGAGAGCCACGCATACCCTGTCATGTATTTCGAGATGGCGAATGCGACCGATGCCTCGCGCCCCGTGCTCCGGAAGTCCTCGACCGTGGCGACGCCACTGAGGACGTAGGCGAAGAGCACGTAGAGGACGGTGCAGATCGCGAGCGATCCCAGGATGCCGATGGGCATGTCACGCTTCGGGTTCTTGGCTTCCTGCGCTGCCGTCGAAACGGCGTCGAACCCGATGTAGGCGAAGAACACGACGCCTGCGGCCCCGAGTATCCCCATGATGCCGCCGTAGCTGTGCTCGACCCCTTGGGGTGTGGTGTACAGCACCGCGTCCGGGATGAGTGGCGTGTGGTTGGCCGGGTTGATGAATCCCCAGCCGATCGAGATGACCAGCAGAACGATGCTCACCTTCAGGATGACGATGATGCTGTTCACGAAGGCCGACTGCTGAGTGCCGCGGATGAGCAACGCGGACAATACGAACAGGATGAACACAGCGGGGATGTTCATGATCCCGGTGACGGCGGCCCCGTCCACCATCCCGGTCTCAAAGGGCGAGTGGTACCATTGGTAAGGTATCTGCCACCCGAAGAAACCCAAGACCCTGTTGAAGTATTCGCTCCACGCGATGGCGACCGTCGCGGCGCCGACGGCGTATTCGAGCACCAGGTCCCAGCCGATGATCCACGCGACCATCTCGCCCATCGTCGCGTAGGAGTAGGTGTAGGCGCTTCCCGCGATCGGAATCATCGACGCGAACTCCGCGTAGCAGAGCCCCGCGAAGGCGCATCCGACGCCCGCGACGATGAACGCCAGCGTCACCGATGGGCCGGCACGATCCGCGATGGCGGCCGCGGTTCGTACGAACAGACCTGCGCCGATGATGGCGCCGATGCCGAGCGCCACGAGCGACCAGGCGCCCAGGGTCCGCTTCAAGGCACCTTCGCCCGTGGCTGCGCCATCAGCCATCAAGCGATCGATAGACTTCGTCCTGAACAGTGAACTGGACACTACGTTCCTCCCACCGGAAGTTGTTGGCATGGCGGCGCGATTATACCGATTGGCGCCGGGAACGGGCGACAAATCGTCGCGGATCGGACGGCCGGTTTTCGGCCGGTCAGGCGAGCGCCCGAACGAACTCCCGCGCCCGCTGAACAAGCTCTCCCTCTCTGGCGAACAAGTCCGAGATCACCGCCACCGACGACGCCCCGGCGTCGAGTACTTCGCGCGCGCGGGAGATGGTGATGCCGCCGATCGCCACGAGGGGCAGCCGCGCGGCGAGCGTCCGGGACGCGGCGCGCCGGACACCATCGAGGCTCACCGCGGCGTCGACGGTTGACCCCTTGGTTGTGGTTTCGTAGACCGGTCCGATGGCGACGTAGCTGACCGGCGAAACTATGGCGCGCTCCACCTGATCGAGATTGTGAGTGGAAAGGCCGACCACTGGCGCCGGACCCAGAACGCGTCGGACGTCGTCGGGCGGCAGGTCCTCCTGACCGACGTGGACGCCGGCGGCACCCGCCATGCGCGACACGTCAGCCCGGTCGTTGATGATCAGCCGAGCGTTTGCCGCGGCGATGCGCTCTTGCATCTGGTCCGCGAGCTCGAGAAACGCTCCGCCCGGGAGGGCTTTCGCCCGCAGCTGGACCAACAGAATTCCTGCGTCGAGCCATGCCTCGAGGACGGCGAGTGGCGCGAGGCCCAGAGCTCCAGTGAAGTCCGTGTCGAGAATGGCGTACAGGCGGGGAAAAGCAGCGTTCACTGGCCCGGCCGACGACGTCAGGCAGACTCGGCGAGCTTGCCCTTGGCCGGCTTCTCCTTCATGTACCGGTCCATGAAGCTCGTGCTGAGCCGGCCGGCCAGGAAGTCCGGATCCGCCAGGATCTTCAGGTGCAACGGAATCGACGTCTTGATGCCGTCGACGACCGTCATCTCCAACGTGCGGCGCATCCGGGCGATGGCCTCCTTGCGGTCTCGGCCGTGGGTAATGATTTTCGCGATGAGCGAATCGTAGTACGGCGACACCGTGCACTCCGAGTGCACGTAGGAATCCACCCGCACGCCCGGCCCGCCCGGCACACTGAACGCGTGAATCACGCCCGGGCTCGGCACGAACGTCTCGGGATCTTCCGCGTTGACGCGGCATTCGAGCGCGTGGCCGCGGAACTCGATCTCGCTCTGGCGGACCGACAGGCGCTGTCCGGCCGCAATCTGAATCTGTTCCTTGACGATGTCGATGCCGGTGATGAACTCGGTCACCGGGTGCTCGACCTGCAGGCGGGTATTCGCCTCGAGGAAGTAGAAATGGCCGCCGGGGTCCATCAGGAACTCGAACGTCCCGGCGTTCGTGTATTGCACGGCTCGCGCGGCGTCCACCACGGTCGTGCCGAGGCGGCGGCGCTGCTTCTCAGTCAGGGCGACCGACGGCGCTTCCTCGATCAGCTTCTGATGGCGGCGCTGGATCGAGCACTCGCGCTCACCGAGGTGCACCACGTTGCCGTGATGATCCCCCAGCACCTGGATTTCAATGTGCCGCGGCGAGTCGACGTACTTCTCGAGGTAGACGTCGCCGACGCCGAACGCCGCTTCGGCTTCGCGCATCGCCGTCTTGAATGAGCTGGCCAGGTCGTCGGGCTGCCGGACCACGCGCATCCCGCGCCCGCCGCCGCCCGCGACGGCCTTGACGATGACGGGGTACCCGAGCTCCTTGGCGACCTTCAGCGCCTGCTCTTCACCCTGAATCGGACCGTCGCTTCCGGGCAGGACGGGCACACCGGCCTTCTTCATGGCGCGGCGGGCCCGCGCCTTGTCGCCCATCAGGCGGATCACGTTGGGGTACGGTCCGATGAACTTGATATGGCAGGCCTCGCACACTTCGGCGAGGTACGCACTTTCGGACAGGAATCCATAGCCCGGATGGATCGCATCGGCGCCAGTGATCTCCGCCGCGCTGATGATGGCCGGCACGTTGAGATAGCTGTCGAGGCTCCGAGCCGGCCCAATGCAGACGTCCTCGTCCGCAAACCGGACGTGCAACGAGTGCTCGTCGGCCTCCGAGTAGACCGCGACGGTTTTGATCCCCAGCTCGCGGCACGCACAGATGACGCGCATGGCGATCTCGCCGCGGTTGGCGATCAGGATTTTTGAAAACATCTCAGATACCTGCGGCCCGGCCGCTAGCTCACCTTGACGGCGAACAACCGCTCGCCGAACTGGACGGGCTTGCCGTTTTCGAGATAGACCGCGGCAATCTCTCCGTCACAATCGCTCTCGATCTCGTTCATGAGCTTCATCGCTTCGATGATGCACAGCACCTGGCCCTTCTTCACCGCGTCGCCTACTTCGACGAACGGACGGGCGCCGGGCTCCGCAGAGCGATAGAACGTGCCGACGATGGGAGACTTGATGACCGCCAGCTCGACGCCATTCGACACCGTGGCTGGGCCCACGGCCGGCATGCCGGGTGGCGGAGACTGCATTGCGGCGGGATGTGCTGGCGGCGCCGCCATGGCCGGAACCGCCGGCGGCACGATGGTGACGTGCTGCCCGCTCTTCCGTACGCGGACCTTCAACCCGTCGCGCTCGATCTCGAGCTCGGCCAGGTCGTGCTCGCGGACGAGATTGAGGATCTGTTTGATGTCGTCGAGGTTCATGGTGTCAGACAACCAGTAAGTCCCGTGGCGCCTCTGTCAGCACCTCACACCCACTGGCCGTGACGAGCACGTCATCCTCCACCCGGACGCCACCCAGCCCTTCGACGTACGCACCGGGTTCAATCGTGCACACCATCCCGGGTTGAAGCGTGTCGCTGCTGGCCGTCGCGCTGCGTGACACTCTCGGCGCTTCGTGAACTTCCAACCCGAGTCCGTGCCCGGTCCCGTGTAAAAAAGCCGGACCCAGACCCGCCGCCTCGAGCACCAATCGCGCCGCCTTGTCGACGTCCGCGCCGAGTTGCCCCGGCCGTACGGTGGCGATGGCCTCTCGCTGGGCCGCCTGCACCGCCCTGACGAGCAACATGGCCTCGGAGCCTACGTGACCGATACCGGCCATGCGCGTCAGGTCGACGCAGTATCCGTCTAAGACCCCACCGAAGTCCAGCACGACCAGGTCGCCTTGCTGGAGCCGGCGATCGCTCGGCCTGGCGTGTGGATGCGCACTATTCGGCCCGGACGCCACGATCGTCGGAAACGCAACGTGAGAAAACCCGGCTTGCTCGATGCCGTCGTCGATGTCTCGTGCGATCTCGTGCTCGGTTCGCCCGGCCCGGACCCACTCACGAAGCCGGCGCGCGACGCCCGCCAGTGCACGGCCGGCCCGCCGGAGCACGTCGATCTCGTGATCGTCTTTGATCACGCGCTGGCGCTCGACCACACCGTCCGTGGCGACCCAGTCGATCGATGACTGGCCGCGGCGCCAGCTCTCGAGCGTCGCGACCGTCACATGACCGGCTTCGAAGCCGACACGCTGGAGCGCCATTTGCTGGAGCACTTCGGTCAGCGTCAGGTCGTAGCGCAGCGCAACACGCTCGACATCAACGGCCGCCATCTCACCAGCCGCGACGAGCCCGCGGACCGCGGCATCGTAGCGGCCATCCGTCACCAGCCGGACCACATCCGGCGTGCACACGAGGAGTCCGGCGGAGCCATCGAATCCCGTCAGGTACTTCACGTTCACGGGATTCGACACGACTAGCGCAGAGAGGTCCTGCGACAAGCAATGTTCATGAACTGAACCGAGCCGGCGAGCCCAGCCCGGACGGGCCTTTGAAGACATTGGTGCAGAACTAACTGGCTCGATGGTACTGCGAAGCGATCTCGGCCCTCCGGGTCTTGACGCGGGCCAACATGCGCTCCAGCTTGATGATCCTCGCTTGAGATTTCGCCGCCAGCGGAGCCGCCGCACCGGCAGTCGCCGTCTCGGCCTCCGTCACTCGTGCCGCGGCTGCCGCCGCTTCCGCGGCCTCTCGATCGCGGGCTGCCGCTTCGGCGGCTGCTCGCTCACGAGCTGCTGCCACGGCGGCTGCAGCTTCTCGCGCCGCAACCTCTGCGGCTTCGCGGGCCGCCGCTTCGGCCGCCGCGCGTTCCGCCGCTGCCGCTTCCGCCGCCGCGCGCTCTGCCGCCGCAGCCTCCGCCGCCGCGTGTTCCGCCGCCGCGCGCTCGGCCTCAGCCGCCTCGACCGCCGCTCTCGCCGCCGCCGCTTCCGCCGCCGCACGCTCCGCTGCGGCCGCTTCGGCCGCCGCCGCTTCCCTGGCCGCATGCTCTGCCGCAGCCTGCGCGGCCGCGGCCTCGGCGGCCCAACGTTCTGCCTCGGCCGCCTCCGCCGCGGCTCGTTCCGTCGCCGCCGCTTCGAGCGCGGCCTGCGCGGCCGCTGTTTCGGCGGCCAGGCGTTCTGCCTCGGCAGCTGCCGCCGCTGCCCGCTCGGCTGCCGCGGCTTCCGCCGCGGCCTGCGCCGCGGCCGCTTCGGCCGCCGTGCGTTCGGCTTCCGCCGCCTCCGCAGCCGCACGTTCCGCAGCCGCCGCTTCGGCCGCCGCCGCCGCGGCCGCCGCATCCGCGGCTGCGCGGTCCGCGGCCGCAGCTTCGGCCGCCGCACGCTCGGACGCCGCCGCTTGCGCCGCCGCAATTTCCGCCGCCGCCGACTCGGCCGCCGCCGCTTCAGCCACCGCCGCGTGGGCCGCCGCCGCCTGGGCCGCCGCCGCTTCAGTCGCCGCGGCCTCCGCGGCAGCCATTGCGGCTGCCGCCTCCGCCGCGGCTCGCCCCGCCGCTTCTACTTCAGCAGCCTTGGCTGCAGTCGACGCCACTCCGGCCGCCGCCGCCTCAGCCGCGGCGACCTCGGCAGTCGCCTTCGCCGCGGCCGACGCGGCACCGGCGATTTCGGCGGCATCGGTCTTGGCGCGGCTCTCGAACGAGGAGCCGCCGCGCGTCGCGTGGCTGACCGGGGCGATCGGTTTGCCGGACGGACGGGATCTCGAACGCGATCCGGGCCGGTGTGTCGCGCGACCCTCCAGCTCATCGAGCTGGCGCAGGATGTCTTCCGCTGATGGCTCGATCTCGCCGGTGTCTCGTGCCGCAGATCCAGCCGGCGCGGACGCCGCTCCGACCGCGACGCCCGCGCTGTTCGTAAAGACCGGCGGTTCCGTCGGGCCGGCCACCGGAGCTCCCGACGGCTTGTCGGACGCGGCCGCGCCAGCGGCGCCGTCACCGGCCGCGGCGATCGCCTCGTCGTTCGGCGGCCAGGGACCGGGACCGTCGAGCGGCAACTCGACGGCGCTCTCAGCACGCTCGTGCAGTTCGGCCAGGCCGCGAATGGCGGCGAGATTGTCGGGAGCGCGCTTGAGGACCTGCTCGAGCTCGGCCTGCGCCTCGTCGTACTTGCCGAGGTCGAGCAGGGCCCAGCCGAGCGTCACCCGCGCGGAGAGATGATCGGGAAACTTCTGCAGGCCCTCGCGGCACAGCGCGATCGCGCGATCGAGGTCGCCGGCACGGCGGAATCGTTCCGCGATGCCGCCGAAGGCAGTTGTTTCCTGTGCCGGCGACTGCCGGCTACGTTTGAGGACCAGACTCGGGTCCACCGACTCGCAACTCCTAGGTTAGAGCGACTGCGAGGGTGCGTTTGAGGTGACGGGCGGTGCCGACTGGAACCTGACGCTTGGTTCAGGCGCCCGGCGCGCGTCGCGCTGACCCGGGGGCGCGTTCCGCTCGACCGAGCAACCGGTCACCACCACCGCAATTGCGACCAGCACGAGAATTCGTCTCATCACGTCAGCCTCCTGATTACCCTCTGTCTACCGTCGGCTGTCTGCCGTCTGCGACGAACCCTCGTGCGATCGACGACTGCCACTGTCCCGTGCGCGGAGATCGCTATTGCGGATCCCCGTAGTTCGCGAAGGTGACGCCGATCGTGGCCGTCGCCTGCACTGCGCGGCCGGCCTGGTCGACGCCGAAGAACGTGACGGTCGCGATGGTGAAGATCTCACCGCCGAAACCGAGCGCCGCGAGCGGCGCGGTCATCTTGGCCGAGCCCGGCACGAGGAAGAACCCGCCCTGGGCATCACCGTCCGTCACCGTGACCGTGAACGCACTCTCGATCGGGGCCGGCACGGCGGTACCGCCATCGGTCCGGGCGAACGTCACGGTATACCGGTTGATGGTGATGAAGTTCGCCGAGGTCGGCTGCAGCGACGGGTTCTTCATGCCGAGCTCGAACTTCACCTGAGCGGGATCGCCGAAGATGGTCGGCGCCTTGTCCGCCAGGCAGAACGTGCTCGCCGGTGCGCCGGTCGCGTCAACACAAGTGATGACGTCCGAGAAGAGAACGCCGCCCAGCTTCGAGGGATCGGCACCGGACGCCGCATTCAGCGACGAGATGATCAGGAACGACGACGAGTTGTCGCCCTGAGGCCGCGTGCAGCCACTGCCGAGTGGCAGCCAGCCGAGGGCGACCACCGCCAGGAGCGCCGTGGCGCGACGGGCGCCCGGCCGGGAGCGAAACAGCGAGAGCAAGCGAGTGGATGTCTGCATGGCAACCTCAGCGAAGAATTCTTGGAGTCAGGAAGATCACCAGTTCCTGGCTCTGGTTGGCGGTGGCGTTTCTCTTGAACAGCCATCCGAGCAGCGGAATCTTGCTCATGCCAGGCGTCGAGTCGTTCTGCTTGGTGTCCTGCGTCTGCAGGATGCCGCCAATCGCCGTGGTCATCCCGTCCGCCACCTGCACCTGCGTTTGCGCCAGCTGCGTGTTGATCGAGGGGTTGCCGGCGACGTTGCGACTGAAATCTGGCGTTGCGTTTTCCACGATGACGTCCATGATGACGGACCCGGTCGCGGA